>FWPU01013356.1_pt1 | contig 10387 bp, 5 predicted proteins | sample 2228361 | NCBI WGS metagenome assembly FWPU01 (sample SAMEA103939777, study PRJEB20133) | metagenome | reverse complement strand
CGAGAAAATGTTGTAGCCGGTTTCTTGACCGAACCAACAGACCTGACCGCAAGCCACCGAACGATTTGCCGGAGAGTCTTCAAGCGTTCCCAGTTGTGTGAATATCTGACAGTGCGCCGCAACCTCAAGTCGGACCATTGTCACGGTGAACCCAGGCTAAGCAGGCACAAGTTGCAAACGCGGCGCGATTAGTCTTTTGATTAGCCCATTACTCGCTCTACCGAATGTAAGACTATGAGCCGCACACATAGTTAGAGACCGCCATACTTGCACGCGCAACCGTAGCGGCACTCAAGCAGTTCGCAAAATCTTTGGATCCGGATAATGCGTGCGGCCTTCGAAGCATGCTCGCCGCATTCCGCTTGATGTCAGCTCTTAGGGGCCTGGAAAACCAAAGCGCTGCCTGATTGCGGCTGAGGGTCCAGCTAGCTTCTGTTTGTGTTGCCTCTGACTGAACCAGAAACACTCGAATTGGCCGTCCGCACAGATGGATAGTCCGGCTTCTAGCGTCGGCATCCGCAAGCAAGCCAGGGTGGTGTATTCACCCGATAGCTGACGGTCATTCTCTGCTGCTTGTGCTACCTTAGCGCGCTGAGTTCACACTCGACCTCAAAATCACGAGAGCTGCCAGTGGATATGTAATCGTCCTTGCACGAACCGCTTGGCTATGCCGCTTCCTGCGTAGGAAATGCAATCGAAGAGCATAGTACTGAACCAAGCAAAACGGTCAAGGCCTTTAACTACAAGCAGCCTGGAGGCAACCTGGGTGTCGAAGGCGAAACGAGGCAGGCCAAGCGGGCTGGCTGACCTGCTGGGCGTTGCACGAGATAACTGCTATCTGAACGATTAGGCAAACTCGGGTACTTGGCTAACTCGGTGTTCCCGCGCTGCCAGCGGACGATTACCATACCTCCCTATGTCTCTCATGACGAGGGCAGATGCCCAAAGCTATTTGATTTCCCATTTTGTCCATCTTCTAGATCGTCCACGTTGCTGGCATGCAAGAGTACCGCGCTCCGATTATGGAAGCTGATACATCCAATTGGCAGGGGTACCAGCGGTACGATCTGAGCAATTAGATGCACACCTACTGACCGGACGGCTATGTGTACCGATCAAGGTCGCCAAAGACAACGGGCAGTGATGGCCTTGTAGAGAGACAGGCAGCCAGTTTCGTCACGTCTTCTGCCGCGGCATGCCTGCTGCCGCCGCTGAAGCAGGCTGGCGTCTCTTGCCCGCCTGTCGCCCTGGAAAGGCCAGCCCAGGAGGCTGCATGAGAAATCGGTTCCAGACCTGCCGTCGGGTCCGGTGGCTTGGTATAGAGACCGGCCACAACGGCCTTTCTGAGAGCTTCTGAGACTCGTTCTACCACAGCTCTGGACCGCGCTGACAAAGGAGATCAAGTTGCAGTAGAACAACGGCTACTGTTCGCCGCTATGCCGCAGATGCAGCGCCTGTTCGGCCCATCGGACGCAGAGCGAATCACTGTTGGGGAACAACTCCATAGTCGCCCGGCCTTGCACCTCCTGCAGGGTCAGGTCCGCGTAGCGTTGCCCTTTGCTGCAGCGGCGGGGCAAGGTGCTAGTATCGAACTCCACCTCAGCCCATGTGAGGAGGCCGTCGCTATGCTTCTCGGAGGCCAGCGGCCCGTGTTGCGGCAGTGCTGCCCAGTCCCCGGGCGAGTGGAGGCCACGCAGGAGCGGCTCCTCAATACGCTGATGCCGTGTCTGCAGTGGGTCCTTTACGAGGTCTTCGACGAGGTGCCGGTCCGCGATTGTGCGATAGGGCAGAGTAGCAACGGGGGCATCAATGATCGATGTGCCGGCTGCAGACAGTCCGGCAGTCATATTGGCGAACAAGCGCGGCCGATCGTGCGCGCAGACTATGTCCAGGCTGGCACCGATGCCCGTAGCGAGCCTCGGCAGCGCAGCCGGCCTGCCCACCGAGCGACGCCAGTGGGCCGGACATCTTCGCAAGATTATGGCTCTGGCCTTTATTTGACGCTATACGTTGCGCTCCGGCCGCCGACGCCCCCTGCACCTGAACAGCGACGCCGTGCATAGCATGCGGTAGCTCGCCTGGGTACGGCTCCATACCCGTCTGGCTCATGTCCAGGCCGGCCAGCTCAGCGTCCGGATCGAGACGCTAAGCGATTAACAATTTGACTTTCGCCCAGCCGGCAAACGATCCGGCGGAGATGAACCCCAACCGACACGATGCCCAACAATTAGGTTCCGAGAAGTTGAAAACCTCCGCCATAGAACAGGCCGTCGGTACCGGGAGCGGGCATCTCGCTGCAGGTGAAAGACCCACCGCCAAAGTAGCGCAAACGCTGTTTAGTAAGTGCGCCTAAAGGGCAGCGACCGTGTTTCAGTCGCTTCTCTTGTCGTGCTGTCCTGCTCAGCGTTACGGCTAGGTATCGGCTCCGCAACACGATCGGCTCAGGAAACGTGGCGTAGAGCCGGACACTCATGTGCCTAAAGGATGGGCAGAATCGCCTGGAATGCGTGCAGAGTCAGCGAGGCCGTAACTGTAATGGCAGCTGGCACGAACCTGGCGTCCGATCCTGGCCGGCAGGTGAAGCGGGCGGCCGCACAGGTTTTGCGTGCCGCAAGGGGCCAAGCGGTGGTCGCCGCCGCGCTGCCTTCCGTAGCTCAGGCTGGGGCACCGAGGAACCCTTCGTGGAAGAAGACCGGCTTGTAGCCATGCTCGGTGACCCAGCGGATCGCACGTTCGACCCGCTCAGCATGGTCCGGCAAGTGGCCTCGCCAGAAAGGCCAGAACGGCTGCTCGTGCGTGGTCAGGTCCATGATCTCCGCCTGGTTCGGGTCCTCCAGAAGCGGCTCAAGCGTCGGACTAACCTGGTCAATGGCGGGCAAATGATTGCAAACCAGATCGATCTTGGTAAAGACAATTCCGGTAGCGAAATCTTTGAGCGCATCGTTGCGGGACAAATACTCGGAGCGTGCATCGTCCAGCATATAGTTTATGTCCCAGCCACCGGCAGCCGGTCGGAAATAGCCGCTTAGCACACGCACGCCCCGCTTCGCCAATGCCGGTAGTACGCTCGGCTGCAGCATGGCCCAGTGGATAATAGTTGTAGGCGAGTAGGTCGCCTCGCCGGCAAACCGGAGAATCTGTTCGGCCACACGGTCGAAATCGGCAAGCACCTTACTAGGCGGTGCATACTGGTACGGCCGGTTCGGCAAGTCCGCATAGGCATGGAACGCCAGTTTCAACCATTCGGCATTGTCTTGCCATTCGCCTTTGTAGCGGTCCGGAAACTGGGTGAGCGTGAAGCCGTCTTCCGCCGCGAAGTAGATGTTCAAAACGAACTTGGTGCCGTAGCGAGTGCGCATATCGCGGAGCATGCGGAGGTAGAAGCAGTCGAAAAGCGATTTGTATTTCTTGCGGGCGATGTCGCGCAGGAAGTAAATGTTGTCGTCAATGGCAAAGCGATATCGGGGGAAAGAGTTCTTGTCCCAAACGACCCGTATGCGATGCTGCTGCCGGCCGTAGCTGCTGTCGGCCGCGGCCACTATTTCGGTCTCCGGCTCTCGGAGCGTCATTTCGGCTCTGAACGATTGCCCTGTCCGACACGCTCGTGTGCCATTGACGCTGACAGCCACACCAAGTGGCGCACGGCCGCGCACAGTGATCCGGAGCCCGTCGGCTGTCTGCGTTCCATGCCGCCGATTGAGCACTGCGCCATGGAACGGCTCGTCGATTACCAGCGGCTCAGCCGCCTCGGCCACCCGGCCGGCTGCAACAGCCAGCGTCAACCCGGCAGCTCCACTAGCGGCCGCCAGCAAGAGTTCTCGCCGACTAAAGTCCCGCTCGCTCATCGCGCAACCTCCCTTCCTCTCTACCGCGCCCGGGTTAAACAAAATGGAGCTTGACGGCCCACGGCGTAACACGAGCCTTACCCCCTGACGGAGAATTGACCGAAAGTAGCGTCAATCCGATAAATGGTCAGGTCACCTTGCTGTTCCCAAATGGGATCCAGGCACGCGAAAATGATGTTTTGGACGCCCGCCTTTGCAAGTCCCGCGTCGCCCCGAGCGGTACCTTAGTTGCTGCCTTGCATATGGGAATCACTCAGTTACCGCCGGCAGGCTACGTTCTGGTCATTCCGTTAGCGCCAGCGTCGTGACGAGTGGGTTTGAGCCGTGTGGTTGTCACGCAAGCCGCAAAGGCGTGTCGTCTCGTGACCTCACAACTCCGCCAACTGGTCGCGGTTGGCGTAGATCTTGGCAATGGCGTCGGCGATATCGTCCATGTCACGCTCGGTACCCAGGAAGAGGCGCTGTGGTAGCCAAATGCCCTCGTCGGAAAGCCTGTCGTTGACGGGGCAGTGGTTCGCCTCGCGATACTGGGCCAGGCGTTTGCGGCCGTAGACCTTGCGGAACGCAGGTGAATTCAACGCGTTTTCGAGGAACGGTTGGGTATTGAGCCGGTCGAAATACATGGTAGTGCACGGGATGCCTTCAGCCTGGAACGCGCGCAGGAACGCAGCGCGTGGTGCACCGTTGAAATGCTCCTTCAAATAACGAAATCCATAGAGGTAGTAAGCGCCGCGGTCAACGCCGGGGCATAGCTTCTGCGGCACGATGCCCCGTAGCTCAGCCAGCCGGCGAGCCAGGTAGCGGGCGTTATGGTTACGCCTCTCTGTCTGGCTGGAGAGGGTGGCTAATTGTGGCATGAGCACGGCCGCTTCAAATTCGTTCATGCGATACTTGGTCCCGATGCCGCCGGCGCCAGGGGAGGTTGCGAGCCCGATATTATGAAATGTGTAACATTTCTCGATCAGGTCCGGGTCGTCACTGACGATCGCACCACCTTCGCCGCAGGCCATCACTTTGCTGGACTGGAAGCTGAAACAGCCCAGCGCGCCGAAGGTGCCGCAATGCTTGCCGCCGATAGCGGCCAGGTGCGCCTGGGCGGCATCTTCCACCACTTTCAGCCCGTGCCGATTGGCGATGGCCATAATCCGCGGCAAGTCACAGGGCAGGCCGGCAATATGGACGGGCTCAATCGCACGCGTATCACCGCTGATCCGCTCTTCGATTTTCGCCGGGTCCATCTGGAACGTGTCCAGGTCCACGTCGACAAACACGGGCAGAGCTCCGCACATGAGGATCGCCTGAACAGAGGCGATAAAGGTGCAAGGAGGCACTAGCACCTCATCGCCCGGCCCGACCCCGACAGCGTGCAGGGCCGTGTGCAGCGACTGGGTGCATGAACCTGTGGCGAGGCAGTAGTTGGCGCCGATGAGTTGGGCAAACCGCAGCTCGAATTCTGTCACTAGCCCTGGCCCTTTCATTGGGCCACGCAGCGTGCGGCCCCAGCGGCCGCAGCGCAGGGCGACCACCAGTGATCGCTCCATCGCCTCAGTCGGCTCCGGCCAGCGTGGAAACGGTTTGCTGCGTACTGGCCGGCCACCGAAGGCGGCCAGCTTACCCCCAGTGGCCGAAGCTGCCGCCCGAGCGCGAAGCGTAGTCCCAGCCGCTGCCACCGATGCGCCTACCATCAACTTGCGACGCGAAAGACCTTCACCGCTCATCACTTCGCTCCCAAAACACGCTCTTCACGGGTAAGTGCAATACCTCGAGCCTGGGCTAAGCCCAAACGGTGCGGGCCTTATGGCCAGAGGGCTTGCCAACGGCCCGCTCATTTCTCACGCACCCAGACGGTCGAGCGAACCTGGCCGTTGCCGCCAGCTCGGTTCGCTCGTGCGTAGTACGGTATTGCGGTCAGCTGCGAGCCGTCGGGCCAGCGGCCGCCTATAAGGACGAGGCCGTGCAGCAGGTCCGGCTGCCACTGGGCGGTAAGTCTGGTGGCCGGCGGTAGCGGTTGGTCAAGAGTCTGATCCGCGCTTTCGAAGGTATAGATAAGTGGGCCGCGCCGGAGTGCCACCTGTCCGCGACACGCCTCCACCCGCCTGATTGCCCTCACGCGCTGCACTGGCATAGGGAGCTGCAGCTTGACACGGTCGCCGGGTTGCCAAAGGCGTGAGATGAGCACATAGCCGTTGCGCACCGGCGGGCTGACTCGCTCGCCGTTGATGTTGATCTGCTCAATGCCGTTGCCCGCCGGCTCAGCCCGGTACAGTTCGCTGACCTCCCGTTGTGGCGAACGGATGGCCAAGGAGAAGCGAGCCGGTCGAGCTGGTTGCAGCTCAATCGTCACCTCGCCAGACCATGGATAGCGGGTTCCCTGCAGTACTCGGACGTCGGTGCCGGCCACGTCCGGCACAGTCACCGTACTGCCAACGAACAGGTTCACGTAAACTGCCGCCGGGCCCCGACTGTAGGTCCACTGCGGCAATCGTAGCAAAGTGCGTGGTATGTTACCGACGCAACATGGGACGGGGTGCCACGGATAGCGTCGCCGGCGGCAGTCGAGCGGGTTGGGATAGAAGAAGTTGCGGCCGGCCAGATCGATCGAGCCGAGCAGGGCATTGGAGAGCGTATCTTCGTAGAGGTCGGCGAACCGGGCCTGGCCGAAGAGCAGATGCAGCTCGTGCTGGAAGAAGAGGAGGCCGCAGCTTGAGCACGATTCGCAGTAGGCTCGGTGCGGCAGCGAGTAGTCCGGGCCGAACCCTTCCGGCGTTTGGCCGCTGCCAATGCCGCCGGTTACGTAGTACTTGCGATTGACCAGGCTGTCCCAAAGCGACATGGTCGCGCTGATGTAGTCCGGGTCGCGGAACTGGCGTGAGAGCTGTGCCATGGCGGTGTACTGATAGGTGGCACGTACCGCATGACCGACCGCCTCGTACTGCCGGACAACCGGCAGGTGGCTCTGGTCGTAAGCGGTACCGCCGCCACGGCAGTCGAGCAGGAACTTGGCCAGCCGGATGTAACGATCTCCAGCTGCGTCGCGCTCCATCTGGTTCACGAACCGGCCGAAGCGGACCAGGGCCAACTCCATGCCCTGGTGCCCGTCGTACCAGGCCCGTTTGGGCGGTGGGCCGATGTGCCGGCACCAGCAATCGGCAAGTCGCCGGGCAGCGTCGTAGAGTCGCCGATCCTTGCCGTCGCTAGCCAGATAATGTGCAATGGCCGCCTCGAGGAAGTAGCCCGCCACGTAGCCTTCATGGCCCCAACGATGAGTAGGCGACCAACGAGGCCAGCCGTTGAGCGTGAAAGCGGTCTGGATGTATCCGTCCGGCTCCTGGGCGGCCAGGATTTTGGGAATCCAGTCTTGCAGGGTGCGGCGCATGAGCTGCTGAGCTTGTTGGATTTCCGGATCGCCTTGCGGGTCGAGCATGAGCGCGTAGCAGATTGCCTCGATCGTGTTATAGACCCAGGCGTTGGCGAACTCTGGCCCGCGATGTTTGCCGTGAGGCCGGCCGGCAAGTTTGTTCGCCGCTTCAATAAAATTGTTGAGCCCGCCCTCGGGCAACGCAGGGTCAGAGATTTTCCTGATGCAGTGCGGGATCCAATGGGCGATAAGGGTGCGGATGCGCTCTGACCAAAGCGGGCTGTCGAGCTGCCAGCGGCCGGCCGGTAGGCTTTCGAGCCCGAGCTGGGCGGCCGTCTCGAACACCTTGACCGTCAGGCTGTCGCATCCGACAAGTTCGCCCTTAGCAGCGGTCAGTTCGAGCCTGTAGCGTCCCGGCGACCCGAAAGTGGCCGTCGTCTGCAGTGCCTTTTCGTTCGCAAAGGCTACATTGCCCGGCCCGCAGACCCTGTGCCACCGGTACTTCAGGGCACCGTTGCTGATCGGCAGTACCTTGACTGCGCCACCCAGGTAGGTCTTGGCACCTAAGGCGACCATGCGGTCCGGGCCGGCGTGTACCAGCGGTGGCAACGGCGGCGAATGGCCCGAGTCGCAGACACGCCATTCGAGTATCCCGGTCGAATACTTATCTTGCGAAACTATCTCGAGCCGCAGCTTATCGGTCCGCACTTCATCGAACGCAGTCAGATTGAATCGATCGCCCTGCACGCCCAATCCTTTTGCGTTCCGGACAGGCAGGAAGCGCTGGCCGTCCCAGAACAGCAGCCGGCACGCTTTCGGTAGGCGAACGCCGCGGCGGTCGTCCCACCAATAAACGGCAATCTTGTTCGTGGCGATCCGGTTTGGCCATTCGTACTGCACCCACTGAATGCCGCGTCGCGGCCAGTTGCCGTACGAGCCCTGTCGACGATCCTGTGAACTGGCAGGCGCGAATCCATCGTTCAGCGCGCTGAGCGACGTATCTGGCGACACGTATGAAGAGGTCGGCTTGGCCACTGCTGCCAGGTTCACGTCACGTTCGCCAGCCATTTCCTGTCGCTCTCCTGCACGAGCCTGTCCGCAGGCGGGCAGCGGCAGAATGGCCAGCGCTATCGCCAGGAGCGTGGCTACTTCGGTTGGCCTGCGCGCCGCACCTGTTGATTGCGCCAGCATTTCAATCCTCCTTTATGTTTCGACCGGTTGCCTGAAAGTATCGCGGCGGCCGCCTCGACTCAGGCCGCCGGGCATTCAGGAACCGACGGCACCGGCCTTGTCTACGCGTCGAGAATCTCTTCCAGCGCTCGGCAGATCGCCTCTATATGCTCCGGCGTATTAAACGCACCGGGACTGACACGTACTGTGCCGTCAGGATATGTGCAGAGTGCGCGATGAACGTACGGTGCACAATGCAATCCGGGTCGAATGGCTATGTCGTAGGCCTGGTCAAGGATGGTGCCTACTTCAGTGGCGGGCAGCGAACCAGCGCGTAGCGACAGTGTGCCGACATGGGTGGCGGGGTCGAATCTGCCGTAGAGCCGGACGCCGTCGGTGGCCTCGGCCCAGTCGACAAGCTGGCGGACAAGAGCCACCTCATGCTGCCGAATCTCCTCTAGCCCACGGCTCTGCACGTATTTTATGCCCTCGGTCAGCCCGGCTATGCCGAGCACATTGGGCGTGCCGCCCTCGAGGTAGTATGGCAATTCGGCCGGCTGAACCGGGTGTGCAGAATCGCCACCGGTGCCGCCTTCCCGCCAAGGTTTGAGCTGAGCGCGCGGGCCGACGTATAGTCCGCCTGTGCCGGTCGGGCCGAGCAGCCCCTTGTGGCCTGGGAAGGCGAGCAGGTCGATGCAGGCGGCACGCACGTCGATCGGTACCACTCCGGCAGTTTGGGCCGCGTCTACCAAGTACAACAGCTCATGCTCGCGCGCGATCCGACCCACCGCTTCTATCGGCTGCACGGTACCGAGCACGTTGGAGCAGTGTGTGAGCACAATAAGTCGGGTGTTCGGCCTGATCGCCGCTTTGATATCATCGGGGTCGATGAAGCCGTCGCTGGAGCAAGGCACTTGCGTCAGCTCGAGCCGGCCGGCGCAAGCCATGGCTTTCAACGGCCGGGAGACGCTGTTGTGTTCCAGCACAGTGGTAACGACGTGATCGCCCTGCTCAAGCACGCCCTTCATTGCCATGTTCAGGCCGTCGGTACAGTTGAAGGTGAGGATAAATCGCTCCGGGCCCTCGCCATGGAAGAGTTGATTAAGCAGGTGACGGCACTCGTCGAGCAGGTTTTCGCAGGCGACGGCCATCTTATGCCCGGCTCGGCCAGGGTTGGCCAGCGAGCTGCGCGCGAACTTGTCCATCGCCTGATATACACTTTCCGGCTTCGGATAGCTTGTTGCCGCGTTATCAAGGTAGATCATAGGGTTGAAGTCTCCGATCGGAACGGTTGCAGCCTCAGGCTGTCAGCCCTTTGCCACTTGCAACTGGCCCAGGGTTGCCCATCCAGCTGAGCGTTCCCGCCGGTGTTCCGCCTCGGCAGGCTGCCCCAACTCAGCCGCCGCCTGTCACGATGCGTTAGTGGCCGATGTATTGAGCATAAAGGGTGCGTGCCTTGTTGACGTCGTTTGTGCCTTTAATGATAGCCCGGCCGTCTGGGAAGACGGTGAACTCGTAGTGGTCCACTTCGAACTTAAGCATGAACCGGTTATAGGAAACGCGGCCAATGGCCGCCAGCCGCCGTTCCAGCTCGCCGAAGGAAAGCTGGCCGACCTGGCGGGCGGCAACTTGCACGGCGTTGCGGCCACAGAGGGCAGTTGTAAGCGAGCCGAGCTTGCCTTCGAGCCAGTCGAATTGGCCACGCTTGCAGACAGGACAATCGGCCACTTCGCGCAGGTTGGCGATCTTGAGTTTGCGGAAGGTAGAGTCCCAGACGTCGACGACGATCAGCTCACGGTTGATCGCTTCGAGATGGCCGGTGAGTATCTTAATCGCCTCGGCCGCCTGGATGGAAGCGATGATGTTAACTATAGGGCCGAGGATGCCGGCGGTCTCGCAGGTAGGTGCCATGCCGGGCGGCGGACTTGATTCAATCAGACAGCGCAGGCACGGGGTCTGGCCCGGCACGATAGTCATGCTTTGGCCGTGGCTGCCGATACAGCCGCCGTAGACC
>FWPU01012157.1_pt1 | contig 10387 bp, 8 predicted proteins | sample 2228361 | NCBI WGS metagenome assembly FWPU01 (sample SAMEA103939777, study PRJEB20133) | metagenome | reverse complement strand
GGTGTCTAAGACGCCAGAACGAAAGTCTGCTGAAGCAGACTCGTTTGCGGTTCAGCCTGCTTTGAGCAGGCTTTCCAGCCGTTGTAGCCGCCGAATTCGATTCGGCGGAATGAGCGGGACGAGGGACGCCACCGAATCGAATTCGGTGTCTAACCCGTCGGGATGAACCCTATCGCTCCCACCCCCTCCACTTCCCCGCCGAGAAGTTCATCCAGCGAGATGCGCTTCTGCACCGTGCCGTCCGTGCGATACATTCTATCACTCTCCTCCATCGCAGGAAAGAGAACCACGGCAGCGCGGCAGCGGAGGGCGTCACGGTAGGTGTGCATTTTGTAGAGGTCGGCGCGCTTTGCTAAACGTTCTGTGTCCATCTGCATCCCAGCCTCCTCTGTATCCGCCTCTCTGCCCAACTCCTCCACGTCGCGTTCGTCGAAGCGGAACTTGGCGTCGAAGACGACTTCCAGTTTGTTGCCGTGAAACAGCGAAAAGTCCGGTCGCAAGCCGACGGAGTAACTGCCGCGTCCACGCGAAAAAGAGCGATTGTAAACGAGGCGATAGCCGGTGTCGCCGAAGACGGCTTCGACGTTCCACGCCAACCCTTCACCGTCGGAAGTCGAGACGCAATACGCAACACGCAATGCGTCAAACGACGCCGCCAACCGTTCCGCCAGCGCGAAAAAGCACCAGTATTCATACATCGTCGCCACGTCGCGAGCGTCCATGGAGTCCTGAACGTCGCGGAAGAACGTGGGTTGTCGCGCCAGATTGAACTCCCGCCAGAGTTGAAGAAGTTCGCGGTAGCCGTCGCGTTTGAGCAGGACTTGAGAAGCGGTGGGGAAGTAGAGCAATTCGCCGACGTCGTCGAAGAGAGGGGCGCGGAGGGCGAGTTGGAGGGAGGCGAAAACGTCGTGCGTATTGCGTGTTGCGTGTTGGGTATTGCATAGCACGGTGAGGAAATGCTTGACGAAGCGGTTTTCGGGCGTGTCGAAAGTGTCGGCGAGGAGCGATTGAAAGACGTGGGAGGGCGTTGGGAAATTGGGAAATTGGGAAATTGGGAAATGAAGATATTCGGGATGCTCTGCGATGGCTTGGAGCGTGCGCGGGGTGATTTCAAAGGCTTGCGCGATGGGCAGAAATTCTTCTTCTTCGGTCAGGCAGCGGTGTGAGGTGTGAAGGACGGTGTTGACCGCGCTCATCAGGCGTTCAGCATTCTGTTTGAGAAACCAGAAGAGAAACAGCGGCGCGGGTGGTTCGTTGATCTCTTCGACGAGATGATACGTTGGTGCGGAGAACTCGAACGGCAGCGAAGCGATGCGGCGATTGAGGTCAATCCGCAACCGGTGATAGAACGTCGGATAGTGCAACGGGTCGCCGGGCGGTTTGTCCAGTTTGCGCGAGATGACTTCGACTTCGAGCGGCGGGAGTTTTTCGCCGTCAACGGTGATAACAATGCGGCTGTGACCGAGTTGGTTTTGATAGGCGTAATGTTTGAGGTGTGGCGTCGGACCGTCGGCGGCGGCTTCGCCCCCGAACGTCGCAAACAGTTCGCTCGCCCCGCGACATTCTACCCAGTAGTCCGTCCACTCGTAGAGCCACAGCGGGAGGAAGTCTTCCACCTCGCGGCAGGCGATAGCGCTGGCATCGTTGAGGGCTCGCAGAGAAACTGTCATGCCCTGTGATTCATAACGCACGCAGCCGTTATTCGCATCGAAAGTCCACGCCATATTCTTGCCTCCGTGTGCTGATTGTAGCGGGTTCTTTGCGGGGTGTCAACGTTGACAATTCGCCTCTCGCTGGTGTATGCTAACCATCAACTCTTAACCAATGGAGGTTTTTATGGCGCGTTCGGATTGGGGCATTGGCGTCGTCGGTTTGGGTGGCATTACGCGGTCACATTTAGAAGGCTATCGGCGGCAGGGGTTGAAGGTCATCGGCGGCGCGGAGATTGACGAAGTGCGGCGCAACGCGGTGGCGCGGGATTTCGGTCTGTCGTTCGTGACGGCGGACTACCGCGAACTGATTGCGCGCGAGGACGTGCGCATCGTGGACGTCACCGTGCCGCATCTGTTGGAGTTGCGTCAGCCCCTCATCGAATTTGCGGCGCAGCACAAGAAGGCGATGTTTGTTCAGAAACCGCTGCTGCGCTATTTGAACGAAGCGCGGCAACTCGTCGAAATTGCGGAGCGGCACGGCGCGCCGATGATGGTCAATCAAAACTCGGTGTTCGTTCCCGCGTTTCGGGCGATGGAGCCTTATCTGCGCGACGAGAAATATATCGGCAAGCCCTACTGGTTCCAGATTGAGAACGTAAATTGGTTTGACCCCAGCGCGCATGGGTGGTATGGCAAGGCGGAGCGATGGGTCACGTCCGACATGGCGATTCACCACTTCGCCCTCGCACGCCACTGGTTCGGCGAGTGGGAGAGCGTTTACGCGCTGATGGCGCACGATGAGGCGCAGAAGAACGTTCAGGGCGACACCCTCAGCACGTTGCTGATTCGCTTCCGCAGCGGCGTGCAGGGACTTATCCTCAACAACTGGTGCTATCGCGGACACCGCCCGCGCCCGCACAGCACGGAGGAAATTACCATTCAAGGCACGCGCGGCTGCATCAGCGGCGACAGCAAAGAAATCTGTGTGACCACGATGGCCCCACCCTCCAAAATCTACCCGACGTTTCGGGGCGATTGGTTTCCCGACGCCTTCGGTCACGCGATGGCGCATTTCGTGGACGCGCTCGACGCGGGCAAACCGTTTCTCTGCGAAGGACGAGACAACCTGAACGCAGTGGCGATGATTGAGGCGGCGTATCTGTCGGTGAAGGAACAGCGTGCGGTGCGACGGGAAGAGTTAATCAGTTCATGAGTTCATGGAGGTAAGAGAAATGCCACACATTACACTAACAGGCGCGAACAACGCAGAAACTGACGCGCTCGTTGAGCAACTTGCGCAAGAAGACATCCTCGGTCAACTCCTTCGCCGCGAGGGGAAAATGCGAGAATTAGGACTGGAAGGCGGCGACGTAAAGTTGGATTGGGTGGACGGCGTTGAGAAAGCCTTGCAGCACCCGGAGTGGTTGCAACTGGTCGAAGAGGAAGCCGCCGACATCGTGCGTCAGGGGATTCGCCACGTGATATGGTCAGGGATGGGCGGCTCGGTGCAGACGGTTTACACCCTCAAGCGGCTGGGCTACCTTGACCTTCCGAACATGCACGTTTACCCCTGCGACAGCACCGACCCGGCGTCGCTGAATCGGATACTGCGCGAGATAGCGGAAAACGAAGGAAGAATGGGAGAAGGGGCGAATGGGCGAGGGGGGGGGGTTATCCCCCATTCTCCCATTCTCCCGCTCTCCCGTTCTCTGATGATTGGCGTCAGCATGGGCATGACGAGCGAGGAACCCATCACGCACCTTGAATGGTTCGCGGGATTGCTGGAAGAAGCGGGGCTGCCGTCATCAGAGCATATTCAGGTGATGACACTGCCTGGTTCTTACCTTGACCAGTTCGCCCGACCGCGCGGCTGCAAGATGGTGCCGATTCAGTTGGACGGTGAGAATCACACGCCCGGTCGCATGAGCGCGCCCGCAACGCGGGTGTTCATCCGCCCCGTCTGCCTCGCGCTGACCGCCCAGGTGTTGGCGCAGAACCCCCACGCGACGTTTGACGGCAGCCTCATCCGCCGCGTGCTGGAACGCGCGCAGGAACTTTACGGCGTCAGTCACAGGGCTGGCACGGAGGCACCGCCCCTACCACTCACCACTCACCACTCACCATTTATCCGTCTGGGCGCGTTCATCGCCAACGAAGTTGCGCAGCGGCGGCGCAACAAAGTCATGTTGGTTCTTCCGCCCGAAGGTCTGGGGCTTGCGCCGTGGGTGGAACAACTCGTGGAGGAAAGTCTGGGCAAAGGCGGGAAGGGCTTCCTGATTTTCTACGGCGAAGACCTGCGCGCACCAGAGGATTACGAGAACGACGTCATCTTCCTGCAAATCTGCGCCGAGGGTTTTCCTGAACCCGCATCCGAAAAACTAACTGCGCTGCAAGCGGCAGGGCATCCGGTGCTGAAGTTAAGCGTAACCCTGAAAGACGTCGACGTTCCATTGGGCTTGCCCGAACTGGCGGGGCTGTTTTTGGGCTTCAAGTTGACGGTTGCGACGTTCGGCTATTTGCACGACATCGTGTTCGTCGGGCAACCCGCCGTCGAAGCCTACAAAAAATACGCCCGCGACTTGCGCGAGTCACCGCAGACGGTAACGTTCGACGACACACCGCACAAGGCAACGTTCCGCAATTTGAGGCTTTACTACAACTCTCTTATCGTGAAAGACTTGCTTGCACCATCGGAGATTTCGCAAGGTGATGCCGTCGAAGTTTACGCTGCCATTCTCCGCGCCGCGAAACAGCAGGGCTGGTTCCGCTACAAAGACTTCACCTTCAACGGCGAACTGACGCCCGAACTTCGCAGGGTGTTCGAGGAAGCACGTCGCACACTGGTCAACGGCACGCTGAAAATGCGGGGCAAGATTCGCACGGGTCCGAGCGACTATCACAGCACCGAGCAAAGCGAAACCGACGGACCAAACGAACTCATCAGCACACGCTTCGTTGCGCTCAAACATGAGCCGGTTGCCGTCGGCAATTACTCCGATAAGTTCCTCCTCGCCCAAGCGCGCGGGACGTGGCAGGCGATGGAGGACGCGAACCGCTGGATTCTGATGGTGACGATGCCGGAACTCAACGACGAAACCGTGAGCGACCTGCGGGCGTTTTTTGAGGCAGTGAATCGGGCGATGAGCGGCTCGCAAAAAAAAATCTTGACGTTTCTGCGAATGTTCGCTATAGTTGCCCGCCGTTGTTGTCCATCACAGTTTTTTGAGGCTTTGAGCGATAGGGGACTATCCGTTATGACTTTCCAGGGCGAAACCGTGTCCGAAGCCATCGTGCGGCGCGACATGCTGAACCTGCGGCGCGTGGCGTTGGAGCAGGCGGCGGATGCCGCCGTCGTGCAGCACCAACGCTGGTCGCACAACGAGATTAAATTCGTGCCGACGGTGAACGCCTCTGAACTTCGCAAACAGGTCGACGCCCTCGCCAAAGCGTGGCGCGAACTGGACGCGCAGATTCAGGCGGTGAACTGGGGGACGGAACTATTGTCACAGCAGTCCTGAGTGCTGAGTGCTGAGTCCTGAGTTGCTTCGCTCGACACTCAGGACTCAGCACTCAGGACTTTGCCCGTTGGTAGTCGCCCGGTAGAATTGACTGAGAGCGCCTCGCCGCAGGTCGAGTAGCACCTGCCGGTGACCGCAAGGTCGTCGTTACATGGACTGGACTGATAATCCAGACCCCATATCATTGAAAGCGTACCGCGTACGGCTTCTGAGTGTAACGGGTATTGCGTAAAGCGTAGAACCGCTGCGCTGGTCAAGGCTCCGGGCGGTGAGGGCGGGATAGGGGACTGGTGGTGAAGGAGGTGACGACGATGACGGACAAGCAAGCTGAGGCGACGCTGCGCGAAGCGGCGGCGGCGTTGGGCGTGGACGAGGAGGATTTGAACTACTTCGCGGACGTTGACCCGTTCAACGACGGCAACGAGTTGGAGGGCGCATTGTGCCGCGTGGAAGACCATCGCTACGGTGCGCTGTATCTGCGGCGCGTGAACGGCAAGTACAAGCCGCAGGTGGTTTTCTGCACGCCGAAGATTGGCTATCCTTTTTCGCCTTCGCCCGACGGCGCGCGGGTTTATCGCTTCCCGCCGGTGACGAAGGTGGCGTTTTACGAGAAGATTGACGGCACAAACATATTGGCGTACCGCTACACCGACGGGCGCAAAACGTTTGTCACCTACAAAACGCGGCTTCAGCCGCTGCTGAAAGCGAGTCGCTGGGGCGATTGGGGCGCGTTGTGGCGCATGATGTTGCAGAAGCACCCCGACATCCCGACGCTGCCAGAGCGCAACAAGGCGGCGGTCTCATTTGAACTTTATGGCAGCATGAACCCGCACCTCGTCGCCTACGACGTCACGTTAGACGTGAAGGTTTTGTTCGGCGTGACGGACAAGGGTGAGATTGTGCCCGTGTCGGCTTTGGACACCGGCAGCGTCGCGCCCGCGAAGTTGGAGGCAGAGGTTCACAATCAAGCCGAACTGCGAGCGACCTACGAGCGGCTGCGCGAGAAGATGACGGCTCTCAACCGCGCCCACGCGCACACGGGAAAGTTCGTCACCGAAGGGATGGTGCTTTACTGTCACACGCTTGAGGGTAAGGTCATCCCTTACAAATTAAAGCCAGAGGAAATCGAAGAAATCCACTGGGCGGCGGGGCAGGGCATCAGCAAATCCATCGTGCAGCAGGCGTGCTGGAAGGCGTTGGAGAACGGCTACGACCTCAATGTGGACAGTGTGCGGCGCATCCTTGAGGAGGACTGGGAAGCGCGTCAGGTGGACGTGGTGATAGCGGCGGGGTTCGTCAATGAAGTCATCGCTGACATCGAACGGCACATCGCGTTCAAGGCGGAAGTGCTGGAACGCTACCGCGCTCTCGGCGTGTCGCTGCGCGAGAACAAATCCGCCGTCATGCGCGCGCTGAGTCCGCACTTCAACAAGAGCGACATGCAGAAGGTATACGCGATCATTGCTTTGGAGGAGGGATTGGCACAATGAACGCTCACGAACTCGCCGAGCGTCACCGAATTTTTTACGCGCGCGCCGGCAGCCACGCTTACGGCTTGGCGTCGGAGACGAGCGATGAAGATTTTCGCGGGGTGTTCATCGGTCTGCCTGATAACATCATTTTCGGAAGAGAGGAGGTGAAGTAAAATGGCAACGCACATTCTGGACAGTCCGTTTGCTCGCATGGGGGCGCGGGTGAAGATCATCGAGGGCGCGCTGCGTTTCCGCAGCCGCGTGGTAGGAAACTTCGCAATTGACGTGCGGCGTGACGATGACGGCGAGTTCTTTGAAATCCGCAAGCGCCCCAACGTTGACCTGAGCATCGAGGTTGTGGATGTGAAAGCCGCCGAGCGTCATTTGCTCCTGCTGGTCAAAGAGGCGGGCGTCAAACAGAAGTTTTTGTGTGGGCACGACGAGCGACACTGGTTCGTGGCGGCGGTCCCGGAGCGTTCGGGCGTTAGCAACGTGCAGACGGCGATGGAAGCCTTGAAGCCGCCGGCTGTGCAAGCCGCGCAGGTGCGCCGCAAGGTCAAGTCGAGGGAGCGCAACCGCCGCAAGAACGCGGCTTATATTCGCCAGGGCGAATGGTTCTTCCTGCCCGCGCCGAACGTGAAAGTGAAGGAGGACTTCGTGCTCCGCAACGAGCCATTGACTCGCGGCAACGGCAGCAAGCCGCACATCGCGGAGTTCTGCTACCGCACTGGCGGCGAGACCGTGTATGTGTGCCATCAGTATCCCAACGGCGTGACTGAGGCAGACTACCGCAGGCTCATTCAGAGTGACCCGAAGAGCAAGAACTGGCGCTGGCAGGTCATGCGCCGCAACCCAGAGGTTTACGTCAAAGGGCGCATCCGCCACTCCGACCACAAGACGATCGTCTTGCACGGCTGGCATCGGGTCGTGATGAACACGGAGAACGAATCCAGAGCCATGCGGAACGTCGCGTTTCTGGATTGAGATGAAAAAAACACGGCGAGGTGCTGAGAGAGTCGGAAGTTACGCGGTTGTTGTCATGGCCGGCCCGCTCCCCTTGCGGGAGGGGCGGGGGAAGGGGCAGGTTGTGTAGGCCACTGCGTAACCTTTTGGGGCATTGCTCCTCCCGACGGTTTCATCCAATTGCCTCAGGTTCAACCAACGATGTCCAACCCGAAATTGATAAGCGGTCAGAGAGCAGGGCGCGAAATTTGCGGAGCAGTGAGTGCGGATTACGGGGACAGCGGAAACGCAGTCCGCAGGTTCGCGCACCGCAAAACGTAAAACCATTTCACTTCCCGGCGATGGCGCACGACAGGAATGGAGCGAACCTGTTCCACCGAAGCAAATGCTCGCTTTAACTCTCGCGTGCGGGCGATCAGTGCGGGGGGGAGCATACCACGGGACGGAGAGTTCACTTCCGCAACAAAGATCGCATTGCGCCCGCGTTCGTGCGCAAGCCCCCGTGAAGCGTCAATGCTGCGCAGGACGCCTACCAGTCCATATTTCGCGCTGTATTCACGGTCAAGCGTGTAAACGCGCTGGATTTGATGTCCATAAAAAGCGTAGGCTAACGCACACGGAAACGTCTCGCCCAGGAAAAAGGCGTCTGAACTCGTTCGGGCGTCGCTTTTCATCTGTCGGTCCACTCCCTCAGCCATCGTGCGCCAGCCGAGGAGTTTGGTGAATCGCGGGTGGCTGCCCGTCAATCGGCTGACCCCCCCTGTTGTGCCTTCGAGAACGTAAAGGGTGGACATGAGAATACCGAGCGCGAGAGCCAGTCCCGCGTAAACGCGCCTTCCCTTGTGCCCCCCCTCATATTGCATCATCGCTGCCGCGACAAGAGCCGCGACGTAGGCGGGGGCGTCCCAGTGTTCGCGGTTGAGCACGCGCTTTGTGACTGCCGCAATCAGGAGGAAAAAGGTGAACATGATCACCGAAAAGCAAAACAGAAAAAGTAGGCGATTGTCTTTTTTCCGCACGCCGTTGACGCCCGCCCACACCATCGCGGTCAGCAAGCCACAATAGAGCAGAGGCGAGAGGTAGCCTGCGTGCAGGAGTTGGTAGGTGGCGATGCCTTTCAAACTCGGCGATTGCAGCGTCTGCCGTTCGCTGAGATGATAGCGCACCGCCGTAAAGTGCGTGGCGTATTCGTGCCCTATCGCCACCGGCGCAAAGACGAGAAATGCGACGGCGATGCTGAGGTAGGGTCCGCGCGACCGCAGGTGCGCCCGCCATGTTGGAGAGAGCAGCAGACACAACAGGAGCGACGGATAGTAGAGAACGATGATATATTTGACGTAAAGCCCGACGCCAACGGTCGCGCCCGCGAGAGCCCACCATGACAACCGCGATGTTTCCAACGCTTTGAAGGTGAAGTAGAGGGCAAGCGTCCAGAAGAAAAGTTGCGTGCCGTCCGGTGTTGTCACCGCGCCAAAAGCGAAGTAACTGGGCACGGCGGCGGCGGCGATGACCGACCAGAACGCGACGCGCCCCCCGCCCACGTCATGCGCCAGCAGGTAAAGCGGAATGAGCATGAGCGTCGTGAGCAGCATCGGAAAAATGCGGACGCCCAACTCCGTTCTGCCGAACAAGGAAGTCCCGGCGCGAATGAGCAGCGGAATGCCCGGCGGGTGCGGCGTAAAGCCAAACGGGGCGCGTTCCGCCAGCCAAGCGTAGAGGGCTTCGTCGGGGAACAAATCGAAATGGAGCGCAATCGCCAGCCGCGAGAGCAGCAGCACGCCGCCGACGGCGAACAGCAGGAACGGCGCGCCCGTCCCAGGCTTTGCTTTATCAGAGGTGAGTTCTTGCATCAATGACAACGCGCAATCGGCTTGTCGTTAATCGCCGACCGCCGTGAACCACGCGCTGCAACCGGCATATCGGGCGCCCCGCTTGGGCGATTGCCAGCATACTCCGCTCTGGCTCTGCGCCGCGTAGTTGCCGGGCGCTTTGAACCACTTGACGTGCCCGTCCGCGAGGACGAAGTTCGCGCCGCCCGAGTGACGCGAGCGAGCGAGCATGTATTGCTGGGTGTTGCGGTTGACACCGACGTAACCGTCGTCGCGTCCGGTGATGTTCGGGATGGTGCCCAAATTCGGTCCCAACATCACCAGATTGGCAGGGGAGCCGACAGCGGCGAGAGGGACCACCTGGGGCACGGCAGGCGGCGCCAAGCCCCGCCCGACCGGCATCAAGTACGAATTCGTTCCATAACTGAGCAGGGGTCGCGAGCCGGGCGCACCGTTGAGCGCCACCCAATTCGGATCCGGCACCGGGGCGTCTATACTCGGGCAGACGAAAACCGACTTGCGCTGGCTCTTGTCCTCCAATCGTCCGGCTTGCTTTTGGATGCTCGCCTTGACGTAAGGCTCAATAAAGGTAGGCCAGGTGACGCGCCCGACGGGGAGGGGCGCGTCGTAGTCAGTGGGCGGGAACGTTTCGTCGTAGTCCTGGACGTACATCATAAACGCCAGACCCAACTGCCGCAGGTTGGACTGGCACGTCGCCTGCCGCGCTTTCTCCCGCGCCTGCGCGAACACGGGCAGCAGAATCGCCGCTAAAATCGCGATGATGGCGATGACAACCAACAACTCAATCAAAGTGAAACCTCTTCTCCGCAGACACGACATGGAAAAACACCCCCCGCAGATTACAAAGGAGGCTAAGAATGCCTCACAAAACCTGTTTCGCTCCCTTTTGTCCCACGATTGAAATCGTGGGCTACTTTCACAAAGCCCCGATG
>FWPU01013355.1_pt1 | contig 10390 bp, 4 predicted proteins | sample 2228361 | NCBI WGS metagenome assembly FWPU01 (sample SAMEA103939777, study PRJEB20133) | metagenome | reverse complement strand
TGACGATGATGGCAGCTAGCGTTGGGCGTTGCCCCAGCGTCGGCCCTTCTCAGGTTCCTGCCCCGCCTGTGAAGGGCTTCTTTTTTGCGCGAGGGGGCACTGGCCAAACCAACCGGAGATGGCCCTGCCAGGGAAAAGAGTGTGTTTGCCGCCGGGTCGAGAGTCGAGCGGCTATGCGGGGCGCACGTGCCCGGGAACCGTGTCGTGAAGTGGACTTACCCCCCAAAAAGGGGAGTTGACAGGTTTTGCAGCTTGACGATGATAACAGCTAGCGTTGGGCGTTGCCCCAGCGTCGGCCCTTCTCAGGTTCCTGCCCCGCCTGTGAAGGGCTTCTTTTTTGCGCAATCCTGAGGCGAACTATTCGCATCCAATTGCTGGTCACAGCCTGAATGAGGCCCTTATTCAGTTGCCGCTTCCATCACCGGGCCAGCCCGCTCGGAGGCGACCAGCCCCGGATGGGTGTCACCCGAAGGCGTTGCTTCCGCAGCAAGCCCGCCTTCCAGGCGGCCAAATGTGCGCAGGCCGGGTGCCAGCACGGCCACCAACAAGACGACAAACAGCGTGCCACAGCCTCCGGACACGACGGCGAATTGGGGCGACGTGAGGTGAGCCACCACACCAGACTCGAATCCGCCCAGTTCGTTGGAGGCGTAGATGAACATGCCGTTCACCGCAGAGACGCGGCCGCGCATGGCATCGGGCGTGAGCACTTGCACCAGTGTGTGGCGTACGACCACGCTGATGTTGTCGAAGGCCCCCGTCAGAAACAGCATCGACCACGAGAGCCAAAGATTCCGCGACACCCCAAACACGATGATCGCCACTCCGTAACCAGCCACCGCCAACAGCAGTGCCCGGCCCGCCTTGGCAATCGGGGGCCGGTGCGCAAGCAGCAGAGACATCGTCATGGCTCCCAGCGCCGGGGCCGCTTGCAACCAACCCAACCCAGCCGGACTCGTGCCCAGGATGTACTGATATACCGGCAGCAGTGCCACCGACCCTCCCAGCAGCACGGCAAACAGGTCGAGGGCGAGCGCGGCAAGCAATACCCGCGTTCGCCATACGAACGCAAACCCCGCAGCCACCTCGCTCCAGCCCACCGGCTTGTGCGCCCCGGCATCCAGGGGCGAGGTTGTGCCGCGCCCCATCGCCATGAGCAGCACGGCAAAGCCAAAGGCCGCGGCTGCATCGGCCAGATATACCCATGCTGGCGTGCGCCAGGCGGCGATCACGGCACCTTGCAAGGCTGGCCCTGCTACCGCAGCAAGCTGAAACCCAGAGGTGTTCCACGTCACTGCGTTGGCGAAACGCTCCATCGGCACCAGCCGCGGCACAAGTGCAGCCTTGGCCGGTTGAGCCAGAGTCTTGGCGATGCTGCTCAGCAGAATGCAGGCATACATGGCCCACAGCCCCAGACCTTGGCGAGAAACCCAGGCCAGCGCCAGCGACGCGCAGCCCACCGCAAGCGTGGCTGCGAGCACGACGCGACGCCGATCGTAGCGGTCTGCCAGGTGCCCCGCCGGCAGGACCAGCAGCACCGTGGGCACCCATTGCACCAGGCCCACCCCTCCCAGTGCCAGCGGCTCTCGGGTAACCTGGTAGACCTCCCACATGAGCGCTCCGGTCTGCATTTGCAGCCCAAGGTTGGCCAGGGTATTACCCAGGGCGAACAGCCGAAAGGCCCGGACTCGCAGCGCTGCGTACGGGTCGTGGCGTGCGGGTGGCGATGGGGAGGGGTTGCCCAAGCTTGCAGTCTGTTCTCAAATGGCGGGAGGGAGGCCGACGGCTCCTGGCCGTGTAAGCTTAGCCGGGAACCGGCTGCCCTACAACGGGCCGCTCGAGAAGGGCCGGGCACACATGCTACCTGGTGAACCATGACCAGCGCCATGCGAGTCGCATATATCCGAAGTCTGATTCTGTTGGGCGGGTTGTCCTGGCTCGCGGCCGCACGGGCTCAGGACCATTGGCCGCAATTTCGTGGGCCGTCCGCCCGGGGCGTGGCCGACGGCCAGAACCTGCCGCAAGAATGGTCTGCAACAGACTGCCTGGCGTGGAAGCGGGATCTGCCCGGCATGGGCTGGTCGAGTCCCATTGTGTGGGGCAATCGCGTCTGGCTGACCACTGCGGTTGGCAGCAGCCCCGTGGAGAATCCTCGCAAGGGTCTGTACTTGTTTGGCGAGAACCTGGGGCCCCCAGACGAGATCTATCAGTGGAAGTTGCTCTGCCTCGACCTGCAAACGGGCGAGTTGTTGTGGGAGCGCATCTGTCATGAGGGAAAGCCGGAGCGAGCGCGGCATTCGAAGAACAGCTATGCCTCGGAGACGCCTGTTACGGACGGCCAGCGCGTGTACGCATTATTTGGCGACCTCGGAGTGTTCTGCTTCGACCTGGAGGGCAACCCGCAGTGGACGGTGCGGTGGAAAAGCTACCGCACGCGGATGGGGTGGGGGCCAGCCGCTTCTCCAGCCTACCACGACGGGCGCATCTACGTGGTACGAGACAACGAGGAGCGGTCGCACATGCTGGCCATCGACGCGCGCACGGGGCAGGAGGCTTGGCGTGTCGACCGCGAAGAGGGGAGCAATTGGTCCACGCCGTTTGTATGGAAGAATGAGCTGCGCACCGAGATCGTTACTGCGGGCACGAACAGGGTGCGTGCTTATGACCTGGAGGGGCGGCTGTTGTACGAGTTTGGCGGCATGTCGTCGATCGCCATACCGACGCCATTTGCTGCGGGCGGGCTGCTGTATGTGAGTTCGGGATACGTGCTCGATCGAGCCAGGCCGATCTTTGCCGTCCGGCCCGGCGCTGCTGGAGATATCAGCCTGGCAGGCGAAGAGGCGGCTTCGAACGAGTTCATCGTTTGGTGCCAACACCGGGCCGGGCCTTATAACACGTCGCCATTGGTGTACGGGGATTACCTGTACGTGCTGCTCGACGGGGGCATGCTTGCCTGTTACGACGCGCGCACAGGCAGCGAGGTTTACGGCCGGCAGCGGATTCCAGGTGGGCGAGCCTTTACTGCATCGCCCTGGGCATACGACGGCCGTATCTTCTGTTTGGAGGAGGACGGCCAGACGCACGTCTTCGAGGCCGGCCCCGAATATCGGCATATACGGACGAATCCGCTGGAGGAAGACGATATGGCACTGGCCACTCCGGCCATGGCCCAGGGCCGGTTGCTGATCCGCACCTCGAAGCGGCTGTATTGCTTCGCCCAGCAATAGGTCCGGGTCGGCAACCGAGGCAGCGTGTTGGCTAACCGTGCAGGGCGTAGCGCAACTGGATCGGGCCACACCGCACGGGATACAGCGCGTCGAATGACGGGCGCGCGTACGTGCAAAACATGTCCAGGGCTCGGCGATGCATCATCGAGCAGATATATCGGGCGCGCGTGCAGGGCAAAGATCGCGGGACGCGGGGCAGAAGGGCTGTGACATACGCTGCTGGAGGGTCGGGCGAGCCGAGCCTGGAGATGACTCCGCCTCCACCAACCCGTTAGGCCGTTGAAGGTCTTACGCAGCCCAACCGGTTTGGACACAAATAGACACCTCCTTGCGGGTTAAGCAGCCACGTCAGATTGCCCGCTGTTCGCTAGCAGGACCCGGGCGCAAGCGCCGCCCTGGATACCGGACGCCCTGGGTATACGCCCCCCCTCGACGAAACGCGCCGTCCTAGAAATCCCGCGTCCCCCGGCCCGCAATACCCCGTAGGGGTTACACATTTCCAGCCCAGGGCGAGCGCAGCGCCGCAGGCGCAAGCGCCGCCCTGGCAACGACTAGTGCCGCCTTACGCACCAGGCCGCGCAGATCTGCGCTGGGTGCCTAGAACTCCGTGCTCCCATACCCCGTAGGGGTTACACAGCTCTAGCCCAGGGCAAAGCCAAGTCACCTCACGACCACACACGGCATCCAGACTCTCAAATCTGGTGGTCGCAGTTAACCGAACGCGGGATCCCGATCACACGCACGACTGCAAATTGATCATACGAGGCGCCCGCCCCCTCCGCCTCCATCAATCCGAAGTGCCAGCGAGACCCCATCCAGGCCCCTGCCGCCACCAACCCGAGGGGCTAGCCAGGCCCCTCCGGCCCTATCCGTCCCCCACACCGACCCGAAGCGCAAGCGAGGCCGGCCCTCGAGTGCTGCCCGGAGCACGGCGCGTGGTGACGCGCCACATAACACACCCCATTATGGGGGTGTAACAAAAAAATTTTCCTGGCGGCGCCGATTTGGGCCTTTTCCGTCGTTTGTATAGATAGAGGATAGATAACCGGCTTTGGCTGCTCTTGTTTGGATGCACCCGTGGCATTTCGGCGGCTCGGGGCCGCACGAAGGCGAGCGGTTCGCCAAACCACGGGCCTAGGCAGGCCACGGCAACTGCTGGCGGAAGCCCTGGCAGTGTGCGGAGACACCCCCCACCGTGACCACGACACATAAAAGAAGTCTGAACAGATTACCCAGACTGCGCACACTTTCCAACCGACCATGCCGCGCACGGCAGTCGACGTCCCAACGCTGGTTCGTCAGGTGCAAGACCAAGACAGCAACGCATGGCAAGTGCTGGCTGAGTCGGTGCGGTCCGGGCTGTACTGCATCGCTAATACTCTTCATAGACGTACTCCGTGTTATCTGACGAATGCCGATGAACTCGTGCACGACGCCGAAGCGGCGCTTTGGGAGCACCTGCGCACCTGTCCACAGCCGCCCAAGGACCAGGCGGAACTCTGTGACCTAGCGGCCAAGCTTCTGCACAGGTGCCTGGACACGCAGCGGGCAGAGAACCGCCGTCAACGCAAGATCGTTGCAGCGTTGGGCGAGTCTCTCCGACGGGCGAAAGGCACGCCACACACCTCAGTCGCAGCAGCCGCTGCGTCCGCTGCGGATATACACGAACCCATGCACAGTGCCTCGTGCCAGCACACCTCACCTGGGCACGAAGCGAACCTGCCGAGCCTGATTTCCGACACGGCCTGGGCCGTCATCGAACCCGCGCTGCAGTCCTTCTGGCCGCCCAAGCGCAACGGCCGCCCGACGGCTTGCTGGCGCCGCTGCCTCGAAGGAGTATTATTTCGCTTGCTTAGCGGCATACGCTGGCGGGAGCTTCCGGGAAAGTTCGGTCGGCCTAGCACGGTCCACTACTGGTATCGCCGTTGGGTTGATGGCGGCGTGCTCGACGCAATCTGGCCCCAGCTCGAGAAGCACTGCCCAGCCGCGAAGGCTTGCGAGGGAGCGTGGCATCAAGATAAGAGGGGGGCGCGCACGACCCACTCTAGCCGCCCCACGCGCCGTGCGAGCTTGGCTCGTAGGCGGCAGGGCGCCCGCAGGCGTTCCGCCCGCCATCCGCGCAAACCACGTGAGGCCGGAGTGTTGCCGTGCGGCCCATGTGTCATCGCCTCTGTGCACCTGGCGGCTCGCGTGCCTGTGCCGTTCGCATGGCAGGTAATCGTCTGCTGCCGCTCGCAGGCCGGTGCCTTGGCGCACCAGGACGACTAGGCGCCCAGTCTGGCTGTCTCCCATGCGGCTACCGAGCGCTTTAGGTAGCCAGGCGCCCCACGCCGCCCAAGAGAGTTGCGGCCGTCTCACAGGAGCCAACTCCCAGGCACACGCACCGCGCGGCGGCACGGCGGCTCCCAGTGCTCCACAGCCGGCGTGCCCCAGGCAGCCATGCAGCGCCCCCCACCAAATCACAACGCGGCTCACCGCGTTATCTGTGTGATCTGCGTCAGGTGCGCATGATGCAGCCCCGCCCTCCAGGCGTATGCCCCCAAAAGGCTGGCCTTTGGGCATACCAACGCTGCGCGCACCAAACCTCGCCTTTCTAGAGTCATAAGCACTTATTTGCCAATGGCTTCCATCAACCGAGTTTTCGGACAGCCGCGCGCAGCCTGTCTGAAAACCCCCCAAAGCTGTGCTTTGCTGCGGTTCACGAAGGCGAGCAGGTTCGCCAGATCGCTCGCCATAAGTGGCTTTGTTGCCGATGCTTACGCGCAGGCTAGCGTCTTACCCTGGCTCGCGAGCCGCCTTGCCCGCGCGAGTTTTCGGATAGAGCGAGTTTTCGGATAGAGCGAGTTTTCGGATAGGCGCCCAAAATTTCTTGAGATTCTTCAAGTTGCCACGCGGCAGCCACTTGCGTCCAGACCGCCGCCCCGAACGCGCCCGAATTCTCGCACAGAAGCCCACGTGCGCGCCCTTATTATAGAGGGCCGCGCGCCACGCACCGCGCGTCGCGCGGCCTGCGGCCCTCGGCCTGACAACTGCCCTGGCCCGCGCGTGCCGCCTGCCGCGCTCGGCCACCTGCGACGCACCCTCACGGAGGCCCCAGCATGTGGTTCAAGAGGCGTAAGAACCGGCCCGACAAGAACCGCCCAGAGAAGAACCACCCCCAACTCAAGCGGCCGCAGGCCCAAGACAGCGGCGGCGGCCAAGATAGGGGCGCCGGCCAAGACAGAGGCGACGCCCGGCACAGGGGCGGTAGCGGCCCGCACCGCAAGCGCCGCCCGGCAGGGCGCAAGAAGGCCGCCGGCAAGCACCCCCGCTGGCGCAGGCCGCAGCCCCGGCGGCTCGCCTTTCAGCCGCTGGAGCTGCGCGCCATGCTCAACATGGCCCCCACGGCCAATAACGACACCTACTCCGTGGTCCACGACCGCACACTGCAAATCTGGCCCTCCGGTGTGCTTCAGAACGACTGGGACTTTGACGGCCCTCAACAGCTCACGGCCGTCCTCTACTCCAATCCCTCCAACGGCAGCGTCAACCTCAACTCCAACGGCAGCTTCAGCTATACCCCCAATTCGCAGTTCGTCGGCCAGGACTCCTGGCAGTACCGCGCCTATGACGGCCAGGCGTACAGCAACGTTGCCACGGTCACCATCAACGTGACCAATCAAACGCCAGTGGCCAACAACGATAGCTACAATGCCCTCTTCGGCCAGCAGCTTACCGTCGGCGGCAGCGGGGTCCTGGGCAACGATACCGACGCAGACGGCGACACGCTCACCGCCGAGCTGGTAAGCGGCCCCAGCCACGGCTCGCTCTTCCTCGCCTCCAACGGCAGCTTTACCTATACGCCCGGCCCGGGCTTCCTGGGACAGGACACCTGGACCTACAAGGCCAACGACGGCGTGGCGCTGAGCAACACGGCCACGGTCACCATCACCGTGCGCTACAAGATCCACGAGATCCTGGAGGTCTCGCAGCCGGCCCTGGCCATCACACGCACCGAGGCCGCCTGGAACACCAGCGAACCGGCACGCTACCAGAGCGACTTCCCCGATACGCCCCAGCAGTACGTCGCCAGCCGGCTCGCTCCAGGATACGAAGGCTCGGCACCCACGGCCAACACCTTGCTCGCGCAGGCCGGGACGGCCGCGAACCTGCAACTGCACTACAACTCCGTGGCCGCCAATCCCAATACCATCGTCGCGGCCAACGTGCGCATCTCGCCCGAGGCTCCCTTCAGCGACACCCTCGCCGTGGGCCTCATCTTCAACGGCACCAACCTGGGCAGCCACTACTACAATATGCAGGGCTACACGGGCCAGGACACCTGGCTGCGCATCAGCCGTTCGGTCGATACCTCCGGCCTGCCCAGCGGGCGGTACAAGTACACGCTGAATATCTCCAGCCCCAACCTCACCAGCGACTCGGTGACCCAGCTTGTGGGCTACGCCAACGTGGTCAACGAGAGCGACAGCCCCTACGGCGCCGGCTGGACCTTCGCCGGCATTGGCCGCCTGCGGTTGTACGACGACGACCCCAACGTGGGCAGCGGTGCCCTGGTGCTGCTGGGAGACGGCCGGGCCCACTGGTTCGCCAAGTCGGGCAGCAGCTACGTGCGGCCCGCGGGCACGTTCATGCAGCTCGTCCAGAACCAGGACGGCAGCTTCACCCTCACGGACGCGTGGGGTACCCGCCGCAGCTTCGAGTCGATCGGCGACGGCTGGTACGTGATGAACTCGCGCGAGGAGCGCTGGGGAGACGAGACGCTCTACGCGTACACCGATGCGGACAACGACGGCCAGCAGGACGACCTGGCACTCATCACCGATCCCTGGGGCCGCGAGGTGGCGTTTACCTATAGCGGCGGCAAGCTGCAAAGCGTGACCGACTTCGCCGGGCGCGAACTCGTGCTGTCCCACAGCGGCGCCAATCTTGTCTCGCTCACCAAGCCCGACCCAGACGGCCAGGGCCCCGCCGACCCGCAGCAGATCGCCTACGCCTACGCCGCCGGCCGCATGACCGAGGCCGACTACGGCCTGGGCGTGGTGCTCGAGTTCGATTACGACGACTGGCACCGCGCCGCCGCCTGGATCTACCCCGACCAGACCGCCACCAGCTTCGTCTCGCCCGAGAGTTACGGCTTCGGCTCCAGCAACCAGAATTCGCCCGCGCCGGTGGCGGTGGTCTCCAGCGTCTTGGGCCTGTTCGTCGATGAACTCGGCCGCGAGACCACGTACACCACCAACCGCTGGGGACACTGGACGAGCCGCACCGACGACCTGGGCAACACCCACGCCTTCAGCCTCAACAACGACGGCCTGGTAACAACCTGGACCACCCCCGATCCAGACGGCGCCGGCCCCCAAGAGCCGTACACCTACCTGCTCACCTACAACTCCTGGGGCTCGCTCTCGCAGGTCGTCTGGCCAAACACGCGCACCCATGCCTGGAGCTATGGCTCGAGCTTCAACCTGCCGACCCAGTTTACAGACGAGGACGGCGCCACCATCACCTACCAGCTTGACTCGGCGGGCAACGTCACCCAGGTGGGCGGCACGCGGGGTACGCCCGCAAGCTGGACATTCGCCGGCGGCAACCGCCCTGCCAGCATGACTCTGCCCGACCCTGATGGCGCCGGCCCGCTCACCCAAAGCACCTGGGAGTTTGCCTGGGACCAGTACGGCCGCCTCGTGCAAATTACCAACCCCGACCAAACCACGCTTGGCCTTACCTGGGACACGGCCGATCACCTCGCCAGTGTCACCGACGAGCTGGACCGCACCACCTCCTACGTGTACGACCTCCTGGGACGCCTGGCCGAACGCACCCGCCCCGATGACGCCACGGATGCTTGGGAATACGACCTGCTCGGCCGCCTGCTCGTACACACCGGCCCGCGCGGCGAGACGACCACCTACGCCTGGAATACCCGCAGCCTGCTGGTGGGCCTTACCCTGCCCGACCCGGACGGCGCGGGCGAGCTTACCGCCCCCGAGTACGCCTTCACCTATACAGACACCACGCGCCTCGAAACGACCACCGACCCGCTCGGCCGCACCACCACCCTAGGCTACGACCGTCTCGACCGGCTTACCAGCCGCCTCCTGCCCGACCCCGATGGCGAGGGCCCGCTCTCGGCCCCGCTGTGGGCCTACGCCTATGACAACATCCACCAGCTTGTCCAGATCACGGACCCCGCGGGCGGCGCCACCACCATCAGCCAAGACGCCAACGGCAACATGACCGTCACCCTTCCCGACCCCGACGGCGCCGGCCCGCTCGAGGCCCCCGTGTGGACCTACCAGTTCAATATCTTCAACGGCCAGGTGATCCATATCACCGACCCGCTGGGCCGCACCACCTATTACACCTACGATACCCGCCGCCGCCTCGCCTCGGTCACCAGGCCCGACCCCGACGGCCAGGGCCCGTTGGGCGCCCCCACCACGCAGTATGCCTATGATACCCGCAACCGGCTGGTCACGCTTACCGACCCCGCTGGCATTCAGTGGAAGTTCGTGTACAACGACCGCGATCAGCTCGTGCAGCGGATCCTCCCAGACCCAGACGGCCCCGGCCCCGAGCCAAGCCCCGTCTACGAGTACACCTTCGACGCCGCCGGACAGCTCGTGGCCGAGACGGATCCCTTGGGACGCACCACCACCTACACCTATACGCCCGCCGGCTACCTGGCGAGCCTCACCCAGCCCGATCCCGACGCCGCAGGTCCCCTGGCCGCCCCCGTCTGGACCTACACCTACGATCCGGCCGGCAACCTCACGCGTGTCCTCGACCCGCTGGACAATGCCACGGACTACGAGTACGACCTGCTCTCGCGCCTGCTGTCTGTCTCCTATGCCGACCCCGATGGCGAAGGACCCAGTGCCCGGCCCGTCTACCAATATATCTACAACGCCGCCGGCGAGCGCGTAGCCAGCGTCGACCCGCTGGGCCGCGTCACCACCCGCGCGTTCGACGGCCTCGGCCGGCTTGTGACACTCACCCTCCCTGACCCGGACGGCGAGGGCGAGCAGCGCGCGCCCGTCTACTCCATCGCGTATGACATCCTGGGCAATATCACTAAGATCACCGACCCGCTCGAGCGCGAGACGCAGTACGAGTACGACGCGCTTTCGCGCCTGCTGGTCGTCACCAATGCCCTGGCCGGC
>FWPU01013353.1_pt1 | contig 10391 bp, 10 predicted proteins | sample 2228361 | NCBI WGS metagenome assembly FWPU01 (sample SAMEA103939777, study PRJEB20133) | metagenome | reverse complement strand
TTATCAGAATACAATTATGAAGTACACTTTTCACTTTATCATTATTGATAGAAATAATTAAATTTATTAATATATTAAACAAACATTTATGACTAAAGAAATACTTATTCAAGAAAAATTTGGTGAATATCAAATTGCACTTATAGAAGATGGAAAATTATCAGAATTTTATATAGATAGCTTAATAGAGAAAAATATTATAGGAAACATTTATAAATGTAAAATAAATAAAGTGCTTGAAAACGTATCCGCTTGCTTTGTAGAATTAGATAATCAACAAAATGCTTATTTATATTCAAAAGATATTTCTTATAAAGCTATGCTTGCATCTAACATTATTAATGAAAACATTTATAACCAGCTCTTATCTATGAATAAAAATGATCGCTTCCCTTTGCTCAATTACCTAAAACCTGGACAATGTCTTATAGTACAAGGAAAAAGAAATTCTTTAAACAAAAAACATCCTAAAGTAACATGCAAAATAGCTATACCTGGTAAATATATTGTTTACCTTCCATTCCATTCCACCATAGCTGTATCAAAAAAAATAAAAGATAATGAAATTAGAAAAACTTTAAGGAAATCAGGTAAATCAATATGCAAAAATTCAGGAGTAATTTTCCGTACATCTTCAGCTAATACAGACATAAACATTATATTAGATGAATTGAATAATATGAAAAAAAAATGGGAGAATATATTAGATAATTTTGCTATCGCATCTCCCAAATCATTAATTTTTAAAGCTTTACCATTAATTTATGAATTGCTTATGGATTTTCATTATGAAGAAGAACTTAAACATATAAAAGTTTCTTGCTTGAATTTATATAATGATATTTTAAATTTTTGCTCAATTCATTTGCCTAACTTAAAAAATAAAATTTCTCTTTGTGATAAGCAGCTTTTCGAAATATATAAAATTAACTCCGAATTAGAAAAAGCTATGCAATCACATATATGGCTTAAATCAGGAGCTTATTTAGTATTTAATTATACTGAAGCATTAACTTCTATTGATGTAAATACAGGTAAAATTAATAATAATAAAAAAGCTGAATTAAATATGCTATCTATCAATTTAGAAGCAATACAGGAAATATGTAGACAAATTAGAATAAGAAATATAGGTGGTATAATTATTATAGATTTTTTACCAGTATCTTCTCCTCAATTTAATGAATTATTTGAACAATTAAGAATTGAATTAAATAAAGATAAAGCTAAAATAAAACTTAGCAAAGATGAAAATGCTTCTTTGGCAATAATAATTAGAAAAAAAACAAGAGACTCCCTTCTTAATATACTATCAGCTAAATGTCCTTATTGTAAAGGTTCAGGAATAATAAAATCAATTAAATTAATTTGTAGAGAAATTATTGATCAAATAACTTCTAAAAAATTATATAACTCTTCTATAAAAATTATAGCTCATCCATCTGTCATTTCTTGTTTGTCCAATTTATACATTGATATAATTAATAAAATAAAAGAAACAAACCTTTTATCAATTGAATTTATCCCTAATTCTAAATATCATCTTAATAAATTTGAATTAGAATATTAATAGCGTAAAAAATTTCTTTAAAAGTATTTATTACATTTTTTGTTTTTTTAATTCCATTCTTTGTCTAATTGCTTCATAAATCATAATTCCACATGCTACAGATACATTCAAAGATTCCATTTTTTCACTTAAAGGGATACTTACTTTATAATCAGCTTTTTCTATTAATATCCTTCTTACACCTTTGCTTTCGCCACCAAAAATAAAAGCTACTCCTTTCGTATAATCCACTTCAGTCCATAATTGACCTTTTCTAACTACTGTAACTACTATTGATATTCCTCTTTCCTTTAATTCAGGTAAAATATTCTTTATATTATTTACCTTACTTATTTTAACAGAAGCTAATCCACCACTACTCACTTTTATAACAGCAGGAGTAATTTGCACACACCTTCTTTCATTTATTATAATACCATTTACATTACTAGCTGCTGCTGTCCTTATTATCCCTCCTAAATTCTGTGGATCCTCTATCCTATCAAGTAATACAAATATCGGATCTTTCCCAGCTTCCTCTATCATTTTATATACATCATAATAAACAATCGGTACCGTATATATCACTATTCCTTGATGATTGGCTCCATTCGTTATCTTATCCATCACCATCTTATCTCTTACATCCACTCTTACACCTTTATTCCGTAAATTATATACTATATCACTATATCTTTTTAAATTATTACTTTGAATCAATACTTTATTTATATACTCAATCTTTTTCCCTATGTATTCTTTACAAGCATGATAACCATATATTATATTTTCTTTACTCATATAATTCCCTATAAAAAATATATGTTTCCTCTACCTAATTACTTTTTTCTAATAACACAATAGCAAAACATGCAATCCCTTCTTTGTTACCTATAAAGCCCATCCCTTCATTAGTTTTTGCTTTTATATTTATATACTCCTTTATTATTCCAACTAAATTACTTATTTCATTTATTATTGTATCATAATATATATTTAACTTCGGCTCTTCAGCAATTATTACGCAATCCAAGTTAATAATATTATATCCACAAGATTTTACTTTCCTTACTACATCCTCCAAAATAATTTTACTATCTATATCCTTATACTTAATATCCGTATCCGGAAAATATATCCCTATTTCTCCTAAAGAAGCTGCTCCTAAAAGAGCATCTGCAATAGCATGCAATAAAACATCTCCATCAGAATGACCTTTTAATCCTTTATCATATTCTATCCTTATACCGCCCAACTTTAATGGTCTTCCATCACAAAATCTATGAGAATCATATCCAATCCCTACCTTATACATCTTATCCTCCAGGATTTAAATTATATTATCTTATAAATTTATTCGCTATAGCTTGAGCAATTAATAAATCTTCTCTATATGTTATTTTAAAATTAAAACGATCACCTTCTACATACTTTATTTTCGCTCCTATTTCTTCAAACAAAGATGCCTCATCTGTAAAAATATTATCCTCTATATTAATTCTTTCCAACACTTTTTTATACAAGCTCAACCTAAAAGCTTGTGGCGTCTGGACCAATCCCATTCTATCTCTATGCAAAGTCCTTATTACATATTCATCTCCTAAAACTTTTATAGTATCTGATACAGGTATTACAGGAATCACTGCATCTTGACCTACAATATTGTCAACAATATGCTCTATTAATTCCTTGCGAATAAAAGGTCTTGCTGCATCATGAACTAAAATAATATCATCACTAGAACAATTTAATTCTAATATACCCTTATAAACTGATAGCTGTCTTCTATCGGCACCATAAATTAGCTTTATATTCTTTTTTAAAGATAAATTATTTGATATTGCATTAAATAAATTAATATCTGTTTTCTCCGGTATAACAATATTAATTTGTCCTATTTCATATTTAATTTCATTGAATGCTTCTAAAACCCATCTTAATAATGACTTCCTCCCTATTTCTACTAATGCTTTATCACAATGCATTCCTAATCTTTCACCATGCCCAGCTGCTGCAATCACTACATATATCTTCTCAATCATATCAAATAACCTTTACCCTCATTTATATAATTCTTCTTATTTGTTTTTATCACTTTCTTTTACAATAAATTTACCTTTCATATTCTTATGCCCTATCCCACAATAGACACAACAATAAAACTCAAATTCACCTACCTTGTCCGGTGTAAATTCATATATTACTTCCTCCCCTGCCGGTAGCTCAAGATATATCCCCAATTCTTTACAACAAAATCCATGCTCCACATCCTCAGCTAATATATTTAATTGTATATTCTCCCCTCTGTATAATTCTATAACATCTGGTATAAATCTATACTTCTGTGCTATTATATATATCTCACGCCCTTTCTTTTCCATTTCATCACATAATATCAAATTGCTCGCTATTATTAAAATAATCAAATAAATTATTTTACAACAATTGCTAACCTCTTTTAGCTTTCTCATCTTACTATTTAATAACTTCAAATTTATTATTAATATATTTATTATGCCTAATAAAATAAAATTATCAAATATACTTTATTATTTTGTTAAATCTTATTATAATAAAAAACAATATATTTATATGAAAAAAAATCTTAACAAAAATAAAAATAAAAGTAAATCAATTATTATTACTGGAGGAGCTGGATATATAGGCTCAATTACTGCTGAATTATTCAGAAAAAATGGATGGCTTCCAATCATAGTTGATAATTTATCAACTGGTTTTAAAGAAAATATAAATAATTTGCCATTTTATATTGATGATTATGCTAATGAAAATTGGTTAAAAGATGCATATTATAAATATAAACCACAAATAATAATGCATTTTGCTGCTTCAACTATCGTAAGTGAATCTATGAATTCACCTAATTTATATTACCAAAATAATGTTACAAAATTCATCGCCCTCTTAAATAATATGTTAAAATATTCAATAAATAATATAATTTTTTCCTCTTCTGCTTCTGTTTATGGTGAACCTATTTCTTTACCAATAAAAGAAGATCATCCTGTATTGCCTAACAATGTCTACGGTCACACAAAAAAAATTTGTGAAGAAATACTTCATTTCTATAATATAACTAATAAAATAAATTATGTCTCATTAAGATATTTTAATGCAGCCGGAGCTGCTACTGAATTTAACCTTGGTGAACAACATACAAACGAAACACATTTAATACCTAACATCCTCCTTTCTTTGCTTAATAAAAAAAGAACATTCAAATTATATGGAAATGATTATCCTACCAAAGATGGTACATGCATTAGAGATTACATACATGTTATTGATATAGCTAATGCTCATTTATTAGCTACAAAATATCTATTAAATAATAAAAAATCTGATATCTTTAATATAGGAAATGAAATAGGATACTCTATAAAAGATGTTATTAAAATCGCATTCTCTATTACAAATAAGGAAATACCTATCAAAATCACTTGCAGAAGATTAGGAGATCCTCCTATTTTAATTGCTGATTCAAAAAAAATTAAAAATATTCTTGGATGGAAACCTAAATACAGTAATTTAGAGACTATTATAAAATCACAATGGGAATTTCTTCACACTAAATTTAAAAAAATAAAATAATAGATCATTATCTAAAATCTTTTTTCAAAATAATCTAAATTACTTCCTTTCTTCTATACAATAAGGTAATGCTTGCTCTAAGAAATTTCTAATAATATTTGCTCCTTCCAATGATGCTTTTCCCGAATGCAATGCAAACAATGAAAAAATTACTTGTGGATCGTCAGCAGGAGCATATCCTATTATTATAGAATCATAAGCTGGTTCTCTGCTCCCAGCTGTTCCTGTCTTTAATGCAATCTTATAATTAGTTAACCTCGCCCTCTTACCAGTTCCTATATCAAGTTCCACTGCATTAAGCATACCTTCTTTTATTACTTTAGCATATTCACTATTTGTAAATTTACTATATATCTCTCCAATATTTTCTCTTATCTTATTTCCTCCTATACTTTCTATCCTATTCAAAAAATATGGCTCCATTGCTATACCATCATTAATAATTGCTGAAACCCACATTAATGCTAATATAGGACTTATCATAATATAATTATCACCTATTGCAAGCGAATATTCATAAATAGGATCTTTTGAATTTTCTATTATTTCTCCTGATTTAAATTTAATAGCTTCCAATGTAATCTCTTTACCTATACCAAATTCTTCCAATTCCTTCTTAATTAGCTTTGCTCCTAATTTATTACCCAATATACCAAAAGATATATTACAAGAACTTGCTAAAGCTTCAGTTATTGAAGAAACAGTCTTATGCTCTATCCAATCATAAAATATAATTTTATCGTAAGGTACTATAAACCCTTTGCATTCTATAGGAAATATTGATTCTAAATTTAAATTATTTCTTAAAACAGCTGATGTTGTAACAATTTTTACAATTGAGCCAGGCTTTAACAATCTAATAAAAATAGGTTCTTCACTATTTAAATTTTTGCTAACTGCAGCAAGTAATTGACCATCTTTCTTTGCTAAAAGTAAAGCACCATTATATTTACCCAAACTCTCATATGCATATCTCTGAATTCTAATATCAATACTAAATTTAATAGTATTATAAAAATCATCATCTGTTATTTCTAACATTGAAGGTTTAAACCATTTCATTGATTCATCATCATAATCTATTTCTTTGCTCCCTAATACCCTGTAAATTAAAGATTCGTCATTTCTATCAACTATCCAATTAAACCTCTTCTTTTGCTGAACCTTTGCTATCTCTTTTTCATAAACAGATAGCTTTTTTTTGTCTTTTATGAAATTTACACATTCATTAGGTAATAAATAATCATTTAAAATTGCTGAAATTATACAATAATAACTTTTTATACTTTCTTCTTTATATTCCTTTTGTAAAAAATCTATATATAATTTCCCTGCTTTATAAAATCCTTTATCAAGAAACAATTTTATATATTTTCCCCAATAAACAGGTAGCGATGCTGCAATATTATTTCTATAAAAATTTTCTGCATCTGCATACTCATTTTTGGCAAGCTTAATCAAAGCTTTAGCTTCCTTTGCATTTCTTCTATGAAAAAAGAAATAATTTTCATTTAAACATCTCTCAGCTTTTTCTATATTTACATCTGATAGCAATTTTTGAAGTTCTCTATTATTTTTCCATGAAATAATGTACAATATGGCAGCTAAAATACTTACAATGAAAATTAAAGCTAAAAAATATGAAAAAAAATCCTTTTTTCTTCTTTTTTTTACAAGTTTATCATAATCTTTAAAATCCAATATCATTTTTGTACATTTATTTAAAGATAAGAAGTATTTCTGAACCACGGCAAGAATTAGTAATATAAGATGCATCACTTTGATATGAAGCAACTTCTAAATGATTGATACTACCTATTAAAGCTATTAATTCCCCTTTAGTTCCTTCACAATAAGTCCTTTTTAGAGAATTAATTTCATATTTCCCAATAACAACTTTAAAACTTTCTGATTTATATTCTTCTTGTGCTTTTTTAATATCATCTATTGTAATATTGGAGATCATATTGCCAAATCGGTCTATATGAAGAATTACACCTTTTAATGATTTTGGAGGAAGAAGACGCGGTTTAGGCAATGTAAGTTTAAGATAATCTGTAATTGATTCACCAAATTTATCACTTTCTATACCTTTAGATAACCAAGCTGCTACAGGAGCAATAATATCTCTACCATGAAATGTTTGACTAATTTCAGATAAAAAATAATGCTCAGCGTTTACTTCATATACAGTACTCACTGTATCAGTATCATAAATTAAAGATAGAACACCATTATCAGGAGCTACAAAATAATATTCATCCGTTACTACCAATAAAATTCTTCTATTGCCTCCTACAGTTGGGTCAACAATTACTGTATGTATAGACCTAATTGGAAAATATTTATATGCTGAATAAATCATAAAAGCAGCTTCTATTATATCCTGGCTTTTTATATCATGAGTTATATCAATAATATTTGCATGTGGATTTATAGAAGTTATTACTCCTTTTATTGAACCTACATAATAATCTCTCGTTCCATAATCCGTAAGTAAAGTTATTACAGGTCTTTTATCCATAATATCCTCTCTTTAATTTTTATCAAATTAATTCATATTTGATTATTCACTATAACTTAAACTATTAATTTAAGTCAAGTATTATCTCCCTGAGTTTCCACAAAATTTTTTTATATATGCAACAATATAAAAATAATGCTATAGCTAGCAATTTGCTTAAGTTAATATTGAATAAGCAAACAGCATTTTTTTATTACAACAGTAGAAAAAATATTATACGCTACATCTGATGCAGAGTAATTTTATTAAAAAAAGCGATTTATAATTCATATTATCATATTATATCTTACATCTTAATCCTTTACTCAAATTTATTAACCATTATATTCTCAATACCCTCTATCTCTCTGCGTTTCATAATAACAATAGTGGGACAGAGAACATAGAAGAATTTTTTTTTAAAATAACAAATTGGATCATATTCCTATATCATCAATTGCTCTTTATTACTCCTTTCTTATATCTCTCTGCATTTTTTCGAAAAATATATGATATAATTAATAAATTGATTTTATGAACCATGTATTTTTATTTGACTGAATCAAAATAAAGTAATATAATAAAATTTGAGAAATAAATTCAAAAACAGAAATGAATAAATATATATTAACATTCATATTAATTATTAATTTAATTAATGGTATTATATTTTCTTCTGATGATTTAGTATATGTTGTACAAGTAAACACTGCTATACAGCCGATATCAGCGCAATATATAATAGATAATTTAGAGTTAGCAGAAAAGGAAGGAGCAAAACTATTTATAATAGAGCAAGATACGCCAGGTGGATTAGGTGAATCTATGCGTGCTATTATTCAAAGGATGTTAAAGTCTAAGATACCGATAGCAGTATATGTAGCTCCGAGCGGTGCAAGAGCTGCATCAGCAGGATTTTTTATATTAGTAGCAGCTGATATTGCTATAATGGCTCCAGGTACAAATACAGGTTCGGCTCATCCTATTCCATTAATTGATTCAGGACAAGAAAAAGATTCTGAATTAACTAAAACAATGATGAAAAAATTAGAAAGTGATTCAGTAGCATTTATGAAAAGTATAGTTGAAAAAAGGGGAAGAAATGTTGAACTCTCTTTAAAAGCAGTAAGTGAAAGTCTTTCATTTTCAGCAGAAGAAGCGCTTAAGAATAATATTATAGATCATATATGTAAAGATAGGAATGAATTAATAAAAGTATTAAATGGAAAAACTATTAAACTTTTTAATAATAATGAAATTACTATTAATTTAGATAATCCAAATATTAAAATAATTAAAATGAGTAAAAGATTAAAATTTTTAAGTTTGCTAGCTGATCCGAATGTAACTTTTATATTATTGGGGATAGCAATGTTAGGAATTTTTTTTGAACTATCCAATCCTGGATTAATTTTACCAGGGATAGTAGGTGCTATATGTCTTGTATTATTTTTCTTTTCAGTTCAAATATTGCCTATTAATTTAGCGGGGATTATTTTTATTATAATAGCAATATTAATGTTCATATTAGAAGCAAAAGTGCAAAGCTATGGAATGTTAGCTATCGGAGGTACAATTTCTATGATAGTAGGTGGATTGATGCTTGTTGATGCTCCCAGAGAAGAATTAGGAGTAAGTTTATCTGTTTTAGTACCGGTTACTATATTAATTGCTTTAGTTACAATATTTTTATTAACACTTGCTATAAGAGCATATAAAGCTAAACCTACAACAGGTAAAGAAGGATTAATAGGTATGACAGGAATTGCAAGAACTGAAATTAATCCGGAAGGAAAAGTATTTGTTTTTGGTGAATTATGGGATGCATATTCCGATGAACCTATTAATCAAGGAGATAAAGTTATTATAGAACAAGTTAAAGGTTTTAAAATTTTTGTAAAAAAAGAAAATAAAATAAAGGAGGAAAAATGAATTTTGGATTAGGATTAGTAATATTTATAATACTTTGGATAATTCTTTCATGGATTAAGGTATTAAGGGAATACGAAAGGGCAGTAATATTCAGATTAGGTAGATTAATACCAGAAGCAAAAGGTCCTGGTTTAATTCTTGTTTTTTCACCAATAGATAGAATGATAAGAATTAGTTTAAGAACGATTGTACATGATGTACCACCTCAAGATGTTATTACAAAAGATAATGTATCAGTAAAAGTAAATGCAGTTATATATTATAGAGTATTTGATCCTAAAGCAGCTGTTGTACAAGTAGAAGATTATAGATATGCAACTTCACAATTAGCTCAAACAACTCTTAGAAGTGTTCTAGGCGAAGTTGAACTTGATGAATTATTAAGTAAGAGAGAGATATTAAATCAAAGATTACAACAGATATTAGATTCTCATACTGATCCATGGGGAATTAAAGTATCGCTAGTAGAAATGAAACATGTTGATCTTCCTGAAGAAATGAGAAGAGCAATGGCACGTCAAGCTGAAGCTGAAAGAGAAAAAAGAGCAAAAATAATCCATGCTGAAGGTGAATTATTAGCATCTAAATCCTTAAAAGATGCAGCTTCTATCCTTGCTACTGAACCTATTACTTTACAACTTAGATTCTTGCAAACCTTAACAGAAATTTCATCAGAAAAAAATTCTACAATTATATTCCCATTACCTATTGAATTACTTAATGTTTATATGAAAAGTTTAGAAAAAAAATAATATAAAAAATGATAGTATTATTTGGATTAAATCCAAAAGATAA
>FWPU01010113.1_pt1 | contig 10392 bp, 8 predicted proteins | sample 2228361 | NCBI WGS metagenome assembly FWPU01 (sample SAMEA103939777, study PRJEB20133) | metagenome | reverse complement strand
TCGTGCGGGCGATCCAAGGGGCGGCCTCGCATCAACCGCCGACGCTGTCGGGCGAGATGGGCGCGATCGCCCAGGCCATGCAGATCCGGGCGCCCGTCGAGGACGACGACGTCTCTCTCACCCAGCGCGAGGCCCAAGTGTTGCGGCACATCGCGCTCGGACTGTCGAACAAAGAAATCGCCCTGTCGCTGGACATCAGCGTCGAGACCGTCAAGGAGCATGTGCAGAATATTCTGCGCAAACTGGCGGTCAGCGATCGCACCCAGGCCGCCGTTTGGGCCGTCCGAAAAGGACTGGCGTAGCGCCGAGTCCAGGGTGCTGGGAGGTGGGAAATCCTGGGCGGCGCCGAAGACACCTCGGGCTTACCCCCGAGGCTCCAAATCGAAGACACCTCGGGCTTACGCTGGAGGCTCTTAATCAACGAAATCGAAATGCCCCCTGGAGCCACCAGCGTGAGCTGGTGGTGTAGCCATGAGCCACCGGCGTGAGCCGGTGGTGTGTGCCGGCGGGGTTGAGCGCTGGCGGGGCGAACGGTTGCGACTCTCGCCTGGGCGAACTACACCGACCAATCGTAGGTCGTTCGCAGGGCCTCGCGCACCACGGAGGCCACCTGCCGCACGGAGAACGGCTTGGCGAGAATCTCGAAAACGGCATTGGCCCGGGCCTGCTCGATGACCTGCGGGTCCAATTCCGCCGACATCAGGATGCAAGGCAAGACGGCGTGCAGCTTGCGGGCCAATTGCAGCGTCTCCAGTCCGCTGAGCTTGGGCATGTGCAGGTCCACTAACATGACGTGGACGGAGCGCCGCTCCAGAATGTGCAGCGCTTCCTCGCCGTCGCCCGCCTCGTACGCAGCGTAACCCTGCCGTTCGAGATACTCGCGCAAGGTCTGCCGCAAACGGCTGTCGTCATCCGTAATCAATAAGGCTGGAGCTGACAACTGCATCGCGGACCCTCCGGACGGGCGAGACCACCTCGGCTCGCCGGAAAACGCCACTCCATAGTCTAGCAATTTTTATGCCGAAAATAAGCGCCATCCGCCGCTTGCACCTTGAGCCTTTCCTCCAATGATCCCTTTTCCGATCCGTATTCGAGTCAAAAATCCGCACGCACTGCCCCAATTTCGCACCCACTTTCGGCAACGCCGCCGCAACAACCCTTCCAAAGTGCCGTAAATCTAGCAAATCTCGGCCGTTCCCGCAAACGTTAAAGCGCCCTTTCCTAAGGTGCCGTAAGGGATTCCTCCAGCCCAATCGGTTCGGCAGGCCCTCGTCGCATGGGGGGATCGGCTTTCCGACTGCCGCATCGAGGCCATGCCAGGTGCGGATCAGGTCTTGGGCAGATGTATCTGTCAAAGTGGCAGGAAAATGCGCTGCATCGACCGCCGGCGTCAACCGACGGTGAGATCCTGGGCAGCGCCGAAGACACCTCGGGCTTACGCCCAAGGCTCCAAATCGAAGACACCTCCAGCTTACGCTGGAGGCTCCACATCAACGCAAAAATCAACGAAAACGCAGCCCCCAAGCCACCACCCTGACCGGCCTCCGTTGCGTCATGACCGAAATCGACCCCAGGTCCCCAATTGTCCCCTCCTTGTCTCGCAAGCCGGCCGCAAAACTGGTAAAATATCGGCTTTGTCGAAGGCTCGTTGGATTGTCCCTGGAACCGACCTTTTGGCACTGGGGAGGGCATCCCGGCGGTGATGACGCGGCGCGCGGAGATCGTGTTACCCGGCGTGCACGTGGTGGAAGGCGACCCGGGCAAGGAGGTGTTCTCGCCCCCCCGCGACGCCCCGCTCCCTTTCGTCACCGCTGAGGAGAACCTGCCCGTCCTCGCCGCCATGGAGCACCTTTTGGAGCTGCCCCGGGCAGGCCCATTCTCCCTGGTGTTATACGGACCGACGGGCAGCGGGAAGACACACCTTTTGCGTTTGCTGTGGGAGATCTTGCGGGCGGTATTTCCCCGCGATCATGTGCTGGCGGCCACGACGACGGACTTCGTGCGGAGCCTGACCGCCGCCATCGACCAGGGCCGGACGCGGGCATTTCGCGCGGCGTGGAAAGGAGCGCAATGGCTCCTCCTCGATGACATTCACCATTTGCAGGACTACCCGGCCGCGGAGATGGAATTGTTGAACGTGTTTCGCCGGGTGGAACAGGGATTGATGCGTTTGGCCGTAACCAGCACCCGCCATCCGAACCGGCTGCAAGGACTGAGCGAGGGCCTTCGTTCTCGCCTCAGCGGCGGCTACGCGCTGCCGGTGGAGTACCCCTCCGCCCCGGCTCGAGCGGATCTGCTTCGCTTGGCGCTGGGAAGGCGGGGCTTGAAGGCGACGCCGGCGGCCTTGGAACACCTGGTGGAAGCGTGCCCCGGTCCGGCGGGCCAGGTCCTCGGTCTCGCGGTCAACGCGGCGTTCTTGCTCGGCGAAGGCACGATCGACCTAGCGGCCGCCAAGCGATTGCTAAAACAGGTCGAGCGGCCCGCGCCGCCCACCCCCGGCCAAGTCCTCCGCGCCGTCTCCCGCCATTTCCGCGTCCCCGCAGCCGAATTGAAAGGCCCCAGCCGATCGCGGACCGTCGTTCGCGCGAGAGAGATCGCGGTTTATCTGATGGCCACGCTCTCCCGCAAGAGCCTCCGGCAAATCGCGAAGATCCTCGGCGGTCGGGATCATACCACCATCTCCTACGCCTTTCGCAAAGCGCAAAGTGCCCTCGGCAAAGACGCCTGCCTCCGCCTCGCGGCAGCCGAAATCGCCGAGAAATCCAAGCTGTTGTGTAAAAAGAGATGTGCTGGTATAAATAGATAATATGAGTTGAATTCATAGTGTGTAGTGTATAAATAGGGAGCTTGATAGAACATCGGGATTGTCGCTGATTGTCAACAAACTATGGGTTACTGACAGGCCCTCTTCCAAAGGGCGGAATCATCAACAACCATTGACGGCCGTTGACGGGAAAACGACGAGAAAACGACATCCTTCTCCCCCGTCGCAGAAGAATCGCAAGCCCCGTTGTCGCAGAGAGTTCCGCGTGAAAGGGGCCGCCTTTTCGACGGCAGAAGGCTTCCCACTATAACCATAGTGAGAAAGAAATAACTATGAACCAAGAGGGTGCCGGGCCGCGTGTCACTTCCCCGGCTCGTGGATTGGGAAATTGAGTCCGGTTCGGATACCTGGATGGAGTTGAGAAGATAATTAGTGGAAGTCACCCTCTAGGAATAAGTGATCGGCGTCGGCTGCGAGGAGTTGTAGTTTACCCCAATTCTTTCGGAAGGGATGGATTGCAACGATCATGAAGAGGGTGGTGAAGGCGTTGGAGCGGTGATTTCAGAGAGAAGGAATGGATGGAGGCAATGAGCGTCTGAAGCCGCTCTTACACGGAATATCGAAACGCTATGTTAGCTTTGACGAAGGGTTGGAATCATGAAGATCGCGTTCGAGCGGGAGAAGCTATTACAGGCTTTGCAGACGGCCGCCGCGGTGGTGCCGACCCGGACTCCCAAGCCCGTTTTGGAGAATGCGCGACTGGATTGCAAAGACGGTGAATGCGTGCTTCAGGCAACCGATTTAGAGGTGGGCCTGCGGTGCGAGTTGGAAGGGGTGGAGACGGAGGTCCCCGGCGAGGCCCTGCTTCCCGTTCGTTTGGTGATGCAGACGCTGCGGGAATCGCGTGAGGAGAAGCTCCACCTGGAGTCGATGGGGACGACGATCCTTTTGTTGGGCAGCCGCAGCGAGTTCCAGTTCCCCACGCCCGATCCCTTGGAATACCCCGAGGTGCCCCGTTTCTCGGCGGAGGCTTATCATCAAGTGTCCTCGCGTCTGTTTCGCCAGATGATCGTGCGGACGGCCTTTGCCGCGGATCCGCAGAGTACGCGCTACGACAAGACGGCTTACGCAGTGGCCACGGACGGACGGCGGATGGCCATTCAAGAAGGACCCGCGGAGTGCGTCGGCGAGCATCAGCCGGGCGAAGGCGTGGTCTTGCCCCTCCGCGGCGTGCAATTGCTGGAGCGGGTGCTGGGCGACGGCGAGGATCCCATCAAGCTGGCCATCCAAGACGGATCGGCTCAGGTCCAAATCGGTTCCACCACGGTCACGCTGCGGCTGTTGGAAGGCCGCTTTCCCAACTGGCGGAACGTCTTTCCCAAGCGGGAAAATCCGGTGGTCTTGGAGCTGAATGTGGGCGAGTTCCTCTCCGTGACCCGCCAGGCCGCGATTATGACGGACGAGAATCACCGCTCGGTGGTGTACACGTTGACCTCGGGGAATATGGTGCTTTCGTCGCGCGGCTCGCGATTCGGGGAGTCGCGGATCGAATTGCCCATCCCCTACGAGGGCGAGGAGTTGATGGTACGTTTGGATCCGCGATTCGTGATCGATTTTCTGCGGGTCTTGGATGATCAGGGGACCGTGACGTGGAAGGTTTGGGGGCCGAGCACGGCCGTGCTGGCCGCCACCGACGACGGCTACATTCACCTGGTCATGCCGCTGGATCCCACGCCCGCCGCGTGACGCCTGGGCCGGGACGGCGGTGGAAAGGAGCGTGCCGGATGCCGCGTCGCGGGGATCAACGGGGGCAACGAGGCCAGGGAGGCCCGCAGTGGTTGGGCCGGGTCGTGAGCGAGCTTTTGGCCCGCACGGGCGCGGCCCGCTTCGACGACCACCGCCGGCTGACGGCGGCCTGGCGCGAAGCGGCCGGAGATTGGGCGGCTTATTCAGCCGCCGTCAAAGCTGCCCGGGGCTACATCGAGGTGCGGGTGAGAACCTCCGCCCTGCTGCAAGAGATGATGTTTCGTCGAGAAGAATTGTTGCAAGCCCTGCGGACCCGCCTGCCGGATTGGAAAATCCGCGGCCTCCGCTTTCGGGTCGGCAGCAGCGCCGACTTCGAGGGGCGTTCCGGAAGCTGAACGGCGGTGCCGTCTCGCCCGGCGCGGGCGGCGCCCGTCAACACGCGGATGCGATCTTCCGCGGCAATGAGTTGCGAAAGAACACGGATTATGGATGACGTCAAGCGCGTGGATGCGGTATCGGAAGACGGAGCCGGTGCACCCGACTGCGAGGGTCGCAATCCCCAGGCCGTCCCCTCCCCAGGCGAAGCGGCAGTTCGAGCGGGAGACGACGGCACCGAAGCCGAGCGGATCAATCTCCGCGCCGTGGAAGGCCAGAACGAATATTCCGCCGACAAACTGGAGCACCTCAGCGACCGCGATCACGTCCGCCAACGCCCCAGCATGTACATCGGAGATACCGGCACGCGGGGCCTCCATCACCTGGTCTTCGAGGTCGTGGACAACTCCGTGGACGAGGCCATGGCCGGCTATGCCTCGCACATCTGGGTCACCATCAATGCCGACGGCTCGGTGACCGTGGAGGACAACGGCCGCGGCATCCCCGTGGAAACGCATCCCGCCCTCGGCATCTCCACGCTGGAAGGCGTGATGACCGTGCTCAAGTTCGGCGGCAAGTTCAGCAAGGGCGCCTACTATACGTCCGGCGGTCTGCACGGGGTGGGCGTGACCGTGGTCAACTTCCTCTCCGAATGGTGCGTGGTGGAAGTCCATCGCGGGGGAAATGTCTATCAGCAGGAATACGAGCGGGGGATTCCCACCGGTCCCGTCCGCCGCATCGGCAGCACCCAGCGCACCGGGACCAAGACCACCTTCAAACCCGACCACGAGATCTTTCCCGTCACCGAGTTCAATTACAACACGCTGTGGCGGCGGCTTCAGGAGCTGGCCTTCCTCAACGCCGGCCTGGCCATCCATTTTCGCGACGAGCGGAGCAATCAGGGCGAGATCTTCCGCTTCCAGCGGGGTATCGTGGAGTTCGTGGAGTATTTGAATCGGGCCAGCGGGGCCTTGCACAACGACGTGCTCTACATGAGTACCGAGGTGGAAGGCGTGGCCGTGGAGTTGGCGCTGCAATACTGCGCCGACTACACCGAGAACTTCCACTCTTACGTGAACAACATCTGCACCACGGAAGGCGGGACGCACGTCTCCGGCTTTCGCGCGGCCTTGACGCGAACGCTGAACCAGTACGGCCGCGAGAGCGGCATGTTCAAGGACTTGATTCCCACCGGCGACGATTTCCGCGAGGGCATGACCGGCGTGTTGGCCGTCCGCGTGCCGCATCCGCAATTCGAGGGCCAGACCAAGACCAAGCTGGGCAACGGCGAAGTCGAAGGCATCGTGAACTCGGCGGTGGGGGAGTTTTTGGCGAAGTACCTGGAGGAGAACCCGAAGACGGCGCGGGCGATCCTGCAAAAGGCCCTGTTGGCGGCGGAAGCCCGCGAAAGCGCCCGCAAGGCACGCATGCTCGTGCGGGAGCGCAAGGGCGCCCTCAGCGGCGGCGGCCTGCCCGGCAAACTCCGCGATTGCACGAGCCGCGAGGTCGATCGCTGCGAATTGTATCTCGTGGAAGGCGACTCTGCGGGCGGCAGCGCCGAAGGCGGCCGCATCCGCGAGTTCCAAGCCATCCTGCCGCTGCGCGGTAAAATCATCAACCGCGAGGACAAAGTCCTCAGCAACGAGGAGGTCCGCAGCATCATCTCCGCGGTGGGGGTGGGCATCGGAGAGGAGTTGGATCTCTCCCGCCGACGCTACGGCAAGATCGTCATCATGACCGACGCCGACGTGGACGGCTCCCACATCCGCACGCTGCTGTTGACGTTCTTTTATCGGCAGATGTTCGAGCTGGTTCGGGCGGGCATGGTGTACATCGCGCAGCCCCCGCTGTATCGCGTCCGCCGCCGCAAGGACGTCTATTATGTGCAGACCGAGGAGGAGATGAAGAACCAGCTCCTGGAGGCCGGCATCACCGACGCCGTCTTCGAGTGCGGCGACGGCCGGGTCCTGCAAGGCGCGGAGTTGGATCGCCTTTGCCGCACGCTGGCCTCGCTGGATGCGGCCATCATGGCCTTGGAACGCCGCGGCATCAGCCTCCGCGATCACGCGGCCCGGCGCGATCCGACCACCGGCCGGCTGCCCGTCTATCATGTCTTCATCGGCAGCGACGAATTCTGGTTCACCGGCCGCAAGGAAATGGAGGACTTCCTGGAGCAGCGCGAGGCCGAGACCGGCAGGGACTTGCTGGTGCAGGCCGACCGCAACGGCGAAGACGCCGCCCCGCCGCCCGGCGAAGAGGCGGCGGACGAGGAGGCAGGCCGCGTCCACATCGTGGAATTGCACGAGGTCCGCAGCATCAACAACCTCCTCAACGACCTCCGCGAGATGGGATTCGATCTGGACGGCCTGTTGACGATCAAGCGGCCGGGCGAGGAAAAACCCCGCTTCACCTTCCGCCGCGGCGACATCGAGCACGGCCTGGACGACCTGCGGGGACTCTTGGCGGCGGTCCGCGCGGCGGGCGAGAAGGGCCTGCAAATCACCCGCTTCAAAGGCTTGGGCGAAATGAACGCCGAGGAGTTGCGCGACACCACGCTCGATCCCACCCATCGCACCCTGGTCCAGGTCACCATGGAGGACGCCGGCGCCGCCGACGAAATGTTCCGCGTGCTGATGGGCGAAAAGGTCGAACCTCGCCGCGAGTTCATCGAAAAGCACGCCCTGGAGGTGCAAAACCTGGACGTGTGACGGCACGACCGCAGCGGAACCGACTCCGGTTTCGCGGTCGGGATCACGAGGCCGCACGGCGTCGCACGCACCTCGGGCGCGACGAGGAGCCACGGGCCTTCAGCCCGAGGCGGTCCCCGCCGGATCCTCGAACGTCGGCCCAGGATGCCGCCGCTCGCCCGGCCTCTCAACGGCCGTCCGACCGAGCAAGCTCATGCACGCACGGTAGGTTCCCCGCCGCGTCGAAGGGGAGCGGCCGAACCTCCGTCAGAAGCTCGAGGTCGCTCCGCGTTCGCGCCTCCTCCGAATAGGCGGCCGAGCACTCCAACTCGCTCAAATGCGATGTGTCCGCGATCCACATCAGGCGGGATTGCGGAGGCGGAGTCAGGCCGATGTTCGCCAAGGCGTGGGCCAGCATCTCGCGATCCGTCGGATAGTCGAAGGGGAGCATTCCGGCGGCCACGTGGCCCGCCGTCAAGGCATTGATCCGCGTGGCGTGGAAGTCCATCCCGCGAATCACTTCGCTGCGGCAGAACTCGGCGAAGCCGATGCCGATGGCGTTGCCGTGGGTCGCCTCGGTCAGGCCGCGAACGCAGATGTAGCGAATCCGCGGCCGCTCGCCTTCCGCCGCGTGATGGTAGTGGTACTTTCGGCCGATGACGTTGGTGTCGATCCCCGCCCCGCTGATATCCTTGCCCAGCCGGTCGATGAGCAGGATGTGCGCGTCGTCGAAGGGGAGTCGGGGCATCCAGGCCTTGGCCAGCTCCAGGAGTTCGGGTTCGCGGGTTTCGAATTGTTCGGGCGGCAGGGCCTCCACGTGCGCGGTCTCGTCGAAGGCATCCTCCACCAGCCCCAATCCGCACAGAATCCGGCAGCGGCTCCTGACCAGGCGGCCCACGCTCCGCACGATGCGATCGAAGCCGAAGTCCTCCACGGCGCGGTGGTAGATTTCCGCCCCGTGATGCTTACCCAAGCCGATCAGCAGCATCTTCATCAGGCCGCTCTCGATAGGCCCGGTGAATTGCGTATGCGGTTTGACGCGGTTGACGACGACCACGTGGTCCGCCTGCCACGCGTAACGATCGAAATGGACGTCGAAGCCTTCCGCGGCGCGGCCGACGACGACGGTTTCCATTGAGGCGCGGATCGGGCAGCCCATCGTATCGGGCGTGATGCCGTATCGGGCCAAGACGTCGCGCTGGCCCTCGGCCGTGCCCCCGCCGTGGCTGCCCATGGCCGGCACGATGAACGGTGCCGCTCCCGACTCCTGAAAGTACTGCACCACGGCGCGCAGGATGCGGGCGTAATTGGCGATGCCGCGGCTGCCCGCCGTGATCGCCACGGTTTGCCCCGGGCGGACCCGGCCCCGGAGCCCAAGCCGCTCCAAGGCGTTTCGGACGGCGCCCTCGAGGTCCGCGATCCGCCGCGAAACGAACCGTTGACGAACGCGAAACACCTGCGGAAACTCGACCTGCCGCATCACCGATTCCTTGCTTGCCAGAGCCGGCGTGCCCGCCCGATGCCCGCCCGGCCCTGCTCCCGATTCGCGAGATGATGGTACACCGGAACACGCCCCGCCCTCATTGTACGCCGATCCCGGGCAAAGCTTCATGGGAAGTGGCGTCCGGCCGAGCCGCCGAACATAATGAAGGCCGATCCGGGCGCGTTTTTCAGCGGCCCGTGTTTGCCGGAAGACCTGAAGAGAAGGCTTGCTTGCATGAAATCCGTGTTCCATTCGGCGAAGCTCGGCGCGATGGCGGTTGCGGCGGCGGTGTTGGTGGCGGGCAGCACGGTGAACGGCGCGGCCGCGGATGAGGTCGGCCTGACCTTTTTCGGCTGGTCCGACCAGCACGTGCAGACGGACGGCAATGCCGATCACCTCCTGCCCGCCACGGCAATGCCGATCACCTCCTGCCCGCCATCCACGCCATGAATGAACTTCCCGGGACGCCGTATCCGCCGCGGATCGGCGGGGTGGTGGACTCCCCCGCCTTCGTCTTCGGCTGCGGCGACATCACCGAATGGCCCACGCACGCCGCCAAGGAGCGCTACGCCGAGCTGATCGAGAAACGGTTGAAGTTTCCGGCCTACGACATCCCGGGTAATCACGACGCGGGCGGAAAGGCGCCCAGCGAGACGATTCACCGCTGGATCATCGCCCGACACGGGGGGCTATCGTACACGTTCGAGCAGGGAGGCGTCCGCTTCCTGGCCGTGCACGCGGAGTACGACGAGAGCCTCAACAACCCGGCCCAGCCCGTCGCGGAACAGGCCCTGCGGTTCATCCGCGAGGAGCTGAAAAAGGTGCCGGACGATGTGCCGGTCGTGGTCGCCCTGCACCTGTGCTACGACGCGATCACGAACCGCGACGCCTTGGTGGACGCCCTGAGCGGCAAGAACGTGATCCTGGTGTTGGGAGGACACTATCACCAATCCAAGGCCGACGTCTACCGCGGCATCCGCTTCTTGCAACTCCCCTCGCCGGCCCCGAACAGCCCTTCCGAGATCATGGTGGTCCGCATGACGCCCGATCGCATGGTGGCGATTCCGTATGACTACGAGAAACGGGCATGGGTGGAGTCGCCGCGGAAGATGCTGGACGCGAGCCTCGCCGGCGTCAAGTCGCAATAGAACCCTCCGAGCCTCGGGCGTAAGCCCGAGGTGGTTCATCCCTGGAGCCTCCAGCGTAAGCTGGAGGTGTCTTCGGCGCTGGCCGGGGTTCACCACCCCCTCAGGGCTCCACCACCAGCTGACGCTGGTGGCTCGAGTGTTTCTTTGCGTATACGTTTGCATGGAGCCTCCAGCGTAAGCTGGAGGTGG
>FWPU01013347.1_pt1 | contig 10395 bp, 9 predicted proteins | sample 2228361 | NCBI WGS metagenome assembly FWPU01 (sample SAMEA103939777, study PRJEB20133) | metagenome | reverse complement strand
GAGGGTGGGGGGCAGGGGGGCGAGCGGGCAGGATGCCTGCGCTACACTTTTCGGATAGGCTCTAAGCCGCTGAACTGCTGCGCATGACGGCGTAGGCGTTGAATCGAGAATGAGAGCGCGGCACGGTGCCCGGTCGGCGCATCAACGGCGACTGGCGGTTTCGGCGGACAGCGTTAGAGGTCTTGGACAGAATCCTTGGTGGCTTGGAGGAAGCCGTGAGCCGACTTGATCGCATACACGATTTGCTCGAGGACACAATTGCTACGTTCAGCATGGGACGAGAGGCTGCCCATGCTCATCAGTAATCTCCTCAATCAATCAAGCGCTGAACCACAAGGAGGAAATTTATGAGCGAATTCTCCGGCAAAGTCGCTATCATCACCGGCGGCGCGATGGGCATGGGCAAGGCGTGCGCGGTGGCGTTTGCACGCGAGGGCGCGGCGGTGGCGGTGGTGGACGTCAATCAGAAGGTCGGAAAGCAAACGGTTCATGAAATTCAGGGCGGGGGCGGGACGGCTCTGTTCGTTCGCGCTGATGTTTCGCAGAGCGCGGACGTGCAGCGGGCGGTCAAGCGCGTCGCGCGCGAGTTAGGCGGCGTGGACGTCCTCATCAACAACTGTGGCATCGTGCGCTACGGCAACGTGGTGGAAACGACGGAGGAAGAATGGGACCACCTGATCGCCGTCAACCTGCGCTCCATGTTCCTCTGCGCCAAGTATGCGATTCCCGAAATGCTCAAGCGTGGGGGAGGCGCGATTGTCAACTTTGCGTCGGTGCAGAGCCTCGCCTGCCAGCAGCGCGTCGCGGCTTACACGACGGGCAAAGCCGCCGTGTTGGGCTTGACCCGCAGCATCGCGCTCGACTTCGCCCCGCAAAATATCCGCTGCAACGCCGTGCTGCCCGGCAGCATTGACACCCCGATGCTGCGCTGGGCGGCGCACCTCGTTTCTCCCGAAGACCCCGAAGCCGCGATGCGCGAGTTTGGCGCGGTGCATCCGATAGGGCGCGTCGGCAAACCAGAGGAAGTCGCGGAGGTCGTGTTGTTCTTGTGCAGCCCCCGCGCCTCGTTCGTGACCGGCGCGGGCGTGGTCGTGGACGGCGGATTGTTGCTCCCGATTGGCGGATACCGCCGGTAGGCTCAACCCCCTGTTGCCAAATTTCTCAGAAAAATTTAATTTAGCCTGTATCAATTTCTTAGATTTTATGCTATACTTAGGGACGAACTCAGACGAGCCTCCCCGGCTCGCCGGGTTCAAATCTTCCTTCTAAGGAGAGGTGCTATTATGAAAAGAGTTGGTCATCGCGGTGAGGGAGGCTTTACCCTCATCGAGCTGCTGGTGGTGATTGCCATTATCGCCATCTTAGCAGCGATTCTGATGCCGGTCTTCGCGCAGGCGAGAGCGAAGGCAAGGCAGTCCAGTTGCACCAGTAACTTCAAACAGTTGATTACTGGTGTGCTTATGTACTCGCAGGACTATGACGAAGGGTATCCGCTGTGGCATTCCAACATGACGGCAATGTATCAGGCCCCGGATACGTCGCCCCAGTATCTCGTGCAGCCATACCTCAAGAATATCCAGGTGACGCTATGCCCATCTGACCCTGAGGGAGAGACAGGGCGTATCGCGCAGTTGGGAACTCCCAGACCCGGAACCGATGAACGGAACTTATTCCTCACATACACCTGCGACTTCGGCGTCAACATCCAGTATTTTGGTCCTATGTTCGCGCGTCCGAACTATGCCGCTACCACTTTCCAGTCCCAGGTGAATCAGCCAGCGCAAACCATCTACGCTCTGGATAGCGTGTGGGACCGCACGGCAGGAGGGACGCCCTTCGGGGGGGGCAACTACGCGCTTGACCCGCCTTGTCGCCGCTATGCGAATGGTGCAGATAGTTTCCCGCCGCCGCCCGGAGGAGGCGTCCGTCCGCGTTATTGGTTCGGCGCGTGGAATCCTTCCAGACCGAATGCATGGAACGTATACGGTGGGGCGTGGCCCTGGCACATGCAGAACTTTAACGTTGCCTTTGCTGACGGTCACGTCAAGACGCTCACCCTCGGACAACTAACGGCAGGTTGCGTTGTGCGCGATGGATGGAGAGGACCTATCACTGATCCCAACGCCTACCTGTGGGACCTCCAGTAAAACGAAAGGGTAGAAAAAGGTGGGACAACCGGGCGGTTGTCCCGCCTGATTTCTTCTAAAAAGGAGACTCCATAGATGAAAAACAAAGTCCCAGCGCCAGTGGTAGTGGTTGTCATCATTGCTGTCGTTGCCGTCGTGGGCTACCTCGGATGGTCAAAGTATAGCGCCGCAAACAACATATCCGACGTGTCGCAGGGAGCAAAACAACTTCAGGACACAGCCGCAAAAAGCAACGCTCCCGTTATTCCGCCCCCTACGGATGCGGTCCTGATGGGCGGCGGCGGCAAAGGCAAGAGATAGGCAATCCGTGCGATCGGATATGGACGCCCGAACTTGTTGGAGGATTGGCTCAGGCGAATCCCTCCAACGAGTTGGGGCGTCTTTTCATTTCTGCCCCCCGTTGCGACTCAATGCCATCAGCCGCTGCGCCAAGGCGCGCCCTCTCTGATTGTCTGATTGGAGTCGCAGAGCGCGCTGGAGGAAGTCCGCTGCCTCTCGATAACTCTCTGCCTGCAAGTTCATCTCGGCTAAATCCAACAGAGCCTCCACATCGTTGGGATTGCGTGATAGGCGCAACTGCAAATTCCCACGCTTGATCCTCTGAACGTCGAGCCGGCAGAAATGCGCCAACCACTCTTCCATCTCGCGGCGTTCGCCCAGCGAGCGGCAGACTAATCCCAGCGTATATGCCGTTTCTGCTCTTCGGTTCTCCACCTCCGCCGCCGATTCGAGATATTGCGCGGTGCGCGTCCCCTGATGCAGAAGGTTCCACGCCTGTTTCAACGTGGATTTTGCCTCTTTCAATCGTCCCCGACGGTACTGGAGTTTGCCCAACTCAATGACGGGAATGGGCATCCCCGGAGACATGTCGTGCGCCGCGTTCAACTCGCGTTCGGCTTCGGCAAGGGCGTCTTTGCGATGTGCCACGTGAGCAAGGAAAATCCCCAGATAAGCGTGCGCTTTGGGGTTGTCGGGCGCTAACCGGACGGCGCGGCGCGCCAGGGGCTCAATCTGAGATTGATTACCCGCATCTATCAGATTTTGGATGAGCGCAAAGAGAATCGTTACGTCATCTGGCTTGCGGCGGTGCGCTGCCAAGAACTCATCGGCAGCGCGGCGGAACTGTCGCTGACTCCAGAAGTAGTTGCCCCGCTGCACGTGAGCCTCTGCCATCTGCGGGTCGAGTTCAGCTGCCTCCTTCCACTTGGCAAGCGCCTGGTCCATCTTGCCTGCTCCCGCTAACGCGCTCCCCTCGCGCAAACGCACGCGTGCCATCTCCAGCCGCCGCGCCGTAGCAGCATCAGACCACCACTTTCGGACGAGAAAGACAGCGACGAGAATGAAGAGGATGAGAACCGTCCGACGAATGAACTTCATAGAACTTCGCGTCGCGGAAACCCGCGATTTTCAATCGCAGGGTGCATTACGTAAAATTTGCCACCCTCGTAAGGAGGCGCTGCGCCGACGGAGGTTGGTCAGGAGGCAGGAGGCAAATTTGACGTCCTGCGCCCCGCTGGGGAAAGGCAGGCGTCGGCTTCCGCAGACTTCCGTTCCGCCGAATCGAATTCGGCGTCTGCTACGCCGGCAAAGCCTGCTAAAAGCAGGCTCGCAAACGAGTCCCGATGCATCGGGACTTTCGTTCTGGCGTCTTAGACACCGAATTCGATTCGGTGGCAACAGGGCGGCAAATTCTGCATAATGCACCCAACTTAACGCCTTCCGTCTTCAACGCAATGATTGTTCGTGCCCCATCGTGTTCTTCGTGGATAGTGTCAAAATCCTCTGTGCCTGAGCATCGTTGGGACGCTGACGCAGCACCTCGCGTGCATAGCGGGCGGCAGTGAGCGCGTCGCCGTCCTGTAACGCTATCTGCGCTAATTTCAACTTGGCGTCAAAATCTGGCGGCACAGCGCTGGCTCGCGTCTGCAACTGTTCCTCTTCTTCGACCCGTCGACGCAGCCGCACCAAAGTTTGCCCCATCTCTTTTGCGCGCGGGTCTCGAAGTCGCTGATAAACCTGATGCAGCCAGAACGCCACGTTGCGCTGCTGAATTCTCATTTCGCCGGGGGGCATAGAGGCAGACAGAGGAGAATTCTTCTGAGTCAAGTTGTTCCAAGCCTTCTCCAACACTGTCTCCGCAAAACCGAAGCGGCGTTGGCGGACGTAGAGTTTGCCCAGCTCCGTCAACGGCAACGACATCCACGGGGCGAGTTGACTGGATTTCGTCAACTCGCGTTCGGCTTCACGCCACTGTTTGGTATCAGGGTTGTTGACCAGCGCCAGCCCCAGATAATAGTGTGCTTCCGCGTTGTCTGGCGCGCGCTTGACGGCTTTGCGGACGACGTTCTCCATCTCACGATAAGAGGTGTAGGGCGGCATGAGTCGCAGGAATTGCAGCATGACGCCGACTTCATTCGGCGCGAGACGGTGCGCTGTCCGCATGTCGCGTAATGCCTCCTGAAAACGATTGACCTGCGACAAAATCTCCGCGCGCAGAAGATAAGGCGGCACGCGGCTGGGCGCGAGTTTCACGGCTTGGTCGCACGCGGCAATGGCTTCCTCATAGCTTCCCTGCCGCATCAACTCCTGCGCGCGCGCGTAAAGTCGCTTTGCGCCTTCACGGTCCTCGGCGGGTTGCGCCTTCGTTGAGGTGTGAGGGCGCTTGCATGACAGCGCGCTGGTCAGGCAGATGACGGCAATCAGCACGGCAAACCAGCGCAGGTTCGCTGTCACTCTGAGCGAAGTGGGGAATCTCTTGAGAGGCGCAGAGGCTGCGTTCCGCTGGGCGGCACGACCGCTTCGCTCAGAACGCCAATAGAAGGATTTACCTTTCCCTCGCATATCCCCGTCCCTCCGTGCAGACAATGAACTGATTCGGCGGAACGTTTTCGTAAACGTCGCGCTGTCCGCTCAACCACTTCAGTTCGATGCGGTCTATCTTCTTCGCGTTGCCCAGACCAAAATGAAGCCGCTGGTCGCTCGACGAACCGTAACTGGAACTCCGTCGCGCCTCAGCAAACTGTCGTTGTCCTCCCGCTGTCACCCACACTTTCGTCCCCGCTCCCTCGCGGTTCGCTGTGACGCCGACCAGCCGAATCGTTATCCAGTTGTTCTTGTCATCGCTGACATTGCGAAACAGTTCTGCCTTTTCGTTACGGTTGACGCAGAGAACGTCGAGTCTGCCATCGTTGTCGTAATCACCCACCGCTAGACCGCGTGTGGAACGAGGATGCGTCATGTCGCCGCTCTCCTGACTCGCATCGCGGAACGTGCCGTCGCGTTGGTTGTGATAAAGCCCTTTGGGTTCTTTGTAGGTCACGCCGGGCATGTATTGTTCAATCTCAGGATTGACATGACCGTTGCCCGTCACGAGATCGCGCCAACCGTCGCGGTCGTAATCCAAAAACGCCGTTCCAAAACCGCTGTAAGCCAACGTTGGCAGACGCAGCCCGGCGGTTTCGGTGGCGTAGGAAAACAGCGTGCCGTCGTCGTTGTGAAACAGCGAGTAGAGTTGTCCATTTAGGTTGGTCACGAACAGACTCTCGCGCCCGGAGTTGTCGTAGTCGCCTACCGCCACGCCCATCCCCGACAATGCAACGCCGTCCGCCCCATACGCCGCGCCCACTGACGGGGCAACGTCCGTGAAAGTCCCATCGTGGTTGTTGCGGAACAGAATGTTGGGGTTCATGTCGTTGGCAACGTAAATATCCTCCCTCCCGTCGTGGTTGTAGTCCAGCCACGCGAGCGCAAGTCCGCGTCCGCGCACGCGGTGGATCCCTGCTTTTTCCGTCACGTCCGCAAAGCGCCCCCCGCCCTCGTTGTGATATAGTCGGTCGCTGTCCGGCTCGTAAACCGTCGGGTCGCAGAGGTTGAACTTCCTGCCCGGCAGAGGGCAGAGTTTGTCCGTCTTGGGACTCCATATCGCATAGTGACAGACATAGAGGTCGAGTCTGCCGTCGTTGTCGTAATCGCCGAACGCCGCGCTCGACGCCCAGCGCGTTCCTCTATCGGTGTCGCCCACGTCCGCGCTCTGTGTCACGTTGCGAAAAACGGGCTGGGCGTTCTGCGTCTCATTGTGAAAGAGGAAGCACCCCCCGTAAGAAGTGATGAAAACATCAGGTCTGCCGTCGTTGTCATAGTCGCCCACCGCGACCCCCTGCGCATATTGGCAGTCCCTATCCAGTCCCGAGCCGCGACTGACGTCCTCAAACGTGCCGTCCCCTTTGTTGCGGTAGAGAAAAACGTTCTGCTGTGGCTGTGTGCGCGGAAAGTCGCCGCAGCGGACGAAGAGAACGTCTTGAAACCCATCGCGGTCATAATCCAAAAACGCGCAACCGCCGCCTAAGGTTTGGAGGAAAAGATATTTCTCCTGCGAACCGTTCGTGTGGCGGAACGTAATGCCGGCGCGTTCAGCCACGTCCTCGAAAACGCCAGATTTCTTTGGAGAGGGCGAAGCGTTGACGTTGCTGACCACCGCCGGAGGACGAGCGGAACGGCAGCCCATCAGCAGACAAAGGATGAGGAGAGCGTATAAGCGTAGGGACGAAGAAATCCCCTCCCCCCCGCGTTCACCCATGTTATTTCGTCCGTTCATCAACCTTGCACCCTTGCCCTTCGGTACAAACATAAAAACGATTCGTCTCCAACTCCTTCATCATTTCACGTTGACCGCTCAACCAATGCAGCGCAACATCCACGCGCGCGGTTTTGCCCAACCCGACATAAACGCGGGCGTCCGACGCCGAAAGGTAACTCGCCCCCGACCGACATTCGGCGAAATGTTTTTGATTCCTCGCTCTCACATAAACCTTCGTGCCGTAGCCACTGCGGTTGCTGCGCGTCCCGACGAGACGCAGAGAAATCCAGCGGTGGTCATCGCGACTTACATTGCGGAACAGTTCAGCGCGGTCATTCTGATTGCACGCCAGCACATCTATCCGTCCGTCATTATCGTAGTCTCCAATCGCTAACCCCCGCGTGACGCGCAGGTGAGCCATGTCGCCGCGGTCCGCCGATGCGCTCTCAAAAGTGCCATCCCCGCGATTGCGGTAAAGCCCCTTCGGTTGAGCGTAAGTCACGCCGACGCTGGCTTGCTCGATTTTCGTGTTGACGTGACCGTTTCCTACCACGAGGTCCAGAATCCCATCGCGGTTGTAGTCCAAGAACGCCACCCCGAACCCGAGATGATGCCACGTCGGACCCGCTAATCCGGCGTTTTCGGTGGTGTACGTGAACATACCGCCGCCGTCGTTGCGGTAAAGTGAGTTCGTCTGCCCCGAAAAGTTCGTCACGTAGAGGTCTTCGTATCCATTGTTGTCGTAGTCGCCGACGGCGATGCCCATGCCCGACAGCGGCTTGCCGCTTGCACCGTATGCCACGCCCGCGACCAATGCTTGCTCGCGGAACGTTCCATCCCCCTCGTTATGGTAGAGAAAGTTGGCGTCCATGTCGTTGGCGACGTAGATGTCCTGCCACCCGTCCCCATCGTAGTCTAACCACACAACGCCCAAGCCGCGCGCGCGGAATTTTGCAACGCCAGAGGCGACACTGACATCGGTGAACGTCCCATTGCGATTGTTGCGATACAATCGCCCCACGTCGCCGCGATAGATGGTCGGGTCGCAGTAAATCCGCTCGCCGTAACGGTCCAGACATTGGGCGTCCTTCGCGGGAGACCACTCGCAGTAGTGACACACGTAGAGGTCGAGGAACCCATCGTTGTCGTAGTCGCCAAACGCCACGCTGGTTGCCCAGTGCGCGCCGTCGTGATGGTCCGCTACGCCCGCTTTGTCCGTCACGTCTTCAAAGCGCCCCCCGCCCAGATTGTGAAACAGGCGATTGCCGCCGTAAGCCGTCACGACCACGTCCTCACGCCCATCGTTATCGTAATCGCCCACAGCGACGCCGTGCGCGTAGTTGAGGTCAGAGTCCAATCCAGAGCCGCGCGTGACATCGGTGAATGTGCCGTTGCGATTATTCCGGTAGAATGTGATGGAACTCCCCCTCCCTTGCCCCTCTCCCAATCGCGGCGTGGAGGAAGAGATGAGGGGCTTACCATTCAATAGCAGCACGTCTAACCATCCATCGTGATCACTGTCGAAAAACGCGCAGCCGCTGGGGGTCGTTTCGATAAAGAGAAATTTTCCCATCGCCCCGTTTGAGTGGCGAAACGTGATGCCTGCCCGTTCGGTTACATCGCGGAACACACCCGACGTCGCGCGCCGGTTAGTCGGCATCGCCACGAGGGAGTTACGCTGACAACCTGTGTGGCACAGGCACAGAACAGTCCAAGTTAGCAGCAGCCAGATGTATTGTCGGAGCCCATGGAGCATTGTTATTTATTCGTAGCATAACCCCTTACAGGCGTCATGTGATAACCCCAACGCCTATAAAGGGATTATGACGGAGGATATTTCGCGTTGAGCGCACCATTTCCTTCTTGCTTGTTTATCATATCGAGGGTAGGAGCCCAGGCACCCGTCGCCTTGCCTCTGCCCCGTGAAAAAGCAAATGATAACGTCTGTCGCCTCCTGCCGACTCCGGCGCGGCTCCAATGGGGAGAGCGAAGATGAATGTGCTGAATTGAGCCGCGCCCGTTCAGACTTGCGCCAGTCGAAAAGGCGGATAGCAGGTATTTTGCTGTCCGCCTTTTTGTTTTTGCACAAAGGATTTTTCTTTGATGGGGCGAATTATCTGATAAACAAATGGGAGTCTGGTGCCTGATGACTTTGCACGACCTTGATACACCCTCATTCATCGTTGACGTTGACAAACTCGAACGCAACCTGCGGCAGATGCAGGACATCGCTCATCGCGGCGGCGTGCGGCTGCGCCCGCACACGAAGACGCACAAAAGCCCTTACATCGCCAAGATGCAGGTGGACGTTGGCGCGGGCGGCATCACCGTCGCCAAACTCAGCGAAGCCCTCGTCATGGCGGACGCGGGGTTTGATGACATCCTCATCACCTGTCCCGTCTACGGCGCGGTGAAGTGGGAGAAAATTCCCGCGCTGCTGGAGAAGGCAACTGTGACTTTCAACCTCGACAGCCTTGAAGTCGCCGAAGGTCTGAACGGTGTCGGGGAAAAAATCGGCAAGCGGCTGCGCGTGTATCTCGAAGTGGACTGCGGCATGGGGCGGTGCGGTTTACCAGCGGACGAGCGCGTGCTGCCCTACGCCGAAGCGATTGCGAAGATGAAGGGCTTGGAACTCGTCGGCATCCTGACGTGGGGCGGTCAAGCCTACCGCGCCGCGAGCGTCAGCGAGCGCAAACATTGGGGCGTGCTCGAAGGCGAGACGGGTGTGCGCGTTGCGAAGATGGTGCGTGAGCATCTCGGTTTACCCGTGCCTGAAGTCAGCATCGGTGCAACGCCCAGCGCGGAGTTTTCGGCGTTTGTCGAAGGCGTGACGGAGATTCGCCCTGGCAGTTACGTCTTCGGCGAAATCAACCACATCGGCACCGGTTGCGTCACGCCAGAAGAATGTTCCGCCACCGTGCTGACCACCATCTTCAGCCGCCCGCGCCCCGACCACGCGCTGTGCGACGCGGGCAGCAAAAGCCTCATCGCCGAAGCCTCACACTGGGACGACTATCCCGGCTACGGCTACGTTCTCGACCATCACCCGAACGTCATCGTTCACCGTCTCAACGAAGAACACGGCTGGCTGCGAGTCAGCGGCGCGTCGCAAAGCCTCAAAATCGGCGACCGCCTGCGCATCATTCCGAATCACACTTGTCCGACGGTGAACCTTTACGACGAACTGGTGTTGTGTCGGGGAGAGGAAGTGCTGCAAACGATTCCGGTGGCGGCGAGAGGGAAAGTTCAATGACTCGATTCGGTGATGATCTCTGACTGCGCCGACATGCCTGACCGAAGGTCTCAAGGTTTGGAGAGCTGCGGTCAACCCTGTGTCGCAGAGACCACGACATATCGAGCCAGACAGCCCTAAGTTATGCGGCGGGATGAGGTCATACCTCCACCGTTCTAACTCCCTCTGCACAAGGCATAGATATAAACGCACCACAGGACAACGATTGAGGACGAACAGTTTTGATGCAAGCCTCAGCGGCAGGTCACACTACCGTCGTGCAATCTCACAATACGCAACACGAGTAGTCTGTCATTGGGAGCGAAGCAAAGCAATCTCGGCATAGGAATCATTCATGCGCCGTTGACGCGCCACGCCGCATGAAAATGACGGCATGGGATGCCGTCGCCCCCGTCCCCCGCTGGCGGGGGACAGCCCCC
>FWPU01013346.1_pt1 | contig 10397 bp, 9 predicted proteins | sample 2228361 | NCBI WGS metagenome assembly FWPU01 (sample SAMEA103939777, study PRJEB20133) | metagenome | reverse complement strand
GCCTGTCGAACGCCTATCGGTGGCAAGATCCGCAGGGGGCCTACAAGGCGGGTGATCCGATCGGCCAAGGCCGCGTCTTTTCGCGAAAATGCCTGCAACTCAATTTTTGGCGTCCCGGCGACGAGTTCATCCTCAAGGAAACCCAAATCCGCTTCGGGATTCCGGGCCAGGTTGACTACGAGTGGGTTTTCCGCTAGAAATAAGGTTCTAATGCTTTTGCGCCGCGATTCCTGCTGCATGAGCGGGGGAAAGAGCGGGCGGAAAACAGCCGGGTCGTCGGCGAGCATTTCTTTCCGCCGTATCGGTCAACCAACTCCCCGTCTGGTGGCAGCCGGCCGTTCAACGGGGCATATTGAGAGGGATATCGCGATGGCGCACAAGAAGGGTCAGGGCTCAAGCCGCAACGGACGCGATTCTAATCCGCAGTACCGCGGTGTGAAGCGATTCGGCGGTCAGTACGTGACGGCGGGATCCATTTTGGTTCGCCAATTGGGAACGAAGTTTCATCCGGGCAAGGGCGTGGGTTTGGGTCGCGATTACACGCTGTTCGCCCTGGTGGATGGGGTCGTAACGTTCGATCGCGGAGGCCGTCGGGTTCACGTCCTGCCGCAAAACTCTTGACAGATCGCCCGCGGTCCCTTCCGAGTGCAACCGTGGATGTCGGATATGGCTTCGTAGCGGGGATGGTTTTGGCCGCCCCCGTTTTTTCTTGCGCCGGAACCGGTCCGGCATTCAACGCAATCGCGGATGCAATGTTCCACGGAAATCGTGTTACCGAATAAATCCCCTGCGGCGGCAACGTGTTCCTGGATGAAGTCGAAATCGTCGTATTGGGAGGGCGCGGAGGCGACGGCTGCGTAAGCTTCCGGCGGGAGAAATACGTCCCGCGGGGCGGGCCTGACGGAGGAGACGGCGGCGACGGCGGAAGCGTCGTTCTTCTGGCGCAAGAGGGTGTGGATCATTTGACGGCCTTGGGGCACCGGCATCACTGGCGAGCCGAGGACGGTCGGCCGGGAGGTGGGGCGCTTTGCCACGGGCGATCCGGAAAAGATCTCGTCATCCCCGTTCCGCCCGGAACTCTAGTTTTCGACGCGGAACGCCGGCTGCTCCTCAAGGACCTTCGAGACCCGGGAGATCGCGTGGTTGCCGCACGCGGCGGAAAGGGCGGCAAAGGGAACGCTGCCTTCAAGTCCGCCACCAACCGCGCGCCGCGCCACAGCACGCCCGGCGAAGATGGGGAAGTTCGGCGTCTAAGGCTGGAACTTCGGATGCTGGCGGATGTGGGTCTGGTGGGAAAGCCCAATGCGGGCAAGAGCACCCTGCTCAGTCGCCTGTCCAAAGCGCGGCCCGAGATCGCGGCTTACCCCTTCACTACCAAGTATCCGCACTTGGGCAAGGTCGTGCTCGATCAGGAGCGAAGCTTCGTTCTGGCCGATATTCCCGGCTTGATCGAGGGTGCTCATGCCGGCGCAGGGCTTGGGCACGAGTTCCTCAGGCACGTGCAGCGGGCCGCGGTACTGCTCCATCTCCTCGAACCGGAACCTTACGACGGCAGCGACCCTTTGGAAAATTACCATCTCATCCGGCAGGAAATGCTGCGATTCGATCCCGATTTGGCCGAACGGGCGGAAGTGGTCGCGGTCACCAAGGCCGATTTGCCATCGTGCGAGGAGGTTTGTGCAAGGCTGGAATCCCATTTGAATCAAGAAGTGCTCCCGATCTCGTCGGTGACGGGCCGGAATTTAAATCGATTGGTGCAGAAACTTTGGGACGTTCTCCGGCAACAACGCGCCGAGACGCCGCCGTCTTGACGCTTTGCCTGGGGAGCAGCACGTTGCACGTGGTCGGTTTGCGGCGTTTTAGGACCGGCGCACTAGTGAAATATTTGCTCCACGCGACTGGAATCGAGTATCATTTTTCGGAAAAGATGGATGCATGTTCGCGGCAGTGGATATCGGCAACAATCGCCTCAAGTGCGGAATCTTCTGTTTGGACCAGGCCGAGGCTTCCATTCCGAAACCCGAGTGCGCCTTCGCGTCGGAGGACCCGGCCGAGATTGTGGCGTTTGTTTCCCAAACCGTAGAACCCAAGACGGCGGTAACCTGCAAACATGGAGCAACGCCGGTGACGTGGTGGATCGCCAGCGTCAACCGCCCTACCGTCGGCAGGTTGCTCGATTGCGTGAAGCAGATGCATCCCGAGCACCGTTTGGTCCTGATCAGCGCTGCCGACGTGCCCTTGCCCGTTCGAGTTCCGCATCCCGATCGCGTGGGCATCGATCGTTTGGTCAACGCTCTGGCGGCTGAGCGGCTGCGGCGTCCCGGCCGTCCCGCGATAGTCGTCGACTTGGGTACAGCGATCACCGTGGACGCCGTTTCCCCGGACGGCGCGTTCTTGGGCGGGGCGATCTTGCTGGGATTGGCCTCCACGGCTCGCGCCCTCCACCAGTTCACGGATATGCTCCCGTTCCTCGATGTTGAGACCCTTTCGCCTTCCCAAGCCATTGGCAAGAACACGGAAGAGGCCATGCGGGCGGGAATATTTTGGGGTATTTTGGGTGCGATCCGAGAGCTGGTGCGTCGCCAAGCCGAGTTTTTGGGCCAACAAACCGACGTCTTCCTTACCGGAGGACACGCCGCGATTTTCGCAGAATACTTGAGTGATGCCAAGCACGTGCCCGACCTGACGCTTTCCGGCATCGCCCTCACGGCCGCGCATCACGTAGATCGCATGCTCCAAGACAACAAGCAGCGTTAGTCGCCCCCGGCAGAGGCGAGCAGCAAGACCGGGATCCGGGAGGGGCGATCCAGCAATGCCCAGGAGACGCCGGTTTCCCCCGATCGCCGCGAACGAACCCCGTTGATGGGAGCACGAGAGCATGAACCTGTCGTACGAGAACGATTCAGGATTGATACGAGAAAAGGTGGCTGGCGTGCCGATCGCCGATCTCGTGAAAGAGTTCGGCACGCCCTTGTACGTGTACGACGCCGCCGTCATTCGATCGCGTCTGGGCGACCTGCGCCGCTTCGACGTGGTGCGCTACGCCCAGAAGGCCTGTTCTAATCTTGCAATCGTGGACTTGCTTCGCAGAGAGGGCGCGCTGGTGGACGCCGTCAGCGCCGGGGAGATCCATCGGGCTTTGGCGGCCGGTTACACCCCCTCGGGCGACCCGCCGCCGATCGTTTATACGGCCGACATCTTCGATCATGATGCCTTGGATTTGGTGCTCACTCGCAATATTCACGTCAACTGCGGCTCCCGCGACATGATTGAGCAGTACGGAGAGCGGGTTTCCGGTCGCGAAATCACGCTCCGAGTCAATCCCGGCTTCGGTCACGGCCACAGCCGCAAGACCAACACGGGGGGGGACCTGTCGAAACACGGAATCTGGCACGCCCAATTGCACGATGCCTTGGTCGAAGCCGAGCATTACGGCCTGAGCGTTACCGGCATCCATATGCACATCGGCTCCGGCACCGATTTGGAGCATCTCGCGCAGGTATGTACCGCGATGGAAAAGGCGGCCTTGGAGGCGGGCCGCAACGTTCGTTCCATCAGCGCGGGCGGAGGATTGCCCGTCCCCTATCGCCCCCAAGACCCGCAGATCGACCCGGCGGCATACTTCGAGCTTTGGAACGCGACACGCCGGCGGCTGGAGGACGCCTTCGGCCATGCCGTGCGACTGGAAATCGAACCGGGACGGTATCTCGTCGCGGAAGCCGGGTTTCTTATTTGCGAGATTCGTGCCGTCAAGAAGCAAGGAGATCACCTGTTCTATTTGGCGGATGCCGGCTTCAACAATTTGGCGCGACCCATCCTTTACGGTGCGTATCATCCCATCTCTCTCGCTCCGCGCGAGCCGCAGCTTTACCGTGACTGGGTCGAAGCCGTCGTGGGCGGGCCGCTCTGCGAGTCGGGAGACATTTTCACCCAGGAAGAGGGCGGGTTCGTGAGCACGCGACGCCTCCCCGCTGCCGCAGTCGGAGACTATCTGGTCATCGAAGTCGCCGGGGCCTACGGTTTCGTCATGGGCTCGAATTACAACTCCAAGCCCTACGCCGCCGAAGTTCTGGTAACCGACGGCGAACCGCGATTGGTGCGCCGCCGACAAACGTACGAGGAGATGCTTGCCTGGGACGTACCGCCCGCTCCGACACCCTGAGAATCCTCAGCGGTATTCAGAAACCTTGAGCGATGCAACCCGGCGATCCCTCGGAGAATCCGCGCGGAGGGGTATGACGGCATGCGGCAAAGCGCGGGTGCCGCGTTCCGTCGCTGCTATGAGGTCTGAGACTGACGCTTGCCTCGTTGCGTGCGGGTCCGAGACCTCGCGGGCTTGGGTGACGACCATTCCTTGGTCAACGTTTCGAAGACTTCCGGAGACTCGTAGCGCACGACCCCCGGGGCTTCGGGAATCGGTCCGATCAGCCCCCGAAATACCGGCAACCCGCGAACCGTCAAGTCGGTGCAACAGTCGTCAATGCCGATCTGGGCATGTCGTTTGAGAAGGTCTTCGGGGCTGTCGTAATCTCGAATGCGAATCTGACCGTCGGTCCCGCGAGTTACCACGCGAATGGTCTGCTTTTTCATGACGGCGAGTCTCCTTCGCATGTGACGCCCAACCCGGCGCGGGTGAGGCGTTCTCTTATGCCGAAATCGGCATCTCCAGAGTGAGACTCGGTTTTCTTTGCCGGCGTCCCTACCACGGCTACATTAGCGACGCTCGGCACTTCCCGTCCCATGCGAAGCACCGTGGCGACCGTCAAAGAAAAACGCCGCCGCGAGCATGACGGCCGATGCCGGGCGGAGCCAAGGCCCGCAACCCGCGAATTCTACCGATGCATTCCAACCGGTTCGATAGAGACAAAAGCAACGAAAGTAGCGGATGTGAAGAACGGCGGTGAGCGGCGTGCGGGGCTACGGGCGCCTACGCCCACGCTAGGCATCAAGCACGGAATCGGTCACGCGGTGGACAAGAATGCCGTTGTGTCCGGTATCCGGCATCCCCGTCCCGTGAATCGCAACCATCAGATCGCCGCTGCGAAGAAGCTGCTGTTGCAGTCCCCACCGGGCGACGAACTCCAGGAGACGATCGCTTTCAGCCACCGGAGCATCGGGAAGCGGAATAATGCCCCAGTAAAGCGCCATGCGGCGAAGCGTCGCCGTGTCGGCCGAAACTCCTACCGTGGGCATGCTGAAGCGGTGTTTCGATATTCGCAGAGCGGTCTTTCCCGATCGACTCGCCACCAGCAGCAATTGGGCGTCCAGTTCCGCGGCGATACAGCCCGCATGCAAGGCCGTGCTCTCTGAAATCGCGTCGTCGCTTCCGCCGGCCAAAGCTTCGGTGACTGATTTTCCGACATCGCGAGCGGCTGAACCTGCGTACTCTTCGGCGGCCAAGGCGATGCGATGCATCATGGCGACCGATTCCAACGGGAAACGGCCGATCGCCGTCTCTCCCGACAACATGCAGGCATCCGCACCGTCGAGCACGGCGTTGGCGACGTCGGTCACTTCGGCCCGCGTCGGCAAGGGGGAATTCTGCATGCTGTCCAGCATCTGCGTGGCCACAATCACCGGTTTTCGATGCCTCCTCGCGGCGCCGACGATTTCCTTTTGCGCAACGGCCAACCGGGCAATGTCGGTCTCTACGCCCAGGTCTCCCCTCGCCACCATTACGCCGTCCGCGGCGGAGACGATCTCATCCAAACAATCGAGTGCTTCGGCTTTTTCGATTTTGGCGATGATATGGGCCTGGGAACCGGACTTCGTGAGGCGGTCTCGCAATTCAGCGATATCCGCCGCCGTCCGCACGAAGCTCAACCCCACGAAATCGATCCCGTGGAGCGCCGCCCAGTCCGCCGCGGCGAAATCCGCTTCGTCCATGGCGCGGACGCGCAGCCTTGCCCCGGGTACGTGAATTCCTTGGCGGCTCCGCACGACGCCGGGCTGAACCACGCGACATTCCACCGCCTCCGCCGACCTGCCGATCACCCGAAGCTCAACCAATCCGTCCGCAAGAAGGACTCGGTTTCCCGTCTCCAGGTCGTCCAAGATCGGCGGGAAGGTGGTCGACAGCTCACCCGGGTTCCTCGGGACGCCCTTGACGAATCGCACCACGTCGTTCAGGTGGCATTCGAGGCTTCCGCCGGGAATCTCCCCTAGTCGAATCTTCGGGCCGGCCAGATCCAGCAGCACCGCCACCGGTCGCCGAAGCTCAGCCTCGGCTTGGCGTACCGTTCGCAAGCGTCTTTCCTGATCGTCCGGCGTACCGTGCGCGGCATTGAGGCGAAACACGTCTACGCCCGCCCGGATCATGTCGTGAACCATGTTCGGAGCGTCGCACGCCGGGCCGAGGGTCGCCACGATTTTCGTTTGGCTGGGACGAATGGGAAAGGACATGAAAGCCTCCTCCTATGACGCGGCGGTTGTCGAAACCCGTGCCGTCGAGAGCATCGGTACGATCCTACCATGATGACCGCTTTCGGCTTCGATTGCACGCGCGTGCCGACGGTATTAGACTGCTAGGATTGGGGAGGCCCCCACCATGATTTTCCATCGCGCACGGTTTTTTTGACAAAGGGAATCGAAATGCGCACATCACGGCACAGTAGGAGAGACTTCTTGCGAGCCGGTTCCGCCGCCTGCGCCGGAGCCGCTTTGCCGTACCTGTGGCTCGGCCGCTTAGCGTGGGGCGAGTCGCCGAACGAACGCCTCAACGTTGCATCGATCGGTGTCGGCGGTCGCGGTACCGGAATCGGACGTCAAGCCGCTTCGCTGGGAAACATGGTGGCGTGCGCGGATGTCCACCGCAAGAACGCGGAGGAATTCGCGAAACCGTACGAAGGCCGCTGCGAAATCCACACCGACTACCGGAAGGTTCTCGACCGGCAAGACGTGGATGCCGTCACCATCGGCACACCGGACCACTGGCACGTCAAAATCGCGATCGACGCCATGAAGGCCGGCAAGGATGTGTATTGCGAAAAGCCTCTCACGCTGACTATTGAGGAAAGCAAATTGATCTGCGAGGCCGTACGAAACTCCGGCAAGGTCTTTCAGGTCGGAACGCAGCAGCGCAGCGAATTCAACAGCATGTTCCTCAAGGCCGTCGTTTTGGCCCGCAGCGGGCGACTGGGCAAGAAGCTCCGGGCGGTTAGCTCCGTCGGCCAGGCCACGGCGGGCGGTCCGTTCCCCAACAGCGATCCGCCCGAGTTCCTCAATTGGGACTTCTGGTTGGGGCAAGCACCCAAGGTCCCCTTCTGCGAAAACCGAATCGGCTGGAATTTCCGCTGGTGGTTCGAGTATTCCGGCGGACAGGTCACGGATTGGGGCGTGCATCACACCGACATCGCACTCTGGGCCTTGGGCGGCGAGGAAACCGGCCCGGTTCAAGTCACGCCGGTAAAATCCGAGTTTCCCCTCGGCCGGGAATTGATGCTGGACACCTTGTCGGGCAAACGTCCGTGGCAGGAACTGCCGGTCTCGTACAATGTCGCCAAATCCTTCGACTGCGATATGCTGCTCCCCAACGGCAATGAAGTAAAGTTGGTAAGCGGAAGCAACGAGCTGATTATCGAAGGCGAGCTTGGTAAGATTCGTGTGAATCGCGGCAGTCTGACCGGAAAACCCATCGAAGACCTCTCGGATGCCGACAAGCAATGGCTGGACGACGAGGTCCGCAAGCTCTACCGCGGCAAGGAACCCGGCAGCCACATGCGCAACTTTTTCGAGTGCGTCAAGGATCGCAGTCTGCCGATTTCGGATGTTTACACGCATACCAATTCGGTCAATGCCTGCCACATGGCCAATATCGCCATGTTGCTGAACCGTACCGTCAAGTGGGACCCTGACAAGTACGAATTCCCCGACGATGCAGAGGCCAACGCATTGACCCGGCGTCCGCAACGGGAGCCGTATCAGATCGTCCTCTGAGATCCGCGATCAACAGCAGCAGGTTTGCAACCTCGAGTCGTGCGTCGCAGACGCGATCGCGCGAGGTCCACGCCGCGGTTCGTGCCGCCGTTGAGGTTCGTGGCGCAGGGTCGGCGCGTGGTCGGCAGTCCTATGAATACGTCTACCGCGATCCGTTCGGCGATGCGCGGCTCGAGGGCAAACAGAGGCAACCATGTCCACGGAGCGGTTTGGGACATTCTGGCGCGACAAAGCGGTCCTTGTGACCGGAGGATCCAGCGGTCTGGGATCGGCCGTCGCGCAAGCCTTTGCCGCGGCCGGATCTCGGGTGGCGATCGTGGGGTTGGAACCGGAGGGGGTCGATTCCGCCGTGCAGACTCTGCGTAGGCGAGCGGTGTCCGAGGAGGCGATCGTCGGAATCGCGGCCGACATCACCGCCGCGCACGACGTGGCGAGGATTGCCGACACGGTGCACGCCGCTTTCGGTGAGCTGGACGTGCTCGTGAACAATGCGGGGCGTTCCATGCGCGGCGGATTGCTGGACACCACGCCCGACCAATTCCGCCGACTCATGGAGTTGAATCTCATCGCTCTTGTCAGCGTAACGCGGGCCTTTTTGCCGGAATTGATCCGCCGTCGCGGTCACATCGTGAACATCGGATCGTTGGCATCCAAAGCGGCGGCTCGCTTTGTGGGAGCCTATCCCGCCACGAAACATGCCGTCGCCGCTTACTCGCAGCAATTGCGCTTGGAGTTCGGCGAACAAGGGCTGCACGTCCTGCTGGTATGTCCGGGGCCCGTGGCCCGAGCCGGCGAACGTCTCTATCGCCTGGAAGGCTCGGACGACGTGCCCGAATCAGCCCGAAAGCCCGGTGCGGGAGTTCGCGTGCGCGCCGTTTCCCCGGATGCGCTGGCCCTTCGCATTCTGGAAGCGTGCCGGCTGCGCCGAACCGAGATCGTGATTCCAGGCAAGGCGCGACTGCTGTTCGCCTTGTGCCAACTCTTCCCGAGTCTCGGTGATCGCTTGATTCGCTGGAGTACCCGCGGCGATTGAGATGCCGCCCCCTCTTGATTGTGACTCTGGAATCTGCCACGATAACGCCCACGTACCGCGTGTGCGACGCTCGTTCGCTCGGGCCGATGTCTGATCGGCGGTCGATGGTTCGACGGAACGTCGCCGATCCCGCCGCGGAAGCCGGGACGAGTATCAGTCTTTTTTCGATTGGAGGACGACGATGGCTGCGTTTCCCGAAATCTCGAAGATCCAGTTCGAAGGTCCCGATTCGCGCAACCCTCTGGCCTTTCGGCATTACAACGCGGAAGAGTTGGTCGAAGGCAAGCCGATGAAGGACCACTTCCGCTTCAGCGTGGCGTTTTGGCACACCATGCGAGGGACGGGGGCGGATCCCTTCGGGCCCGGCACCATGCTGCGTCCCTGGGAAAGCGGCCAGGACACGGTCGAAAACGCCGTGAATCGGATTCGCGTCTTCTTCGAATTCTGCGAGAAACTGGGAACGCCCTTCTTCTGCTTCCACGACCGCGACGTCGCGCCGGAAGGCAAAACGCTAGCCGAGTCGAACAAGAATCTGGATGCCGTCGTCAAGGTCATCAAGGAGGAGAGTGAACGCACGGGAATCAAGTTACTTTGGGGCACGGCAAATCTATTCAGCAATCCCCGCTACATGCACGGGGCGGCCACCAGTTGCAATGCCGACGCCTTCGCCTTCGCGGCAGCCCAGGTGAAAAAGGCACTCGAGGTCACGAAGGAGCTGGGCGGCTCGGGCTACGTTTTTTGGGGCGGCCGCGAGGGTTATCAGTCGTGGTGGAACACCGATATGAAACGGGAGCTGGACCACCTCGGCAGATTTCTCCACATGGCCGTCGATTATGCCAAGGAAATCGGTTTCACCGGCCAGTTCTACATCGAGCCGAAACCCAAGGAACCGACCAAACATCAGTACGATTTCGACGCCGCGGCCTGTATCAATTTCCTCCGCGCCTACGGGTTGGAAAAGCACTTCAAACTCAACATCGAGACCAATCACGCGACCTTGGCGACCCACAACGTGGAACACGAGTTGGAATACGCCGGGATGCAAGGTTTTCTGGGTTCGGTCGACGCCAACACGGGCGATTTGCTGCTCGGCTGGGATACCGATCAATTCCCGACGGATGTGTACCTCACCGCCAAGATCATGCTCGTGTTCATGAAATACGGTGGAATCGCCCCCGGCGGAATCAATTTCGACGCCAAGGTGCGACGTGAAAGCTTCGAGCCGGTGGACCTCTTCTATGCCCATATCGGCGGCATGGATTGTTTCGCCAAGGGGCTGAAGATCGCGGCCGCCATGCGAGCGGACGGTGAGATCGAGCGCATGGTCAAGGATCGCTACTCCTCGTGGGATTCCGGTGTGGGAGCCGAGATCGAGGCCGGCAAGCACGACTTCAAGTCGCTCGAAAAGGACATGTTGGAGAAGGGCGAC
>FWPU01013345.1_pt1 | contig 10399 bp, 10 predicted proteins | sample 2228361 | NCBI WGS metagenome assembly FWPU01 (sample SAMEA103939777, study PRJEB20133) | metagenome | reverse complement strand
GGGACAAGAAGCCTGAGCACTATATTGCCTTTCTTCACTTTGCCTGTGCCTTGATAGCTTTCAGGGCTGCAGGGTTATTCGGATAGGCTCTAGGTATTGCACCCATGTATTAATAAGATATTTTCGTCAATAGCCTTGGATTCTGTGACGAAATGGTCAAAATCAGTCATCGAGCTTCTTCGGTGAAGCACCCAGCGCCCCAGCCATACGTTGCTCGCCCTCATTACCCCATGCTAGAATGGCCGGCAGAAGTACCCGGGCGCTGGCGGCGGCATTCGGCTGGCCCAGCCGGAAAAGGCTTCCCTCAAGACCAATCGAGGCCGGTGTGTCCAGGGAGCGCGACCGCATCCTCCTGGCAGGCGGTACTCTCGGGGAGAGGCTGAGGTCAGGCGACGTGGGTACAATAGTGTATGTCCACCGTCACGGCGGGGCTTTGGAAGCGCCAGGTTGTTCTCTCGCTGGTTTGACGACTTGCTTGGAGGCAAGTATGTGGTAGTAGTCGTGGTGAGCGAGCGGGGGCCAGTCCAACGCCACTGGATTATAACAGCCTAAATAGCCAGAAGGCTTGCGGAGGGAGAATTGGAATGGCAGAGATCCTGAGCTTCCAGTACGACCGTGAAGCAGATATCCTCTACATCAACAAACGCCCTCCGTACCCGGAACAGGAGTCGGAGGAGCTTGGAGACGCGGTAATCGCCAGGCTCAACCCTGAGACAGGCGAGATCGAGAACCTGGGGGTGCTGCTCTTCTCGCCCCGGCTCCTCAGGAGCGGCCTGTTCGGACCGCCCGTCGCCGCAGAGTTGCGCCGGGCCGCAAGGTGAAGGAGGCGTTGCGCCAGAATGGTTGAAAGCTGGAGACTGTTATGACGACAATCAGAGTTGAGGTGCCCAATAACCAGATGGTCAAGTTGCAAGATATGGCCTCTCGCCTGGGTGTATCGCCAGAAGAGTTGGTGCGTGCAAGCATAGAGGACCTGCTTGCCCGTCCTGACCAACTGTTTGAGCGAGCAGCCGAATACGTCCTGAATAAAAATGCGGAGCTTTATCGGCGCCTTGCCTGATGCGATATCTCACTCTGGGCGAACTGCTCGAAGTCCACCGTCGCATAATCGAACAACACGGAGGACTAGCGGGAATGCGCGATCTCGGGTTGCTTGAATCAGCCCTGGCACAGCCACGAGCGACATTTGGAAGTGAAGAGCTTTATCCCACAGCCATCGAAAAGGCTGCAGCCCTTGGTTTCTCAATTATCAGAGGCCACCCCTTCGTGGACGGGAACAAGCGCACCGGACATGCGGCAATGGAAATCTTTCTTTTGCTGAACGGCTTTGAGATAGATGCGCCTGTGGACGAGCAAGAGAAGGCTGTCCTGCAAGTGGCATCAGGTGCGTTGGACCGACAGGAGTTTACAGGCTGGCTCGCAAGGCACATCATAAAGAAGAGATAAGGCCCACTGCTCAATGTTGAGCTAATACCAGTTCTGTATGATGGCGCCGTAATTTGGTAGGGGCAGGCCTTGTGCCTGCCCAGGCCCTGGGCAACCACAAGGGTTGCCCCTACCATATTTATGGTCTCAACAGAACGGGTTGGTATAAGGCCTAGGAAAGAGGCCTCCCCCAGGCGAGCATAAGAGTATGCAAAGTTTCTGGAGGGGTCACCTTGATTACCGACAGGCAGTCCCTCAGGGCGGTGCTGAGAGAGAGGTTCCCCAGGGAGCATGGGCAGTTGCTCCCTGCCCTGCACTTCCTCCAGCACGAGTTTGGCTACCTGCCCGACTGGGCCATGGAGGTGGTGAGCTGGCACCTGGGCATCCCGGCCAGCGAGGTCTACGGCGCCGCCACCAGCTACACCGAGCTGAGGCTGAAGAAGCCCGCCGCCCACCTGCTGCGCGTCTGCACCGGCCTGGGCTGCTGGCAGAACGGCGCCAGGGAGGTGCTGGAGGCCGCCAGGGCGGAACTGGGCGTCGCTCCGGGCCAGGCCGCCAGCAACGGCCAGGTGGCCCTGGAGGAGACGCCCTGCGGGTTCCTGTGCGGCATGGCGCCAGCGGTGGAGCTGGACGGCCAGTGGCGGGGCCAGGTCACGCCCGAGATGGTCAGGCGCATTGTCCAGGAGGCGACGCGGCCATGAGCAAACAGTCCGTATCTGCTGCCTTCGAGAGGGTGCGAAAGGAGGCCGTGGAGCGCTGGGCCTGCAACGACGCCGGCAAGCGGCGCATCGCCGTCCAGGTGGGCCACTGCTCCCAGGCCGTGGGCGCCGCAGAGGTGGCCAGCGCCCTGTCGGCGGCCCGGCCCAGGAACGCCTGCGTGCTGGTGGCCGGGTGCGATGGCGCCTGCTTCAACGCCCCCCAGGTCGTGGTCACCGAGGCCAACGGCGTCCAGCGCCGCTTCGCCCGCGTCACGCTGGGACTGGCCGCCCGTATCGCCGCCGGCAGGTGGCCCCGGGAGGCCGACGACGCCTTCCTCAGCAAGCAGCACCGCATCTCCCTGGACTGCTGCGGCGAAATTGACTGCACCGACATCAACGACTACATCCTCCACGGCGGCTATGAGGGGCTGTACCAGGCGCTGAAGCTGACTCCTGAAGAGGTCATCGAGGAGGTCAAGGCGTCGGGGCTGCGCGGCAGGGGCGGCGCCTACTTCCCGGCGGCCCTCAAGTGGCAGAGCGCCCGCGCCGTGGACAGGACGCCCCGCTACCTGGTGGTCAACGCCGAGGAGGGCGAGCCCGGCATCTTCAAGGACCGCCACCTGATGGAGGGCGTGCCGCACCGCCTTGTCGAGGGGGCCGTCATCGCCGCCTACGCCGCCGGCGCCAGCAAGGCCTACGTCTACATCAACGCCGAGGCCGACCTGTCGGCCCAGCGCATGCAGCAGGCCATTGACCAGGCCTACAGCCGGGGCCTCCTGGGCAAGGACATCCTGGACTCGGGCTTCAGCCTGGAGATGGAGATCAGGCGGGGCGCCGGGGGCTACGTCTGCGGCGAGGAGACGACGCTGCTGAACACCATCGAGGGCTACCGGCGGGAGCCGCGCCTCCGCCCGCCCTTCCCCACCGAGGCGGGCCTGTGGGGCAAGCCCACGGTCATCAACAACGCCGAGACGCTGGCCAGCGTGCCCTACGTCCTGGCCAGCGGTGCCCAGGCCTACGCCGAGGTCGGCACCGAGGGCGACAAGGGCACCAAGATCATCAGCCTCAGCGGCTCGGTGCAGCGGCCTGGGCTGGCGGAGGTAGCCATGGGCACAACGCTGCGCCAGGTCATCTTCGACATCGGCGGCGGCCCGCCGCCGGGCCACACGCTGACGGCCATCGCTGTTGGGGGGCCGTCCAGCGGCGTGCTGCCGGTGTCCATGCTGGACACGCCCATCAAGGGCGGCCTCCTCCACCAGTCGGGGGTCATGCTGGGCGCTGGCGGCGTCATTGCCCTGGACGAGCGCACCAGCGTGCTGGAGGTGGTGCGCCGGCTGGCCGCCTACAACGCCGCCGAGTCCTGCGGCAAGTGCACGCCCTGCCGCGAGGGCACGCCGCGCATGGTGGAGGTGCTGGACCGCCTGCTGGCCGGCAAAGGCTCCCCGGCGGACCTGGAGGAGCTCCGCTACCTGGCGCAGGTGGTGGGCGCCGCGTCGCTGTGCGGCCTGGGCCAGGCTGCCGGCAACCCCATCACCAGCAGCCTGCACTTCTTCGGCGACCAGATGGCCATGATGGCGGGGGCAAGGTCTTGATTTGCGCCCCCAGACCGACCATAGATGTCCGCAGCACCGGGCGCTCTTGCCCTGGCTGCCGGCGGCTTCTTTGTCCTCGTTGTGGCGCTGATGGCGACCTGCGTCGCCGGCGGACGCAGGCGGCTGCTGGACCTGGTAGCGCTGCCCTTCCTGGGCGGCGTAGCCCTGCTCTTCGCATATCTCGTATATGGGTATAGAATAGGCGTGCTGGGCGAATAGGGATACGCTGGCACCAGGAGCCTTGCCCAAGGCATTTTAGAGGAGTCCTATGAAGACCTTGAGCTTATCGCCAAGGCTAGCGGGCCTGAAGACCTGGCAAGTGGAATAGTAGCCTTGCCACTGTAGGAAAGGGCGTGCCATGAGCATCAAGCTATCCATCAACGGACGCGAGGTTGAAGTCCGGGAGGGCGCCACGGTACTGGACGCCATCAACCAGTCCGGGGCCTACGTCTCCCAGCTATGCAAGGACCCGGACATGAAGCCCATCGGCGCCTGCCGGACGTGCCTGGTGCAGATCGAGGGCGTGCGCGGCTTTCCGGCCTCGTGCTCGGTGCCGGCCAGGGACGGCATGAAGGTCTGGACCGATACGCCCGAGGTCAACAGCATCCGCCGGGGCGTGCTGGAGCTGACCCTGGCCATGTTCCCGGGGAATGGGGCCAACGGCCAGCAGGGCGCCCGGGACTACCGCGAGCTTTCGGTGGCCGCCAGGCACTATGGCATCGCTCAGCCTCGCTGGCACGGGCGGGAGCGTCAGCCTGCCGACACCAGCAACCCCATCTTCAGCATCGCCATGGACGCCTGCATTCTGTGCGGCCGCTGCGCCCAGGCCTGCCAGGACGGCCACCAGTTCATCGGCGCCATTGACTTCCTGGGCACCGGCCGCGGAAGCCGCATCGGCACCTTCATGGACAGGCCCCTGGTGGAGTCGGTGTGCACCACCTGCGGCTCGTGCCTGTCGGTGTGCCCCACCGGCGCCATCGAGGTCAAGAGTCCGCCCGACCGCAGGAACATCGTCAAGAGCGTCACCACCACCTGCCCCTACTGCGGCGTCGGCTGCGGCATCAAGCTCCAGGTGGACCGGAACGAGCGCATCGCCGAGGTGCTGGACGACCCGGACAACAGGTCCAGCATCGGCATGCTGTGCGTCAAGGGCCGCTTCGGCTGGACCTTCGTGCACCATCCAGACCGGCTGACCACGCCGCTGGTCCGCAGGAACGGCAAGCTGGAGCCTGCCTCCTGGGACGAGGCCCTGGACTACGTGGCCGAGCGGCTGGAGCAGTACCGGGGCGATGCCTTCGCCACCCTGTGCTCGGCCAAGTGCACCAACGAGGACGGCTACGTGCAGCAGAAGTGGGCGCGGCTCGTTATGCAGAGCAACCACATAGACCACTGCACGCGCCTGTGCCACTCGCCCTCGGTGGAGGCCATGCTGGTGGCCCTGGGCAGCGGCGCCACCAGCAACTCCTACGTGGACTACGAGGAGGCGGGCTGCCTGGTCATCGTCGGCTCCGATGCCAACTCCAACCACCCGGTGGCCGCCGCCCGCATGCGCCGGGCAGTCATAGAGCGTGGGGCAAAGCTCATCGTAATCAACCCGCGCCGCATCGAGATGTGCGACTTCGCCGACCTGTGGCTGCGCCCGCGACCGGGCACCGACGTGGCCCTGCTCAACGCCATGGCCAGGGTAATCCTGGACGAGGGGCTGTGGGACCGCGACTTCGTGCTCAACCGCACCGAGGGCTTCGAGGAGTGGCGCCGCGTGGTGGACAGGTACACCCTGGAGTACGCCGAGAAAATCACTGGCGTCCCCGCCCAGGACATCGCGGCGGCGGCCCGCATGTACGCCAGGCCGCCCTTCAGCGGCTCGTGCCTCATCTGGGGCATGGGCATCACCCAGCACACCAACGGCACGGCCAACGCCCACTCCCTGCTGAACCTGGCCCTGGTGTCCGGCCAGCTTGGCAAGCCCGGCTCCGGCATCTCGCCCCTGCGGGGCCAGAACAACGTCCAGGGCTGCGGCGACGCCGGCTGTCTGCCCAACAGCTTCCCCGGCTACCAGCCGCTCAACGCCCAGAACATCGCCAGGTTCCAGCAGGCCTGGAGCAACCATCCGCTGCCCACCGAGAAGGGCCTGGTGGTCACCGACATGGTGGAGGCCATCCTCCAGGGCCGCATCAAGGCCATGTACATCACCGGCGAGAACCCGCTGCTCAGCGAGCCTGACCTGCACCACGCCGAGCAGGCCTTCAGGAAGCTGGAGTTCCTGGTAGTCCAGGATATCTTCCTGCACGAGACGGCGGAGATTGCCCACGTGGTGCTGCCGGCCGCGTCCTTCGCCGAGAAGGACGGCACCTTCACCAACAGCGAGCGCCGGGTGCAGCGCGTCCGCAAGGCGGTGGAGCCGGTGGGCCAGAGCCGGCCAGACTGGGAGATCATCTGCGACCTGGCCCGCCGCATGAGCCACCGCCTGGGCCTGGACCTGGAGCGCCAGTTCAGCTTCAGCCATCCCTCGGAGATATGGGCCGAGATGGCCCGGCTGACGCCCATCGTCGCCGGCATCTCCTACGAGCGGCTGGACCGGGAGGGCGGTATCCAGTGGCCCTGCCCGACGCCAGACCACCCGGGCATGCGCTACCTGTACGAGAAGGACTTCCCGCGCGGCCCCAGGGCCAGGTTCGTGGCCTTCGAGCAGGGGCCGCAGGCGGCGGAGCTCCCCGACAGCCGCTACCCGCTGGTCCTGAACACCGGACGCATCCTGTACCACTGGCACGGCGGCACCATCACGCGGCGCGCCGAGGGCCTGCTGGCCCGCTCGCCGGAGCTGCAGATCGCCATCAGCCCCGAGGATGGCCAGCGCTACGGCGTCGCCGACGGCGAGTGGATAAGGCTTGTGTCGCGCCGGGGCGAGCTGGAGGGCCGGGCGCTGTACACCGAGAAGATGCGCGCCGGCGAGGTCTTCGTGCCCTTCGTCAAGCTCCAGAAGCACGCCGCCAACTTCCTGACCAACTCGGCCTTCGACCCCAACTCCCGCATACCCGAGTACAAGGTCTGCGCCGTGCGCATCGAGAAGGTCGGCCCTGACGGCGAAAAAGGCCCGGGCCGGCGTCGGCGGAAGGCCAACGCCTTCGCCGAGATGTCGGGCTACGGGCGGTAGGCTGCGCCAGGAGCAAGTGGGACGTTGGTCAGCCCCTGGGCCTTCCCCTGCGGGCAACGGCCTTGGCCTCACCCTGCACACTGGGCCAGTTGGAGTCGGCCAGCGCTGGCGGTTAAAATGAGGGTGGGACTCTAAGTCCGCGACAATTCCACAACTAGGGTAGGGACCGCCAGTGAGTACTCCGCTTAGCCAGATGCCTAAACCCCAGGCAGAGCAGTTCAGGGCCAACAGGAAGCTGTTCCTGGTGCCCACGTTCATCTTTGGGCCGGACGCGCCCGAGGAGGGCCAGCGCCTCCTGGACCAGTACTGGAGCGAGCTGCGCGACCACATCTACAGGCTGGAGAGGTCGCTGGGCCAGGTGCTGCACGTCTACCACGAGACGGTGTTCAGCGATGGCGAGGAGGGCATGAGGCTCATCGAGTCGCTGGACCCCAGGGGCTACTCCTTCATTCAGGCGTTATGCCAGTCCACGGCGAAGCTGGAGGCCACCGAGGACCGGGCGCTGGTGGAGGAAAGCTCCGACTGGCAGCGCTGCATAGCCATTGGCCTGGCCAGCGAGAAGGTGTCCAGGTTGGCCTGGCAGGGCTACCAGGAGGCCACCCAGAAACGCTACGAGCACATCAGCGCCCGCATCAACGAGACGCTGAAGGAGGGCGAGGCCGGCGTGCTGTTCATCCGGGAGGACCACCGCGTCCAGTTCCCGCCCGACGTGCAGGTCTTCTACGTCGCGCCGCCGGCCCTGGACGCGCTGAAACGCTGGATCAGCGACCGGCTGCGGGCCGTGACGCAGGCGCAGTAGCTTGCAGCCCGGCCTCTCACCTGCCGGCGCTGCCCCGCCCGAAAGGAGCAAGGCCATGACGACACAGACGAAGCGGCTGACCTACGAGGAGTACCTGAAGGGGCCGGAGATAAAGCAACGCTATGACATCGTTGATGGAGAGATGGTAATGGCGCCGGCGCCGACTGTAGAACATCAGCGAATCCTTCGCCAGCTTTTCCGAATGCTAGACAGGTTCGTCACACAACGCGGACTTGGCGAGGTGCTGTTCGCCCCGGTTGACGTGCTGATACAACGAGAGCCGCTGCGTACTCGCCAGCCTGACTTGCTGTTTGTGAGCAAGGAGAGGAGTGAAATCCTTGGGCAGATCGTCGAGGGCGCTCCTGACCTGGTTATAGAAGTTTTGTCACCCGGGAATACACGTGGAGACGTGGAGGGCAAACTGGCAGACTATGCAAGGCTGGGCGTCAGGGAGTGCTGGTTGATTTCCCCAGAGGCCAGGACTGTAGAAGTGCTGAAGCTGGTCGAGGGTGCCTGGCAACGTGTCCACCTCTGCGGCACCGGGGATGCGGTCCCCTCGGATGTGCTGGAAAACTTCGAGGTCGAGGTATCGCAGCTCTTTGGCGAGAGACCCTCTTCAAGTCGCCAGTAGCGCATCGCAGGAGTCTACCATGTCCACCAACGGAAAGCCATTGCGCAGCCGGGCCTGGTTCGACACGCCGGAGCTTTACGGCTGGCTGCGGCGCGCCGCCTTCAAGGCCGAGGGCTTCGGTGAGCCGGCCTACGAGGGCAGGCCCGTCATCGGCATCTGCAACACCTGGTCCGAGCTGACCCACTGCAACGCCCACCTGCGCCAGCTAGCCGAGGCCGTCAAGCGGGGCGTCTGGCAGGCCGGCGGCTTCCCGCTGGAGTTCCCGGTCATGTCCCTGGGCGAGTACAACATGCGCCCCACCACCATGCTCTACCGTAACCTCATGAGCATGGACGTGGAGGAGTCCATCCGGGCCAACCCCCTGGACGGCGTGGTGCTGCTGGGCGGCTGCGACAAGACGACGCCGGCGCTGCTCATGGGCGCCGCCAGCGCCGATGTCCCGGCCATCCTGGTCACCGGCGGGCCGCAGCTCAAGGGCAACTGGCGCGGCGAGGAGCTGGGCTCCTGCACCGACTGCCGCCGCTACTCCGTGGAGCTGCGGGCCGGGCGCATCACCGAGGAGGACTGGGCGGAGCTACAGAGCTGTATCGTGCGCAGCCCGGGCCACTGCATGGTCATGGGCACGGCGTCCACTATGGCCGCCATGGGCGAGGCGCTGGGCATCGCCCTGCCGGGCAACGCCGCCATCCCCGCCGTGGACTCCCGCCGGCTGCAACTGGCCGAGGCCGCCGGCAGGCAGATTGTCAGGCTGGTGGAGCTGGACCTGCGCCCCTCCAGGGTCATGACGCCCGAGGCCTTCGAGAACGCCATCCGCACGCTGCATGCCATCGGAGGCTCCACCAACGCCATCATCCACCTGACGGCCATCGCCGGGAGGCTGGGCATAGACCTGCCCCTGCCCCTCTTCGATTCCCTCTCCCGCGAGACGCCCTTCCTGCTGAACGTGAAGCCCTCGGGCAAGTACCTGATGGAGGACTTCTTCTACGCCGGCGGCCTGCCTGCCCTGCTGCGGGAGCTTGCGCCCCTGCTGCACACCGACGCCATCACCGTCACGGGCCGCACCCTGGGCGAGAACATCAGCAACGCGCTCAGCTACAACCGCGACCTCATCCGGGGCCTGGACAACCCGCTGAACGCCGAGGGCGGCCTGGCAGTGCTGTATGGCTCCCTGGCACCCGGCGGCGCCGTCATCAAGCCCACGGCGGCGTCGCCCGGGCTGCTGCGGCACCGGGGCCGGGCCGTGGTCTTCCAGGACCACGAGGACATGGAACACCGCATTGACGACCCGGCGCTGGAGATCCGGCCCGAGGACGTGCTGGTGATGCGCCACGCTGGGCCAATAGGCGGCCCCGGCATGCCCGAGTGGGGCTTCCTGCCCCTGCCAAAGCGCATACTCCAGCAGGGCATACGCGACATGGTGCGGCTCAGCGACGCCCGCATGAGCGGCACGGCCTTCGGGACGGTCGTCGTCCACGTCACGCCGGAGTCGGCCGCGGGAGGGCCACTGGCCGCCGTCCGCACCGGCGACATCATCGAGCTGGACGTGCCAGCCCGCCGGCTGGACCTGCTGGTGGACGAGCGCGAAGTCCAGCGCCGGCTGGCCGAGACGCCCGCGCCCAAGCCGCACAACACCCGTGGCTACGGCTGGCTCTACGCCCGGCACATCCTCCAGGCCGACAAAGGCTGCGACTTCGACTTCCTGAGGGCGGAGAGCCTGGCGAAGGCTACTCCATTGTGAGGGCTTGTTTCACAACCTGAAACCACTTCTCGTTGGTTCTATAGCCGTTTTCAGCAGGTGGTAACTTTTCGCTTTCCACCATGTCAGCAAAGACCCAGGCTCTCAGTCCAGTCTGATTCCGTTTATCCCAGGGTTTGACATCGCCTCGGCTTGGTGAGGTATAGAAGAGCTGATTCTTCACTTCGTCAGCAGTGACGGCATTGAGCAGCCTCATCAAACGATGAGCAAGCTCATATGGCCGATGCTGTCCAGGGACGATGATTCACGCATGGACCTGGCCTGTTTCAATGTAATACCTTTTGCGGTTGACTGCGCCATGAATTCGGAGTCACTCGCCTTCCTGGCTCCCTAAGGCAGGGCGT
>FWPU01006961.1_pt1 | contig 10400 bp, 2 predicted proteins | sample 2228361 | NCBI WGS metagenome assembly FWPU01 (sample SAMEA103939777, study PRJEB20133) | metagenome | reverse complement strand
CTTCCTGAAGCTGATTCGGTTGCCCGAAACCGCTTTGAAGGACCGATTCCAGGCGATGGAAACCGCGCTTCTGCGGGAATACGACGCTTTGCGGCGTCTTGCAAAGCTGGGCATCTCACCGGGTGTCGATCCCTTCTTTTCGTGGGAGGAAGAGACGTATCGGGTTGTACCGCTACACCCGATTGACGGGGAGTCGCTGCGGGCGCATCGGACGGAGGGGCCTCCCGTAGTCGATGAAATACTCGCCGTGGTCAAGAATGCGTTCCAGGCCTTGGCCGAAGTCCACAAGGCGGGTGTGGTCCACCGCAGCTTGACCCCGGACCGCGTCCACTTGCAGGGCCGGTCGGTCATCTTCTCCGACTTTGTCATTGCCCGCATAGAAGGTGAGAAAACCATCGCCGCAGAAGCGTCCGACCTGGACCCCGAAAACGCCTATCAAGCGCCCGAGTGTCGCGTCGGGTTGGAGTATGCGGTTCCCTCCAGCGATGTTTTCAGCTTGGCAGCTTCGTTGCTGTACTGGATAACGGGGTATGAACCCAAGGATCCGGATGCGCCGTTTCCTAGGCTATTAAAACTGCGTAGTGAACTCCAGTCCGGCCCGGCAGCCTTCCTCGAGGACATTTTCGCTGTCTGCCTTGTTCAAGACGACCGGACGCGACCTTCGGCCGAACAAATCGCCGACCAAATCGTCGCCGAAGAGAAACGGCGCGCGGATGAGGCTCGCCGGAGGATGGGGTCTGAGGTCTTTCAAATGGGGGACGTCGTTGACGACCGTTACGAGATCCGTCGTGTGCTTGGCCGGGGTGCCACAGCGATTACCTATTTGGCCTATGACCGGACTGCCGAGGATGATTTCGTTCTCAAGAAGATCCTTAATGCGGAGCTGTACAGCGAGCTGTCTCGCAGAGAATTCAAAGTGCTGCGGACGCTGCACCATCCGAATCTTCCCCGCGTCTACGACGTCTATCCCGAAAATGCGCCCTTTCACCTCAAGCTGGAATACGTGAACGGATCGCCGGTCAAGGAAATCCGCCGGCAATGCGGTGATGTCGCTTCATGCTTGCGGATCGGGTTTGATATCTTGGCGGCCTTGGCTTACTTGGCAGACCAAGGTTTGGTTCACCGCGATGTGTCGCCCGCCAACATCCTTGTCCCGGACGAAGAGGACCGCCCTGTCAAGCTCATCGACTTTGGATTGGCCGCGGCCCAGGCGGAGGCAAGATCGCCGGTCGGGACCCCGGCGTACCGCGCTCCCGAGGTAGAACGGGGAGAGAGCTGGACTGCCCAGTGCGACCTGTATTCGCTCGCTGTCGTGCTCTTCGAGCTGGTGACGGGCCGGCTTCCATACCGTGTGGAAGCTGAACGCCGTTACAAGGATGAAGTGATTCCGGCGTCGACGGAAGAGGAACGACGATGCGGCCGACTTCTGTTGCGCGTATTGCTCAAGGCGGCCTCGCCGGACCCTGCCGGGCGATACGTTTCCGCGGCAGCCTTCCGCGAGGCACTGGAACAGGCGGTTCTGAGGAAGGAGGAAATCTCGACGGAGGGCAAGCCGGAGATGACCAATCCGTTCGTCGATGAACTTCGCCGGGCCTATCGCAACAGCCGCATCGGCAACAATAACAACCGGGGATTGGAAAGCCCATTCAGCCGCGAAACCTATGTTGAGACCAAACTCGATGCCGAGTTGCTTCCTCAAATGGTGGAGGGACGTTACCGCTTGGTAGTCCTTTCGGGAAACCCCGGCGACGGTAAGACCGCCTTGCTCCAGCAGCTTCGAACTCGCCTTCATGACATGGGCGCCGTCGTTCAAACGGAAAGCGAAGCCGGTTGGACCATGCAGCTCGGAAATGCCACCTATGCCGCACTCTACGACGCCTCGGAGTCCCACGAAGGAAAATCGGCGGATGATTTGTTCCACGAGATATTGGAGCCCTTGCGGGGCCGTCAAGAACCGCCCGCCGGCTACCTCGCCGCCATTGCCGTCAACGATGGACGGCTCCGAGACTTCTTCGAGCGCAACGGCGCGACCCATTATCCCTGGCTGTGGGACCGACTTCGTCCTCAACTCGACGATAGGCCGGCCGATGAGAGCGGAGTCCTATTGGTGGACATGAAGCGGCGTTGCTTGGTCGGCAGAGAGCCACAGGATGCGTGCTTGTTCTCGGGAATCCTCGACCGCTTTCTTGATCCTCGGCGGTGGGAGCCTTGTCGACAATGCGCAGCCTGTCATGAATGTCCGATCTGGTTCAATGTACGGTCCTTGAGCAATGCGACCCTGAGAGAGCCGATCCGGCGCAGGCTGCACCGGCTTCTATTAACGGTCCACCTGCGGCGAGAGCGTCGTGCCACCGTTCGGGACCTGCGCTCCGCGCTGGCATTCCTCATCACCCATGACCTGGGATGCCGCACGATCCACGACGAACGTGCTGCGGGACAGTGGCCGTTGGCCAAAGCCGACCGGTACTACTTCAACGCGGCATTCGACGGTTCCGGCGGACCGGACCTGCTCTTGGACGAGTGGCAACAGCTCGACCCGGCCCTGGTTCCCGCTCCACGCCTCGACCGCTACTTGCACTTTCATCGCAATTCCGACCAAGCAACCTGCATTGAATCGCTGTTCCGACAGGCTGCCGACCGCCCGGCTCCCGCGATGACGACTCCGGATCCTCGCGACCGCATTGCGGCGCTGAAGCGGCGATATGCCTTCGAGGCCGATGACGGTCCCGACGCCGCAAGTCGGCCCTTCCCCTCGCCGGATCGGCTGCTGCCGTATCGTTATCTGGACGATTTCGTCGGCACCTTGGCCGGTGCGGTGCCGCTTGAGCACATCGGTACCCGCTTACTAGCCGGAATCTCCCAAGCGGACGGCGTGCCGCGAATGGGGAGCGACGGGTTGGCATTACGATTGACGACCGCTTCCAACGACGAATTGGTGGTCATCAAGAAGTACCCCTCCCATGAGTTTCGCTTGCGACTACCGAGCACCTCCGTTCAACACGTGGAAATACTCACGGACTATCTCGTCCTAGAGCACGTGAGCGGATCGCCGCGTCTGATCGTCGGGCTGGACCTATTCGAATACCTGTGTCGCGCCTATGACGGATTGATCCCCGGCTCCGAGGAGCAGCGTGCCCTCACCGAGGAGCTTAGGATCTTCAAGAATCAGTTGCTCACCCGGCCGACCCAGGAGGTCCTGATTGTGGAGGCCGGTCATCATATGCATCGAGTATCTATCCAAGACGGAAAGATCGTGCGTGAGGAGGCCAAAGTATGAAGATTGTGTTGCCAAAGGAGTGCCGCGGCTACCATTTTCCGCGACTCTTCACCGTTGAGATGAACGATTTGGATATCGAGCGATTGCTGCCGTCGCTGTTTTATTTGGTAATCACCAAGGGACATGGAAGAGGCGGGCGAAAGAACAAGGCGACGGACTACCAAGGTTTTCTCGATAAACTCGCTCGGCATCCGAGGATTCAGGGATTTGACGACTCCTCGTCATGCCGTATGTTGGATCGTTGGATAAGAGCAGCCGTGGTCCGCATGGGGCGAGTTGGGCTTGGGGGAGGCAAGGGAGAGCAGATCGAATACGCGTTGCCCAACACGATCCTTACGTACACGACCGGATTCCCCTCAGTGAGTGCCCGACAGAGAAACGCCCATGTGTTTTTGTATCAGCTTCTTTGTGGACTCGCTTCGGGGCACTCGCCGGCGGAAGTCCGCAATCGACTCAATACGCTCTTTCGAGACGCGTTTGGCTATGGCGTATCCATCGGTCCTCCGCCAATGTTTAAGGGCGTCTATGACGGGAGTGAGCCGATTGATGTGCACACCTTGCTTTCGATCTGCTACCTCGAGGGCTTTGAACCAACCCCCATCAGCGCGAAGGAGGTGAACGATCAGGGTGATCCTGCGTTGCCTGTTTCGGCACACGTTCTTGCCTCCGATCTGCTTCACTACTTACTAGCCTACAAGGGGCGTCTGCCTGTGCAGGCATTAACCCGCGGGCTGATGGCGCTCGCCAACTTCGGGCTGTTCGTGTACACCGTGAAACTGATGCACGCGGTAAATGTGCTGGTCAGAGACAAGACCTTGCCCCCTGCCATGCTGGCGGATCACCATGGAGCCACGGCCCCGGAGCTGTATGTCGACTTCACCCGGGACCGGGGCAGCATCAGTGACGAAATAGCCCGGGCCTGCGTCGATCGGGATCTCGGTGAATTGCGGACATTCTACGAATCCTCGTTGCTCTTGCGGACCATGGACCGCTTTACGGAGTTTTTACCGCGAGTCAAGAGCCGTCTGAACAGCCTGTGCACCCCCGAGTACCTCAATGCCCTAGTCGGCCTGCGTGAGGATGCCGACATCAAGGCTCAGGCGCGCGCGGAGTTGGCACGCATCAAGAACTCGAGTCTCGATGCTTGCGGAAACAACGATGCAGAGAGGAGACATGTGGAGGAGACGTTTTCCTCGCCCAGCGTGAATTCCGGCGAGGTCGAAGCGGCGGTCGGCCTCTTGGCGGAAGCCCAGCGAAAGAAAGGCGTGCAGAGCTACGTGATGTGGTATTGGTCTGTTGGCGGCCTTCGGAAACCGTTCGGTGTGCTCTCGGGTAACCTTACCGGCCGAAGGAATTGGCGTTACGCGATGAGCGACGACCTACTGGCCGCGCTGGTTCAGGTGGCGATGGTTGAGGACCCAACTGGGGACATGGCTCACGTGGCCGTGCGCCCGACCATGCGACTGAGCGAATTCTTGGGATTCCTTGAACGCCGTTACGGCGTGATTATCAATCGGCCCCCGTCATTTCTCGATGACGCCAGTGCTCGGGCTGCCGCCGGAACGAACTTTGAGGCGCTAAAACGACGACTCCGCCAGATGGGCTTCTTCCAGGCGCTTTCCGATGACTTCAACGCCCAATATTTGCAGATGCCGGAATTGCAGGAGGTAGGCCGATGAGCATGTGTTCTCTACTTCGCGATCGTCTCGCACAGACCCTTGTGGAGAAGCTCGAAGCTGCTAGCGTCGGCTACTGCCTGCGGGTTGATCACCTCGATTCCGGCGATGCGGCCGCCTTGTGCCGCGCGGTGCGCGAGCGGATCCACACACGCGGAATCGAAACGTGGGTCTTGGGCACGACCGAGGGCGGCGACCCGCTGGAAATTACTCCCGAACGAGCCATCGAGGTTCGAAACCGTAAGCAAGTGCGACTCGCTTTGCTTGTCCCCGCGGGAGTCATGGACGTAGCGTCTAGTTCGCTCACCAATTCGTTTGCGACCTTCGACTTGCAGGAGTTTTGGCGCGAGGTCGCCAAGGACCTGTTGACGGAATTGCCTGAGGATCTTCAGCCGATGGTGCGGCGGATTCTGGCCACGCCGCGGGGAGTCATGGCTCCGCGGATCGAACAGCAGGCAGACTATCTGGCCGCGGTCATTGCAGATCCTACAGTGAGAACGGCCGGCCGAGAGATGTGGCGCATCGGCCTGATTCCCGATCTGGGCGGCGAGGGATGCGTGGATCGCCTCGAGCGCAACCTTAATTGCGTCCGACAACTTGTCCGGCCCGCTCGGGCGCACACGTCTGCATCGGAGCGCCTTGTCGCCTGCGATCTTCGAGACGGCCCAGTCAAGCGGGAGCTTCAGACGTACCTCGCCGACAAATGCCTTCGGGATGCCCGATCGTGGCTGAGGGGAATATCCGAGGCGCCCTACCGTGAGCGAATCAGTTTCGAAACGTGGACGTTCGTGCAAAGCCAGGAATCGGACCTTGAGCAGATTGCTGTTGTGCCGCTTTTGCAAGACGATGGCAAGGTGCGGGCCAACACGGGATTTCTTCAAAGCGAACCGGGAACACAACCCATTGCGCCCATCGGACCGAAGAACAAGATCAAGATCAAGTGGGATTGCGTTCCAAGCAAACCTTCCAATCTGAAGCGATGGCGGGCGGAAATCATTCCTTCCCGAGAAGACTACGGAGACGATGACGCCCCAACCGTGGAGCTGCCGTACGCCCTCGCCTCCGCGAGGTCACGCCAGGTATCGATACCCCTCGATGTGGATTTGCCGGAGGATACCTCACTCGGAGCTCAAGTCCGAATTGTGGGGCTGGACGAACACGACAATGAACTGGCCAATGGGGACAACGTGGTCATCGAGGGTCTCAGTGAGGAGTTCTGGCTGAGCCGCATGGACACGCTGCCTCCCGAGGAAGAGGCCGGAAGACGTTCGACGGTACCGAACTTACCGATCGCTCGCCTACAGGCAGCCCTCAGCCTCCCGATTGAGTCGATTGAAGAGACGCCGGGCGGTTGGATGACACGAGATATCGACTACTTCAGCGTACGAATCAATGGTCGCCATGTCGCCCGAATAGGCCTAAGCCCCATTCTGCGGGCGATGGAGGCGCGCACTGTCGAAGACGCGGACAACCCCGGTTTTTATCAAGCCTTCGTTGAGGGCGACGGCGTCATTGATCCCCGACGAGATGTCGCAGCCGTGCAACTGCCCGCCCTCGCGGGCAGCGAGCGCGGTCGGCAATTCCTGGACAAACGCGGGAAGTTTCTCCGCAAGCTCCGCGAACAGGGGCACAGGGGGCTTGTCGAGGTTGCCGATTGGACGGAGGAGCTTTCGCGACAAGCCGTCTCGTGCGCAAATGCGTATGCCAAGCTACTCGAAGAAGAGACCTCCGCCGCCGTACTGCAAGAAGCGCTTCTTGTAGACACTTGGCACTTGCGTATTGAGACCGAAGGTCGGAGCGAGTCGAGCGTGCTGGTCGCGCCGACACATCCGCTGCGGTTGCTGTGGTACGCCGCCTACGTGGACCTGCTGCGTACTTGGGAGGATGTGTTGCTCAAGCTCGACAAGAAGGTCCGCCCCCGCGTGCTCGACCTGGATTTGCTCGGTCAAGTGACGCCGGTGAACTGCCCCGCCTTTCTCCGTGATGCAGCGGGCCGCATGTTCCTCTTTACGCAGAATCTCTGTTTCTTCTGGGGAGTTGCGTTGCCGGTGGGCGTTCGCGACCCAGCTAGAAGGGTGGCCGACGTTGCCCGGGCTGTGGGCCTCGGCGAAGACGAAGCCACTGTTGCCGATCTGCCGCCGGAGAAAGTCACGCAGGAATTGCGGGCATACCACGACGTTCACCCGTACTTGGAGACGTTACGGGTGAACGTCTGGAATCCGGGCGTTGGGGCATTCGCCGCGCAAGTATTGCGCGGGTTCTACACGAAGGGGCCGGCGAAGAACCCGGCGGGAGACGAGGATGACGAAACCGTCGGTCCGCCGCCGCGACTGGAGCTGGTCGCCCACATCGCGCCCCCCGCGCCGACGGCGCTGCCTCCGCTCACGCGCCTTCAGCGGGATCTCTACGAGACTCGTCCCCGCGGAAGGCATCATCATCTGGCGCCGTTCTTTTCCATTGCCATCCGTCCCGAGGATCAGGCTGACAATATTCCGGGCGGTGACGTGAATGTGTCTCTTGTGATGGACCGATTGACGCCTTCCGTGCAAGCCGTCGCGGACGAGAACGCAGACAATAGTTTGTCGATGTTCGGCCTGCTCGTCCGCATGATGCCTCGGTTCAAGGCACAAGCGGAAGGTATCCGGTGGGAGCATCGGCTGCATCCCACCGTGGACGCATCCACAGCGCGTCATCCCATCAAGGCGTATACGCCTGCACTCGCCAACTTGCACTCAAGTCTTCTTGCAGCGACGGGCAGGTTACTGGACGGGCGGGGAGAGAAATCGGTTCCTGCGGTCGTGGTCGAACTGCCTTCCGAGGAGCGAGTGCGTCTGGATGTGGTTCACAACCTGTCCGATTGGGTGATTACCCTAGACCGTTTCTTTGGCGTCGAGTTTTACGATACCCCCGCCGACGCCTGCCTGGGGGAGGTCGGCCGGAAGTACCTTCTCGATTACGCGCCCGAGTTCCTTGACGGTTTGGGACATCGCATGCTGGTGACGACTACCCATCGAGAGGAAGTGGAAGAGATTCTGGCCCGCGCGATGCGCGAACTCGGATTCCAACAAATCGAGGACAGCGTGGGTAAGGTTTTGCGGTATCTGAAGACGATCTCCGGTCGCCTGGCACTCCGCGTACTTGGGGACGAGGGGAAAGCTCGGGAAGCGGTCAGTTTGGGAGTTGTGGCAGCCTACCTGGAATCGCAAGGAGAGCTTAGCGACGCGATCTTGGTGCCGGTCGATTCCCATCCCGAATTGTTCGGATCCAGGCGAAAGCGACCTGATTCGCGTGAGTCGGCGGAGCGTTGCGACCTGCTTCGTGTGCAACTTCGGCAAAACAGACTGGTGGCGACATTCATCGAGGTCAAATCGCGGAGCGGGACGGGGCACTCCGAAGAGTTGGCTAATCGCATTGTCGATCAAATCGAAGCGACGGAAAAAATCTTCCGCGCGATGTTCTTCCAAGATGAGCCGCCGCGGATTGACCAGGTGCTGCAACGCGCTAGGCTTGCGACGATTCTTCAATTTTACCTTCGCCGCGCCGTGCGCTATGGCCTCATCAACAGCGTCGATACCCGGGCAAAACTCGAAGAAGCGATCTCGCGGCTCGAATCGGGAATCACGCAGCTTCGCGTGCTCCGATGGGGATTTATCGTCAATCTACAGGGGCAGCCGCAGCGCAAGCTCCGCCTCCGTGATGCGGAGATCCGGTTTCTCACCGGTCGCGACGTGATCGATGCCGGTTTCTCCGTCTCTAGCTGCGGTGGCGCGGATGACGGCACGTCCGGACGCCCCGCACGGTCGCCCTCCGCAATAGGCCTCTCACCGGATGCACCGACCGGCCGCGAACTGAAGGAGCAGCCGACGCCGTCGGCGTACAGCACTCCTCTGCAACGTGAGGAGATTTCTGCCATGGCTCCCGCTGCCACTTCGAAAAGTCAGTCCGAGCCGCGGCCGAATGGGGTGATGGGGGCGAATTTGACGATCCCACCTTCATGTCACGTCGAAACCGTGGAAGTGGAATTGGGCAACACCCTGGACGATGAAGCGGTCGTGTGGAAGTCTAGCGTTCGTGGCAGCCCTCACCTTTTTATTGTCGGCATTCCGGGCCAGGGAAAGTCGGTAACGACAACGCGAATCCTGTGCGAAACGGCCCGACAGGGGCTCCCAGCCCTTGTCATCGACTTTCACGGCCAGTTCGGCGACCCGACGGCTCCGTATGCGAAGATCGCAAACCCAGCCGTGCTTGATGTCGTCAAAGGGTTGCCATTCTCACCGTTTGAAGCCGACTCGGATCAGGGTGCCGGGACGAATTGGTGGCGGAACAACTGTTTTGCCGTTGCTGAGATATTTCAATACGTCTGCGGACTGGGCGACATGCAGCGTGATGTCGTCTTCGAGGCGATCAAAGACTGCTACCTTGACTTAGGCTTCGACGAGGGATCCGCCGGGCGGTTTCCGACCCTCGAGGAATTCCACAAGCGACTGGAAGAACTGGAGGAAGAGCGGGGCATTCGCAACGTGATTCCTCGGTGCCGTCCCTTACTGGAATTTGGGCTCTTTCCGTCAACCAATGCGGAAACCGACCTCGGTTCGTTGCTGGCAAGAGGTCTTGTCGTCGATGTAAGCGGCCTTGGTGTGGAGGCGCTGCAGATGGCGGCGGGCGCGTTTGTACTACGAAAGATCTATAAGGACATGTTCCTCTGGGGCGAAACGGACCGTCTGCGTCTCGCTATCGTGTTGGACGAGGCTCACCGCTTAGCCCGCGACATAACTTTACCCAAGATAATGAAGGAAGGACGCAAGTTCGGCATTGTCGTGGTGGTGGCGAGCCAAGGCTTGAGCGACTACCACCCCGACGTGGTGGGTAATGCAGGTACGAAGGTCGTATTCCGTACCAATTATCCGATGTCGAAGAAGGTTGCCGGTTTTCTACGCTCGCCTCGAGGGGGCGAGCTTGCCGAGACCATTGAACAGCTTGATGTCGGGGAAGCCTTCGTTCAGACCCCCGAAATGTCCTCGTGCTCGCGAGTCAGGATGTTTTCGCTTCCGTGACGGCGACAAGAGGCACGCGTAGGGCAGGCGGTCTCGGCAGCAGCGGTTCCCGCTCCGCGTGAGCGGAGTATCGGCGTGAATTTCGCCGTGCCACAGATTCAGTAACAAGGGCTGCGAGGCATCCGAACGACATGCCCGGCGGCTGGAGGGGTCGGCGGGACGCTCCGGCTGCCGTCAGGCCGCCGCGCTGAGTTTGCTCGGACCGGGACGAGACGGGCTTCGTCGCGGCGCCGTAATACCGCCCTCCGCAGTTCGCCGGCATCATCACCATATTTGATGAAGTGCCGGCCCGCGTGAACGGTCGTCCGGCTGTTCTGGACGGCCAGGCTCACAAACGACTGGGCAGTGTCGAGCTTGGTTAGGTACTTGATGCCCTTGCCGATCGCGTCGCCA
>FWPU01013341.1_pt1 | contig 10403 bp, 4 predicted proteins | sample 2228361 | NCBI WGS metagenome assembly FWPU01 (sample SAMEA103939777, study PRJEB20133) | metagenome | reverse complement strand
GTCTACGACCAGTTCCTCCCCAGGCTTATCGAGGCCACCCGCAGCCTGACGATCGCTCCGGCGGAAGACCCGGGCTGCCGCGTGGGACCGGTCATCGACGAGGAAGCCGTACAACGCATCACCGGATACATCGCCGCCGGACGCCGCGAAGCTCGCCTGGCCCTGGCCGTCGACGTCGGACCGCTGGCCGAGGAAGGCTATTACCTTGGCCCGCACATCTTTGTCGATGTCCCCCCGCAGGCGAGCATTGCGCAGGAGGAGATTTTCGGCCCTGTGCTGGCCGTGCTGCGAGCACGGGACTTCGACGAGGCGCTGGCCATCGCCAACGGCACGCAGTACGCGCTGACGGCGGGGCTGTACTCGCGCAGCCCGAAGAACCTGCGCCGCGCCGCGCGGCAACTGGTGGCCGGCAATGTGTATCTCAACCGGCCGATCACCGGGGCGCTGGTGGGGCGGCAGCCGTTCGGCGGGTATCGGCTGTCGGGCATCGGCAGCAAGGCCGGGGGGCCCGACTACCTGTTGCAATTCGTGGTTCCGCGGGCCATCACGGAGAACACGCTGCGGCGAGGGTTCGCGCCGCAGGAGGAGGAGGGGAGTCCGTAGCCGGTCGGCTAGGGAATCGGCCAGCCCAGCGCGCGCTGCAGGCGGAACTGAGCGCGGTTGTAGTCGGCCACGGTGCGGGCGTACTGCCGCTGGGCGGCGTCCAGCGCCTGGATCGACTGCAGGGCTTCGATCGGCAGCCCCTGCGCGTTGCGGATGCGCTCCAGGTTGCGGCGGTAGGAATCGCGTGCGGCCGTGACGGCCACCTTGGCCAGCTCGACCTGGCCGCGTCGGGCGGTCAGTTGGGCGTGGGCCTCGGCCACGTCGCTGGCCACCTGGTCGAGCAGTTGCACCTGCCGCCATCGGGCCTGGGCCACCAGGGAGCGCGTTTCGCGCCGCGCGGCATCATCGCCCAGGCCGAAGTTGCGGATCTCCCAGTAGGCCGCCACGTCGAAATCGAGCCGGTCGCTGAAGTGTTCGATGTCGCTCCCCAGCCCGCCGCCGTTACCTCCGTAACTGAGCCCCAGCAACACGCTCGGGACCAGCGGGGCATACTGCTCGCGCTGCAGCCGGGCGATCGCCTCGGCCACAAGCTGCTGGTTCTCGGCCAACTCCGGGCGATTGGCCAGTGCCGTGGCAATCAAACCCGGCAGGTCCGCAGCCGGCACCACCAGGTCCAGGGGCACCAGCGCCGGCTCCTGGGGAACGAGCGTCTGATCCGGAGCCACGCTCAGCACCCGTGCCAGTCGGACTGAGGCCACCTGCACGTCCTCGGCGGCGCGGCGCAGGTCGATCTGGCGGATCATGTGCTCGGTCTGCGTGCGATCGGAGTCGGCTTGCGATCCCTGCCCGCTGCGGGCAAACGCGTCGGCCAGTTCGGCCAGTTGCTGGGCGCGCTGCGCTGTCTCGTCGGCCACCGCGCGGATCTGGACAGCTTCCAGCAAGTCGACATACGCCAATGCGGCTTGCAGCAAGGTGTCGTTGGTTACGGCGCGGCTGGCCTGCTGCCGGGCACGATACGACCGCTCAGCGATCAGCGGCTGGAACAGCGCGTCGCGGAGGTGGAAGTTCATGACCAGCCCAGGTACGGCCGGCGAACCGGCGCCGACCGCCACAGCGCCCAGCCCCGTGTAGATCGAGCCGCGGCTGGTTTCGATGATCCGCCCCTCGACGTCCTGTATCCGTCCCTCGTGCTTGTTGTAGTTGAATCCGGCGCGCAGCGACGGCAGCCACAGTACGTCGGCCGCGCGGAGCCGCGCCCAGGCTTCGACGATCCGCTGCTGGGCGAACTGCACCTGCGGGTTCTGACCGGCGGCCAACTGCAGCGCCGTGGCCAGGTCGATCGGCACGCTGCGCAACGCGGCATCCAGCGGCAGCACCGCCGCGTGGGGCGCGGCGTGCTGCGGCGGCGGATCGAGCGGAATCGCGGAATCCAACGGCAGCGTGGACATCGGCTGCCCCCCCGCCGGACCGGGGGGATCGTTGCGCGATGGGCGCGGGTCGGTGGGGGCCGGCTGGCGAGGGTCGCCGGCTGGCGTCGGCTCTGGAGAAGGCGGCGGGGCATCGCGTGCCGCTTCGGTGCCGGCGGAGGCCCCAATCTGCCCGGCACGCGACAAACCGCCTGCGGCGTTGGCCGGCGGGGCACTGCCAGGGGGCGCTGGCTGGACATCGCCCGAGGCGTCGGGGAACGCCGGCGGTGCGTCCGGATCGGGGGCCGCGGACGGCGGACCAGCTTGCACTGCGGCTTGCAGCAAAGCGGGGTCGGGCGCATCGGGCCCCAGCAAACCCGTGGCAACGTCCGACGCGGAGCCGACATCGGGCAGCGGCAACGCACACCCGCCCAGCGCAAGTGCCGCCAGTGCGCTAAGTGTCACCAGGTTCGGCAAGTGCAACAGTCCTCGCGACATCGACCGCGTCTCCGGGGACGCACGACTCGGGGCTTACGCTCGGCAGCCTGGCGCGACCACGTGCGTAAGAGCACTGTAGAAGAATCGGCACGTGTTGCCGCCGAGTTGACCGGATTTGCCAGTTTTGCGGCCTGGGAAAAGTTTGCGGGCAGTTCGGGTCGATGCGCCGGCGTGCCGGCGGCCCCCCGGACCACGGGGGCCGCGCGCAATGCGGGTACTAGCAGGCCGTTGTATTGTTTAGTGCACCTAATTAAATTCGTGCAATGGATAAGATCCGCACCGCCTGCACCGGGCGGCCGTGGGACAGGACCCGAAGACCCATGACGCGATGCAATTGACTTCCTTGGCGCTGCGCCGGCCGCTGACGGTGATGGTCGTCATCGTAGCGGTGGCGCTGGGCAGCTTGCTGGCCGTGGGCCCGTCGATTTGCCAGCAGTGGGGGATTCCCTATCCCGAGGGGCTCCCCAAGGGGATGGAAGTCGACATCTTCCCGAGCCTCAATCTGCCGGTGATCTACGTCTGCCAGCCGTATGGCGGGATGGACCCGGCACAGATGGAAGGGTATCTGACCAACTATTACGAGTACCACTTTCTGTACATCAGCGGCATCGACCACGTGGAGTCGCGCAACATCCAGGGCATGTCGCTGATGAAGCTCTACTTCCACCCCGGCACGGACATGGCGCAGGCCATGGCCGAGACGATCAACTACGTGAATCGCTCGCGGGCGTTCATGCCGCCGGGGACCGTGTCGCCGTTCGTGATGCGCTTCGACACGGGGAGCGTGCCGGTGGGCTACCTCGTGCTGTCCAGCGAGACGCGGAGCATCGCCGAGATCCAGGACCTGGCGCTGTTCCGCGTGCGGCCGATGTTCTCGCGCCTTCCCGGGGTGTCGGCCCCGCCGCCGTTCGGCGGCGGGCAGCGGACCGTCGTGGTGACGGTCGATCCGCAGCGCCTGCAAGCCTACCGCATGACGCCCGAAGAGGTCGTGCAGGCCCTGGCCCGCGGCAATGCGCTGAGTCCGTCGGGCAACGTGCCGATCGAGGACAAGTGGGCCATCGTGCCGGTCAACTCGGTAGCGCGGGAGGTGCGCGAGCTGGAAACGCTGCCCATCCGGCTTGGAGAGCGGCCCGTCTACGTGCGCGACATCGGCACGGTGCAGGACACGATGGACGCGCCGACCGGCTATGCGCTGGCCGATGGACGGCGGGCCGTCTACATCCTGGCCACCAAGCGGGCGGACGCCTCCACGCTCAGCGTGATCCACAACATCAAGCAGGCGCTGCCGGAGATGCAGAAAATGCTGCCGCCGGACATCCGCGTGGCGTTCGAGCTGGACCAGTCGCCATACGTGACACGGGCGGTTGCGGGGGTAGCCAGCGAGGGGCTGCTGGGGGCGGTGCTGGTGGGGTTGATGATTCTGGTGTTTCTGCGCGACTGGCGCAGCTCACTGGTCGTGGTGTTGAACATCCCGCTGGCCCTGCTGGCCGCCGTGGCGGCCTTGTGGCTCTCGGGGCAGACGATCAATCTCATGACGCTCGGCGGCCTGGCGCTGGCCATCGGCATCCTGGTCGACGAGGCGACGGTGGCCGTCGAGAACATCCACACCCACCTGCATCGCGGCAAGCCGCTGGCACTGGCCGTGCGTGACGGCGCGGCTGAAACCGCCGTCCCGCGGCTGCTCGCCATGCTGTGCATCCTCGCCGTGTTCGTCTCCTCGTTCTTCATGCAGGGAGCGGCGCGCGGGCTGTTCGTACCCCTGTCGCTGGCCGTGGGGTTTTCCATGGCGGCATCCTACGTGCTCTCCAGCACGTTCGTCCCCGTGGTGTCGGTGTGGCTGCTGCGGCACCGGCCCGGACAGCACGCGGTGGACGACCCGCCGCTGTTCGAACGCGTGCGGCAGTGGTACGCGCAGAGCGTCGGCCGGCTCGTACGCCGTCCGGCGGCGGTGTTGTGCACCTACCTGGCCGTGGCCGCCGTGCCCATCGCGGCCGGGGCCCTGTGGCTGGGGCGCGACTTGTTTCCCGCAATCAACGCCGGACAATTCCGTCTCCGGATGCGCGCTCCCGACGGCACGCACATCGGGCGCAGCGAGCAGATTGCCCGGCAGGTGCTGGAGGAGATCCGCGCCGAGGTGGGGCCGGGACAGATCCAGTTGTCGCTGGGCTACGTGGGGGCCATCCCGTCGAGCTATCCCATCAACGGCGTGTACCAGTGGTCGCGCGGCCCGGAAGAAACCATCCTGTACGTCGACCTGGCCGACGACAGCCGCCTGGACGTCGAGGAGTTGAAGGAGCGGCTGCGTGCCCGCTTGCAGGCCGCGCTGCCCGACGTGCGGTTCTCCTTCGAGCCGTCGGACATCGTCAACGAAGTGATGAGCTTCGGCTCGCCCACCCCGGTGGAGGTGGCCGTCAGCGGCACGAACTTCGAGGTCAGCCGCCGCTATGCGGAGCGCGTCTACGCCGAGCTGGCCAAGGTCCCCTACCTGCGCGACTTGCAGTTCGCGCAGTCGCTCGATTATCCGACCATCCGCGTCAACGTGGACCGCATCAAGGCGGGACTGTCGGGCTTGACGCCCGTGGACGTGGCCCGCGCGCTGGTGCCGGCCACGTCGTCCAGCCGGTTCGTGGTCCCCAACTACTGGGCGGACCCGAACAATGGCATCGCCTACCAGGTGCAGGTGGAAGTGCCGCGGCCGGTGGTGCGCGCGCCGCTGGACATGGAGACGATCGCTTCGGCCGACGCGCTGGCCAGCATCCCGCTGCGGCGCAGCGAGGGCGGGCAGGTCCTGGTCCGCGACGTGGCGGAGATCTCCCCCAGCACGATGCCGGGCCAGTACGATCGCTACAACATGCTGCGGCAGGTGAGCATCACGGCCAACATTGCCGGCGCCGACCTGGCCACGGTGATCGGCGCCGTGCACCAAGCCATCCAGCGTGCCGGGGATCGGCCGGAGAACGTGCGCGTCGACGTGCGGGGCCAGTTCCCGCCCATGCGGCAGATCGAAAACGGCCTGGCGGCCGGGCTGGCCATCGCGGTCGTGGTGGTGGGCCTGCTGTTGGCGGCCAACTTCCAGTCGATCCGGCTGGCCGTGGCCACGGTCTCGACCGTGCCGGCCGTCGTGGCCGGCGTGATTGCCATGCTGCTCGTTACCGGAACGACGCTCAACATCCAGTCGTTCATCGGCACCATCATGGCCGTCGGCGTGGCCATGGCCAACGCGATCCTGCTGGTCACGTTCGCCGAGCGGCGGCGGCGGGACGGCAGCCCCGCCCACCAGGCCGCGGCCGAGGGTGCCGCCGCGCGACTGCGGGCCATCCTGATGACCAGCGGCGCCATGATCGCCGGCATGCTCCCCATGGCGGCGGCGTTGGGCCAGGCCGGGCAGCAGAACGCGCCGCTGGGACGCGCCGTGATCGGCGGATTGCTCGCCGCGACGCTGGCCACGCTGCTCGTGCTCCCGTGCGTGTTCGCCTGGATCCAACGCCACGCGCGCACCGCCTCGCCGTCGCTGGACCCGGACGACGCCGATAGCCCGCACTATGCCCCCCGGGCCGCATCGTAACCCTGCAAGGACGGAGGTGCCAACCTCATGATCCACCACCTTGCCTGTCGCATGGCATTGGCCGCGGCGGCCGCCATGCCGCTATTGCTGAGCGGTTGCGGGCCGCCGACGGCCGCACAGTCGGCGGACGCTGCGCGGGAATCGCGCGCGGCGCATCGCGTGGCGGCGGCGCCGGCCGAGCGGACGCGGTTGCAGCGGTACACGACGCAGCCGGCCTGGGTGGCGGCCTACGAGGAAGCGCCGCTGTACTCGAAAATCGCCGGCTACGTCCACGAGGTGCTGGTCGACATCGGCCAGCGCGTCACGCAGGGGCAGCCCCTCGTGCGGCTGCACGTCCCCGAAATGGACGACGAGCTGAAGCAGATGGATTCGCTCGTCGAGCAGGCCGCGGCTCAGGTGCGGCAAGCGCGGGCGGCCGTGGCGGCGGCCGACGCCGCGGTCCGTGTGGCCGAAGCACGGGTGCGCGAGGCCGAAGCGGGAATCGGCCGGGCGGAAGGAGAGCTGGCGCGGTGGCAAGCCGAGGAAGCGCGGATCCGCTCGCTGGCCAGCAGCGGCTCCGTAACGGAAAAACTGCTGGACGAAACGGTCAACCAACTCCGTGCCGCCGAGGCCGCCCACCGCGAAGCGCTGGCGCGCGTGGAGTCGGCCCGTGCGGCGCAGCTCCTGGCCGAAGCCGGCGCCAAGAAGGCGCGCAGCGACCTGGCGGCCGCGCGTGCCCAGCAGCGGGTGGCCGAGGCGGGCCGGCAGCGCACGCAGTCGCTCCTGAATTACGCCACGATCACGGCGCCGTTCGACGGGGTGATCGTCGAGCGCCATGTGGATCGCGGGCACTATGTGCAGCCGGCCGGAAGCGGATCCGCGGAGCCGCTGCTGGTGGTCTGCAATACGGACAAGGTACGCGTATTCGCCGACGTGCCGGAAACGGAAGCACCGCTGGTCGACGCCGGGGCGGACGGCGATCCGGTCGTGGTCCGCGTGGCGTCGTTGAACCACGAGGAGTTTCCGGGGCACGTGACGCGCACGAGCTGGTCGCTGGACTCGGACAACCGCTCGCTGCGCGTGGAAGTCGATCTGGACAACCCCCAGGGGCGGCTGCGCCCGGGAATGTACGCCACGTGCTCCATCCTGCTGGCCGAGCGGGAATCGACCCGCGCAGTCCCCATCTCGGCCATCGTGCAGCAGGACCGGGCCAGCTACTGCTGGTGCGTGGTGGGAGGAGCGCTACAGCGGAAGCGGCTGGAGCTGGGCTTGCGCTGCGGCAGCCTGGTTGAGGTACACGGCGGTCTGGCCGACGACGATCTGGTAGTGCGCGTGGCGTCCGAAGCGCTGCAGGAAGGTCTGCCCGTCGAGGTCATCGCACCGTAAGCGAGTCTTCGCTGTCCCCGCTGCGGTGCGCCGGCCTGCAAGCATGGCCGCATGCGCACCGCGGCCGCGCTGGGCAGCGCGCGCCGCTTGCGGAACGTTGGGGCCGCTTGGACAGCGCGGCGGTTAGCGCAGGGGCTTGAGCACGACGGCGGCCAGCGGCGGGAGCGTCAACTCTACGGAGAACGGCCGGCCGTGGCTCGGCTGCCGCTGGGCGTGCGTGCCGGGGAAATTGCCCACGTTGCTCCCCCCGTAGTACTGCGAGTCGCTGTTGAAGATCTCCTGGTACCAGCAGTCCTCCGGGACGCCCAGGCGGTACTTGAAACGCGGCACGGGAGTGAAGTTGAGCGCCACCAGCAGGAAGTCGTGCGGCTGCCGCGCGCGGCGCAGATAGCTCAGCACGCTGTCGTCGTAGCTGTGGCAGTCGACCCACTCGAAGCCGGCAGGCTCGAAATCGACCTCGTGCAGCGCCGGCTCGCGGCGGAGCAACTGGTTCAGGTCGGCCACCAGCTTCTGCACCCCGCGGTGCGTGTCCCACTGCAGCAGGTCCCACTGCAGGCTGGCGTCGTAGTTCCACTCGTACCACTGCGCCAGGTCGCTCCCCATGAACAGCAGCTTCTTGCCCGGGTGCGTCCACATGTAGGAGTACAACAGCCGCAAGTTGGCGAAGCGCTGCCACAGGTCGCCGGGCATCTGCCCCAGCAGCGAGCCTTTGCCGTGCACCACCTCGTCGTGCGACAGCGGCAGCACGAAGTTTTCGTGGAACGCGTAGATCAGGCTGAACGTCAGCTCGTCGTGATGGTAGCGGCGGTGGACCGGATCGTGGGCCATGTAGGCGCGGGTATCGTTCATCCAGCCCATGTTCCACTTGAGGCTGAAGCCCAGACCGCCGAGGTACGTGGGGCGTGAGACGCCGGGCCAGGCGGTGGATTCTTCGGCGACGGTCAGCACGCCGGGGAACTGCCCGTGGCACTGGATGTTGAGTTCCTTGAGGAACTCGATGGCGTCCAGGTTTTCGCGCCCGCCGTAGATGTTGGGGATCCACTCCCCCTCCTTGCGGCTGTAGTCCAGGTACAGCATCGAGGCGACGGCATCCACGCGCAGTCCGTCGATGTGGTACTGGTCGAGCCAGAACAGGGCGTTGCTGATCAGGTAATTGCGGACTTCCCAGCGGCCGTAGTTGAAGATCAGCGTCCCCCAGTCCTTGTGCTCGCCCTGGCGGGGGTCGGCATGCTCGTACAGGCAGGTGCCGTCGAACTGCCGCAGACCGTGGCCGTCGCGGGGGAAGTGGGCCGGCACCCAGTCGATCAGCACCCCGATCCCGTGCTGGTGGCAATAATCGACGAAGAACATGAAGTCGTCCGGAGTGCCGTACCGGCTGGTGACGGCATAGTGGCCGATGATCTGATACCCCCAACTGGCCGACAGCGGGTGCTCGCTGACCGGCAGCAACTCGATATGGGTGTAGCCCATCTGCTGCACGTACTCGACCAGCATCGGGGCCAGCTCGCGATAGGTGTACCACGTGCGGCCGTCGCTGGGGCGCTTCCAGCTCCCCAGATGCACCTCGTAGATGGACATCGGGCGATCGAAGCTCTGCTGGTGCTGGCGCTGCGCCATCCAGGCCGCGTCGTTCCACTGGTAGCGCGACAGGTCGTAGACGACCGACGCCGTTCGCGGCGGCACCTCGGACCAGAAACCGTACGGGTCGGATTTCTCGCGGACCTGGTCGCCGTGGCGGATGGCGTACTTGTACAGGGCACCTGGCTGCAGACCGGGGATGAACAGCTCCCAGAAACCCGACGGGATGTGCTTGCGCATCGGATGCCGGCGGCGGTCCCAGCCGTTGAAGTCGCCGATGACGCTGACGGCGTCGGCGTTGGGGGCCCAGACGGCGAAATTCACGCCCGCCGTCCCGTCCACGGAGCGGATCTGGGCCCCGAGCCGGCGGTACGACTTCCAGTGCCGCCCTTCGGCCAGCAGGTGCAAATCGTAGTCGGTCAGCAGCGGGGGGAAGGCATACGGGTCGTGCGTCACCGACTGCCGCCCCCGGCTGTCTTCCACCTTCAATTCGTACCGCAGCGGGCGCTGGACGTCGTGCATGGGACAAATCGCCTCGTATAAGCCAGCCGGATGAATCCGCCGCATGGGTAGCGCGCGGCGGCCGTCTGCGGCGTCGATCAACCACACCCGCTGCATGTCGGGCAGGAACGCCCGAACGGCCAGCGCGCGGCGGCCGTCCAGGGTGAGTTGGTGCGGGCCAAGGATCGACAGGGGATCGGGATGCGCGCCGGCTACCAGCGCGTCGACTTGATCCAAGCTCAGTGTGGTACGCACGCGGACCTCCTCGAAGCACACCTGGGGATTGTCGATGGTGAGTGGTCCGGCGTCCAGGGGGGACGCCGCAGCGCATCGCCCCACGGGGTACGTGGGCGCGGCACGACGGCGCAACGGCCGCGCGCGGCCGACACTAGGCCGTGGCGGCGCGCAGCGGCCGCGGCGCCAGGGGAGTGCCGCGGAATGGCGCACGCGGGGGTTTCGCCACCCACGCGGCCGAGGGGGGATCGGGCTGCGTGTGCGCCGCATCGAGCCGCCAGCGGCGATGCGCCCCGGCGGCCGGCGCCGGCAGCGGCCCGCTGCAAGGCTCGATGGGCCGGCATTCGACCTGGTGGAGGCCGCGGATGCGATCGATCCGCTGCCACAGATCGAGGTTGCGGATGGGGGTCATGCGGCCGAAGGACTCCCAGTTCCAGCTATGGCGCCGCCAGTGGTCGAGCCCCTCGACGAACCCGCGCCACACGTACCGGCTGGGGGTGAATAACGTCACGCGCGCCGGGGAGTCGATCGCCTCCAGGCCGCGCACGGCGGCCAGCAATTCCAGCCGCGAGACACGGGTGCCCGGCTCGCTGTCGGCGGCTTCCAGCACTTTGGTGCCGTCGGGCATTTGCAGCAGGAACCGCCACATGGCCGGCTCGGATTCCAGCCACGCGTCGGTCCACAGCAAGTAGTGTGAACGGTCGCGCATGATC
>FWPU01009094.1_pt1 | contig 10404 bp, 10 predicted proteins | sample 2228361 | NCBI WGS metagenome assembly FWPU01 (sample SAMEA103939777, study PRJEB20133) | metagenome | reverse complement strand
AGGGTTACTTAACGGAGCCGTCCCCGGGATTCGAACCCGGGACCTACTGTTTACAAAACAGTTGCTCTACCACTGAGCTAGGACGGCACAAAACTTAAATTAAAGAAAGTTTCTTAATTATAACTGGTTTTTAAGCAAAAGGTAAAGCGCAAAAAAAGGAAGTGCCCCGCTTGGAAGAGAAATCGTGTTTGAGCATTCCCCGAATAAACAAAGTGGGATGGCTGGTTTCGGCTGTTACCCCGAAACACTTATCTTTAAGATAATCTAAAAGATCTTTGCGCCGCCCCGTATTCGGTTGATTTCGTAGAGGAAAAGCTTCAAACTTCTCCCCATGCAGGGCATTATTTATTATGCTTAATGCAATAATAATTTGTCAATAGGTAATTTAAAATTTTCAAAATGCAACAAATTAGAAGATAAAATTAGTGTAGAAAGCTTAAAAAGATAAACTTACTATCTGTAATTAAGTTTAAACTCCTGTTCTAGTTAAAACTTTAACGGCTACACCCTGCCGAATCAATTCTCTAGTCTCCCTTGCTTGAGCACGCAACGACCATCTTTCATCTCGAGAAAGATATTGTCTCAAACGATTAATAACATCAGGTACATCCATAATAAGAGCTTGATAATAACCTTGATAAACTGCTACTTTACCTTTTTCTTTTTTTTTTAATGCTATTAGTAACTCAAAAACTTTACTCGTTAGTCTCACCACTTCTTCTTTGAAGTTATCAAGTAACCTTTGGTTATAACTTGCTGTTTTTAAATAAAGAAAATCGGCCAAATAAACAAGTCGATCAAATTCTTCAGAAGATATCTTTGTTCCACTTATTCTTGCCGCGTCAACCTGCCTAATCTTTTCTTCTAATTCTTGCATTGTATCTCTACCCCACCACATACAAGCCTCAGCCGCTCTTTCTTGCCAAATTTCTTTCTCCTGAGGCACAACAACCGTTGGAAGAATAGCCTCCAAATTCTCAACCACTGCTTCAGCTAAAACAAAACGCTCGGAAGATCCCTCTTTCCTATACTGATACTCCAACCAACCTCTATCTATTCCCTATTCCGGCTATTATTCGCCTTGAACCAGTTTTTGGTCCTTCAAGCCGCCAAGTTGGATTATCATTTAAACTAGCTACCTCTTCAACAACCCTACTAGGTTCATATTGACTTATTAAAAAGTCAACATAAGCTTTTCCCAATTGCTGGACCCCAACATCATCGCTTGCTGCTATCTCCCAAATGATCTGCCTTACTTTTGATAAATCAGGTGCTTTTCTTAATTCTTGCTGATAGGCTGATGGTGCTTGTGAACTTAATTGTTCAAGAAAACTTAACCAGTGGAGATCACGGTTTAGTAGTGAATTTTGTAGGATTTCAGTCATACTTTAAGTCTAAAAGAATCACCACTGAACAGAAGAGCATTATACCAAAAAAACCCTAAATCGCTACTTTCTTTTTAAACTTTCAAAACCAAGCTGCCAAAATAAACTCCTTGACATAACTTCTTTACTAAAGGGTATAATCTAGATAACTAGATAATAAAATATATGTTAAGCCTTCTGAAAAAAGAAGCATCAATTATTATTCTGCTTTTAATTCTGATTATTGCTTTACCTATTACTATCTTTTTGGTTAAACAACGACAAGATATAAGACCCAAGGCGGAAGCTGACTTACCTTCTTTATCTTTAATTGCTCCCGAAACAATAGTCTTATTAAAAAATCAAAAATTTGATGTTAAACTGTTTTTGGATCCAAAAAATAAGTCAATCTCTGGTTTTGAAGTGCACTTATCTTATCCTGATAACCTAGTTGAAATTGATAGCCAACCCACTATTGACACTAACTTTCCCACTATTTTGCAAAATCAAGCAGAAAACGGCAATATAGATTTAGCAGCAGGAATATCTTTAAACCAACCAACCACCGACATAAACACACCGTTGATTGTGGCCACCCTTCATTTTAAAGTAAAATCTGACATTCCCTCCACAGCGAAAGAAGTATCTATTAATTTTAAACAACAACCAGAATCAATTGTAACCGAAAAAAATAACAACACTAATGTTTTAGGTCAAACAAAAAACATAATCCTTTCTTTAGCTGAAGAGACAAATGTGCCAAGAATTAAATTTAAAGTTAAATTCCGTCCAGTCAACAAAGATATTGGTCAACAAACTGTTAAACTAAAAATCAAACAAGACGCAATAAGCAAAGAATATAATGACCTCTCTCTAAAACATACCACTGATGGCGTTTATATTTCAGACGAAATAAACCTAATCGGTATTACCGCCGGCGAAGCCAAAATTTTTGTCAAAGGCCCCAAACATTTAGCTAAAGGTTTTCCGGTTAATTTAGTAGCCGGAAACAATCCAGTTTTTGACTGGACAAATGAGGAGCTTGAACCCGGTGATTTACCACCTCAAGACGGCAAAATTAATGCTTTAGATATCAGCCGACTAATTGAACTTTTAAGCGTTGAAAAACCAAACAACGAACAATTATCAGTTGGTGACCTAAACTATGACGGAGCAATCAATGGTGGAGATACAAACGAATTAATATTAACTTTATCGACTAAATATGATGAGGATAAATATTAAAGAAATAAAAAATAAATTTTGGGTTAAAAATAAAAAAACTCTTATTTTAGTTTTAGCCCTTATTCTCACGCTTGAAACTTTATGGGCTATTTCTTTTATTAAAAGATATCCGATAAAATCAAAACAAAATCAAATATCATCTCTTAACCAATCTCAAGGACAAATTGCTTCTCTTTTTCTTATTGCTGATAAGGAAGAAGCAAAGGTCGGTGAAAAAATTACCGTTAAGATTAATTTAAGCACTAACAATCGAGAAATCAACGGAACGGATGTAGTGATAAGTTATGATCCCCAATTATTTGAAGCAGCCAAAAAATTAGAAAAAGGTGATCTTTTTGAGAATTTATTAATAAGTGATGTGGATAATAATAAAGGAATAATTAACATCACCGCGAGCCGACTCTCTCCCCGAGAGAAACCGGTTTTAGGCGAAGGAACCTTAGCAATAGTTACCTTTACCGCTAAAAAACCAGGGGAAGGACAAATTAAAATTGTTTTTGATAAAAGAGATACCACTACTTCCAATGTTGTTGAAGCTAAAACTAGTCAAAATATCCTTACTACTGTTACTAACGCTACTATCAAAATCAAAAAATAAGAGTAAAGTTAACTTTGTTTAAGTTCACTTGAATCAATTTCCATTTTGATAGTATATTTCGGAATAATTCTTTCTATTTCTTGGGTTATCTTATCCAATTCCTCCAACGTTTCAACTTCAAATTCTAACTGAACTTTCATAAATATGCCTCCTTTTAAATTTGAATTTTTTTACTGCTTTAAAAATCAGTGCTGGGACCAGGATTCGAACCTGGGTAGGTCTTTCGACCGACAGTTTTACAGACTGCTCCGATTGTCCACTCCGGCATCCCAGCCAGTTTTCAGTTAATTATAGCAAAAATTCTTATGGTTACGAAGTACTTCAGTCGCCTTCAAAATGCCGCTGATAAAAACTAACAGTGCGAGCAACTGCCGTACTCCACTGCGGCATTAAATTATGATCAGCTCCCTGATAGATATAATAATCTACTGTCACACCCACCTCTTTTAAACTCTGATTTAACTGATCCGACCATTTCTGCGGCACTGCTTCATCGCTGCTTCCTTGATGTAATTGAATTGGTGCTTTAATTCTGTTGAAATAATCAGTGATCGCAAACAAATCAGCCTCATAAACCGCCTCAAATTCAGCCAATTTCTTCCTTAAACTCTTTCCCCGGTCACTTGCCTCATCGGTGTAGTAAAGAATCGAATAAGGAAAAGGTTTACTCACAGGCGCCCACAAAACAGTTGGGTATTCTTTTTGACTTGCCTCAAGGATAGTTAAAGCAATCTGACCACCGTTGCTGTGACCCCAAAGACCAATTTTATTTTTATCTGCTTTCTCCAGTGTAGCTACTGAAGCCAAAGCATCTAAAGCAACAGTATAAGTCTGAAACCTTTCCTCAAAAACATCCTGCGAGGGATTATCCGAGCCACCATAACCTAAAAAATCCGGAGCTAAAGTAATAAAACCGTTTTGCGCCAGCACTTGGGCTACCCGTTTAGTACCCATACCCGTTTCATAAATAGTCGGATCAACAAAACCTCTCAGCATAACAATAACCGGAAAAGGCCCATTTCCTTTAGGCAGATTAAGAAGACCAGTTACTTTTCTGCCTTCTGATTTAAAAGAAACTAAGTAAGAGGTAAAATTTAGATTATCCTCCAGCACTTTCTCTTGATTAATTTCGCTTGGCACAGCTTGATAATTAGCCAAATTTAAAACGGTATATTTCTCCAAGGGTTTCTCCTCTTTGGCTTGGGAAAAGCTTTTTCCTGCTGAACCTAACGGCGAAACTAAAAAATCAGCCTGAAAAATAAACTGCAAAAAATACAAAAGCAGTAAAAGACCGGCAAGAGCGGCGGTTAAGGCTAACCAAAAAAAATTATTGCCTCCTTTTTGTGGATTTTTGACCAATCCTGGCATAAAAACAGTTTTAACAAATCAAACTTTTGGCTGTTTTTGTCTTTTTCTGATTTTGTTGATTGAATACATAATTTGTTTATGAAGATCAATATTTTTAATTCGCGCAATTCTTAAAATCGCCACCAAAATATCACCTAGCTCCTGATCATATTTTTCGTCTTTTTGAGCTGCCAGATTGGTTGGTTTTTTGCCATGCCGAGCCAAATAAGCCCGCGCCATTTCTCCCACTTCCTCAACCAACGATAAAATCAAAATCGAACCAAACTCTTTGGTTTTCCGCCATTCTTTGTCAATATCAGCTAGCTTATTGTAATAATAACCAAAAATGGACTTAATTTTTCTAGCCCGCTGGGGCAATTTTTCCCTTCTTGGTCTTTCCAATACTGACTGTTTTGCTAAATTACCCATCTTTTTAATTTTAACTGTTTACTACCTCAACCACAAGAGATAAAAATTACAACCCTAAGGGTTGTTTAGATTTAAACCCTGGTGAAATAAAAATTAGTGAATTTTAAATTAAGTAACAGCGGGCTAGTTGTTTTTTAGTCAATTTACTATTGACACCCACTTTTTATTTTGGTAGTATAGACCTATACCTATGGTGGAGGTGATCAGAAAAATATACTATGACTAATCAAAAACCCAAAACCTTAATCAATTTCAAAAAAGCCCAGAGTTTAATAACCAAAATCATCGAAATGATAGAGGCCGATGAGTACTGCATTGATATCATGCAACAGAATGCGGCTGTAATTGGCCTTTTAAAATCCGCCCATCAAATGCTGATGGAAAATCATTTAAATACCTGTTTTCAAAAAGCCATGGAAACAAAAAACGAAAAAAGAAAAAAAGAAATGATCCAGGAAATTTTAAAAGTAACCAAATTGGTTAATAAATAAAAATGACTAAAAAAACCACCAAAACAATCAAAGAACAATCTTATTTTGTCAAAGGTATGCATTGCTCATCTTGTGAAATTTTAATTGAAAAGAAACTACTTACTTTAAAAGGTGTAAAATCAGTTGAAGCAGATGCTTCTCAAGGTCAAGTTTTGATTGAATACGTTGGTGAAAGACCAAAAACACAACAATTAAATTTACTTTTTAAAAAAGAAAACTATCTTTTTTTCAATCAGCCAGTTAAAGAAGGAAAAGGTTCTATTTGGCAATCTTTATTTATTGCTTTGACTATAATTATTTTATTTTTCCTGTTCAACAAAACCGGCTTAACTAACTTGATTAACATCAACGCAAAATCTTCTTTACCTGCCTTTTTCTTTTTAGGATTGGTAGCAGGAATTTCCAGCTGTGCTGCTTTAGTTGGCGGTTTAGTTTTATCAATGTCAAAACAATGGTTGAGTTTATATAGTTACAATCAGTCCACTTTGGAAAAATTGCAACCCCATTTTATGTTTAATGTTGGAAGAATTGTCTCTTTTGGCCTATTAGGAGCAGTTTTGGGAGCAATTGGAAGTAAACTACAGTTTTCTTTAACTTTTTCTTCTCTTTTAATCATTGCTGTCTCTCTTCTAATGATTCTTCTTAGTTTGCAAATGTTAGAAATCAGAGGTTTTCAGAAGTTTCACTTGGCGTTACCAAAATTTATCACCCGCTATATTGCTGATGAAAACAATTTTAAAGGCCGTTATATGCCTTTTTTGATGGGCGCTTTGACTTTTTTCTTGCCTTGCGGATTTACTTTTACCTCTCAAGGATTAGCCTTGCTTTCCGGTAGCCCTATTCAAGGCGGATTGATAATGACTTTCTTTGCTCTGGGTACTGCTCCTAGCCTTTTACTGATTGGTTTTTCGGCTATAAAATTTTCAAGTAGACCCCATCTTGCTTATCAATTTTCAAAAGTGGCCGGCATTTTAATTTTGTTTTTTGCTCTTTTTAACATTAATAATCAGTTAAATGTTTTAGGTTATCCAAGTTTGAGTAATTTTACTTTTAAATCTCCTTCTATTGCCCAAAACCAAACATTAAAAGACAAAGATTTAGCACCAATTGTTAACAATAAACAAATTTTAAAAATGAATGCCTCTTCTGCCGGCTACTGGCCCAATTATTTTAAAGTAAGAACGGGAATACCAGTTAGATGGGAAATTACCGATCAAGGTACTTCAGGTTGTACTAATGCTATCATTGCCAGAGGCTTGTTTGAAGGAGAAATACCCTTAACTCCGGGTAAAACCAGCATTAAAGAATTTACACCAACCAAAGCCGGCAAATACAAATTCAGTTGTTGGATGGGTATGGTTTCAGGGGTTATTGAGGTGGTTGACAACACCGGCAGTAGTCTTTCTTCTTCTGCTGTTTTTAGCAATAATTTTATCCCTACTGTTGCCAAAGGTTGTAGTTGTTGGGGTATATGAAGCAAAAAACAATTTTAAAAATCTCAGGCATGCACTGCGCTTCCTGCGCGGCAGTGATTGAGAACGCCTTAAAAAAAGAAAAAGGTATTAAGTCAACCAATGTTAATTTTGCCACAGAAAAGCTTTATTTGGAATTTGATCCGGTGGAAATTAGCATTGCCAGGATTAAAAAGATTATTGAGAAATTAGGATATAAAGCCGAGGAAGAGACAATTGAGGAAGAATTGCGCGACCATCACAAAGAGGCAAAGGCGCAGGAAATCCAGAAATTGAAAAAGCAGTTTATCTTTGCCCTAATTTTCAGTCTGCCGATTATTTATATGGTAATGGGTGAAATGCTTGGCTTACCCATGCCGATTGTTTTTGAGAACTATGGCCTTATCATTCAGTTTATTTTAGCCACAGCTGTTATTTTGACTTGTTTAAATATCTGGGTATCAGGCTTGAGAAATCTTTGGAAATTTCATCCCAATATGGATTCCCTAATTTTTATCGGCACATCAACAGCCTATTTTTACAGCTTGGTCGTTTCCATTTTGATATTTTTAAAAGTAAACACTGAAGTTCATCTTTACTACGAAAGCGCGGCTTTAATTTTGGTTTTTATTTCTTTAGGTAAATATCTTGAGGCAAAAACCTTAGGAAAAACCAGCGAAGCGATTAAAAAGTTAATCGGACTTCAACCAAAAGAAGCAACAATACTAAAAATTCGAAATTCGAAATCCGAAATTCCAAATGAATCTCAAATCCCAAATTCCAAATTTCAAACCGAAGATTATGAAGAAATTAGGATACCGATTGAACAGGTAAAAGTTGGTGATATTGTTTTGGTAAGACCGGGAGAGAAAATTCCGGTTGATGGGGTTGTTATTGACGGTTATTCAGCAGTTGATGAAAAAATGATTACCGGCGAAAGTATGCCGGTTGAAAAGAAAAAAGGCGACAAGGTAATTGGCGCCACCATTAATAAAACCGGTGTTTTAAAGTTTAAAGCCGTAAAAGTTGGCCAAGATACGATGCTGGCTCAAATTATCAAGATAGTTGAAGAAGCTTTAGGCTCCAAAGCGCCAATTCAGCTTTTGGCAGATAAAGTTTCTTTTTATTTCGTTCCCTCTGTTATCGGTATTGCTATTCTTGCTTTTCTTATCTGGCTGTTGTTAGGACAACCATTAACTTTTGCTTTGACGGTTTTTGTGGCTGTTTTAATTATCGCTTGTCCCTGCGCTTTAGGTCTAGCAACACCAACCGCAATCATGATGGGAACAGGACTGGCTGCTAACAAGGGTATTTTAATCAAAAGCAGCAAAGCCTTAGAAATTGCTGGTAATATCAACATAGTCATTTTTGATAAAACGGGCACTTTAACCAAAGGAGAACCAAGCGTAACCGACATAATTAAAATCTCAAATTCAAAACGCAAAAGTCAAAATAACAAGGCAGAATACAAAATTCTCCAACTTGCCGCTTCAGTTGAAACAAATTCGGAACATCCCTTGGCTGAAGCAATTGTGAATAAAGCCAAAGAAGAAAATTTAAAATTATTTAAAGTTAAAAATTTTCAAGCCATACCTGGCCGCGGTGTTTTTGCCAATTTAAATGGTCAAAAAATACTTTTTGGCACAAGGAAATTAATGAAGGATCATCAAATCAATCCCAATTTCGCAGAAAAACAAATGATTAAATTAGAGAATCAGGGAAAAACAGCAATGATTTTAGCCAAAGATAAAGAAATCATCGGTATTATCGCGGTAGCTGATACTCTGAAAAATTACGCAAAAGAAGCAGTGAAAATGCTTCACAAAATGGGTAAAAAAGTCGGAATGATTACCGGTGACAATAAAAGGACAGCTCAAACAATTGCCAAACAATTAGGAATTGATCATGTTTTGGCTGAAGTTTTACCTCAGGAAAAATCAGCAGAAATTAAAAAATTACAACAAAAAGGAAACAGTGTGGCAATGGTTGGCGATGGCATCAATGATGCTCCTGCTTTGGCTCAGGCAGATTTGGGCATTGCTTTAGGTTCAGGAACGGATGTGGCAATGGAAACTGGAGAAATAGTTTTGATTAAAAACGATCTACGAGATGTGGTTGCAGCTATTAAGCTAAGCAAATACACCTTAAGAAAAATCAAACAAAATCTTTTCTGGGCTTTTTTCTATAATGTCGTTGGTATTCCGGGTGGCTCCGGCGTCTTATACCCTTTCACCGGCTGGCTTTTAAATCCGGCAATTGCCGCTCTTGCCATGGCCTTCTCTTCGGTTAGCGTGGTGTCCAACACTCTTTTGATGAAAAGATATAAACAGACAATACAATGAGAAAATTACTGATCCCCATTGTTATTGCTGGTACTGGTTTATGTGCAATTTTTATTATGTTGTTACTCTCCCAACGAATAAACAAAGAATTTTTAAAGCCTCAAAATGAATCAGAAGAACAAGTTACTGACCAAAAATTAAAATTAAATAAACAATATCAAGTACTTATTAAAAATTTAAAAATACCTTGGGAAATTGTCTTTCTACCCACTAATGAGATCTTAATCACTGAAAGAATTGGCAAAGTGAAGATCTTCACTGAAAATGGCGATTTGAAACAAGAGTTTGAAATTAAAGAAGTAATACACCAAGGTGAAGGAGGTCTTTTAGGCGCAGAAATTCATCCTGATTTTCGGCAAAATAAGTCTATCTATTTTTATTATACGACAAAAAAGGGTAACCAATTAATTAATCAGGTTGCCAGATATATTCTTAACGACAATCAACTGATTAAAGAAAAGATCATTATCGATAATATTCCGGCCGCCTCCCTTCATAATGGAGGTCGGCTTAAATTCGGACCTGATGGTTATTTATATGTTACAACCGGTGATGCTTCCAATCCTAATTTATCTCAAGACATTACTTCGCTAGCAGGAAAAATTCTCAGGATAAAAGATGATGGTTCAATTCCTCAAGATAATCCTTTTGGAAACACTGTCTATGCTTATGGTTTTCGCAACTCTCAAGGTATTACTTGGGATGGGCACAAAAGATTATGGGCAGTCGATCATGGTCGATCAGGAATAGAAACAGGTCTTGACGAAATCAATCTGATTGAAAAAGGCAAAAACTATGGTTGGCCACTTATCGCTGGCGATGAGACTAAAGAAGAATTAAAACCACCGATTTTACATTCCGGACCTGATACCACTTGGGCACCAGCTGATATTTTATATTACAAAGGTTCTTTATTTTTCACTGGTTTAAGAGGTGAAAGTTTATATGAAGTCAGAATTATTGATAAAAATTATCTCCAATTAAAAAAACATTTTGTTCAAGAATTTGGCAGATTAAGAGCTTTAACTTTAAGCCCCAACGGTTTTTTTTACATTACTACCTCTAACACTGACGGTCGAGGCAAGACCCGTAATGAAGATGACAAAGTCATTAAGATAGATCTTAAAATATCCCAAT
>FWPU01005234.1_pt1 | contig 10407 bp, 7 predicted proteins | sample 2228361 | NCBI WGS metagenome assembly FWPU01 (sample SAMEA103939777, study PRJEB20133) | metagenome | reverse complement strand
GCCCGCCCCTGGGCGCCGCCCTGTCCGTGACGGGCGCAGCAAGCAGCGCCCCTACAGTGGCGTCCGATGGGCAAGCCCCGACGATTGTGAACCGTACCCCTCCTACTCCCTTACTCTACTATCTCCTACACTCCTACAGATAACCTACAGATAACCGTTAGCCCGCAGCCACGCCTCGGTTCGGCGCATACCTTCCGCCAGATCCACCCTGGGCTCCCAGCCCAAAAGAGCGCGGGCCTTGCGGTTGCTGAAGCTGTTGTTGCTGCGCAGCGCCCGGACCACCCGCCGGTTCAGGCTGGCCTTTCGACCCCGCAATGCCGCCTGGAGCTCAAACAGGGCCGCCGCCAGCCAGGCCACCGGATAGGGCGCGGACGGCAATCGCTCTACGCCCAGCATGCGGGCATAGGCGCCGAAAAATTCGCGCCAGGGGACGGGCGGGCCGTCGGTGAAGTTGAAGGCGTGGCCCACGGCGGCATCCACCTGGGCGCAGCGGATTAGGCCGTCCACCAGATTGTCGATGTAAACCGGTTTGCACAGGTGCCGCCCCCCGTCGATGAGGAGCATCTTCCTGCTGCGGATGGCCTCCAGCGGGCGCAGGGTGAACTGGGGCGAACCCAGCCCGTACACCTGGGAAGGCCTGGCCACCACCACCGCCAGACCCCGCTCCCGCCAGGCCCGGAAGACCACCTCCTCCGCCGCCACTTTGGAGTCCGCATAGAGGTTGCCGGTGCGGCGGGGCGGCGCCCCTTCGTCGATGTCAAACTCCTGCAGGGAGCCGTAGACCGCACAGGAGCTGACGTGGACCAACCGTTGAACCCCTGCAGCCAGGGCTGCGTCCACCACGTTCTGGGTACCCTGGACGTTGACAGCCCAGACCTCGTCCCGGCTGCCGGCTTCGCTCACCCAGGCTGCCGCGTGGAAGACCACCTGGCAGCCTGCCATGGCCCCATGCAGGGAGGCGGGATCGGTGATGTCCCCGGGGACGGCCTCGATGCCTCGCCGGGCCAGCTCGGCAGCTTTGGCCGGGTTGCGCACCAGCCCGCGAACGTGCACCCCCTCTTCGGCCACCAGCCGTTCGGCCAGGCGCCCTCCAATGTAGCCGGTGGCGCCGGTCACCAGCACCGTATCCCCTGCCTGCATCCCCATGTCAGATCCACTTCCCGGCCTGCCCATGGTCCTGGGCCCGGCTCCTGGCGGTGCGCTGGACCTTGTCCGCGCCTGCCTCGGCCGCGATGGCCAGGGCCATCTCTATCTCCTCTTCCCGGCGCTGGATTTTGCCATCCAGGCGGGCTGCCCGCAGGGCCGTCAGGATGCGCCGATAGAGGGGGCCCCGGGGCAACCCCAGCGCGATCAGGTCGTTGCCGTCCAGCTCGGGCTGGACGTGGCGCCAGATGTCCCGATACTGGCGGTACACCTGCTGGATCTGGGGCCGGTCGGCACAGGCGATGGCCGCCAGGGCCACAGCCGCCGGCCGCACCTCATCCAGGATAGCCACGGCCCGGCTGGCTGGCAACCTGGGCGTGTCCAGCTCCTCCAGGTGCGCCCGGAAGGTCATCAGCCCCTGGACCAGCCGCTGGGTCTCCCCCCGCAAGCCCAGGCGGTGGAAGAGGGCCTGGTTGGCCTTGGGCGAGAGCCGGAAGACCAGCAAGCCCCAGTAGAGACGCTCGATGGCCTCTTCTCGGAGGGCCGGGTCGCCCTCCAGATCTTCGGGCGGGGCGGCCAGGGCAGCCCGCAGGCGGGCGAAGCGGTCGGCCAGCCATTCATCCACCTGCAGCTCGGGGTGAATCCGGGCCAGGACACCCAGCTCCGCCAGCCGGGCCAGGGTGCGCTCTGGCTCCTCTTCTTGAAGGATACGCTCCAGTTCATGGCGCAGCCGGGCCGGCGACACCCGGTCCAGCAGCTCCAGGGCATCCTGGAGCAGTTCCAGGGTGCGGGGCTCGATACGGAAGCGGAAGCGCTGCTCGTAGCGCACGGCCCGCAGGATGCGGGTGGGATCGTCCACGAAGCTGAGGCTGTGGAGCACCCGGATGATGCCCGCGTTGAGGTCGTTCAGGCCGCCGTAGAAGTCCAGCAATTCCCCCCACCGCTCCGGGTTCAGACAGATGGCCAGGGTGTTGATGGTGAAGTCCCGGCGGTGGAGGTCCAACTTGATGCTGCTGCGCTCCACCGTGGGCAGGGCGGTGGGCTCAGTGTAAAACTCCGTGCGGGCCGTGACAAAATCCAGGTGTGGGGGAAGGTCCGCCGCGCCCTTATCCTTCGCCTCCAGCCCGGCCAGCAGTTTTTCCCGATCCACCGGGAAGTCCGGGTCATCCAGCAGCCACTTGGCCGTGCCAAAGCGGCGGTGGGGGACCACCCGGCCGCCGTAGAGGCGCTGCATGCGATGGGCGAATTCGATGGCGTTGCCCTCGATGACGATGTCCATGTCCAGGGTCAGGCTTCCCCCCTGCCGGGTGCCCAGGAGCAGATCCCGCACAAAGCCGCCCACCACGTAGACAGTGTAGCCCATCTGGTCCACCTCATCGCCGATCAGCGCCAGTAGGTGGTGTTGCACCGGCGTCAGGCTGGACTGGAGCCGGGCGGCGATCTCCTCGGCGTGGCGCCGGGGCAGGGCCTTCTCGTCCCAGAGCTTGATCAGGTCGGTGCGGGTGACGATGCCGATGATGCGGCCCTGGTCGTCCACCACCGGGATCTGCCCCCAGTTGCTCTCGATCATTCGCCGCCGCAGGGTGGAGACGGCATCGTCGGGGCGCACGGTCACCTGGCCGGCCCGCATGAAGCGGGTGACTGGCTCGTGGCCCAGCCTGTGGCTGACGGCCCGGTCCGCTTCCCGCCGGGTGAGGACGCCCAGCAGCACCTCCCGGCCGTCGGGCAGCTCCTCCACCACGGGAAAGCCTTCGTGGCCGTACCGCTGCATGAGTTCCAGGGCTTCACGGATGGTCATGTGGGGGCGCAGGATTTGGGGGCGGCCCGCGCTCATGATGTCGCCCACCGTCAGGGCTGAGCGGCTATGTTGCTCCACCAGGGCCACGATGCGGTCGCGCACCGTCTGGGTGTTCACGCCTGGGCCGTGGACCGGCGCTGCGGCCGCGCGGGTGTGTCCGCCGCCGCCCAGGCCCTCGGCCACCTTGCCCACGTCGATCTCGTCGGTGGTGCTGCGGGCCACCACCTGGACGATGTCGCCCAGGTCGATGACCAGGAAGACCGCGTCGGTCTCGTGGAAATCCCGCAGGCGGCTGGCCAGCGCGCTGATCTCCTCTTTAAAGTCCGGCGCGGTGGCCTGGGCGATGACGATGGTATGGCCGGCCACCTCCAGGAATTCGCTATGGGCGATGAGCTGCTCCAGCAAGGCCCGCTGGGCCTCGCTCAAGGGGTGGTGGAGGAACTGGGCCACCACCTCCAGGTTTACGTGATGTTCGGGCTGCAGCAGCCAGGCCAGACAGCGCGCGTCCCGGTGGGTGGTGGACGAGTAGGTGAGGCTGCCCGTGTCCTCGTGGATGCCCAGGGCCAGCAGGGTGGCCTGGACCGGCGTCAGGTCCTGGCCCTGCTCCATGAGCTTCTCCACCAGGATGGTGGTGTTGGCGCCCACCGGCTCGAACCAGAAGTGGCTGGCCCGGCTCTGGTCGCCATCCGCCGGGTGGTGATCGATGATGAAGAGCTCCACGTTTTCGTCCATCCCCTTGACCCAGTTGGCCGACTGGGTGTCCACCAGGATGGCCCGCCGCACCCGGCCCCGGGGTAGTTCCCGGTCGGTGAGGAAGGGCAGGTGGTTCTTGTGGAGGGCCAGAAAGTCCCGCACGTTGCGGTTGAGCTGGCGGGGCAGCACCGGCAGCGCCTCTGGAAAGAGCCGCGCCGCCGCGAGCAGGGACGCCAGCGCGTCGAAGTCTGTGTGCTCGTGGGTGAGAATCACGTCGAAGGTTTCGCCGGCCATGGAGGCTGGGCTCCTCAGGCGTAGCCCGCCCGGGCCAGCAGCGCCCGCGCGGCCTGGTTATGTTGGGCCACCAGGGTCAGTAAATCCACCGTGCGCACCGCGCCCTCCTCCACCAGCAGGCGGCCGTTGACCATGGCCCAGGTTACCGGCTGGGGGTGGCAGAAGACCAGGGCCGCCACCGGGTCGTGGACGGCGGCGCCCGCGTAGGCCAGGGCGTTGAGGTCAAAGGCGATGATGTCCGCGGCCATGCCCGGCGCCAGCGCGCCGATGTCGTCCCGGCCCAGGACCGCGGCGCCGCCCAGGGTGGCCAGCTCCAGGGCCTGGCGCGCGGTCATGGCCTGGGGATCGCCCAGCACCCGCTGGAGCAGCAGCGTCTGGCGCACTTCGGCCAGCATATGGCTGCTGTCGTTGCTGGCGCTGCCGTCCACGCCCAGGCCCACGGGCACCCCGGCCGCGCAGAGGGCTCGCACGGGGGCAATGCCGCTGGCCAGGCGCATGTTGCTGGTGGGGCAGTGGGCCACACCGGTGTGGGTGCGGGCGAAGTGGCCGATTTCCTCCTGGTTCAGGTGGACACAGTGGGCATGCCACACGTCGTCGCCCATCCAATCCAGCGCGCCGGCATATTCCACCGGCCGCTGGCCGAAGCGCTCCAGGCAGAATCGCTCCTCGTCCAGGGTCTCGGCCAGGTGGGTGTGGAGGTGGACGTTGGCTTCCGGTCCGAAGCTGCGGGCCAGGGCCGCGCTCTCCCGCATGAGATCCCCGGTGACGCTGAAGGGGCTGCAGGGCGCCAGGACCACCCGGCGCATGGCAAAGCGCCGGGTGTCGTGGTACTCCTCCACCACCCGCCGGCAGTCCCGCAAGATCGACTCCTCGTCCTCGGTGACCCGATCCGGGGGGAGGCCGCCCTGACTTTCGCCCAGGCTCATGCTCCCCCGCGCGCCGTGGAAGCGGATGCCCACCTGTTGGGCTGCCTCGAACTGATCGTCCAGCCGACAGCCGTTGGGCCAGAGGTAGTGGTGGTCGCTGCTGGTGGTACAGCCGCTCAGGAGCAGTTCCACCAGGGCCAGTTGGGTGCTCACCCGCACATCTTCGGGCCGCAGCTCGGCCCAGATGGGGTAGAGGGTTGTGAGCCAGTCGAAGAGGACCGCATCCTGGGCGGCCGGGATCACCCGGGTGAGGGTCTGGTAGAAGTGGTGGTGGGTGTTCACAAAGCCGGGCAGCACGATCTGGCCCCGGGCCTGGATGCGGCGGGCATCCTCCCGCACCAGTTCCGGCGGCAGTTGCGCCGTGGGGCCTACCCACACGATGGCGTTCTCCTCGATCACCACGGCACCATCCCGGATCTCCCGCCGTTGGGCGTCCATGGTGACCAGCATCTCTGCGTGTTCGATGATTGTTTTGGCCCCGCTCTTGGTGGCCATGCTTTTCCTCCGCTGGCTGGGGTTTACGGATTCAGCGCCAGCACCGTGGGCGTCAGCTCCTCCTCCCTCAGCATAGCGCGCAATTCCGGGGGTGTCAACGGCCGGCCCTTGCCGGCGATGGCGGTGAGGGCCGCTTCCATGACGTTGGTGCCGAAGGTGCGACCTTTCAGCCGGGGGGTGATGGTGCAGAGGTAGGCCACGCCCCGTTCGCGCAGCAGCTCCACGTCCTGGGGCGTGGTGGTGTTGGTGACCACGATCTTTCCGTCCAGGCGTTCAGGCAGATGTTTCTTGAGGTAGTGGAAGTCGTCGGCAATGACCGTGGCCCAGCGATACCAGGCCTGGAAACGGGGCACGATCTCGTCCTGTTTGTCGCCCGTGGGGTAGAGCCAGTGGAAGGGCAGGCGCCCCATGATGGGCATGAGCAGCCGGGCCAGCCGGCGGATGGTGGCCAGGCTGCGGATGGGGATGGGCAGGCCCAGACCGAAGCCGAAGTCGCCGTAGATGGCCTCGTAGCCGGCCGCTTCAAAGCTGCAGGCCAGGTCGTAGCGGGCCACGGCCGTGCCGATCAGGACCCGCCGGGGCTGGATGGGCACGGGCAGCAGGGCTTCCAGGCGGGGGACCAGCTGGCGCTCCACTACCCGGCGGATGCCGCCGCCGTCCACCGCGGGCGTGCGCAGGCCGGCCACCAGCTTCTGCACGGCGTACAGGGGGTAGACCCGGTCCTCCACCTGGAGCTGCAGGTCCGCGCCGCCCACGCCGAAGGCATCCACCTGGCCGTCCAGGGCCAGGAAGCGCTCCCGGGCCAGGCGCAGGTTGCCGTCACAGCCCACCCGCTCCAGGCGGATGGGCACCCCCAGCAGGGTCGTCTCGATGGCATGATCTCGGCGATTGCTGCCCAGGCTGATGGAGACCGCGCGTTTCATGGCCGGCTCAGATGACGCCCACCTGCTTGCCCGCCTGGACGAAGACCTCCAGGGCAAAGTCGATATCCTCGGGTGTGTGGGCCGCGGTCACGTTGGCCCGCAGCCGTGCGGTGCCTTCGGGGACCGCGGGCGGCAGCACGGGCAGGACGAAGATGCCGTGGTCCTGGCAGTACTTGGTCATGCCCATGGCCCGCTCTTCCGTCTGCACCATGATGGGTACGATGGGGGTGCAGGTCATGCCCGTGTCGAAGCCGGCTGCCTTGAGGCCGCTGATGAAGTGCTCCACGTTGCGCTGGAGGATGCGGTTCAGGGCCACGCCCTCCTCCTCCAGCACGTCGAAGGCGGTCAGGATGGCGGCGGTGACCTGGGGAGGCAGGGCCGCGCTGAAGACGAAACCCCGGGCCGAGTGGCGCAGGTAGGTGATCAGCTTACGGTCCCCGGCGATGTAGCCACCGATGCCAGGGATGGTCTTGCTCAGGGTGCCCATCTTGATGTCCACGGCGCCGGGCATGTCGAAGTATTCCTCGATGCCCCGGCCCGTCGCCCCCAGGACGCCCAGGCTGTGGGCTTCGTCCACCATCAGGCGTGCGTTATACTTGCGGCAGAGCTCCACCGCGGCGGGCAGGTTGAAAATGTCGCCGTCCATGCTGAAGACTGCGTCCGCCACCACCAGCTTACCGGCGCTGGCGGGCGCATGTTTCAATACCCGCTCCAGGTCGTCCATGTCGTTGTGGCGGAAGCGTTTGAACTTCCCCTGGGCCAGAAGGCAGCCATCCACGATGCTGGCATGGTTCCACCGGTCCGAGATGACCCAGTCGCCCCGGCCCACCAGGGTGCTGATGGTGGCCAGGTTGGTGACGTAGCCGCTGCTGTAGACGATGGCATCTTCCCGGCCGGTAAACCGGGCGATGCGCTCCTCCAGGGCCACATGGAGGTCCAGGGTGCCGCCCAGGATGCGCACGCCGTGGGTGCCGGTGCCGTACTTTTCCGCCGCGGCCTGGGCCGCCTGGATGATGCGGGGGTGTTTCAACAGGCCCAGATAGCTGTAGGTGGCAAACATCAGCTTGCGCTGGTTTTCCGTATGGACCCAGGGGCCGTCAATTTCATCGATGGGCTGCAGGTAGTAGTAAACCTCTTCTGCCTTGGCGTTTTGGATACGCTTCCACAGCGCCTCGATCCGGGCGGTAAATCCGTCCTGGGGTAGGGGGGTGTCAGACCCGTTGGCGACGGCGTCGACGCCGTCGGTTGTTGGCCAGTCGGGGCTTACGTGGATGTCCTTTGAGCGTTTGAGCATCTGAATATTCCTGGGTTGAACTCCGCAGCCAGATGGGATCTACGCCTGTCTGTAACCCTGGAACGTCCCACGCCTGTCTGGGTGCAAGGAGAGTTCCTGTATTTAACCCTGGCTGGCAGGGACAAACGTCCTGGGTGAGCAAACAAACTATCTTGCCATTGTAGCGTAATGGGGGCTCCAGTGCAAAGAAGGAGGTCATGATGCAGCTTCGCCACCCATCGCCATCCACCCTTCGGCCATTTCGGCCCCACCCGTGGGTCCGTTCGGCCCGGGCCCAGACGTTGCTGGCCCGGTGGACGCCGCGCAGCGTAGCGGCCCTCCGGCGGCTGGAGCAGCCGGTCCTGCTGGATGCGGGCCGGGATGTCACCGGCATGGATCCAGCAGGACCGGTGCGGCTTCTGGGCTACTATGTACCCCGCCAGATGGACCGGCCCAGCCGGGGTCTCGTCCTGACCCTTCACGGCTGGGAAGGCTGTAGCCACTCGTCCTACAACCTGGTCCTCTGTCGGGCGCTGGTCCAGGCCGGGTACGATGTCTTTCGGCTCAACCTGCGGGATCACGGGCCCGGCTACCACGTGGATCCACACGCCTTGAATCCCGGCCTCTTCCTGGGGACCCTCCTGGACGAGGTGGCTGTGGCCGTGGGCCGGGTGGCCGAGATGGCGGGCCGTCGCCCCTTCTGCATCGTGGGCGCCTCCCTGGGCGGCAATTTTGCCCTGCGCCTGGCCATTCGCCATCGTGCCACACCGTTTCCCAACCTGCGCCGGGTCGTCGCTATCTGCCCGGCCGTGAACCCGGCCCGGGCTTCGGACAACATCGACGCCCATCGGGATGTGCGCTTCTACTTCCGCCGGCGCTGGGTCCGCTCCCTGCTGGCCAAGCAGCGCCTCTTCCCGGAGCGATACGACTTCGGCCCCCTCTTGAAATTGCCCCGGCTGCGGGAGATGACCGAGTGGCTGGTGCGCCACTACACGCCCTACCGGGATGCGGACGACTACTTCCGGCGCTACACCGTCCACGCTGCCCTGCTGCAGCGCCTGACGGTGCCCACCACCATCATCGCCACCGCCGACGACACGGTCATCCCCGTGGTCGACCTCCAGGCCCTGCCCCCTCACCCCCTGCTGGATCTCCAGATCTACCCGGTGGGCGGTCACGTGGGCTTCGTGGATCTTTTCCCCTTCAAGCATTGCCTGCCCGATCTGCTGTTGGCGGCGCTGGCGAGGGACAGGGCCGAGGAGGGGTAGAGCCCGCCGGGCCTGGTCGGCTGGTGGGACAGGCGCCCATGCCCTGGTTGACGTTTCGATCTGCCCCCTCTTTGTGTTACAATCGGCCCCAGGATGCCAGGCGCCGAAACAGCGCGCGGTTCCTGGCGTTTCAGGGCGTCGTGCCGGGCTGCATGGAAGGCTGCCCGCCGGGCGGATCACCCCTAATAAATCCCGGCAGAAATTCGCCGATGGTTTCCACCAGATTTCCACCAGATGTGGTGCCGCCGAATTTCGGCCGTGGTATTTACGCCAGATTGTCCTGGGTGTACCGGCTCAGGAGGGGAAACAGAGGCATGAGCACCAATCCAGACGCAACGTCGGACGATTTCCCGTGGGCCCGGGATTGGCCCGAAATTACCGACCCGCGCGTGCGCGCCGCCTTTGCCAGGGTGCCCCGGGAGGAGTTTGTGGACCCGGCGCTGCGCAAATGGGCGGATCGGGATGCCCCGTTGCCCATCGGCGAAGGCCAGACCATCAGCCAGCCCTTCGTGGTGGCCCTGATGACCCAGGCCCTCCAGCTTCAGCCGGGCCACAAGGTGCTGGAGATCGGCACCGGCTCTGGCTTCCAGACGGCCATCCTCTGTGAGCTGACGGCCACGCCGGAAGGGGTTCCGGGGGAAACGGTCTATTCCATCGAGCGCTTCCCCTCCCTGGCCGCCCGGGCCCGGGAGATTCTCCATCGCCTGGGCTACCGTCCCCACCTGGCCGTGGGGGACGGCGCGGCCGGCTGGCCGGAGGCCGCCCCCTTCGACGCCATCATCGTTACCGCGGCTGCGGCCTACCTGCCCCGCCCCCTGTGGGAGCAATTGGCCGATGGCGGTCGCATGGTCATCCCCTTGGGCGCCAGATATGAACAGACCCTCTGGCTCCTGCGCAAGGAAGGGGAGCGGATGCGTCGCCAATGGCTGGGACCGGTCCGCTTCGTACCCCTGGTTTCCCCCATCCTGCGGGACCCGGCCATGCGGGTGGAAATGGGTAATGGATAGAAATGAGTAATGGTTCATTGAAAGTTAATAATTGATAATTCCGAATACGAGACTTGACAAAACCGCTTCAAGCATTCCGACAAATTAATAATTATCAGTTTTCAATCATCCATTTGTTTGGATTGGGCTATGCATATCTTGATCGTCGGCGGTAGGGGACAGTTGGGCCGGGCGTTTCATGGGGTGCTTGCCGGGCAGGCCGGCCATGCGGTGACGGTGTGGCAGCGGCCCGAACACGACATCACCCGGCCCCACGTGGCCCAGGAGGTGGCCGCCCTGGCGCCGGATCTGGTCATCAACGCCGCGGCCTGGACCCACGTAGATGGGGCCGAGGCGGAGCCGGATGCCGCCTACGCGGCCAATGCCCTGGGGCCGGCCTATCTGGCCGAGGGCTGCGCCCGCTGCGGGGCGACCCTGGTGCAGATCAGCACCAACGAGGTCTTCGCCGGCGAGCCGGGCCGCTTCTACCGGGAGTACGACCTGCCCGCGCCGGCCAGCGTCTACGCCCGCAGCAAGCACGCCGGGGAAGTGGCCGCCAGCCGCCTGTTGCGGCGGCTCTACATCGTGCGGGTGGCTTGGCTTTTTGG
>FWPU01013335.1_pt1 | contig 10408 bp, 13 predicted proteins | sample 2228361 | NCBI WGS metagenome assembly FWPU01 (sample SAMEA103939777, study PRJEB20133) | metagenome | reverse complement strand
CAGCTAAATGTATCTTACCCTCCCTCTTTTTCTTTTCTTTAATTCCACAAGAAGATTGATCTAACACGACAATATCAAAAATCATCGTCCCAATTGCGATCCTCCAGAGGGCTTAGGGTTCTGGTAACTTAAGGGGAGATCACCCGGATTTACTGTGCAAAATTATGCTCATCTCCCGCCAAGTTACCGGTGCCTGGCTTAGAATTCATAACAAACATTGCAGGATTTATTCGATGGCGAATACAAAATTGTAATTACATTATGAAATACAAAACAATAATTGAATTTCGAAATTCAAAATTGTATTTATATTTCAAAATGATTTTTCAAAGTTCGATCGATGCAGCAAAAAGCTAAACTATCATCGATGACGACTTGCAGGAAGTGAATAACGAACGCTGGTAACTTAAAGGGACATTGCACCAAGATCCCTCATAAAATACTGTGTATGTCCCGCCAAGTTACCAGTGTAGGAAATGTGAAAGATGCAAAGGTGTATTGATTGACTATGATAAATTGACGCTCAGTAAGGTTGATGACTGCCTACACTTTGGTGTTTGTTGTGGGTCATCACAAAGCTCGTATAAAGCAATTGTGACATCATCAAAAATCTTTGCCAAATGGAAAATGACTAACGCTCATCAACCATTGTTCTGATAAATGGTAGTCTTCGAGTTGGATTGGACTGTGACTGTTTGTGTACTTGAGTCAGTCTTGACTGTATATGTGCCCGGTTGATCGCTGGTAAATTCATAATTTCCTTCGAAGTCTGCTGTGACGGTGGCGAAATGCTTGCCATCCTTGTATACGTTGATCGGAGCAAAAGGCACACCGACAGAACCTCTGATAGTAACCTTTTGTTGTGTACTACTACTGCTAGCCGTGGTGGTGGTGATGGTGGTAGTGGTAGTAGTAGTACCAGATTCCTTTAGTGCAAAAACGATTGTTGTGCCGATAATCAAGCCAGCACCAAGCACGAGTCCTCCAACAAACTTCTTCAAGAGAAAAATAGGTATGTGCAAGATGTTCATAAAGTTATGGAGCTACTTATCAAAGACTATTTACGAGAAGATATGCCTATTGTTTTGATATTTGGAGCAAGATATATAGCTATTTCATGCTTCATAGAGAGATTTTATGAAATACTATCTGCCAGCGCAGCAATATTGAAAGTACATTTTAAATGAATGATCAAGAAGAAATTTAGTGCCCATGTTAAAAAGCAGGAATGTTATCGCGCAAAAGAATAAAGTGTCGTTAAAGATACTTTTCATATTGTTTTTGCAGTAAATCAGGAAATGCACGAGCTTGGAATACAAGCTGCTTTTGGAACGAATGGACAAAAATCAATAGCGCAAAATCCATGACCGAATGTAGGATTAAAACTGGAATGTGACTGACTATCTGTCAATATTATTTGGTACCGAATAAATCATCACAATGCAATTTGATTATACAAAATCGCAATCAAATTTTGAAACAACAATACACAAACCCCATCATCTTATATAATACCATTATCGCTGCAAGAATTCATAGAATATATTGTCTTCGCTAAGGGATTCTTTTTAGACAAGAAAAATCTTTGTACGCGAGATGATAGCCACAAAAACAGCAACTTTAATGACAGCAGTATCTCTGTTGGGTGTAGTCGCTCCAGCAGCATTCGCCCAACCCGATGTTACTGTGAACACTTCCACGGCTGTGACAGTCCAGACTTCAGTTCAGACTGCAATCAACACCGCAGTATTAGTCGGTGACACCGGAAACATAACACAGACAATAGAACTACAGTCAGAACAGGCGGCAGAAGCTCAAGCCAACGCTGGATCCTAGATATCTGCAACTTGGACACTGTAATTAAGCATAATTAAGCAGACAACAAGCACGACACACAAAGATGCGAACCCTCTGCCCCTTTTTTCTTTATTCGGGCAAGCTAATGTTGGTGAGGGTTTACTACCAAATATGGTGGCAGATAGTTTATAAAAATTTAATTCTTGCTTTTCAGCAGTGCGCGTGCTAAATGTCACGAAAGCATGTAGTGAGAACGAGGTGGGATATTTGGTTCTGGTAACTTAAGTGGAGATCACCCGGATTTACTGCGCAAAATTATGCTCATCTCCCGCCAAGTTACCGGTGCCGGATATTTAATGTTCAGCTCTATCTAATTATTCGGTCCTTGAGGCCCTCTTGTGCAGGGGCTTGTTTGGTGGTATGTCCGGCCGGAATCGCCTCTTCATGCGGATTTTCTGCCTTTCAGACTTTTTGTTTGCATGCTTGTTTTTCTTTGTCTTCATGGGCAGAGTTGGCAAGTATCATTCATTAAGGTTATACAATATGCTAGAAGATGCTTTTATAACTATTAAATCAAATAGCCCGCAAGCATGTCAGATGGCATACACGGGTCTGCCCTGCGGATGCATGATGCAGTGGGACGAGGACGAGACCGCAGTCGTGTTCTGCAGCCGGCACACGGTTGACTACATCACTGGCAAGGAAGCGATAGGGACTTGTCAAAATGATAGCCACGCCAAACGGCAAGGCTGGCAAGAAGTCGCTTGCAAAGACGATGCAGTGAAAGCATTTATTTTATTCTTTTTGTGATATCGCTTGCAGCATATATAGATGGGGAGAAAAAAGAGGACAAGCCGCATAATCACCATCGGCGGCATCGCGGTCATTGGGGCGCTGGTCGCGTTCATGGTTGCTTTGCAGGTAGAGGCTGCTAGGAACAATGAGTTTAGGAGATCGATTGACCAGATAGCGTTTGACACAATAGCTCTGACGCAGGAATACCAAAAAGTAGAGGAAAAGTGGATGGAAAATCCGCAGGACAATAACAGCACGATAACTTCCACATTTGAGCAGTACAAGTTGCGGTACCAACAGCTGATTGATAGGGCAGAGGGGCTGGATACACCAGACAAATACAAGACGGCAAAAAGCCACCTCATCAAGGCGATTGAGCTGGAAATGCAGAGCAATCAGCACTTTTACAACTACTTGATCAGCGGCGATGATAGTGAGAGAGAAAAAGCAGGGGAGCTGGCATCACAGTCGCTTGTCAGTAGTGCCGAATACGACGCCGCAATAAGGGCCGCCGGCTAGTGCCTACGTTTTAATTAAGGTCTGTAAAATGTCGTTATGCTGGGCCCATAGTTCAGCTTGGATAGAATGGCTGCCTGCGGAGCAGTTGGTCGAGGGTTCGAGTCCCTCTGGGCCCGCTACCTTTTGGTATCGGAACCACCTTGCTTTTTGACCCGTTAGCCATGGCCTAAAAATGGGCTGATGAAGATATAAACCTGCTTGTAAAGGCGCTTACCGAAGAAGCTTTTTCCTGCACACTGAGATGTCAAGCTGTCGGTTGTTCATGCTAATTATTCAGTGCAAACAACAAACTAAGACTTGAACAGTGCCATGTATTTAACGGTCGTGACGACTTCACCTCCCTGAAGTAGAGGGCTTCGACTCTGCTTTTCATTCATGCAGAGAACAGAATCTCCAAGACATTTTCGACGTCTTCCTCGAAGAGACGCTTTGAAGTTTCGACCATGATTTCGTATTTCACTGCATCACCCTCCATTGGATTTACGGAAGGCCAGAAACTCCCAGCACTCCTACGAGTTATTTCGGAGGCGAGCCATGTTCTTTTCAACGACGCATGGAGTTTGCTTTTTCCAGATGGGTGAAAAAGCGAAAAGGACAATGAGCGAAGCCGAGCCAATTCCGTCATAGCCACAACATTTTTCAGCAGAACTATCCGCTATAGGACAATTCGAGATTGACTAGAAAGAAGCCCGCCCTTACGCCTCTGGATAAGAGGATAGCTATACTTGTTGCCCTTTACCGTTATGATGAACCACGTAACGGATTGAACGCTTACACCATAGAAAACCTGTTGACAAACAAGGTTGACCTGAAAAATGAGTTGAATGAGTTGACAGAGCGCGGTTTGATCGTCGAGATCTCTGGCGAGCATGTCAGAAAAAACGCCACCTTCTACAATATAACCCCCAAGGGCAAACGGCTGGTTGACCTTCTTAGAAAATTGAATCTCGACCCCGACGCCAAGGATTTGATCGAGTGGGGTTTCCGACTAAAAGGAATAGCGGACAATACATTCAGTTTTGACAGATCCGACGACTCTAGACCGAACTCGCCACTCTGAGCACAGAGTAGCCTTTCTCTTCCTCAACCAGCACATCAATTGGCAAGGTAGAACCAATTTTTCTAATTTGCTTCTCAAGTTCATCTAAGTCGAAGAAAACCGGATCATAGCTTCTTGCCACGCATACCATCCTGAAAATCTTATTCCTGCCGAAATCACGTGCGGAAGAGTGGGCTAGACCCTTCAGTTCATCCAATGTAATAGTATTGTGTCCTAAGTGCTTTACGAGAAAATATCCACTCTCTGTCCGCAATGCAAGGTCATAAACTCGCGAACCGAATGACCTATTCAGACTTCTCTTCAGAATCTCGTCCTCATTCTCAACGTCACTTTCCTTTTTCAATCTTCGAAGTTCCGGGAAGACGTATTTCGCTATCGAGAAGATTTTCTCGCCCGTCAGCTCGCCCTTTGGAACGCTGGTTGCGAAATTCAGTACGTACGCACCGTATAGGTAATCTTCGCCCCATTCCTTTAGCTCCTTATACTTTTTGCGGCCCCGTAAGGCTACAAGTACTAGCGAAAAAGAAAGTATTACAACTAGACCGCCGAACTGGGTATACAGACCAAGAGTAACGCCAGCAAACTCCCTTCCCAGTCCCATTTCATCGATCTGAATGTTCAGTCTCAGCAGTCCAGAGACGAAAATTGCGAAGCATACGGCAAGGGCGAACGCTATGGTCCAGATTAGTGCGGAGTTAATACGATGATATGACTTTGTAATGGAATATGCCCTCTCAGAAAGGCTTTCCGCCATTTCCGTTTCCTGCAATTGTTAACGGGGTTCCTTACTTCTATTTAAGCAAATCCCAAATGATTTTCCAAAAGCGTAAAATGATCTGCCATTAGCGCTGAATCATTCGGAAGAAGTTCTTAAGGCATCCTGCTAACTCCCATTCATGCCTGAGGTGTTAGCTCGCTGATGAAACTATTCGCAAGGCGTCTGATCGAATCCGCCAAAGTCAACCTCCCTATCATGATAACTGCTTTGATTACGACAGCTGCCAGCCTCGTTATCTTTAGCTTATCCAGATACGAGAGCAACGTCACACAGTTATTGCAACTCTCGCCATTGACTCCCTGGGGCGTGTTTACTGGAATCTTCGTCCATTCTGATGAAATGCATATTATGTCGAATTTAGCTATGTTATGGCTGTGGACTGTTTACATCATCAGTCCAATAAGTTTCTTAACTAGAGAAGAAAGGATCAAAAGGGCAAAGTTCTTCGTTCCCGCAATCCTTGGTTCTGCAATCGTCGTCAACCTAGCTTGGATGATAATATTCGCGGAAGTAAATCCGGGAGTCGAATTCACATCCCGTGGTGCCTCGGGCTTGGTATATGCATTTTCCGGCGCGGCGCTTGGATTCGCTGTCATGAATATCGTGCACGCATTACCGAGGTACAGAGGTGAGTCGTCGAATAAACGAGCGGTTACAAGGGTGATGTTCTCAAATATAATAGTCGTTATCCTCATTTTCGGTCTTGCGATGTTTGACACAGACCTTTTCTTGTCCAAGGCGCCAGGATCAAACGTATTCGCACACGGTCTAGGTTTCATGTTTGGTTTGGGAGCAGTAATGGCCAGAGAATACATTGTATCATTGAAAGGACCGTCAAGTCCACCTGTTTCGACTCATTAAGAACCAGATTGTGTGAAGGAAAGACTTCGCTATATTGAGCGAAAGGGATTGCCACGATTCGTATTAGTTTTTGATCGGCGTGAATTCATCTCATCTACAAATTTTTGCTGTTCTGCATAGATTTTCTTGCAGGCATCAGAATATGAATAGCCCAGACGTTTCAGCATGATTACCATATTTGCTGCACTATGTTCCATCTCGTGGGCGAGTCTGTTTGTTTCTGATAGCATATCCAAATACTTATTGTTCCAGAACCAATATTGTTTCTCGGCTTCCTCCTCGGTGAGAGACCCAAGATTTGCAACCGTCGCTTGCTTTATCGTCCATTTCTCCATCTGAGACTCATAATTATGAGGTTCGGGCTTCTTGTATAGGTCGCTGTCCACCGACTCATCATAGTAGCGATATTTCGTTCTCTTGATAAGCTCGTGACCAGTTATTGCCAGTCGAGTTTCGTGGTTATACCTTGCGTCAAGAGTGACCATGGTTGTCCAATCGTCAAGGTTGATCCTGTTCTTGTTCAAGTCGATGTAATCTTCGATATACGCCCATTGGGCGATCAGTGGTCTGAGCTCAACTGCAAACTTCCAAAGAAGATCTAGAACCCTCTTCCCTTCTTCAGGATACCCGTCACGTTCAAAATTTAGTAGATAAAGGTATAGTTTGGTAGGAGTTGATAGCTCATTATAACCGTGCTCTAGTGTCATTAAACTTTGGATATTGCCTTCAATTCTTTCAATTCCTACAAATTCGTACTTATCTATAATCTCAGTCTGGATCTCTGCGATGATTGCAAGGGTCTTGCCATATAATTCCCTGAGCAATTCAGAGTTCCTTATTTTGTACGGCCAAACCAATATAGAATACAGATTGTGAATCCGAACAAACTCTGAATAGATTGATATCGGCTGTCCAATGAATATCGTTTGACGGTAGTCATTACTATTATTGTGCGAAGAATAGAAGACTTTGATTGTCTTCTCTTTCGATCTGTCCAAAAGTACAGAAAAGCCCTCTTTAAATTCCTGCATTATTTGCGGCACTGAAACCAGCAGATTGTCAGAGTTTACTACCCATCTATTGGATCTACTGTTTCCCTTAGGTTTTGCAGAATGGATCATTTGTTTGAACTGTAAAACGCCTAATGCTCGGTAGACTATCATTCTGGATAATTTCCCATCTAATCCATTTACAATGTCCTCGGATTGGCAAAACTGGTTTTGACGTATGAATTCCAAGACTAGTTCCTGATCATTTTTCCGTAAAGTCAACGTGTATATGCGTATATATACAAATTACATAAGTATTTTGGTCCCGTTACTAAAGGTGTGGAAACGACAGAACGAGATCGTAAACTAAAGAAGATTGACTCGAGGCATCATAATTATCCTGCAATACGCTGTCCGATATGCAACTCATTTGACTGGCATTTCCAACAGAAATTATCGAATCCACTATTCATTGAAGTAAAAATAATCATATTATCAATTTCCGCTATTGTTGAACGAAGGGAGCCGGTGATTAAATGCAAGCGATGTGGTTTTGAAATAGTTATACGGGGCAGAAGATACGCAACGATCAACTCAGTGGACGTTTACTAAGGGTAAAGTAGACAGATCAAGATCCATCCGTATATTCTTTAAATGAAGAGACCGATCAGGGAATGAGTGAACCGAGTTAGAATCGCATAGTTACAAGCTGCTCAAGCCGCAAAAGACTATCAACATTATCGCGTTCATTTTTGACCCGTTGTTGAAGCTGAGTATAGTAATAATCGTATACATCTTCGATCGTCGCGTCAGCTGTTCCAAAGACCGACTGTGCCCACATGTTGACACCCTTTATTGGTTTAAAGGGATAAGGAGTCATAAACAGCCAGCAATCTGCGTTAGACCTGTCAGCAATCGATTCAAATCCGATAACCGGCAGATCCTTTTTGACGACCTTCACTTTCTTATTTCCGAATTGCGTCTTGTAATAATCTAGGTCTTCTTCCTCCTCGTCTAGGCTATTTAATACAACGGTTGCGTCCGACATATCATAGAAATATCCATCACCTTCAAGCGCCGCCTGCCTGAAATCTCCAAACCAAAAATCTACCTTTCTTAATTTGCGTTTGGGAAGAGCGTTTATCGCTGATGCTCTGGCAAACTCATGATATTCCCTATCGACTTCAATGCCGACCGATTTCTTTATCGGGCCCTCTATCAGTAACCCGATGACTACCTTGCCAGTGCCCGAACCAAGGTCGTAGAAGACATCCCTCCCGCCAATTTTCACTAGTTTCCGCAAAGTCCTGATATGCCTAGGGCTTAGCTCAAAAGATTCATGCTTCATTCACCCAATTCCCCCAAGGAAACCGTCTGATCTAATCAGGCCAGTAGATCTTTCTCAGGGAGATTAAGGCGCGCGCTTCAGTATCAAAGTGATCATAGTACTGCACTATAAGGCTAACCAAATCATCGATATCTATAAGCGTAACCTGATTGGTCGCCCTGTCAGCTTCGTACTTTGCTTCCTTGGTAAACCCTCCAGTGCTGACATAAAGTCCCTTGTGTCTTGGTCTCAGGCCGCCTATGAAGCTTCTTACCTGACTTGCGCCTATGGTCCCTTCCCTATGTTTCACTTCGGCAACAATGTGGGGCTCGCTCAAGCCTACTCCGTCAGGTGAGGCCTCAACATCTTTTCCTCTATCCGATCCTCTAGGAGAGACTCTGGTCTTGAAGCCCATTGCCCTCAATATCCCTGCGACTAGCTCTTGGACATCCTCCCAATCGAGCTTGGAGACTTCATCCTTGATGAATTCATGTGCCTTGCGAACTGTTTCCTGCCTGATCTCATCGAGTTGCTCTTTTTCCTCCACAAGCTCCGGAGCTTTTGGAGCCTTCAGTGCCGCGATTATTTCGTTCATCGCATCACCCTTGATCTCGAACAATGTGCTGATCGCACCTAGGGTATTTCTTGTGCTCACGGATAGACTATCTCTCGACACGCGTCCTTTCCATTCAACACTCCTAAGGCTGCGAAAATCCTTTCGTGAAGGCTCATACCTAAAAGGGCCGTCAATCTTCCCAACAAGGTAAATCCTCTCCTTCGGATCGTAGGTTAAAACATAATCACCAGGTTTGAAATCGAAAAGAAAGCGACTGAGCATTCCTGCGCTAATGGCCTTCCATCCGTCCTTGGCATCCTTGTATGTCTGTTCCACCATAGATTTGAGAGCAGCAGGATCCTTGGCCTTCGAAAGATCACCCATTTCGTTCCACCCGACTGCAACTATCTTGTTATTCTTGAATTCTTCAAAATGAACGGCATCTTCCCCGGCACGGACCATCCACATTCGTTCAGCCATTAAAACTAGCTCGAATTTTCAACTATAAAAGCATGATTTTGGACCGCGCATTGCTTTTATGGAATCGCTACGGAATCCGAGCCTCTTTCTTCCTAGCCACTATCTTTACTCCTATTTCATTGATTATCTGCTCGATGACACGTCGGAGATCGCCCTTTCACATAATTTCTAAAATACGGACCAACGGTTGTCCTCTTGTCTCTAGCCAGTTCGTAACCCTTGCGCACGGTATTGGTGTCGAAAATGCCAACGCAGTTTCCGTTGTAATTTCTCACTGCCGAAAAGCACGGGATGTCGCTAGGGCCGTCCCCAAGGTAAATCATGTATTCAAACGGAATTCTTCTAGTCTCCTTCTTTATCGCGTCGTTTACCAAAAAACCAGTCAGACATGATGTCGCAATGACTGGCGAAATTACTCTTAAAGGAAAGGTTGCTGCAGCTGACGGAATTCAGGAAAAGCTGGTTGCTGCAGCTGAAGCAGGAATTCGAAAGGTGTACATTCCAAAGGATAATGGTAGAGAATATGAAGCGCTCCCACAAAAAATAAAAGATTCTTTACAAGTGCAACTGGTTGAATCCGTCGAAGAAGTTCTTACTGATGCCATAGTAGATTATGAAGCCAATGCGACAACCGAACACAAAAGCAGCTAGAGTTCCATTGGTTTGAACTCTATTTTCCTTGCACCGCCCCCATCTTCTCTTACAGATATCGAATGATAGTCTCCAAAGTCTATTTCTGTATGTGTTATAAGAAATATCTGCCTGAACGTTTTATCCTGAGTCAGAACTCTAATCAGGATACGCCGACGCGATGAGTCTAAGCTTGCCATCGGCTCGTCCATCATTATTGAATTTATAAGTGGTGGTTTTCTCTCAGAATTCTTAAATGGCCTTATCCTTGCCATAAGCTTCGATATGGCAATCCTCAATGCAAGGCCCAGAGCAGTTTCATCCCCGCCACTGAGATGGTCCTTATGTTTGATTATGTTATCCTTGCCGTCATGAAGCGTGATCTCGAGACCATGAGATTCCATACTCTTCACTCTGCGCATTGTCGAAGAGATTCTATCAATTGTATAACGTCCGTCGGTAAAAGGTGTAAGGTATTGATTTGCTGTCTGCTTCAATGCCTCCGCCATTTTTCCTTCAACGACGGGGGTTGTTGCCTAATTCGATATCGCATAGCATCTCACCTTGAATCCCAGTCTGTTCGCGCATTGCAGCCGGTTCAACACTTCCGTGTTCC
>FWPU01013329.1_pt1 | contig 10412 bp, 5 predicted proteins | sample 2228361 | NCBI WGS metagenome assembly FWPU01 (sample SAMEA103939777, study PRJEB20133) | metagenome | reverse complement strand
GGGGTGGGCGTGGGGGTAGGGGGGATTTCGCCCCAGGCGTACTTTAGGTCGCCGTTCGTGAAGTCGTAGTAACTGATGTGCGGCCGGCCGGAGGAGTCCAGGGCCAGGGAGGTGTACTGACCCACATGCCCGGTGCTGTCCACGGTCTCGATCTGCCAGGCGGTACCGTCAAAGTGGGCGTACTTGAGGTTGTAGTTGGGATACTCGACGTAGTAACTGATGTGTGGCCGGTCAGATGCGTCCAGGGCCAGGGAGGTGTACGGACCCTCCTCCTCGGCGCCGTCCACGGTCTCGGTGATCCAAAAAGTGCCGTCAAAGCGGGCGTACATCAGGTGGTCATTGTACTCGGCGTAGTAACTGATGTGCGGCCGGCCGGAGGAGTCCAGGGCCAGGGAGGTAAAGTCACCCACGGACCCGGTGCTATCCACGGTCTCGGTGATCCAGGAAGTGCCGTCAAAGTGGGCGTACTTGAGGTCATCGCAGATGAGCCAAGGGACATCGCCGGGACAGTAACTGATGTGCGGCCGGCCGGATGCATCCAGGGCCAGGGAGGTGTAGTAGCCCACATCCCCGGCGCTGTCCACGGTCTCGGTGATCCAGGAAGTGCCGTCAAAGCGGGCGTACTTTAGGTCGCCGTTCGTGAAGTCGTAGTAACTGATGTGCGGCCGGCCGGAGGAGTCCAGGGCCAGGGAGGTGTACCAGCCCACATTCCCGGTGCTGTCCACGGTCTCGGTGATCCAGGCGGTACCGTCAAAGTGGGCGTACTTTAGGTCGCCGTTCGTGAAGTCGTAGTAACTGATGTGCGGCCGGCCGGAGGAGTCCAGGGCCAGGGAGGTGTACCAGCCCACATGCCCGGCGCTGTCCACGGTCTCGATCTGCCAGGCGGTGCCGTCAAAGTGGGCGTATTTCAGGTTGCTGGTGCCGTAGTAGCTGATGTGCGGCCGGCCGGAGGAGTCCAGGGCCAAGGAGGTAAAGTCACCCACGGCCAGGAGGCTGTCCACGGTCTCGATCTGCCAGGCGGTACCGTCAAAGTGGGCGTACTTGAGGTTGTAGTTGGGAGACTCGACGTAGTAACTGATGTGCGGCCGGCCGGAGGAGTCCAGGGCCAGGGAGGTGTAGTAGCCCACATCCCCGGCGCTGTCCACGGTCTCGATCTGCCAGGAAGTGCCGTCAAAGTAGGCGTACTTCAGGTCGTCGTTGGGAGACCAGGCGTAGTAACTGATGTGTGGCTGGTCGGATGCGTCCAGAACCAGGGAGGTGAACGCGCCCACCTCCCCGACGCTGTCCACGGTCTCGGTGATCCAGGAGGAACCGTCGAAATGGGCGTAATTCAGGTCGTATCCATTTCCGGCGTGGTAACTGATGTGCGGCCGGTCGGATGTATCCAGGGCCAGAGAGGTGTAGTAGCCCACGTATATGCCGCCGTCCACGGGCTCGATCTGCCAGGTGAAGCCGTCAAAGTGGGCGTACTTTAACTCGGAGCTACCGTAGTAACTGATGTGCGGCCGGCCGGAGGAGTCCAGGGCCAGGGAGGTAAAGTCGCCCACAGACCCGGTGCTGTCCACGGTTTCGGTGATCCAGGCGGTGCCGTCCAAGTGGGCGTACTTTAGGTCGCTGCAGGAGTCATAAATGTAGAGACAGTAACTGATGTGCGGCCGGCCGGAGGAGTCCAGGGCCAGGGAGGTGTACCGGCCCACATTCCCGGTGCTGTCCACGGTCTCGATCTGCCAGGCGGTGCCGTCGAAATGGGCGTACTTTAGGTCGCCGTTCGTGGAGTCGTAGTAACTGATGTGCGGCCGGCCGGATGTATCCAGGGCCAGGGCAGCGTACCTTCCCACCTCCGGTGAAGTGTCTACGGTCTCCAGGTGCCATTGTGTCCCGTCATGCCGGGCATAGTACAGGGCTCTCTCTCCATAGGCGATGTGGGGATGCCCCGAGGTGTCCAGGGTCAAACTGCGGTCCGTCATATCGCTGAACATCTTGGAAGTATCCACCCGCTCGATATGCCAGGTGAGCGAGGGAGACATTCCCGCCCCTGATGGGGCAGTGGGGAGATCGGCTTTGGCCGGCCCTCCGGCCATCAGCACGGCCAGAGTCAGGAGCGGACAAATCGTCAGAAACACCCGCAACAGTCGCATGGTCCCCTCCTTATCGGATCAGACATGCCGGTTGGTTGTTTGTGGCGGTCATTCGACCTCTGATAACATTATACATCGAATGACCGGCGCAGTCAATTCATGGTCGTTGCAGGTAACGCATGGTATATAAGTAAAAGCGGCCGGCGATGGCCTCCTTGTTCAGGGCCAATTGCCCCTTGACCAAATATGGTATACTGGTAGTCATGGTGCCTCCTTTCGGTACCGGGCTTGTTTTGTTGTACCCAGGATAGTATATAGAAGGTCGCCGTTTTAGAAAAGAAAATCAGCGGGCATTGTTTGCGCTACCTGAGAGGATGTAGTACAATAAGAGCGTTAGCGGGCTGCCCGGGCCGAGTTCCCCATCGCCCTGAGTGGGGTCGGTTTGTCGAGGATTGCGCAGAGGACGAACCATGTTTGACACCGTCAACCCTTCTGTAGATTGGCCCAAGATGGAGGAGCATTGGGTCCAATGGTGGAAAGAGCACGACATCCTCCACGCCTATCTGGAGGCGGACGAGGATCGCCCGTCCTTTGTCTTTTACGAGGGGCCGCCCACGGCCAACGGCAAGCCGGGCATTCACCACGTCCTGGCGCGGGTGTTCAAAGACGTCGTGCTGCGCTACCGCCGCCTGCGCGGCTACCGCCTGCTCGGCGCCCGCGGCGGCTGGGATACCCACGGCCTTCCCGTCGAGATCGAGGTGGAGAAAGAGTTGGGCTTTACCCAAAAGGGGGAGATTGAACGCTACGGCATCGCCGAGTTTAACCAAAAGTGCCGCGAGAGTGTCTTTCGCTACGTCCGCGAATGGGAGCAGATGACCGACCGTATCGCCTTCTGGCTCGACCTGGAGAACGCCTACATCACCTACACCAACGACTATATCGAATCGGGCTGGTGGATTCTCAAGACCCTCTGGGAGCGGGGCCGGCTCTATGAGGATGTCAAGGTAACGATGCACTGCCCCCGCTGCAACACCTCCCTTTCCGCCCACGAGGTCGCCCAGGGCTTTCAGGACGATGTTGAGGACCCCTCGGTGTGGGTGCGCTTCCGCATCCGGGAGGAAAATGGCCACCTGCCCGCGCCGCTGGATGACATCCCGGCCCCGGTCTATATCCTGGCCTGGACGACGACCCCCTGGACCCTGCCGGCCAATGTGGCCCTAGCCTTTGCCGAGGAGGAGCCCTATGTCCTCATCGAGCGGCAGGGTGAGCGGTTGATTCTGGCCCGGGCCCGCCTGGAGGCCACCTTCCCCGAGGGCGACTATCGCCTCCTGCGCACCCTCTCCGGGCGGGACCTGGCCGGCCTCTACTACGAGCCGCTCTTCCGCGGCGTCCCCGCCCCCGGCGACCGGGTCAACTGGCAGCGCGCCTACCTGACGATCACCGACGAGATCGTCTCGCTGGAGGACGGCACCGGCGTCGTCCACATCGCCCCGGCCTACGGCGACCTGGAGGTCGGCGCACGCCACGACCTGCCCACCCTCTTTTCGGTGGACCTGGACGGGACGATGTTGCCCGATTTCGAGGGCTTTGGCGGCAAGTTCTTCAAGGTCGCCGACAACGACATTATGGACAACCTGGAGCAGCGCGGCCTGCTCCTGCGCCGGGAGACGACCCGGCATGCCTACCCCTTCTGCTGGCGCTGCGACACGCCGCTGCTCTACTACGCCAAGGGCTCCTGGTACATCCGCACCACGGCGGTCAAGGACCGTATGATCGCCGAGAACAACAAGATCAACTGGTACCCCGGCCACATCCGGGACGGCCGCTTTGGCAAGTGGCTGGAGGGCAATGTGGACTGGGCCCTCTCGCGGGAGCGCTACTGGGGCACGCCGCTGCCGATCTGGCGGTGTGCCTCCTGCGGCCAGCAGGAGTGCATCGGGAGCGTCGCCGAACTCTCGAAAAAGGCCGGCCGGGACCTCTCCGACCTGGACCTGCACCGCCCCTACGTGGACGAGGTCACCTGGCTCTGCCCCGACTGCGGCGGCACGATGGAGCGGCTACCCTACGTCCTGGACTGCTGGTTCGACAGCGGGGCCATGCCCTACGCCCAGTGGGGCTACCCCTACCGCGCCCGGGAGGTTTTTGAGAAAAACTTTCCCGCCGACTTTATCAGCGAGGCCGTGGACCAGACCCGGGGCTGGTTCTACTCCCTGCACGCCCTTGCGACCCTCCTTTTTGACCAACTCTGCTATAAAAATGTCATCTGCCTGGGCCTGATTCTCGACGCCGAGGGGGCCAAGATGTCCAAGTCGCGGGGAAATGTGGTCGAACCCTGGTCGGTGCTGGACCGGCACGGGGCCGACCCGCTCCGCTGGTACCTCTTTACGGCCGGCCCGCCAGGCAACCCCCGTCGCTTCTCCGTGGACCTGGTCGGTGAATCGCTGCGCCAGTTCCTCCTGACCCTGTGGAACACCTACAGTTTCTTGGTCCTCTATGCCAACCTGGACCACTGGGAGCCGGGCGAGGAGCCGGCCGCCCTCTCGCTGATGGACCGCTGGCTGCTGGCCCGCCTGACCGACCTGACCGACCAGGTCACCCGCCGGATGGACGGCTACGACATCACCGCTGCCTGCCGGGAGATCGAACAGTTCGTTGATGACCTCTCCAACTGGTATGTGCGCCTGAACCGACGGCGTTTCTGGAAGGCCGAGGATGAGGACAAGAACGCGGCCTACCACACCCTCTACACAGCACTCACCACCCTGGCGCACCTCCTGGCCCCCTTTACCCCCTTTGTGGCCGAGGAGGTCTACCAGAACCTGGTGCGCTCCTGCGACCCGGAGGCCCCGCTCAGCGTCCACCTGAGCCGCTGGCCCCAGGTGCGGGAGGAGTGGGCCGACCCCGCCCTCCTGGAGGACATGGCGATGGCGATGCGCGTGGTGCGGTTGGGCCGGGCGGCCCGCCGGCAGGCCGGCATAAAGGTGCGCCAACCACTGCGGCGGATGGTCGTCCGCCCGCCCCACAAGGCGGCGGCCGCCTCACTCCAACGCCTGCAGGAACAGGTGCTGGAGGAACTGAACATCAAGTCGCTGGACCTCCTGGAACCGGGGGCGGCCTTTGAGACCTACCACCTCCGGGCCAACCTGCGGCTGCTCGGTCCCAGCTATGGCCGGCAGGTCCCGGCGATTCGGGCCGCTCTGGAGGGGCTGGCCGGAGAGGCCGCCGCCCAGGCCGCCCGCACCGTCCAGGACGGGGAGAGGCTCCCCCTGGCCCTGGCGGACGGCAGCACCCTTTCCCTTTCCCCGGAGGAGGTCCTGGTGGAGACGGCCGCGCCGGCGGGCTTTGCCGTGACCGAGGGCGAGGGCTTTTTGGTTGCCCTGGAGACGACGCTGGACCGCGAACTTGTCCGGGAGGGGCTGGCCCGGGAACTGGTGCGGCAACTCCAGGAGGCGCGCAAGGAGGCCGGCCTGGAGGTTAGCGACCGCATCCACACCTACATCGTCGGGGCGTCCGGCGACCTGGCCGAGGCGATCGCCGCCCACCGGGCCGATATCGCCACCGAGACGCTCTCCCTGTCCCTCACTCAGGAAGAGCCGCCGGCCGGCGCGTATCGCAAGGAGGCCGCCGTCGGAGAGCACACCGTGACGCTGGGGGTGCTCCGGGCCTAGACCACGGGAGGAGACGGAGGTGAGGCCGGGCCTGCTCTTCGGGCACAACCGCCGCAGGGTGCTTCTCGGTGGGATGGGCCTGCTCCTCCTGGTCCTGCTGACCCTCGCCGCCTTCCTCCCCTACCGGCAGACCGGCGGTTGGGACGCCCGCATCAACCTGTGGGGGCCGGCCCACCTCCTCCTGCACCGGCAGAGCCCCTATCGGACCGACCTGTTGGTCGCCGTGGACCCCCTCTTTGGCCAGGTCAACGCCGTCTGGCTGCCCCCCCTGATCGGCCTTTTCCTGCCGGTCGGCTGGATGGACTCTGACCGTTTGGTCAACCTATGGCTGGCCCTTAACCTGCTCCTCTTGCCGACCCTGATCGGCCTGACGTGGGAAAAGGCCCCGCCCTCCCTCCCGCGGGGAGGGCTGATTGCGCTGGTTCTGCTCCTCTTCCCGCCCCTGCTGACCAACCTGGTGATCGGGCAGTCCTCCCTGGTCGCGCTGGGGCTGTTCCTGGTGGCGACGCGGTTGCTGGCCGGCCGGCGTTTTTCCTGGGCCGGCCTGGCCCTGGTCCCGACCCTGAGCAAGCCGCAACTGGCCGTGCTGGTCCTGCCCGGCCTGGCCCTGGCGGCCTTTCGCCAGGGCAAAAAGGCCCTGCGCTCCTTCCTCCTGGCCCTTCTTGTGGGCACGGCTGCCACGACCCTGCCCTTCTGGCTCCTCTACCCGGCCTGGCTCCCGGACCTCTGGCGGGCGATCCGGGAGAATCCGGACTGGTTCCAACCGACCCTCTACACGAACCTGCATCTGCTCCTGGGGCCGGCCGGTTGGGCCCTGGCCGGCCTGCTCGGCCTGGGCTTGTTTGCCCTCAATCTGCGGCTGTGGTGGCGGTATTCCCCCGAAGAGGTTCTCCCCTGGAGTCTGGCCCTGACGACGGTGGCCTCGCCCTACATCTGGACCTGGGACATGGTGCTGCTCCTGCCGCTGATGCTGCGCTGCCTCTATCGTCAGGCCGGCGTGGCCGCCCGGGCGGTCTGGGCCGGAGGGATGGCCCTCTGCTTTGGGCTGGCCGTCTGGATTCGTTTCAACGTGCTGACCCTGGAGGACGAACGGCATCACCTGTATGCGTGGATTCCCTGGCTCATCGCCCTGCTGGTGCTGCTTTCCCAGGCTGTTGAGGCCAGGGGGGGGCGGCGGAGGGCCTTGCTGCGTCCGGGGGATGGGCTCTGAGTTCTCGGCAGTCCCGGTGTGCCTCTGTCCCCGCGGTAAGCGCGAGCAACGCACCAAACCCGAACAACCCCACCCGGACGGCCAGGAAGGGCCACCAGACCGCCCGCAGCGACTGCCACCAGGGCCGCAATGCTTCCCGCAGCACCTTCGTCCACCTCGACCCCGCCGGGAACCCCTGCGCAGTCATCGGTCTCCCTCTGGGGGAGGGTCTTTGGCCCCGATCCGCCGTCGGAGCAGAAGCCAGGCCTCCCGCAGGTCAGGGCTGCGCAGGAGGGCGGCCAGCCCCAGGTAGAGTCCCCCGCCCAGGAGAAAGAGCGCGGCCAGGCGGACGGCCTGGGGGAGCAGTCCATCGCCCGGCAACAACCCCACCACCCACGGTTGCACCAGGGCCGTGAGCAATGCCGCCACCAGTGCCGCCCCCAACGCCCGCAGCCCGCTCTGGAGCAAGGGTCCCTCCCCGCCCGGCCCGATGCGCCGTCGCAGCAGAAAGAGCAGCCCGCCGGCCTGGGCGGTCGTCGCCGTGGCAAACCCCAGCGCCAGGGCAGGGAAATCGAGTAGGGGCAGCAGCGCGGCCCCCATCCCCACATTGAGCACCAGCGCCCCCCCGCCGACCAGCACCGGTGTGCGCGTGTCGTGGAGGGCGTAAAAGGCGCGGACGACATTCTCCAGCACGCCGGCGGCGGTCAGTTCCAGGATGAAAAAGGCCAAGGCCCGTGCTGTGGCCTCGCTGCTCTGGGCGGTAAACTCGCCCCGCTCAAAGAGCAACCGGATCGTCGGCCGGCGCAGGACAAAGAGGAGGGTCGTGGTCGGCAACGAGAAAAAGAGCACCGCCCGCAGTACCCGAAGCAGCGTCTCCCGGAACGCCTCCAGGTGTTCCCGGTTGGCCAGGTCGGCCAGGGTGGGAAAGACAACCGACCCCAGGCTGACCCCCAGAATCCCCAGCGGCAGGTAGAGCAGGCGGTAGGCATACTCCAGCGCGGTCACCGCCTCTCCTCCCCGGAAAGAGGCCAGCGCGCCGATGGCGATAAAGTTAACCTGGAAGAACATCTGCCCCAGGATACGTGGTCCCAGCAGCCGGCCGACCTCACGGACGCCGGCCTCGCGCCACTCCAGAACGGGCAGGTAGCGCATCCGACAGGGAAGCAGACCGGGGAGCAGCAGCAAAAGATACCAGAGGGCCCCACCGAGGACGCCGGCCACCAGCCCATAGATTCCCCAGGTGGGGGCCAGAAAAAGCGCGCCGGCGATGATTCCCAGGTTATAGACCACCGGGGCCAGGGAGGTCAGGAGAAAGCGACGAAAGGCGTTCAGAATCGCCATCACCAGGCCGCCCAACCCCAGAAGGATCGGCTGAATCAGGAGGATCCGCACCAGCCGCACCGTCTGGGCCTGCAGGTCGGCGGAAAAGCCCGGCGCGACGATCCAGCGCACCAGCCAGGGGGCCAGGAGGGCGGCCAGGCCGGCCGTCAGCAGGGTCGCGATGAGGGCCAGGTTCAGCACCGTGCTGGCCAGTCGCCAGGCCCCCCGGTCGTCCCCCCGCACGATATAGGCGGTAAAGACGGGGATAAAGGCCGACCCCAGCGCCCCGCCGATGACCAGGAGGTAGATCGTGTCGGGGACACGAAAGGCTAGGTCGTAGGCCGCCTTGGCCTCGCCGGTGCCAAAGCGGGCGGCGATGACGCTCTGGCGCACCACCCCGGTCAGGCGACTGAGCACCGCCATCGCGATGACCAGGGCAGCATGGCTGGCCATGCTGCCCCGTCCGTAGCGGGGGTCCTGAGGTTGTTCCGACATCCGGTTCCTCCTCGGCCGTCCGGTGCGTCCCGGCCATTGTACTACGAGCCCCCCCCGTCCTGCAAGTAGGGCGGGTCTTGTCCAGGGCGGTTTGAGTTTGGTTCCCCATTTTCCCACAAGGTTGGCCCCTCGGCCGGCGATTGTAGAGAGGTCCGGGCCCGGTGCGTCCCCAACTGAGCGACTTGGAACCAGCCCTGGTCTTGTTCTGGACTGCTGAAGCCATGCTTCAGAAGATCTAGCCCCTACCGCTTGCGCCCACTGCCTTTTTCTGTTACACTACCGGCTAACGGTGCGATGCGGAGGTGCTCTTGTTCAACTGGCAAACCGTTCGACGGCGCGTCCTGGTCGGGTTGGGGCTGGGATTGCTCATCTTTTTCGGGTTGGTCCTCTGGGGGGGCTTTAGGGAGGTTGGGGAGACGCTGCAGCGATTGCGTTGGTCGCTCATCCCCCTGGCCCTGGGCTTTACGGCCCTGAACTACCTCCTGCGCTGGCTCAAGTGGCAGTATTACCTGGACCGTCTGGGGATTGTGGTGGGGCGGTTCGACAGCGTGCTTCTCTTTATCGGCGGGATGACCATGGCGGTCACGCCGGGCAAGGTCGGCGAGGTCTTCAAGTCGTACCTGCTCAAGCGGCTCCAGGGAACGCCGCTGAGCCTTTCCGCGCCGATTGTCGTGGCCGAGCGGCTGACCGACGGGCTGGGCATGCTGATTATCGCCGGGGTGGGTCTGACCCGCTACCGCTACGGCCTGCCGGCCTTTGCCCTGCTCCTGGGGGGAGCGGTTTTGCTGATCGGGGTGATTCAGGTCCGCCCATTGATGGAGCGGTTGCTCGCCTGGGGGGAGCGGTTTGCCCCATTCCGCCGCTTCAGCGAGCCGCTGCGCACCCTCTACGAGAGCGCCTACCACCTGCTGCACTGGCGGGCCCTTTTACTGATGACCGCGCTGAGCGCGCTCTCCTGGTTCGGGGAGTGCGTGGCCTTTTACTACGTCCTGCGGAGTCTGGGGGTGCCGGCCGGCGGGGACCTGCTCTTGCAGGCCTCCTTCATCTTTGCGGCCAGCACCCTGCTGGGGTTGGTCTCCTTCCTCCCCGGCGGGTTGGGAGTGGCCGAAGCCAGTTACGCCGGCCTGCTGCGGGCGCTGGACACCTTCCATTCCCTCCCCCCGGCCGAGGCCACCGCGGCCTCGGCCACGGCCGCCTTTTTGATTCGCCTGGGCACCCTCTGGTTCGGCGTCGGTCTGGGCGCACTGGCCCTGGTCGCCCTGAGCGGCCGGCTGGGGCAGGGGAAGAAGGGCGAGACGGAGTAGCACGCCTCCAACAACGGTACGTACACGGTTTCCAAGTTTGTACCGAGCACCCATTGATGAACCAGTAGAAAAACTTCTTTTGAACGTTCAACGGGGGACGTTCTAACGTTCAACTGTACTCAGCGCAGCGAGTCCCAGCCGTGCTCCTGGATGCGCTGCCAGGTCCGCTCCATCGCCTCTCGTCCCTTTCGGCGCAGGTCGGCGATGCGGGCCGGCCAGTAGCGGATGATCTCCTGCACCGGCAACCACTCCGTCGGGCCGATGAGGGCACTGCGGATCACCAGATTTTGCCGCCCGGATGCCCCCGCATTTATGCGTGGGGAGGAAGGGCGGCCGGTTTTTCCCCGCCCCCCGGTCA
>FWPU01008134.1_pt1 | contig 10413 bp, 10 predicted proteins | sample 2228361 | NCBI WGS metagenome assembly FWPU01 (sample SAMEA103939777, study PRJEB20133) | metagenome | reverse complement strand
GATGCTCTTCGTAGACAACCATCGGGAATTGGAGGCCCAGGCTCTGGAGGATTCCGTCATTTTGGCGATTGACGGCAGAAAATTCTTGAATTTCGCGAAGGAGGTGCCCGAGGCGATGTTAAAATTAGTCGGTCTCTTCCTGCAGCGAATCCAGCGAGCCCAGCAAAGACTGAAGGACTTGGCATTCAAAGATTTAGAGGCTTGTCTCGCCCGCACGCTTCTGCGCTTGAGCCGGGAACACGGCCACAGGACGGCCGAGGGCATTCAAATTGAGCTCAAGCTCACCCATCAAGAGCTCGCTGAACTTGTGGGTAGCACTCGAGAGAGCGTCACCCTAGCCCTCAACCGTCTACAAAAAGAAGGGATACTCGATAAGCGAGGCTTTTGTGTCATTATCAAAGACAAAGCGGGGCTAAAAAGACGGGCAGCCTTTTGAAAAATCTTTCTGCCTTGTGATCCAAGTCCAAATCTGATAAAATGTTGTTCGTTAGCCATCGGCCAATAGCCTACAGCCATGAGCTATTTCCGGGCCCTTAGCTCAGTGGCAGAGCACCCGCCTTTTAAGCGGGGGGTCGAAGGTTCGCTCCCTGCAGGGCCCACGTCCCCATCGTCTAGCGGTCTAGGACGCCGGCCCTTCAAGCCGGGGGCAGGGGTTCAAATCCCCTTGGGGACGCCAGAAAAGAAAGTTGAACAGCCTAACAGTTCAACAGTCAAACAGTCTAAAAACGAAGCAATGCAGCTGCCCAATGGAAGCCCGCGCCAAATGCCGTCAGCAATACCAAATCCCCAGATTTTATGCGTTGAGCCCGAATTGCTTCGTCTAGTGCCAGAGGCACCGAGGCCGAGCCGGTGTTCCCATACTCTTGTACGTTCACATAAACTTTATTCATGGGCACGCTCAGGGCATTCGCCACCGCTTCGATGATGCGCAGATTCGCTTGATGGGGGATCACTAACGCGATTTGTTCAATGCTCGCTCGCGCTTTCTGCAACACGACCCGCGCGGCCTCGCTCATGCGAACGACCGCCTCGCGAAAGACTTCCTTGCCTTTCATCACCACCGGCGGATAGTTCTCTTGTGCGACGATCTCTTTAGTAATAGGCTTACGGGTTCCACCGACTTCCAGACCCAGAATATCGGCCTTGCTTCCGTCCGTGCCCTCATGGGTCGCCAGGATCTCGCCGGGGCCTTCCGTCGGGCCCACGATCGCAGCACCCGCAGCATCCCCCGCTAATACACACGTGTTGCGATCCTTCCAGTTCACGAGCCGCGTCAGCAGCTCGACGCCGATCACTAGAATGCGCCCGCCCTCGCTCAGAATGCGCGATTTGGCAACTGACAAGGCTTGAATGAAGCCTGCGCATCCGCTGGCTGCCAGATCATACGCGGGGATTTCTGCGGCTCCCAGCCGGTGCTGCACATACGCGGCGGTATCGGGTAAAGACACTTCGGGCGTATCCGTGGCAACGATGATCTCTGTAAGGTCTTGAGGGCTCAGCCGGGCGCTCTTTAATGCCCGCTCTGATGCTCGCACGGCCAGATCCACCGTGCTCATGCCCTCGGGGGCCACGTGGCGGCGCTTGATGCCGGTGCGCTCGGTGATCCACGCATCGTTGGTGTCGATGAGCTTAGCCCAATCGTCGTTGGTCATCACGTTCTCTGGCGCATAGGACCCTGTCGCGAGAATACCGACCTTCATCATGCTCAGCTTACCTTCCCCATTGTTCTATTTTAACCCAAAACGGTCAAAAATCAATACGAGTTTGCTCATCTTGTTTTTCGTATTCAATGCTGTTATACTGCATGTGGGTATTTTAATCGCGGGCTGGATTGAAAAAGCCCTGCATTAAAATGCACTACTCACAACAGAGGAGATGACTTCATGTCTTACTATCAAAAGCAGATGATCGATGTAAGCCGACTCGGGCTCAGATGCCCCCAGTGCGGGACAGACATCACTCGGCTGCCGTTTAAGCCCCGCCGTGGTATGACGATCTACTGCCCCGACTGCGCCAAGAAACGAAAACACGGCGAGCATGGCCCTTCATGGGAAGGCCGCAAGGTCTAGCAAGGCACACGCTCATTTTAAGCTCCTTACCCCGAAAGCAATCGCTCTATGACCTGTATGGGGTGAATAGCTGTTCTCTCTGTGCCCTCTTGAATTTGGGCTCGACAAGAGAAGCCGCTAGCCAGAATTTGTCCCTCGAGCGCCTCAAGCTTTTTGCAGAGCTTTCGCCCCAAATGCTTAGAAAGCTCGACATACTCCGTTTTATACCCAAAAGATCCTGCCATGCCACAGCATGAAACTTCTACCACCTGCACGTCAAGATTAGGAAATGAGCGCAGGAACTCGATGACGGCGGCATTACCTCCGCTGGCCTTCTGCTGGCAATGGCCATGAAAAACGAGCTTCATCTTCGGCTTATGCCTGAAATCCCACCTCAGTTGCCCTTCTCGACGAAGCAAGGCCAGATACTCCATAATTTCATAGCTATTTCGAACGACCGCCTCGACGGCATCATCTTTCAGCAAGTGATGATAGTTCCCTTTGATCGCTGAGATGCAGCTGGGCTCGACGCCCACGATATCGTAGCCTTCAGCAATAAGCTTTGAGAGTTGTTCTACGTTATACTTTGCTTTCTTTCGGGCTTCGTCAATCAGCCCTTGGGACATGAGTGCGCGGCCGCAGCAGCAGCGCGGGGCCAATTGCGCTTTTATGCCGCTTCGCTCCAAGACCTTCACAGCCGCCTTTCCCACATCGGGCTCGAAATGGTTCGTAAAGCAATCATAGAAGAAGGCCACCTTCCGGCCACTGATTGAGACATTAAGCTCTGAGCTTCGGTGATGCTTAAACCATTGCACGAAGGTCTGTCTTTGAAACGCTGGCAGCGCGCGGCTTCGGTCAATCCCGAAGAGTCTTTCGAGCAAGATACGCACAAGTCGAGGCTGCGGCCCTGCCGCCTTTAGCAGCCAGTTACTCAGAGGAGCCAAGCGGCTCCCCCAAGCGTTGAGTTGATCTAGTCGCCCGAAGAGCTTTTGTTTGAGAGACGGCCTGCCGCGGAGTTTTTGCATTTTGTGCTTGACGACGGTGTTGAGCCAGGGGATGTCTATTTTGACGGGGCAGACTTCCGTGCAGCGGGCACAGGTCGTGCACAGATCATTAAAACTTGCGGCTGCTTCCAGCCCATAGATGCCAGCTTCCCAGGCGCAGCCGATACCCCCCATATAGGTTCGTCCGCCGTAGACGTGGCCGCCCACGCCCTGATAGGGCGCGCAGATGTTCAAACACGCCCCACAGCGGATGCAGTATAAAGCCTCGCGCAGATCTGGATCGGCCCGCATCCGGCTGCGCCCGTTGTCTAAAACTACTAAATGAAACTCGCGCTGCGGCAGGGCCGCAGCCTTAAGGTGCGGCGAGTCTTTTGGCCCAGTGATCAGTGAGATATAGCTCGTGAGTTTTTGCCCCGTGGTGCTTCTGGGCAAGAGCTTCAAAAATACTGGAAGATCATCTAGTGACGGGATCACCTTTTCGATGCCCATCAAAGCAATATGAATTGGGGGCAGCAGCGTCGTCAGTCGAATGTTGCCCTCGTTCTCAATTAAAACTAAAGTGCCCGTCTCGGCGATGGCAAAATTCGCCCCCGTAATTCCCATATCCGCCGAAAGAAAAGCTTTTCGTAACGCGCTTCGAGCGAGCTCCGTCAGCGCCTGCGCTTCTTTTGGAGGCTCCTTCAAATTCAGCCAACGAGCGAAGAGCTGAGCCACCTCTTCTTGGGTCTTGTGTAGCGCCGGGCCCACAAGATGCGAGGGTTTTTCGCGGGCCAGCTGCACGATGCGCTCCCCCAGATCTGTCTCGATGACCTCAACACCCGCCTCCTCTAACGCGCGGTTGAGTTCGATCTCTTCAGCCGTCATGGATTTAGATTTCACGATCGTTTGAGCTTTGTGTTGGCGAGCCAGCTCGACGATGTAGCGACAAGCTTCTGCCCCATCTTTCGCGAAAAAGGCGGTGCCACCGTTCGCCTCAACATTTGCCTTAAGTTTTTGCAAGTGTTCGTCGAGATTTTTTATCGTCTCTTCTTTGATGCGGCGCGCTTGCGTTCTCAGCTTTTCGTATTCGGGAAGATCTTGAAAGGCGAGGGCACGAAGCAAGCCTATGCCCTCTGTGAACAGCCCCAGAGCTTCTTGCAGGTTGCGATTCTGGATCGCCGCCCGAATCTCTTCTCTCATGGGAGGATCAGCGCATGGAGTTCTTTGGGCCCATGCACGCCGGTGATCAGAGTCAAAGCGATGTCCGCCGTACGGCTGGGCCCGGTGACCAAAACGAATTCCTTGTGCCCTTGAGCAAATGCTCGCTTCAAATCCTTAAAGGCTTCATCTAAATTTTGACGAATTTGATTTTTCTTCAAAAAAGCCACGTGAACGGGAGGTAGCGTGCTCGCCAACCCCCAATGGCCCGCCTCTGCGCCCAACAGCAGCGTGCCCGTCTCGGCAATGGCAGCGAACACCCCCGTTACACCCATCTCAGCTTCACTAAAGCCGTGTGCAGCCTCTTCTATCACTTTTACACCCACTTGCTCCAGAGCCTGCTTCAGCCTAAGCTGCTCCCCGAGAGCAAAGTTCGATTTCATCACCCGTTTGGCTTGGTGACGTTCGATCAGGCCGAAAAGATATTGAAGAGCCTCTTGCTCGTCGCTTGCGGCCTTCGCGATCCCACCGACTTTGGCCAACTCCGCCATGAACTGCTCGACGCTCATGCTTATTTGCTCTCTTGTTCTTGCTCAAATAGATCTAGTATCAAAAGGGGATGGATATAATCTTTTACGGAAGGACGAAACCGCGCTCTGACTCGGCTTCCGGTCGGGGCATGGGTTCGGTGAAGGAAGTTGGTGTCTGCTCCGTCAAGGCGAATAAGAGCCAGAGATGGCTTCCCTGCTTCCCCTCCCGCGGAGGCTACCACCGTGCCGCAAGGCCCCACTTCGCGAAGGGCCTCTTCACCCAAGGGGCTAAAACAGCTCGCACAGAAACTTCGAGCAGGCACAAACACTTTAGCACATGCCTCACAGCGGCTCCCCAATATTCTCTCCCCCCTTAGCCCCTGAATAAACCATTCACCCGCCTTACCGGCATCGTAAGGGAAGTGAATGGGAATCTTAACGCCCACAACATCATTAGGGTCCCATGACGGGATATTTTTAATGGCGCGTGGAAAGCTGGGGTGCGGCAGGGCCGCTGCCTCAACATCCGTGTAGCAGAAGCCTACAAGATCACTCATATAGCGACGGGGCTCCTTCCATACGGCCTTAACCCGGCGCCCAATCGCGAGCTTAGAGAAATCTTCTTCAATGATCCAGCCCTGTATAGACGTGCTGGCGCCATCGAGTTTGACGAGAGCGAAGGCGGCCGGCGTCTTCCGCTTCTCTCCAGTAATCGGGTCCACGATCGCATGATGAGCGATGGTAAAAGCCTCAACGGTGCCCGCCTGGGCCACCTCAACCCAATCATTAAGGGGCAGATAGCAGTCACCGCAGACGGGCCGGGGAGGAAGATACATAGTTCCGCATCTCTCACATCTTAAAGCCGCCATCTTCCCCTGCCTTAACAGCGCATGAAAGACGGAGAAAATTTGGCCCGCAGAGACGTTCCACTGAAGCTGCATGTGATGTACGGTCTTGCTCATATTGCCCCTGCGGCGGTGCCGCTCACCTCGGCTTCTCAGCGGTCAGCACTCAGCACGATGACATCCGACCATGTGTAGGCCCCGTAGCCGGTCACAAGAGCTGTCTTCACATTGGGGATTTGATGCTCACCCGCTGCGCCGTGAATCTGCATGGCTGCCTCAGCGACTCTAATGACGCCTGAAGCCCCGACGGGATTTGTCGAGAGTACCCCGCCGGAGGGATTCACAGGCAGCTCCCCTGTCATCTCCGTGATGCCGTCTTCAACGAGCCGCCCGCTTTCACCCTCTTTGCAGAATCCTAAAGCCTCGTACCACGCTAATTCCGCGTAGCTTACGGGCTCGTAGATCTCGGCAATGTCTATCCGTTTCAAAGGCTCCGTGATTCCAGCTTGAGCGTATGCTTTTCTAGCTGCCGTACGGAGCGTGCGCATGGTGGAGAGACGATCTTTATGATCTCCCAAATAGGGCTTGTCGTGGGCGGATGCCACGGCCTTAAACCATGCCGGTCGTTTGCAGATCTTCTCTGCTATCCCTTCTGCGGCCAACACAACGGCACAGGCGCCGTCGGACTGAGGGCACATGTCGAGCATACGCACAGGCCAAGCCAGCAACCTTGAGTTCAAAACTTCTTCTGCAGTGATATTGGGCATCTTCAGATGAGCATAGGTGTTCTTGCAGGCGTTGCGTCGGGCCTTGACGGCCACCAGAGCCGCTTGGCGCTCAGTCACGCCCCGAGTCCTCATGAACTGGGAAATAGAGAGAGCAAAGTTGTTTAGAGCCCCGCCAGCAACGGGACGGTCCCACAGCGGGTCTGTGAGGGCCATCCCCGTTTGAGTATGCCCTTCCGAGTGTTTTTCGATACCCACAACAAGAACGACATCGAAGAAGCCCGAGGCCACTTGGTAGAAGCCAGCGATCACCGCCGAAGTCCCCGAGGTGCCAGCGGTCGTGGCTTTGAAGCAGGGTTTTAAAGACGCTGTTGCCGCCTCGGCGCACCACAGATCAATGAAGACCCTTCCAGAAAAAAGCGACATCGTCGAGAAGATGACAGCATCTATCTCTTTGGGCCTGAGCGACACGCCCTCCAGAGCGCGGTAAACTGCCTCATAGACCATCTCCGGCTGGCTGGCGTCCTCGCGCTTGCTCACATGATGCGTCTGACCCGCCGCAACGACCGCTACCCTTCTCATTGCATCCTCTCTTTCATACTCATCCGTTAATCCGTTCCTCTATCCGTTGACAGATCTCAATATTACAACCCCATGCCCCTGGCCAGCCGGCCCCCATGCGCCATGAGCTAACGCCGTGTAAGCCCCACCCAACTGAAGCGCTTCGTAAGCTTGAATGACCCGTTCCAGTCCAGCTACCACATAAGGGTTCCCGATTGATGCTGCGGTCGTACCGCCAAACCATCCCCCTGAGAGATTCACCTTGCAGCTCTCAGGCAGTCCCAAAGCTTTTCTCCAAATTATTTCTTGATGGGCGAACTGGGCGGAGATCTCCGCGATCTCGACGTCATTGGGTGTGAGTTGTGCATGCACGAAGGCTCTCGCCGCTGCCTTTTTAAGCGCCGGACAATTCAGAAGATCTCGATCCCCCAGATAGTGGGGCTCGACGCAAAGACCCGCCCCAACGATGCTTATACCCTCGCCCCTCTTCTCCCCCGAGCGTGAAAGCACCACAGCGCAAGCGCCGTCACAGAGCGGAGCGCGCCAAAGCTCGCGAATGGGTCGACAGAGATAAGGCGAACTCTCCACCTCGCCCACGCTTATCCCTCTGCGAGCTGCAGCCAAAGAAGAGGCCTCCAAAGAAGTCCCGCCTCCGTAGTTGATCCACATATCGGCTTGTAACGCTGCGACATAAAGATCGCTCACTCCCAAGGGCTGCATGAAGACCGGGTCCACAAACCACTCTGAGATGGCATCGGGATCGGTTTCGCTATTCTTGCAATGGGCCACCACAAGCACGGTCTTTTTAAGCCCTGAGGCGATGAGCGCTGTGGCATGAAAGAGAGCCGCGATGCCATCATCGGCTATGCGCACCTCCCCTTTGAGCACGGTTCCTGTCACCTCGGCGATCATCACGTTCGAGGCGATCTTCCCGTCGAAGATGTCTAAGCTCGAGCTAACCACATAATCTATATCATCCCGAGTCACCTCGGCATCAGCCATAGCCTTGGTGACTGCCTCATAGACCATCTCTGGAATGGAGCGGGAGTCCCGCCCGTAAACAGTCCTTCCGACTCCGATAATCTTGATTCCTTCCATACCCATCCGTTAATCCGTTCCTTCATCCGTTGACAGATTCTCTCTCACAACCCCAGCTGCTTCGCGATGACGCCCCGAGGGATTTCAGAAGTCCCCTCGCCGATCTCCAGCACTTTCGTATCGCGATAGAACCGCTGAATGGGCGAGTCCATCATGTAGCCGTAAGCCCCGTGAATCTGTAAAGCCTGCTCGCAGAGGCGCGTGCACGCCTCTGTAGCGAATAGCTTCGCTTTTTGGGCTTTGGTCTGCATCGCCGTGAGATCAGACCCGGCGCTGGCTTCCGTCATCCCGAAGGCCCCGATCTTCTCCACTTTGATGCCGGGCACCAAATATTTCTGCTTTTGAAGTTCAGTCCCGAAGAGCGCGATGGGGGTCAGAGCTAACACCGCATGGCAGTAGATGCCGATCGTGATCCCAGCCGAGGCCCGCCCCAGCTCCTCAAACATAAGCACTTGGGCGAGAGTCCCCAGCTCGCCGCCTCCATATTTTTTCGGGAACTTGACTCCGAGATACCCCAACTCGCCCAATTTTTTCAAAATGTGCACGGGATACTCATCCCTTCGGTCACACTCGTCGGCGATGGGCGCGATCTCTTCTGCGGCGAAACGGGCGATGGCCTTGCGAAACAATTCTTGCTCCTCCGTCAAGCTGAAATCGATCATTTTCCCACCTTCTTCTCCCTTCACTAAGCCGCTAACCCGCTTTAATCTCGCAACAGATCTCTTGTTTTGTTTGCTCATTTCCCCTGGAACTTCGGCTCACGTTTTTCTAAAAACGCGCGAACGACTTCGCGCACGTCTTCGGTCTGCACGGCCAATCCCTGGGCCTGCGCCTCGTAGGCCAAGACGTCTTCTAGATTCATACTTAAGCCGCGATTCATGCCAAGCTTCGTCCAGCCGAGCGCCTTCGTCGGGCCTTGAGCTAACTTCTGGGCCCAGTCACGGACCGTCTTCATGAGCTCCGCTGTCGGCACAACTTTATTGATCAATCCCAGCTCCAGCGCCTGCGGGCCGTAGATCTTCTCCGGCAAGAACGCTAATTCTTTGGCCTTGTGCAACCCCACCAGCCGCGGCAGAAGATAAAGCCCTCCGACATCCACGATGAGGCCCCGCCTGGTGAATGCCCAATAGAAATATGCCTCCTCAGCCATCACCACGAGATCACAAGCCAAGGCTAAATGGCAGCCCGCTCCCGCCGCTGCACCGTTGACGGCCGCAACCCATGGCTTCTCCATCTCCATGATGCCCTGCACGATGGGATTGAAGTGTTGATGCACCCAATCGCGGACGTGCACAGGATTTTGGGGGTCGACTCCCGCGCCCAAGTTTGCCAGATCCGCTCCGCTGCAGAAGCCGCGGCCCGCCCCCGTGAGAATCACGGCCCTCACCGCAGCATCAGTTTTAATCTGTTGAATCACCTGATTCAGCTCTTGGAGCATCGTCCCGTTGGCCGCGTTCAGCACATGGGGGCGGCTGAGTGTGATCACTGCCACGCCGTCCTTCTGCTCATAGAGCATCGTCTGATAAGTCATTGCATCTCCTTTGTTCATTGTCGGTACTGCTTGACATTCAGCCACTGCCCGCCGTCAATGGTCAAGACTTCGCCCGTGATATAGCTTGCATAGTCTGAAACTAAATAAGCCGCAGCCTGAGCGATCTCCTCGGGCGTTCCGAAGCGACCTAAAGCCACGCTCTTGCGAACCCGCTCGGCGGCCTCGGGATTGCCCCACAGCGCCTTCGAAGCCCCCTCCGTGGGCACCGGCCCCGGCGCGATGGCGTTCACACGAATGCCGTACCTAGCCCACTCAATAGCTAAAGTGCGGGTCATTGTCACGACGCCAGCCTTGGCACAGGCCGAATGAATGACTCCAGGCCCCGCTCCCCACGCATACGCCGCGACGATATTGAGAATATTCCCGCCTCGCCTCGAAGCGATCATCTCTTTGCCCACCGCCCGCGAACAGTAAAATGTGCCGTCGAGCACAATGCCCACGACCGCCCGCCAGCCGTTGACAGAAAGCTCTTCAGCGGGACAGATGAAATTACCCGCCGCGTTGTTCACCAGAATGTCAATCTGCCCAAAGCGCTCTTTCGTCTTGGTAACTAAATTGTCAACTTGAGCTGGCTCACGCACGTCTGTTTGTACAGCGAGCGCGTTGCCTCCCTGAGCTTCTATCTCTTTGACGGTTCTTTCGAGATTTTCTAGTTTCCGGCTGGCGACGACGACCTTGGCCCCCAAGCGAGAAAATTCTAAAGCCATCGCTTTGCCCAAGCCGGTCCCACCGCCGGTGATGATCGCCACCCGATCTTTTAAAGCATCTTTAGATAACATTGCCGTCAGTCTCCCTTTCACGGAACAATCACGATCCGCACGGGATCGCCGATCCGCTTTTCAAGTCGTTCTAAAGCTTCGTTGATCTGCGCGAGTGAAAGCTTCTCCGTCACTGAGCTAGAGAGATCGAGCTT
>FWPU01011129.1_pt1 | contig 10417 bp, 9 predicted proteins | sample 2228361 | NCBI WGS metagenome assembly FWPU01 (sample SAMEA103939777, study PRJEB20133) | metagenome | reverse complement strand
TCTTTATCGCCTGTACCTCCTGTTGCGAGGAAAATACTATCGTGCTCAGGGAAAAAGAGACAGTCTTCTTTCCAGACAAGTTGATCCTCGAGACCCCGGCGGACTGGCTGATGCCCTACCAAGACGTCTTCTTCCACGCTAGCGACAGGGTAAAGTTGCATGGCTGGTTCATTCCCGCTAAGGAAGGGAAGGCCAACCTGCTCTGGTTTCATGGGAATGCTGGAAACATAAGCCACCGGCTGGAGAACATTTACCTCCTCCACCATAAAGTCGGGATAAACATCTTCATCTTTGACTACCGGGAATACGGCAGAAGCGAGGGAGAAATCTCCAAGGCAGGGACATTTCTCGACGCCCATGCAACTTATGATTGCGCTTGCTCCCACCTTGGGCTAGACCCCAATATGACTATTCTCTTTGGCCGGTCCCTGGGAACAGCCCTGGTTGTAGAACTGGCCGTTCAGAAGCCCTGCCTTGGGGTTATCCTTGAATCCGCCTTCACCTCCACCGATGACATGATGAGGCTCTACTTCCCCTTCCTTCCCCCACCCGAGCCCGGAGCTGTCAAATATGACTCCCTTTCTAAGATTGGCAGCCTCAAAACCCCCAAGCTCATCATCCATGGCGAATACGACGAGATTATCCCTATATGGATGGGGAGACAGTTGTTTGATGCAGCCAGCGAACCCAAAGAGTTCTACCTCATAAGAGGGGCCCACCATAACGATACTTATATTGTAGGTGGTGAGGAATACTTCCAGACCATTGCTAATTTTATCCAGCGGTTGACGGAACATAGTTAAAAGCGCGTCCGGTTTTACTTTTTCATCGTGGCCTATCTCAACGTCCTGCAAGCGAATGTCAAGAAACTCCACCGCCTCAGGACGACCTAGATGCCGGCAGGCAGGGACGCAGGCCAAGATCGAGCTCATGACTTAGGCCGTCCATGCTAAAGCCATCTGTGGGAGCCTTATGAAGTGGAACGGCCTTTTTTGTTGACTTTTTTATTCTTATCAGTATACTTATACCGACAAATATCCTTGGAGGAATAAAATGGCCGCTGAAAAGGTAACCTTCACCCTCCCCGAAGAGCTCGTGCGGAGGCTGGAAAAAGTCCCTGCGGGGAAACGAAGCCTTTTGGTGGCGGAGGCCCTCAAGCGGGAACTCGACCGGAGAGCCGCGGCAGAGGCCTTGAAGAAGCTCCGGAGCAGGACTGCCTGGAAAGAAAAGGACCATCCTGATCTTCTATCCCCTGAGAATTTCAGTCGCTATAGGCCGGCAAAGAGTCGGGTGACAGGGTGAGCTACATTCTTGACACGAATTTTGTCATAGGACTTCTTCGGGGTGCAAGTTCCTACTGGGAGTACCTGGAAGGAATAGTTGAAGAAATTGTCCCTGCCATCTCGGCTGTGACCCGTTCGGAGGTTTTTGCAGGCTGCCACCATCATGAAGAGAGGGCAACTAAAAACCTCCTTGATCACTTCGAAACCATTTCGGTTGACGCCTCAATTGCGGATCTTGCGGGAAGGTATATCTATCGGTTCCGGCAAAGAGGATTGATCTTGCACTTAGAAGATGCTTTGATCGGGGCTACCGTAGTTATGGGAGGGCTCATCTTGGTAACCCGCAACGTGGACCGCTTCCCCATGCTAACATTAGGGCGAAACCTCCTCCGCTTTCCCGATTGAGCCGTGGTTCCAAGCCTGGCCTCCAGATTCAGCGGCCTTCGTGCCAAGGTTGAAATATAGATAAAGGAGAGAGATGCCAAGGATTGCTTTGCTCCCTGGAGATGGGATTGGCCTTGAGGTGACCCGCGAGGCGGTAAAGTGCCTGGATGTAGTGGCAAATAGGTTCGGCCTTGAGCTCCACTTTGAGGCAGGCCTGGTGGGGGGAGTGGCTGTTGAGGCGGTGGGGAGGCCTCTACCTTTAGAGACAATGGAGCTCTGTCTTTCCAGCGACGCCATCCTCTTTGGGGCGGTTGGAGCCCCTAAATACGATGGCCTTCCCAGGGAGCTCAGGCCTGAACAGGCCCTCCTGACCTTAAGGAAGGAACTCGGCCTATATGCCAATTTGCGACCTGCCAGGGCCTTCCAGTCCCTTCTTGATGCTTCCACCCTTAAAGAGGATGTAGTCCGGGGAGTTGACATTATGGTAGTTAGGGAGCTTACAGGGGGAATCTACTTTGGAAAGCCCAGGGGGATAGAGCCTGTAGAGGGTGGCGAAAGAGCGGTGGATACCCTCATTTACACTACAGGGGAGATAGAAAGGATAGCCCGGATAGCCTTCCAAGCGGCCACGATGCGGAGGAAGAAGGTAACCTCAGTGGATAAGGCCAATGTGCTGGCCAGTTCTGAGCTATGGCGCCGCGTTGCATCTGAGGTTGCAAAGGGTTTTCCCGATGTAACCCTGGAGCACATGTATGTAGATAACTGCGCTATGCAGTTGGTGAGAAACCCAAGGCAATTTGACGTAATTCTAACCGAGAACATGTTTGGGGACATCCTGAGCGATGAGGCAGCAATGCTGGTAGGCTCTATAGGAATGCTCCCTTCAGCAAGCATAGGGGCCAGGGTGGGAATATATGAGCCTGTTCACGGGAGTGCCCCTGACCTTGCTGGAAAAGATATAGCGAATCCTATTGCCGCCATCCTATCAGCGGCGATGATGCTCCGTTACGCCTTTGGAAAGGAAGAGGTAGCAGAAGCCATTGAAAGGGCAGTGACTGAGGTCCTGGACCAGGGCTTTCGAACCCCGGATATTCATAGCCCTGGAACCCATCTGGTAGGCACCATGCAAATGGGAGACCTCATAGCCTTAAAGCTGTCTACTCTGACACCTGAAAGCTGATACCTGACAGCTTTACAAGGGCCCTATCTTTTCTCGGTGGGCCTCGAGGGATAGCTCTATTATCCTCTCTATGAACTGCATGGGCTCCATTCCGGCCTCAGCAGCCTGCTGGAAGGCACAGGTAGAAGGGGTAACACCGGGCAGGGTATTAGGCTCAGTAACTATTACCGTATCTCCTACCACGAATCCATCAATCCTGGCATATACCCTTATCCCCAAGGCCTTGTAAGCCCTAAGCATTTCCTCCTGAACCTTTTTAAGTAAAGGCGCAGGGAGCCTGGCTGGTGTTATCATCTCGGCCCCGCCCGGCATAAACTTGTCTTCAAGGGTCAGGTAGTCATGACCATGGGCAGGGGGCGTCTCCGTAGGGAGCAAAGCAACGGGCTCGTTTCCTATAATGGTAGTAGTAACCTCCATACCCTCTAAATTCTCTTCAATCAAAATGACAGAATCATACATAAAGGCGTTTTTAATAGCTGTGGTTAATCTCTCCTCATCCCTTGCCTTGCAAAGGCCGGTGCTGCAACCCTCCCTGGTAGGCTTCACAACACAGGGAAAGCCAAAAGCATCCTCTACCCGCTTTATAACATCCTTCTGGTCAGTCTCCCATTCCCTCTTGGTCACGGTCATATGCCTTGGAACATTAACCCCTGCCGCCGTCAGAATCCACCTCTGCCGGGCCTTGTCCATTCCCAGGGCGGAGGCCAGAACCCCTGAGCCATTGTAAGGGATACCCTGGAGTTCCAGGAGACCCTGGAGGCATCCGTCCTCCCCGTATTTTCCATGGAGGGCAATAAAGACAAAGTCCACTAATTCTTTAAGGTCTTCATAGAGGACCCTTTTAGCCTCTTTTTCCACTCGGGTGGCGATGTCCCTGGTGGTATTTCGATACAGGAGTTTTATGGGGATTTCCCACAGCCTTCCCTCCTGGTCCATAAAGATAGGTATACCCTGGTATTTTTCTGGATTCAGGTTGTGATAAACATGCCTGCCGCTCTCCAGAGACACCTCCCTTTCTGAGGATATACCCCCAAATAGGACTCCCACCCTTAGCCTCTCAGCCATAAGCTTCCCCACTTAGCCCTTAGCTTTTAGCCCAAGAAAAGGCTAATGGCTAAAGGCCCTTTTCTATAAAGGACCTACCTTGTTCCTATGGGCCTCAAAGGCATACTCGACAATTTTGCCCAGGAGCATCCTCGGAGTAAGACCAATTTCTGCCGCCTGTTGAAAGAGGAAGGCGGGAGGGGCCATTCCACATGTGGAGTGACAGTCGCTGATAATTACATCTTCTCCCACTATAAAGCCATCTATACGGCTCGACCCCATAAAGCCCAGGACCCGGTGGGCCTTCTCTGCCTCTCTCATGACCTTTTCCAGGATATGCTCGGGAAGCCTGGCAGGGGTAACCTCCTCTGTAGCCCCTGGCATGTATTTATCCTCGTATGTGAAGTACTCGTGGACCTTTACTATCTCTGTAGGGGGCATGGCCTCCGGATTTTCATTTCCCAAAACGGTACAGGAAAACTCCATTCCATCCAGCATTTCCTCCACCAGGGCTTCGTTATCCCACTGGAACGCCTTCTCTAAGGCCTGGCCTGCCTGGTCTGCCTCCCTGACGATGGAGACACCAATACTTGAGCCTTCCCTTGTTGGCTTTACCGCACAGGGAAAACCGATGCTTCCCTCTATATCCTTTACGGCCCCTTCCGGGTCCTCCTTCCACCTCTTCATGGAAACCGTGACTCCTTTAGGGACCTTGATCCCCATTTCCCGTAAGAGCCGGTGCTGTATTGGCTTATTGAGCCCGATGGCGGAGGCCAGGACCCCTGAATTTGTGTAGGGGATTTTTAATAGCTCCAATACCCCTTGAAGGCAACCATCCTCGCCGTATTTGCCGTGGAGGGCCACGAATACTATATCCACTCTTTCTTTTAGGTCTTCATAACGGAGCCTCCTGGCCTCTCTCTCCACCCTGGCCGCTATATCCGTAGTGGTATTCTGCACAAGGAGCTTCTCCGGGAGCTCCCAGAGCCTGGCCTCCATATCCATAAAGATAGGAATCACTGTGTACTTCTGGGGGTCGAGCTGGCGACAGACATTCCGCCCCGAGGCCAGAGAGGGTTCCCTCTCTGACGACATTCCCCCAAAAATGACCCCTACGCGGATCAGGCTCTTCTCCCTTTGAGGTATGCCTTCCATTTTTGCTCTAATGTAAGCATAATTATTTCCTTTGTCAATAAGGGAAAAGCTTTGACCATCTATAAAAACAATGTTATAAATTTTTTTATATTTTTATATTAGCATTCCGAACGCTATTCAGGAGGCAACCATGGACCCCAAAGAACTCAAAGGAAAGGCAGAGCGCCTCATAGAGGAAATGAAGAAAGATAGGGGATATATATACCCCGAATGGGAGCTGGCAGCCCGTCTGGACCCTGACTTTATGGAGGCCTATAATACCCTCTACCGCCTTGCCCTGGGCAAAGGCAGGGCCCTACCCGTTAAATACCGGGAGCTTATAGCCATAGCCCTCCTTGCTTTTCGAGGGGAGCAAGAAGCAGTAGTTACCCACATTCGAAGGGCCCTCAGGCTTGGGGCTACTAAGGAGGAAATCTTTGAGACCTTTGAGGCTGCCCTGATCCCTGGGGGTGCCCTTACCTTCCTCAGGGGCTTAAGGGCCCTCCTCCAGATAGAAGAGGGGGATCAATCCTAATAAAAAGCCATGGCGGCGAAGGTCACAGCGGCACTGGCGTTGGACCATTGAGAGTACTTTAAGAGCCTCCCCTCTTTAGCATCAATTACCTTTAGCAGGGTATAAATGGAGGAAAGGCCGCAAATCCTCCTATCTTTATCCCTCGCTACAGAGCGATAGAACCCTTCCGCATCTAACCTTTCCCCATATCCCAGCATTTCCAGGTCCGCTTGGGCAATCCAGCGAAGGATGCCCGGAGTTATTGGTTCCCGGTCACCAAACCTGGGTCCTACATGGGATAGGTCAGCACCAGAAATTACCAATACCCTGTCCCTGCTTATTTCAATTGTTCCCCTCAATGCCTGGATAAAACCCGAGACCAGGGGCTCTTCTTCGGGGGCCTTCCCTTGGGCCATAATCTCGGAAAAGGAGCCGCAGAGAATAGGAACCATTCGGAGTCTCTCCCTCTCGGGGTATAGATACCGAAGGAATGCCGCCTGGAACTCGATGGAGTGCTCAGCCCTGTGGGCAATCTCGCCCTGAAAAAGGCCCTTCCCGCCTTCCCTTTCCAGGGCTTCCACGAAATCCCTGTCTGTCTCTAAATTCCCCAGGGGGGTTTCGAAGCCTTTCCTGGTCAGGGTGTAAAAACCCCTCGCCTCCCCATGGGCCGTTCCCAGGATGATGAACAGGTCAGCTTCTGTGCTTTCAGCTACCTCTTTATAGGCCCAGGCAAAGGTCGGCCCCCCACGGATAAAGTCTATGTGGGGGACTACTATACCTTTTATTGACCCTTTCTCTATTTGACCAGGTAGCCCTGGGCCCTCGGGATGAGTAAAGAATCCCTCAATATGCCTCTTCAGGGCTTCCGGGTTGGATTCGTAGGCCTTTCCCGCATGAAAGGCCTTCCTGATGGGCTCTTTGAGAAACTCCTCTTCTAACTGCCTCCTGAAATCGTGGAATTTATCGCTCTCCAAGAAGAGGCTGGAATCCAGCATCCCTACAATTTCATCTATCTTCTCCCTGTAGAGGAGCTCCCCGAATTTCCTCATGTAGTGTTCCTGGATGTCGAGGGGAGAGTGGTGGCCATCGAGGAGGCGGATGACCTCGAAAATCCTGGAAGGGACAAAGAGGACCTTTTCACTGTAGTTATATGGGTCCCTGAGGCATATCATCTCCTTCCCGTTCATCTCTGCAGGAAAGGCCTCTATAGGTCTTAGCTTTGGGTATTCCATTCAGTCCGTCCTCTTAATGTAGGGGCCGAACTCTGGGTCGGCCCTTGGGTGGGCAGGGACGTCCACCCCTACAATAGACTCTTTCCTGTCATTATATCTCTGCCCCTGGCAGGAGCCCCTGCGCTCCAGCTCCCTTTCTATTTCATTAAGCACCTGGAGCTTGTTCAATGACCATAGGGGGGCCACCAGAAGGTCTTTAGGGGCATCCCCGGTCAGGCGGTGAATGACCATGGTTTTTGGAAGGAGCGCCAGGAAGTCACACACCAGTTTAACGTATTCCTCTATCCTCAATACCTCAAATTCCCCTCTTTTATACATAGTCTCCAGGACTGTTCCTCTCAGGACATAGAGGAGGTGAATCTTTATCCCGTCCAGACCCAGAGCCGCTATTGTCCGCGCTGTTTCCAGCATGTCCTCTCTGGTCTCACCCGGAAGGCCCAGAATTACATGGGCACCTATATATATTCCCCTCCCTTTAGTCCTTCTGACAGCGTCAATAAAAGCCTCAGGGCCATGTCCGCGGTTTATGAGCTTAAGGGTCCTTTCATGAATGGATTGTAGCCCGTATTCTACCCAGACGTGATAGGAGCGGGCATAACCCTCAAGGAGGTCCAGGACTTCGTCCGGGACGCAGTCAGGCCTTGTGCCAATGGAGAGGCCTACCACATCCTCTACGGAGAGGGCCTCATTATAGAGCCCCTTCAGGGTCTCCACAGGAGCATAGGTATTGGTGTATCTCTGGAAATATGCGATAAACTTCTGAGCCCCGGTCCTCTCCCTGAGATACTCCCTCCCCCGGACTAACTGCTCCCTCACCGGGTAAGCGCTGCCCAGGGTGGAGTGGCCCGAGCCCTCATGGCAGTAAATACACCCCCCTGTCGCCACGCTTCCATCCCGGTTAGGACATGTGAATCCTGCATCTATAACGATTTTGTGGACTTTGCATCCAAAATGGTGTCGGAGGAAGGTGTTGAGGTCATAGTACCTCTTGGCATTTTTCGGAATTACTGTTATCATCAGAGTAACATTTTATAGGTAAATAATAAAAAATTCAAGGAATATGCAAAATTACGATGTAATTGTAGTAGGGGCAGGGCATGCAGGCTGCGAGGCTGCCCTGGTAGCAGCCCGGATGGGATGTAAGAGCCTGCTTCTAACCATAAATCGGGAGACCATTGCCTTAATGTCCTGTAACCCTGCCATAGGGGGAACAGCAAAAGGCCATCTGGTAAAGGAGATTGATGCCTTAGGGGGCGAGATGGGCAAGGCCGGGGATAAGGCAGGGGTCCAGTTCCGCATCCTTAATAGCTCCAGGGGGCCTGCCGTCCACTCTTCCAGGGTCCTGTGTGATAGGCAGGCCTGTCGCCTGGCCATAAGCGAAGCCCTGGAGGCCCAGGAGAACCTGGACATCAAGGAATGCCTGGTGGAGAGGGTCCTGGTCGAAGGAGGAAAGGTTATTGGGGTGGAGGATGGAAAAGGGCAATTTTATCAGGGAAAGGCAATTATCCTTGCCCCTGGCACTTTTTTAAATGGCCTCATCCATATAGGGCACCGAAACTTCCCTGCGGGGAGGGCCGGGGAGCTCCCTGCCCTTGGCCTTTCCCAATGCCTTCGAGGCTTGGGCTTTGAGCTGGGTAGGCTCAAGACAGGAACTCCCCCCCGTCTCCTGGCTTCTACCATAGACTTTTCCCGATGCAGGCGCCAGGAGGGGGACGCAGAACCCAGCCCCCTCTCCTTCTCCACAGGAAAACTCCTGGTAATACAAGTCCCATGCTTTATCACTTACACCACCCTTAGGACCCACGAGCTGGTGAGAAACAATTTGGCCCTATCAGCCCTTTATGGGGGAATGATAAAGGGGATAGGGGCCCGTTACTGCCCTTCTTTAGAAGATAAAGTGGTGAGGTTCGCAGAAAAAGAGCGCCACCAGGTAATCCTGGAGCCCGAGGGTTATGATCCGATAGAGGTCTTTCCTGCCGGTCTTGGAAACAGCCTCCCAGAAGAAATTCAGGTCCAGATAGTCCATTCCGTCCCTGGCCTTGAGGAGGCGGAGATAACGCGGCCCGCCTATGCCATTGAATACGACTTTGTCTATCCCACCCAGCTCAAGCTCACCCTTGAGACAAAACTCATAGAAGGCCTTTATTTAGCAGGCCAGATTAACGGAACATCGGGCTACGAGGAGGCGGCGGCCCAGGGCTTATGGGCAGGGATTAATGCGGCACTGAAAGTCCAGGGGAAACCTCCATTTATTCTGGATAGGTCCGAGGCCTATATAGCAGTCCTTGTGGATGACCTGGTCACTAAGGGGACTAACGAACCTTACCGGATGTTCACCTCAAGGGCCGAGTATCGGCTTCTACTTCGAGAGGATAACGCCGACTTGAGGCTCATGGAGAAGGGCTATGAGCTTGGAATAATCTCTAAAGAACAATATGAGGGGTTAAAGGAAAAGAAGCGGAAAATTGAGCTCGAACTCAAGCGTCTCACCGAGACCCGGGTCGTCCCTGGGCCGAGAGTAAACTCTATCCTGGAAGCGGCTGGAAATACTCCAATCGAAGAACCATGCACCCTGGCCCAGCTCCTGAAGAGACCTGGAATTAGCTATAAGGAGATCGCCTCGATAGGGGAAAGGGAAAACGAAATTGATCCCGAGGTGGCAAGGCAGGTGGAGATCGAGACCAAATACCACGGTTATATCCAGAGGCAGCTCATTGAGGTAGAGAGGTTCAAGAAACTGGAACAGAGGAAGATCCCTGAGGACCTGGATTATAAATCTATCCCTGGCCTCTCTACCGAGGTAATCCAGAAGCTCTCCCACATAAGGCCGCAATCCCTAGGCCAGGCCTCCCGCATATCAGGGATTACACCAGCAGCCATCTCCGTCCTTTTGATTTATCTGGAGAGGATGAGGAGGCAAAATTTTTGAAGACATAAAAATGGAAAGCCTCCAATCAAATCTCGTGGCGACTGTGAAATATCTCTCAGAGGATATAGGACAAAGGAGCTATCTTGATGTTGAAAAGCTTAACAAAGCCGCCCTGAATATAGAAGAAAAATTCCTCTCCTACGGCTGTGATGTAAAAAGACAGCCAATCCCTCTTCAAGGTAACACATATTACAATATAATCGGAGAGGTAAGGGGCACTGAAGCCACGAAAAGCGAGATACTCATAATCGGAGCCCACTATGACACTGTCATAGGGACACCCGGTGCAGACGACAATGCAAGCGGGATCGCAGTCCTGCTTGAGCTGGCAAGGCTTACTGCATTAAAGCCGCTTCAAAGGACAGTCCGCTTCGCTGCCTTCAGTTTAGAGGAACCCCCTCTTTTTAGGACTAAACACATGGGGAGTTATGCTTATGCAAAGAGCCTTAAAGAAGAGGGCATTAATGTTTATGGGATGGTTTCCCTTGAGATGGTCGGTTATTTCTGTGACCGGAAGGGCTCTCAGTATTATCCCCTTCCCTTATTCAAGTGGTTTTATCCGGACAGAGGTGACTTTATTGCATTTGTAGGGAACATCTCATCGAGGTCATTCACAAAGAAACTCAAGAGTTCTTTTAAAGCTGTATCTTCCCTGCCTGTAGAATCCCTAAATACTGTATCAATTGTTACCGGCGTGGATTTCTCAGACCATAGCAG
>FWPU01003286.1_pt1 | contig 10417 bp, 10 predicted proteins | sample 2228361 | NCBI WGS metagenome assembly FWPU01 (sample SAMEA103939777, study PRJEB20133) | metagenome | reverse complement strand
TCAGGGTTTAACCCCAGCACGTATTTCAGAAATTTCATATAAGCCGGGTCGTCCTCAACCACAAATATTTTTACCGGGTCTTTTTCGTACATATATAGAGATTTTCGGCTTAAAAGTTCTTAAAAACCATATTATTAACCAACTTTGCCGGTATGATTCCGGAGTTAAAACAACTTACCTCTGAAGAATTAGAAAAGATGTACACCGCTCCGTTATGGGTAAGTATTTTGATTGCCGGTGCCGATGGAAAAATGGACAAAGAAATACGGTCTAGTCTGATGATTGCAGAAAAAAAAAGCCGTACCGCTTCGCCGGCGTTAGCAGCACTGTACAAAGAAGTAATACGCGATTTTGAGGATAAACTCATGGTTTTAATTCGGCAATATCCGAGTGAACCTTCTCAGCGTAATTCACTCATCGTCAAAGACCTTTCCGGGTTAAACGTTATTTTACAAAAACTGGACAAGCAAATTGCCATTGAGTTTTACCATTCGTTAATAGCGCTGGCTGAAACGATTGCAAAGGCTTCAGGTGGTTTTTTAGGATTGAACAAGGTAGACGAGGAAGAAAAGAAATACCTTACCTTACCCATGCTTCATAACCCCTCCACCCTATAAGCGTTGTATGGCCGGCGTTTCTTTGGTATCGAGTGCAGCAATACCGTTGCGTTTTATTTTCCTGATGTGGCTGTTTTTTGTACTTGAACACCTGTACGGTTGGCCGTTAAGCGTGTTGGGTATTGTACCGCGTACGCTGCCTGGTTTAGCCGGTGTGCTTTTTGCCCCGCTTATTCATGGTGATGTGTACCACCTGCTTTCCAACACGTTGCCGTTGCTTTTTCTGGGCACCATGTTGTTTTTTGTGTACGAGCGTATAGCCGTGCGCGTATTTTTTCGCACTTATATCTGGACCAACCTACTGGTATGGTTGTTTGCCCGGCCGGCTGCGCACATCGGTGCCAGCGGCGTAGTGTACGGGCTGGCATTTTTTCTCATTTTTTTTGGTTTCTTTCGCAGAGACTTTGTTTCACTTACTATTTCTGTCTTTACGGTAATACTTTATGGAGGGGTGTTCTATGGTATACTTCCGGGCGATCCATTTGTTTCCTGGGAGTCGCACTTCGGAGGGTCGTTGGTGGGTATTTTTTCTGCTGTTAATTTTAGTTACCTCAAGCGGGTGTATTACTGATGATCGTAAATAAGTTATGGATACGGCGTTTAACAAGGTAGTAGACGATTTACGCAAAGGACTGTTCTATCCGCTTTACTTTTTACAGGGCGAGGAGAACTACTTTATTGATTACATAGCCCGATACATTGAACAACATGCCTTGCCTGAAGCCCAGCGTTCTTTTAATCAGGTGATTTTGTACGGCAGAGATGTAAATATAGCCGCCATTTTAAATTACGCCCGCAGGTTTCCGATGATGGCCGAGCGGCAGGTGGTGATTGTGCGTGAAGCCCAGGATATTGCCGATCTGAATAAGGAAACCGGAGCCAAGTTGCTGCTGCACTACGTACAACAACCCGTACCTTCAACTGTTTTGGTGTTTTGTATTAAAAACAAAAAGCTCGATAAAAAGAAAGCACTTGGAAAAGCGGTGGATAAACTAAAGGGTACGCTAACCTGCAATAAACTTTACGACAACCAACTGCCTGGTTTTGTAAACTACTACCTGAATGAGCATGGCCTTACTGCCGAAAACGGGGCAGTACAAGCGCTTTGCGACCTGGTGGGTAACGATCTGAGCCGGCTGGTAAATGAAATTGAAAAACTGCGCATTAACCTGAAAGACAACCAACCGATTACGGTTAACCAGGTGCTCGACAGCGTAGGGGTAAGCCGGGAATACAACATCTTTGAGCTGCAAAAAGCCCTTGCCCGGGCCGACCGGCCGGCCGCTGCGGTTATTACCGCGTATTTCGAGGCCAATACCAGGCGAAATCCGGTAATACCGGTGGTTGCCTTTCTGTACAGCTTTTTTAGTCGGTTACTGATAGCTTCGAAAATGGAGAAAAAAGATGAGAAAACAATTAGTAGTATTTTGAAAATCAATCCATTTGCTGCCCGAGATTATAGTGCTGCCTTAAGATATTATTCCCCTGCAAAAATTATCCGCAACATCCGGCTGATATGCGAAACCGATCTTAAACTTAAAGGTGTTGAAAGCGGCTCAGCATCCGAAGGGCAATTGCTGCGCGAATTGGTGTTTCGTCTTATGCCCTGAGTGCAAACAGCCTGCTTGCTTTGTCATATCCTGATTCTGTTTAACTTTGAGACGTTTATTTTTTAAACTTTGTCTTATCGTTTACAATATTTTTTGAGCTTAGGTGTTTTAAACATTGAAATGCTCCGGCTAACTTATTTTGCTCTTCTGCTGTTTACTTCAACTGCTTTGTATGCGCAGGATCAACTCTCACGCAGCCGAACGGACGAACTGTACCGCAAAGGCCTTGAACTGATTCAGCACGGTAACTTTGGTGCGGCAAGAAAGGTATTTGATAATTTTCTGGAAACGGCAGATGCCCGCGACCTGCGCAGGCCTGAAGTTATGTACCAACGTGCTTACTGTGCCCTGCAACTGGCACATGCTGACGGCGAAAAGCTCATGACCGATTTCATGGAACATTACCCGGCCCATCCCCAGACGGTACTGGGAAACCTGGAAATGGCAAATTTTTTCTACAGGGAAAAAAATTATGACCGGGCGGCCAATTTGTATTCGCGTGTTCCCTTTGAGGCCCTTACCCGCGACCAGCAAAACGAAGCAAGGTTTAAATGGGGCTACAGCCTGTTTACTCAAAAAAAACTGGGTGAAGCCCGCCAGCAGTTCAACTACGTTAAAATACAAAATTCCGAATATGCCGCTGCCTCCAATTACTACGCGGGTTTTATAGCCTATAACGAAAAAAAATATGAAGAAGCATTAACCGATTTGAAGAGAGCCGAAGCCCAACCTTCGTACGCTCAGGTGGTTCCTGTGCTTATTGCCGGATGTTACTATCATCTGCAACGGTACGATGACCTGTTGGCTTATTTCGAAAGTCTTCAGCCGCGGGCGGCATCCGTGAACGCCTATGCCGATATTGCCCTGTTTGCGGCCGATGCCCAGTATTTTAAACGCAGGTATTCAGCGGCTATTTCTGCCTATGAAACCTACCTAAAGAACAATGCCGGCAAAGCCCCGGCCGTTGCCCTGTTTCGTGCGGGCCATGCCAGCTTTATGATGGGGAAGGATAATCAGGCTTTTCCGTGGCTAAAGGCCGCAGCTTCGGCTCAGGATAATGTAAGTTATTATGCCTCCTATTACCTGGGTATTTTGTATGTGCGGCAGGGCAATAAAATACCCGCCCACAATGCCTTCGATTACGCACGCAAACACCCTTTTGACAAAACGTTGGCAGAAGAAGCAACCTTTTTTCTGGCCTAAGTTACCTACGAAAGCGGCCAGGCCGATGAAGCCATAACCGAACTGGAACAGTTTATTAATCGATATCCGCAAAGCACAAACCAGCAAGAGGCCCGCGAGCTGTTGGCGCAAGCTTATGTAAATGGCAATAACTATAACAAAGCCATTGAATACATTGAAGCACTGCCTGCGCGCAATGCTGCTGTTCGCGAAGCATATCAAAAAGCAACATACTTAAAAGGAGCTGAGTTATTTAATAAAGATGATTATGCCGGCGCGGTAGCTTATTTTGAAAAATCGCTGGCCGAGAACATCAGGCAAGATTATACCGCGCAGGCCGCCCTGTGGTGTGCCGAAGCACTAAGTGTACTGAACAGAAGCGATGAAGCCCGTAAAAAATACGAATTGGTGTTACAGATGGAAAAAGCCTCCCCTCGGGAAGTGGTGCAGCGCGCTCATTACGGACTTGGCTACGTGTGGTTTAATGCTAGAGAATACGAGAAGGCGCTCATTCACTTCAGAAATTATTTATCAGGGGCCGGTCGCGGTACCGCGATGTACATTGATGCCACTGTGCGTCTGGCCGACTGCCTGTATGCCACAAAATCATATACCGAAGCAATTGCCCAATATAATCGGGCACGGCAGGTGGGCTCGCCGGAAGACGATTATATTCTGTTTCAGTTAGGCATGATTAACGGCATTTTGCGAAAGTATGAAGAGGCCAAAAAGCAGTTTAATCTTTTGCTCTCGCAATATCCGCATTCCACTTACCGCTTTGAAGCACTCTATCAGCAGGCCCAATTCGACATCGAACAGGGACAGTATGGAGTTGCCGTAGAAAGCCTCAGCCAGCTTATCCGCCAGGGGAGCGGCTCGAAGTTCATTCCTTATGCGCATCTTCGAAGGGCTGCATCTTATTACAATCTCAAACAATACGATAAGGCTGCCAACGACTATGCAGTTATATTGCAGTCATACCCTTCTCACCCGGTAGCCCGAAATGTATTGCCACTGTTGCAGGAAACACTTAACCTGGCCGGGCGTGCGCAGGAATTCGATACTTACCTGGCTCTGTACAAGCAGGCCAACCCGGCCGACAGCAACATCGAGTTGATTGAGTTCGAGCGTGGCAAGAATGCCTACTTTGCCGGAAGGTACACGCAGGCCGCAGATGCCCTGCAGACTTTCCTTAACACTTACCCGCAAAGTTCGCGACAAGCGGAAGCCCGATTTTACCTGGCCGAGTCGCTGTTCCGCCAGCAGCAATTTACAAGCGCACTATCTCTTTATGAAATATTGCAAAAGGATGCACCCTTTAGCCAGCAGGTGCGTGTGGTACAGCGCGTAGCCGAAATACATTTTAAAGAAGGTCGCTACCAACAGGCCGTGGGGGCTTATGGCAAACTCGAACAGCTGGCTGCTACGCCGCGCGACCGGTACGTGGCATGGTCGGGCTTGATGGAGGCTTTCTATCTGTTAGGAAACTACGATTCCGTAACCGTATATGCCCGCCGGATAATCGATCGGGGCAATATCAATGCCGGCGCGGTAAACAAAGCTTCCCTGTTTTTAGGAAAAGCGGCCATGGCCCGTGGTGATTTCGACACTGCCAAAGACGAATTCCTGGCAGCACTCAATACCGCGCGCGATGAGTACGGTGCCGAAGCCAAGTACCGGCTGGCCGAAATATTTTTCCGGTCCGGTCAGCACCGTCAGTGCTACGAAACCTTGATTAGCCTGAACACCGATTTTGCTGCTTACGAGGAGTGGGTAGGTCGGTCTTATCTGCTACTAGCCGACAATTTCGTAGCCATGAATGACCGGTTTAATGCTCGGGCCACGCTTCAGTCGCTTATCGACCGCTTTCCGCTGGCGCATATCCGCGAAGAGGCTAAAAGTAAACTGGCTGAATTGCAACGTCAGGAAAATAAAGAGAAACAACAACCTGCCGACAGTACCGATAAACAATAGTTCATGCAAAGGTCTTTTTTTATTATAGCCTGTGCGCTCGTCCTGCTTGCCGCCAAGGCGCAGGAACCCGTGCAAACCGAACTGGCACCGGTAGAAGTAGAAATTGTTCGTGAACGAAAAATTGTTTTACCCGAAGCCAGCCGGTTGTTCGAAAAAATACCCCCACGGCCCGCTGAGCCGATTAGTCCGGCCGTTAGCTATAACTTCAGGCCGCTCGAATTTTCAACACCGCCTTTAAGTGTTTCCATACGGCCGTTTCGTTTAAAAGAAGAGGCTCCTGTAAGTGTACATCAGGGTTTTATTAGTGCGGGTTTTGGCAATTATGCCTCGCCCTATCTGGAAGGATTTTACAACTCGGCACGCAACAAAAACCAGCTGCTGGGCATTCATGACTATCATACCAGTTCGGGAAAAGGTCCGGTTGATGGCAAAAACTCAGCCACCGGCTCTTCCGGTCTTTCATTTTATGCCGAGTCATTCGGTAAAACCATTACCTATACAGCCGGCCTGGGATTGCACCACCGGTTCACCCATTTTTACGGCTATCAGCAACCCGATGTTAGCCGCGACACCCTCCGGCAGGCCTTTTTGTTATTCTGCGCTTCAGCCGGACTGGCCAATGCCAGGAAATCAAATTTCAATTATTCACTTCATGCCGATTTCAGTTATTTGGATGACAAACGCAGCGCTTCCGAAAGTACGGTAGATTTTCAGTTTGCTTCGGGCTACCTATTTAGCAACCAATCCGCTATAGAGCTAAACGCCTTCTATTCGATTATGGCGCGCAAAGACCTGATGCTCGAGGCTACACCCCGTCATTTGTTGTCGGTTCATCCGGTTTATCGCTTCAAGATAAATGATCAGTTCAGGCTTGCAGCAGGTGTTGTGGCTGCCTACGATACGGATACCCTAAGCCAGCGCGCACTGCATTTATATCCCGATCTTCGGGCATCTTATCGGGTTAGCCCTTCGGTTGAGGTGCTCAGCTCGCTTGCCGGCGGGCTGGAGCGGGTTTCGCTGCAAACCATTACAAGGGAGAACATGTGGGTCATGCCGCGAATAGCGCTAAATAATGTAAATACCATGTTGGAATTTGAAAATTCGGTACGTGCCAGGGCAGGTGCCGTATTCACCTTGCAGGCTGGTTTTTCGTTGGCCGCACTGCAAAACTTTTACGTGTACCTGAACGACGCACTAAAGGTAAATGAGTTCTATGTAGTTTACGACGGGGGCACCACCCGCAGAACCAACCTGTTTGCTGCTGCTCACCTTAACCGGGGTGATGTGCTGAGCATTCAATTACGCGCTGACCTGTTTCGTTACCGCACCGATGAACTAACCGAAGCCTGGCATCGTCCGGGCTACCGCACTGCACTTAATGCCTCGTACAATATCCGCAAGAAACTGCGCTTAGATGCCGAATGTATTGCATTAGGCGATATCCGGGCACAAAACCCGCTGACCAGCCAGGTGGTTAAACTCGATCCGGCCCTCGACCTTAACCTGAGGGCAGAGTACCTGGTTTCATCGGGTTTTTCCGTGTTTGTCAGAGGTAATAACCTAACCAATAATAAATATGCCACGCTGCTGTTTTATCCGGTAAGAGGGCTTCAGGTTACAGCCGGGCTTACCTGGAGTTTTTAGGGACAGGGTATGAAAATTTGGCAGCATCGAAAAAACGCGTAATTTTGTTTGAAACTCAATTTTTTTATTCTTCATGACCAGAAAAAAGAAGACGGGTGAAAGCGATTCGAACGATGAGCACACCAACCTTTCTGATGAAACCTTTGGATTGCCTGAAATTCATTACGAGCCTATCCGTAAAGATTCCGGCAAGGAAGAGTCCGGCCCGGAACAGGTAAGTGAAGAGCCTGCACAGGCTGAAGAACCTGCTCAGGTTGAAGAACCTTTGCATGAAACTGCTTATGCAAAGGAAGATGAAGAACACCAGCCGGTTGCCACGGCAGTTGATGAGCAAGACTCTTCGCGCGAATCGGGTAGCTTTGAATATGTTGATGCCCCGCCATCGCCTGTGTGGCCCAAGCTTCTTGCACTTGTTGCCGTGCTGGTACTGGCAGGAGCCGCCATTTATTACTTTTTAATCTACAAGCCGAAACAGGATGAGGCAGAAAGGCGCAGGCAACTGGCCCTGCAGGAACAACAGGAAGCCGAGCGCAAACGTCAGGAAGAGGAGGAGCGCTTACGCCTTCTGCAGGAAGAAAAGGAGAGGCGTCTGCGCGATTCGCTGGCCGCCCTGCCTACAACCGGAACCATTGAAACCCTGGAGCAACGTACCGGGCAGTATTACGTAATTGTGGCCAGTGCCATTGACGGAGATTTGATTATGGATTATGCCAAAAAACTAAGCGAAAAGGGAGTAAGCACCCGAATTATTCCGCCTTTTGGCAAATACAAGTTTTATCGTCTGGCTGTTGATACCGGCGATTCTTTTATGGCAGCCCAGGCTAAAGCCGAGGGTTTGAAACCCCAGTACGGAGAAGCCGTATGGGTTCTTAAATACTAACATGCCGGTAGATAGTTTTTAAGCTTTACCGTTTATTTTTTTAACTGATATGATGCTACAGATTGTAACCGAAGCCGCCTCGCTGCAGGCAGCAGCAGACCAGCAAATGTCGCTTTGGGAATTGTTCAAGGCAGGGGGTTGGATGATGTACCCCATCGTGTTGCTCTCTTTCGTTGCTGTTTACATTTTCATCGAGCGCCTGCTCTCCTTAAATAAAGCTAACCAAAACCCCGATGCGCTGATGAGCAAAGTGAAAGAACTGGTTTTAAAAGGCGATGTTAACGGAGCCAAATTGCTGTGTACACAAAACAATACGCCCATTGCCCGAATGATTGAAAAGGGCGTAAGCCGCATTGGTAGTCCGTTAAAAAATATCGAGGCCTCAATCGAAAACGTTGGCCGGATTGAGATATTTAAATTAGAAAAAAACCTGAGCACATTAGCAACCATTTCGGGTGTTGCGCCAATGATGGGCTTTCTGGGCACGGTAATCGGAATGGTTGAAGCGTTCATTGCCATCTCGCAACAGGAGGGGTCGGTAAGTCCTAAACTTCTTTCCAGCGGTATTTACACGGCTATGATTACTACCGTGGCGGGTCTTATTGTAGGCATTATAGCTTATCTGGCCTATAACTTTTTAGTTACCCGGGTGCAGAAAATCATCCACAAAATGGAATACTCTTCAATAGAATTTATCGACCTGTTACAGGAACCCCGATGAACCTGCGCTCCAAAAACCGCATTGAACCCATGTTCAGCATGGCTTCCATGACTGACCTGATATTTCTGTTGCTTGTATTCTTTATGCTTACCTCATCCTTCGTAACCCCTTCGGGTTTACCGGTAAATCTGCCCACCAGTGTTCAAAGCAAAATTGAAGTGCAAAAAGTGTCGGTAACGGTAACCCGCGACCTGCAGTATTACGTAAACGATAAAAAAATAGCACGCAGTATGCTCGAAGCCGAGTTGAAAAGCCGCCTTACACCCGGCACCGGTTCGGTGGTGCTGCATATAGACAAAGACGTTCCCTGGCAACACGGCATTTATGTGGCCGACATAGCCACCCGGCTCGAAGCCAAGGTAATTGTGGCTACCAAACCCAAATAACATGATTACCACCGAAGAGAAACGCAACAAAAACGTTGCCCTGGCGCTTTCAGTGCTAATTCACGGGTTGCTGCTGCTTTTTTTTATCTTTACCATGGCCTGGCGGGCGCCCAATCCGCCTCTGCCCGAATATGGTTTCGAATTAAACTTTGGAACAGACCCGGCAGGCAGCGGCATCCAACAACCGCTTCAGCCTTCCGGTGCTGAAACTTCGGGCCAACAACAGCCGCAGCCCGAGCAGGTACCCGAACAGGAGCCAACTCCGGCAGTGGACAGCCGCACGGATGAAAAACCGGTTGACTCCAAACTGGAAAGCCCCGTACCGGTAAAGGAAGAAAGAAAAGAGGAAACCAAGAAAACCGAGCGCGTTACCGAAAAGTCGGAGCAAAAAACGCTTGCCAAGGAAAACACCGGGGCCGCTGATAAGAAAGAAACGCCTGCAAATCCACTAGCCACCTATACCGGCAAGCCGGCCAGTCAGGGAAATAAACCTAAGGCCACGGGCGACCAGGGCAACCCCGAGGGAAAACCCGATGCCAAAGCCCTGTATGGCCCGCCGGGCGGTGGGGGCGGAGGGCCACAGCTAAACCTTGCCGGCTGGACATGGGACTACATCCCTACACCCAACGTTCCGGATAATGAGTCGGGTAGGATTGTTTTCAAAATTTGGGTAAATGCCGAAGGGGAGCTGGAGCGATTTGAGGTTATTGAACGAAGCGTTAGCCTGGAAGCCGAACGGGCCTGCCGAGAAGCTCTGGAAAAATTAACTTTTACACGTAAAGACGGAGTTGCAATCCCGGCCATATCCGAAGGAACCATCACCTTCGTTATACGTGCCCGTTAATCAGGAGGTCTCCGCTTGTATCAATTATATCCTATTCGGATAAAGCATCGGCAGACAGGCGTTTGACAAATTCATGAAAAAATTATTTTTGCACTGCCCGTTCCGGGTGCATTTGTTTCTTGCCCATGGATATCCGTATTGAAAATCTTAGCAAACGTTTTGGCTTGCAGAAAGCCGTTGACGGCATATCGTTTGAAGTAAAAACAGGCGAGATTGTGGGCTTCTTAGGACCCAACGGAGCCGGAAAGAGCACCACCATGAAGATGATTACCGGTTATCTGGGCATCGGCGATGGAGATATTTTTATCGGAAACCGATCGGTGCGCGAGCACGGTGACGAACTAAAAAAACACATTGGTTACCTGCCTGAGAATAACCCCCTGTATACCGATATGCCGGTAATTGACTACCTGGTATTTTGTGCCGAGCTGCAAGGATTGTCGCCCGGTAAGAAAACCGACAGGGTAAAGGAGATGATTCAAATAACAGGCCTGCAGGCTGAAAAGCATAAAAAAATTGGAGAGCTTTCGAAAGGTTACCGGCAACGGGTAGGGTTGGC
>FWPU01013323.1_pt1 | contig 10420 bp, 9 predicted proteins | sample 2228361 | NCBI WGS metagenome assembly FWPU01 (sample SAMEA103939777, study PRJEB20133) | metagenome | reverse complement strand
TCCAGGTGCGGTTTTAACCGCTGCCGGTTTGCCGGAAAACCCAAAGAACTTTTGGAGAGCACCTCTAGTCCCGGTTTATTGAGTGGCGGTTTGAAGAACCGGCGTCTGTATGAATACCGAGATCATGGCAGCGAGAAAGGAGATCCACAATGAGCCAGAATCTGCTGAATAACGGTGACTTTGAGGCTGACTGGGGAACGGAGCAAAGCCATCATTGCTTGGTCTTCCCTGAAGGGGCAGCGCCCTACTCCAAGGATATCGAAAACATCTTTACCCCGCCGGGGTGGACGGTGTGGTTTCACCACAAGCCGGGCACGTGGGATCAGCCCGAAGTGCGCGATGCCTGGCGGCACGCTGACCCCCACCGCGTGCACAGTGGTCAGAAGGGCATCATGTTGTTCACCTTCTTTCGTGGCCACGACGCAGGTTTCCTCCAGCAAGTGCGCGTCGTCCCCGGCACCCGCCTGCGCCTGACGGCCTGGGCGCACGCCTGGAGCAACCATAACGTGCCGGGATATACCTACTACGGTAACGCGCGCTGCTCGGTCGGCGTCGGGTGTGGGCCGGTATACATCGAGGAGGGCCAGGCACCGCCGCTGAACGGAAATCCGCTCAACGACGCGATCGGCAATTTTACCTTCACCGTAGGAATTGATCCGACCGGCGGGACGAACCCTCTGGCCGACACGGTTGTGTGGAGCAAGGGAGCGCATATCTACAACGAGTACCACCAGGTCCCGGTGGCCGAGGCGACGGCGCAAGGAGATACCGTGACCGTTTTCCTGCGCAGCAAGACGTTGTGGGCATTCGAGAATAGCGATGCATACTGGGATGACGCGGAGTTGGTGGCGGTCGGCGTGTCGTCACCGGAGGTGCGATTGATCCAGGATCCTGCGAGTGTGCCTGTCGGCGGGGCCATGGTATTCCAAGTACGCTCGACACTCGTGCTGACGGAACCTCACCTGACGGTTCGTCGGCCTTCAGGCCTAGACGTGCCGGAGGTGACGGTGGTGGCCGGGCGCGATGGGGAGTGGTACACGTGGGCCTATACTATCCCTCCACAGAACGAGGCCGGAACCTATCAGGTGATCTTTACCGCCGCGGGTGGCATCAAGGAAACGACTACCTACGAATATGCGTTGCCGGTCAAGCCGCCACGCGGGCAACCACGCGAACAATACGAACGCACCTACGTGTTGCTGCCGCCAGATGCCGATGCTGCATGGGCACAGGCGGTAGTGGATGCGGTCTGGGACCGACGCCGCTTTACGGTTGGGGGAAGTGCCGACGATGCCGGCATCGGCGACTTGGACAGTCGCAACGTGATTGCCATCAACCCGGACAGATGGCCCTCTGATCTACGGGCCTTCCTCGAGCAGTATTACCCCGGCGTCCACTATATGTCCGTCGAGGCCAGATCGCCGGCTGAGTTAAAGCGCAAGTTGCAGCAATTGTGACTTTCGTAAGACAAGCCTCTGAGCGTTCAGGGACGGATAGGCGTATGCCCTCCGTCCCTGAACCTATGAAATGCTGGACACTACTGTGGCCTGCCCTCGGTGTCGCGGCGCTGGCTTTCTTCCTGCGTGTCTATCTGCTGCCCTATGTGCCGTTTGGTTGGCACCCCGACGAGGCGACGAAGGGCTTGCTGGCCCGTGACCTGTTGGCGGGCAAGTGTTGCCCCGTGTTCTTCTCCGCATTCACAGGCCGAGAGGCACTGTACGTCTACCTGGAGGCCGGCGCCTTTGCGTTGTTCGGCGAGGGAATGTTTGCCGGACGTTTGCTCTCCGCCTTCATCGGCACGCTCACAGTCGCGCTCACGTATGCGCTTGGCAAAATCCTGTTCGGTCGCCGGGTCGGGCTGCTCACCGCTGCGCTGTTGGCTGTCTCACTATGGCACCTCATCGCCAGTCGTAATGGCTACCGGGCGGTACTCCAACCGCTGGTGCAGTTGTCCGTTCTGTGGCCCCTATTTCTGGGTTGGCGGGTAGCGCCGGGTAGAGGATGGCGGTATTTTGTCGTTGCCGGTTTCTTTCTCGGCCTGACCCAGTATACCTACACCGCTGCCCGCGCGTTCCCCGTCCTTGTTGGGAGCATCCTTCTCCTTGCGCTCGCGCTCTCGCCGTCGCGCGTCACCCGGTACTGGCGGCAGTTGATGCTGATGGTACTCGTTGCATTCGTGGTGTTCCTGCCCTTGGGCATTCACTTCTACCGGCATCCGATAGACTTTTATGGGCGTGCAGCGCAGATTTCCGTCTTCACGCCCTCCTGGGCCGGCGGAGACCCGTGGGGCAGATTGCGGCAGAGCCTCAAAGAAACGGCGCGCATGTTTACGGTCTGGGGCGATCCCAATTACCGCTTCAACATTGCCGGCCGGCCGGTGTTCGGCGCAGCGGACGGCGCCCTCTTCTACGGTGGGTTGCTCGTGGGGCTGTGGCTCGCTGTTCGCAACAAAGGGCTGCGTCGTCTGACCTACGCTGCGCTGTTCCTCTGGTTGGGCATCATGCTCGTGCCGATGGTGCTTTCGGCGGAAGGGCTGCCCTATTACCAGCGAGCCATCGGGATCCTACCGGCGCTCTATTTCTTTCCTGCACTGTCGTTGTCTTGCATCCTGCATCTTGCGCTTCGTGCCACGCCAGCGAAAGCACGGCTACGATACCTGTGGTGTGGTGTTCTGGCACTGTTCTTCGTCGGGCTGACCGTGCGCACATACCGCGACTATTTCTTCGCCTGGCACACTGCCATGCGTAACGACGACGACCGGCGCGTCGCGATGGTCTATGTGGCGGATTACCTCAAGCAGCAAGGGCCTTTAGGAGACGTGTACCTCTCCACCGAATATGCTGAGCACCCCACGTTGGCATTCCTGGCCCCGCAGCGGTACGATGGCATTCACTGGTTCAATGCCCAGCAGAGCCTGCCTTTACCCCCGCCCGGCATAGAGGCCACGTATGTGATGCTGCTGGAGAACCCCCCGCAGCGTGCGCTGATGAGTCGCGTGCCCGACCTGAGCCGGGTGGACACGGGGCTCGATCGTTTTGGTCGTGCGGTCTTTGAGGTGTACCGTTGGGAGGGTGGTCCCTATCCGCAGGCAGCGGACCAATCGCCGGCAATCTGGTCGTGGGAGGTGACGTTCGAGCCGGGCGACCCTGACCATTTGCGTCACCCCATTGACCTGCCGGTCAATTTCGGTGACGTGATGGAGTTTGTCGGCCACGACCGCAGCGCGGAGACGATCGGAGAGACGCTCGAAGTGGTGCTATACTGGCGGCTGCTGCGCAGGCCTGAGCGCCACTATTCGATCTTTGCGCACCTGCTGGACGCCCAGGGGCAGATCGTTGGGGAGTATGATCGCAATGCCTACCCGACCAGTTTTTGGTGGGAGTCCGGCGGCGAGATACTACTGAGTTATTTCCCGTTGCAGGTGAAGCCGGGAACGCCGCCAGGCGAATATCAGTTAGAGTTCGGCGTCTATCACCAGCCAACCGGCGAGCGGCTGCCGATCTACCAAAATGGCGAGATGGTGGCCGACCGGCTACTATTGCGACCGGTGAAGGTGCGGTAGGGCAGGTGGTCAACCCGCTCTACTGGCCGATCAACTCGACCTCGGTGATTATCGCCTGGTACGTGTGCCCGGATGCATAGATAGCGATCGTCTTGATTAGCCGGGGCGGTTGACCGCCCTGCGATAGCGGCGGGATCAGGTTAGACGAGAGGTAGGCATACCAGGTGCCTTGAGGGACGCGGATGTGTTGATTGTGTGTGCTGCACGTGACGCAAACCTCTGGGTTCACGGAAGTCGCATCGGGCAGCGCATAGAACCCCTGGGTCCATTCCTGGTCTGTACCATTGGCGTCCACATAGTCAATGCGCACCATCACCGGGCATTCGCTGCCCAACGAGCCACACAGCGGCACATCCTGTTCCTCGACGCGCAGCAAGAGGTGCAGCCGCAGGGAGCGTAGCCCGCTAACGTCAGCGTCGAGTTCCTGGGCGATGCCGGTCTGGGCGGGCCCCTGACCCTGGCGGGTGATGATGAGCGCCGGGATATTCTCTATCGTGGTGATCTGCGCTGTGCCTCCCGCCTCGCCTGCAACGTCAATCCTGCTGTAGGTGTTCCAGTTCTCTTCTAACGGGGCTACAAAGTCGCCGTTTGTGACGAGGTTAGAGGCATGGGGCAGCGGGCCGACGATGCGCTCGCTGTTCACGATCGCGTATTCGGGGCGTTCGGTTGGCCTCAATCGCGCTGCCCATTCCCCCTTGCTCAGGTCGGCCTGTCCGTTATAGGCCGTGAGTTCCATCTGATTCCCGTTTACTTTGAGCTCGTACCTCCCCCTCGTGAGCACGGCGATTCCCTGAGGGGTCTGCACTCGGACTAGCGTGGGCTTGTCACCGTCATCGAAGACCCGGATGCGCACCTGCCCGGCCCGCATGTTCAGTGTGATCTGGTGTGGGAGGCGGCTGGGCGCGTAGCGCGGCGAGCGTGCCGATGAGAGGGTGACCTCGGTGTAGTTGTACAGTTGCACGCTGGCGAGGATTGGGCTATCCGCCCGCCGGGCGCGTATCACGAGCCGGCCCAGGGTGGCATCTGTAGCCACAACCGTACGCTCTGGAACATCGCCACGATGTTCGGGGATAGAGGTGAACTCTCCCCGCCCGGGCAACATGGCGCGCAGCGGCCCTTGCTGCACCTCGAGCGTCACGTCCTGTGAGGCGCGAGCGTGATAGATGTAGTAGCGTATACCGATGGGGGTGCCGATCGCCAGGCTGACACAGATGAAGAATGAGATCAGCAGGACCATCCAAGCCAGCAATTCGGGATTCTTTGTCTTCATAGGTACCGTACCCGGAAACGCTCGAATTCACCGGTGGCTTCGCTCCACTCGATGTCCACGCGCGCGACAAATGCCGACGGGGAACCACGATGCAGGAAAGCCTTGAACTGATCGAGCGCCGCGTGGCTTCCCTCTGCCACGGTCTCCACGGTACCGTCCCAGCGGTTGGCGACCCAACCCGTGAGCCCCAAGCGTTGGGCAACGTTGACGGTATAGTAGCGGAAATTCACCCCCTGGACTTCTCCGTGTACGATGGCATGCAGGCGTGCTTCTGGCTTGTCTTCCATGCTACACTCCGAAGAGGATGCTGATGAAACGAGGTTCTCGCTTGTCAAAGCGGTGCAGGCCGGCCTCACGGGCCTGTTGGACGGCCTGTTCGTACTCGGCCCGCGTGATCGGGCGATGCAAGGGCGGCATAGCGGCTGCCTTGTAACACGGGCGATACTGATCCATGACGTTGACATAGGTATCGCGCGAGATTTCCTCTGCCAGGAAGCGGGCGATGGCGGGTGTACCGGCCAGTCCTTCGGGCAGCACCAAGTGGCGCACGAGCAAGCCTCGCAGTGCGACCCCATTCTCGTCGAGCACCAGGTCGCCTACCTGCCGATGCATCTCCTTGACGGCAGCCTGGTTGATCGCGGGATAATTCTTGATCCTCGAATATCTGTGGGCGATCTCCTCGTCCGCATACTTCATATCCGGCATATAGATGTCCACCACGCCGTCGAGCAACTCCAATGCGGTCAGCGAGTCGTAACCCCCTGTATTCCACACCAACGGCAGCCGCAGGCCCGCCTGTGCTGCGATCAGGACGGCAGCCAGGATCGGTGCCACGACATGAGTCGGTGACACGAGATTGATGTTATGGCAGCCACGCTCCTGTAGTGTGAGCATCATCTCGGCCAATTCCTCCGGCTCGACCTCGTCGCCGTGGCCCAGTTGGCTGATGTCATAGTTCTGGCAGAACTGGCAGTTCAGGTTGCACCAGGCGAAGAAGATGGTGCCGGAGCCACGCCATCCACGTAGCGGCTCCTCCTCCCCCCGGTGCGGGTGATAACTGGCAACCACAGGGCGGACACCGGTCTTACACGAACCTGTCTTCGCGTAGCGATCCACCCGGCACTCCCGGCCGCAGAAATCGCAGGCATGCAGCCGGTCATAAGCAGCCTGGACGCGCCCTTTCAACTCGGTGGAGCGCAGCAGCGATAGATAGGCGGGTTCAAAGGTGCTCACCATGTCACCGACACCCTTTGCACGCGCCAATTCCGGTCACGGTAGTGGACATAGCCGTTACGCTGGCCGAACTGGTAGATCTTCCAGGTCACCTCCACATCGTGACGGCAGTAAGCGATGACCTTGTCCAACTCTCCCTGGCGAAACCACCGCACGGCGTCAAGCCCGTCGCCGCTCTTCGTCTCCCCTAACGTGGCAGCAGCCAAGTCGCCTAATTTGGGCCGCCAGCCCAGCACGCGGTAGAGGTCGCGCAACATGTCTACAGTTGGCAGGCTCGACAGGTCATCGTCCGTGTAGGCGCGCAGCACTTCGTAGTCGAAACGGTACAGGTTGTAGCCCACTACCAAGTCTGCCCGACGCAGGTCGGCGATGAGACGACTCACATCCCGCTCGGTATAGTCGTAGTAAGTGTCCGTGACGGCATCATAGATCACGGCGACGGCCAGACCCATGCGCCGGATGTTATCCCAGCCGCCCACCTCGTCGGCCGTGTATTGGGTTTCGAGATCGAATGCAAGGACGTGGCGCACAGAATACCTCTGGGTTTCCGGTGATGCACCGTCATCAGCGGCGGCGTCGGAGCCCACCGATCATCGGCACGGCCAGGAGCAGGCTCAACAGCCAGAGTCCCACCCACAGGCCAATCCGCTCGACCCACACCCGCCATGGCGCTTGGGGAGCCAGACTGGTCTGCCACTCGGTCTCCAGGCCGTTGAGGCTGATGCCCAGGGCCCTCTCCACGCCCGCCGTACAACTGCTGCCCTCGGCATAGGCAGCCAGCAGTGCGCGGATCGCCGGGGCGCCGTAGCGTTGGCGGATGAACTCGACCACACTGCCGCTCTGGGCGTAGGAGAGGCGCGCTACCTGTGGGTCGGGCGAGAAGGGGACACACAGGCTTTCCAGGGATAGCAGCCGGCCCTCTTGGTACGCTTCTTCGAGCAGCACGGTATAGTCGGGGTTGGGCAGGCGTTCGTTCGCCACGGCCAGCCCCTCGTCTAGCCAATCGGGGACATAGCGATAGCCTGCCGGTGTGACGCTCTGGTAGATCAACAGGTGGGTGAGTTCATGTGGGATATCGCGTACCATGCGCGCGGTATAGCCCTCCTCCGGCGGGATCGCCACGACGACTACGCCCAGTTCCGGGTGCGCCTGTCCCCCGACCCACTCTCGCCCCGCCAGCGTCATGGCTGCGCTGAGGCTTGACTGCGAGTCGTAGATGTAGATGTGGATGGAGGGCGGCAGGGTAACGCGCAGTTCGGCGTTGATCTCTTCCAGACTGGTACGGGCGACATCGAGTGCCATCTGTCCAAAAGCCGGGTCGCCCCGTCCGGCGATCCAGTGCACGGCGAGACTGTTGTCACCGAGTTGTTCCCACTGGAAGCGATTGTCAGCGTAGGTGAATTGCTGACGTTCTGTTGTCAGCCGACCGCCTGTCGCATCGTCAACTTGCCACCAGAAGGCAACCGTGGAGAATGGCGGCAGTGGGTAGAGACGCAAATCATGCACGAGAGTAGCGGTTGTCTCGCCCCCTCTGTTCTCGAACGCCACGTCCCTTGATACTGTTTGGGAGTCGCCCGTGGCCTGAAAGAATAGGTACACCTGTGTGATGGCGACGTCCGAATTGAGGCGCAGCATGAACGTGGCCTGTTGGGCGAAACTGTAGGTGACCTGGCTGTCCACTACGGTGATGCCACTGCCCGTGGTAGCGGATGGGACAAGCCATAGCTCTAATGCCAGTATCACCCCAGCGGCAGTCCCCCACACGTTGCGTGCTGTCTGCCCGCGTGCTTTTCGCTTCACCAGTTCGACTCCCTCGTCATCCTGGCGAAGAAATCGTCAAGGTCGCCATACAGGAATTCCAACTCGTCGAGGGCGGCCTCAGCGGCGGCTTGTGTGGCCTCGTCTTCTACGGTGCAGTAGTGTTCCAGGATCTTGCGTGCCTGATCCCCGCCGATCTGCCCCAGTGCCCACAGGGCGGCTTCTTGCACCTCCGGGTCGGCGTCTTCGGCCAGTTCTGCCAATTCGGATACGGCTTCGATCAACTGCAACTCGCCGCAGGCGCGGGCTGCTTCGTAACGCAATTCGGGGTTAGGGCTGAAGAGTTCCTGCCGCACCTGTTGTGCCCAGCGGGTATCGGCACTGCGGCCCATCGCAAAGACGGCGCTGACGCGCATCTTCTCTTCCGGTGCGGCGTAGGCTTGGCGAATCAGGCCGGCCACCGTCTCGTTGTCCACGTAGGCCAGCGATTCGAGGGCGCGCCGCCGCACTTCCAGCGTTTCTGTAGCGTCCTCGCAGGCGGCCAATAGCGCCTCGTAGGCAGCGGCCTTGGGGATGGGGCGGATCTTGTCCAGTTCGCCCAATAGGACGAAGCGGCCCAGCGAGGTGGCGGCTGCCGCTCGCACGCCGGCGTCCTCGTCTGTTCGCAGGCGTGCTGCCAGGAGCGGCACCAGGCGCACATCCTCGTCTTCCCATAGCCCTTCGATCGCCGTCGTGCGCACTTCTGCGTCCCCATCATCCAGGCCGATGCGGAATACCGCGCCAAAGTTGACTTCAAAGTCCGCCTCGGCCAGTTCCGCCAGCCGGTTGATGATCTCGCGGCGCAATTCGAGGGGGAGCCCAAGCCAAGCCTCGCGCACGCGCGCGCCATCAGCAGCCTCCAGATTGGAGAGAACGTACAGAGATGCCTGGGCCGGCATCACGGGGTTCGTGCGCAAGTCGTCTAACAACGAATCAAGCGGGCGTTTCATCTCGATAGCACCGTCCAGGGAAAGATTGGGTTGATGATGTCTTGGATCATGACCAGGGCTGTCAGGCCAATGAGGACCACCAGCCCCACGAAATGCACCAGCGCTTCTCTTTCTGGCGATATGCGGCGGCGGCGGACTGCCTCGATCAATACGAAGAGGATGCGCCCGCCATCGAGCGCAGGGATTGGCAGCAGGTTTCCTACACCGAGGGCCAGGCTGATGTGAGCAGCAGCCTGTAGCGTAGGGAAGGCCAGCCGCCATTCGATGCTCTGCTGCAGGAAGATCGCCAGGATTTCGCTCGCGCCGACCACGCTGACCGGACGGGCCTCCTGGGGAGTGGCAGTGCCACGCAGGAGGCGTGCCGGCAATTGGGCAAGCAGCGTGGCAGCCGTGGCCAGGTCCTTGCCGCTGGCATCCACGGCCTGTGCGAGGGTGTAGTAGCGCACCGATGTCAGATCGGGCCAGAGTGCCATGCTGATCCCCAGAAAGCCCTTGCCTACGACGCAGAGGCTTTCGTCTTCACAGCGCCTCGGCGTCGCCGTGAGCGTGACCAATTCGCGGCCGCGCAGAACGGTGAGTTCCACAGTCCGTTCTGGCGCGGCCTGGATGAGGCGCTGCACGTGCTCTGTGCCTTGCCCGATGCGCTCGCCTTCAATCGCCAGGATCACGTCGCGCGGTTGCAGCCCCGCTTCCGCCGCCGCCGACCCTGATACGACGCTGTTGACCAGGACTGTCCAGCGGTCCGGGATACCGGAGGCATAGGCGCCTACGAGCAGCAGGAGGGCGACGATGATGTTGAGCACGGCTCCCGCCGCAATAATTGCGATGCGCCAACGCTTGGGCTGCGCGGCCAGGCTGCGGGGATCGGAGGGGTCTTCCTCGCCCGTCATCTTGACGAATGCCCCTATCGGCAACCAGTTGAGGCTATAGAGCGTGCCGCGCTCCAGAGCGGTCACCGCGCCGCGCAGGTGCAGTTCATCCGGGTTGGCCTCGCCGGTAGGCGTCGGGTGTTCGTCGTCCGGGTCGAGCACCTTCAGGCGGCGCAGGATATGCTCGCCGCCAGCGCGCCGTTGGACGACGGCATCCACCTGGCTGCCCACCTTCAGCCTGGGGGTCAGCCGGAAGTTGATCGGGACGGTCACGCGCACGCCGCCGATCTCGATGTAGCCCCTGCCGCGCCAGAGCCTCAGCATACGAGGCGGGAAGCCGAACCCGAACTCTTCGACCCGCACCCCGGCCCATTTGGCGAGGAGGAAATGGCCCAGTTCATGGATCAAAATGAGAGGGCCCAGCACGACGATCAAGGTGCCCACTAGCCAGAATACAATGCTAATCAAGTTCATCGTTTGTCCTTTTCAGGTAACTGCTCATTGCGAGGCGCGCTGTTTGCGCCGAAGCAATCTCATTTTTTGCGACAGTGAGATTGCTTCGCCGCCTTCGGCGGCGCGCAATGACAACATTGAACCCGATTCATCCGTGTCGGGTGCATGTGTCTGAGTCTTGACAATGTGAAGTTCGAACGTGTTCGCGTCGCCCGTCGGCGTGCCCGGCGCTCAAGCGCCGGGCTGAGAGCCCAAGCCCGCTGAAGCGGGCTAGAGAAGCGCCTTG
>FWPU01001067.1_pt1 | contig 10422 bp, 9 predicted proteins | sample 2228361 | NCBI WGS metagenome assembly FWPU01 (sample SAMEA103939777, study PRJEB20133) | metagenome | reverse complement strand
TGGAACGCATCCCGCAGAAGGGCGACGAGGTGACCATCGACGGGGTCCGGATGCGGGTCGAGCAGGTGGACGGCCTGCGCGTGGATCACCTGCGCATCTTCCTCCCAGCCGACCGGCAGCCTCAGCCCGGCTACGACCCAGCAGGTGGCCTTTAAGCGGCAGGCGTTCACCCACCAAAGGCGAAGAGTCAATATAAAAGGCTGCCACGCACCCGGTTCGGCAGCCTGAGACGTTTGACCGGTTCATTCAGCAACCAGTCAGGCAAACCTGAGGTCCCGCTGCCCAGCCTTATAGGCCTTTGGGCAGCGGGACGCTTTATCCGAACCGCCTGGCTCCACGCGGCAGCTACTGGAGACGGATGCGCCGCACGACGACGACGATGGCTACCAGCACCAGAGCCAACAAGCCAGCCCCCGCCAAGCCAACAGTGCCCGCAAAGCCCGTCTCAGGCAGCCCCGTGGCCGTAGCGATCGGGGTGCCGACGGCAGCGCCCGGCACAGGAGTAGCCGCCTCCAGTGTGACCGTCCCCTCGCCGCCGAGTGGGGTGACCTCGATCAATCCAGAGGTGGCCTGAGCGGTTGGCTCCTCGGCCAGCGGGGTAGGCCCGGCTGTTTCCTCGGCACCAGGCACGGCTGTCACTTCGGCAACCTCGGTGCCCGCCTGCGTCGGCTCTTCGACCACCTCGGTCGCCTCCTCAGGCACAGGAGAGGCGGTCGGTACCGGGCTGGCCTGTTCCTCCTCTGCCTGAGGCTCGACCGTCACTGTAGCGGGGGGTTCGGGGGTGGCCTCAAAGGCAGCAGTCTGCGTGATGGCAAACAAAGTCATGTTGGCCTGGTTGGTCAGTTCATTGGCGGAGACGGCTGGCTGTTGCGGGCCTCGACCAAAAAGGAAGTAGAGCAGGACGGCCGCAATGCCGACGACAAAGACCGCCGCCAGAATAATAGCACCGATGAGGAAGGAACGGTTGCGCGATTCTTCGGCCTCGACGACCTCGGCCTCTGCCGGTCCCTCTTCCTCTTCATCGAAGCTGAAATAGAGATCGTCATCACCAGCCATCTTTGCTCTCCTCTTTGTGAAGCCAGCGCAGGTAACAGGCTAACCCAGATATTCCAAATTGGCAAAAGGCACAAAGATGCTTTCGCCAGAGGGTGTTTCAACAATGGCGCCGGACGCCCACAGGCCGCTCGCCAACTGGCGGGGACTCTCAGGCAGGGCAGCAATTGTACCGATCTCGCCCAGGTAGGGAGCCTGCAAGATACGGACTTTCTGATCAACATTATACGCCAGAGCGGAAAGATGCTCCTCGGCGGGCACCGGCTGCTGCTGGGCCAGGGGAATGATCACCTCGGGTCGCCTGTCGCGCCCGTCGAGCCGCCTGACGGGGGTATCGAGCACAACCTCACGCCCGTTATAGGTTGCCAGCATCCGCAGAATGCGAGCGCTCATCGGCAGGTGGCCGAATCCCTGGGTCAACCCGACCGGGAAATCAACTTTCTCAAGCAGGGGCAGCAAGCGGGCGTGGGCGCTGGCGGCCACAATGCCTTTAACGCGGATATCGACTGCCCCCCGCAGGAATTCCTCGGTCAGGGGCGATCCGATGGCAACGATCGCCCCCCGATGGTCGATGTTAAACCGATCTGGCTCTGTCACCAGCTTAGGCTCGTCATCCATCACCTTAAGGGTACCCCAAGCCAGCCCGCCCCAGCCCCAAGCCAGCTGGAGCAGGCCACCTGTGGTCTCGATGACCACCCGCTCCCCCGGCTCAACCTCGACGACCCGGCCGGGGGCCGTCGCCTGAACTTCCAGGCGGGCGCGCTCGCCCTCCAGCAACATCTGCCCGCCGTCGATCCGGACGACCCAGCCATCCAAAGGGGAGAGCACACGCCTACGGCGCAGCCCCAGAAAGCTGCGCTTCACGGCCAGCGTCTCACCTTCGGCTACCTCATCACCGGGCTGCTTGACCAGACATCTGGCCAGCCGCTGGGGCTTCACGTCGAGCGCCTCGACCAGATCAATGATGCGGTGCTCTCTGGCCACCTCAGCCACCGCCAGCGTGTCAGCCGTCTTCACGGTCTGGCCAACCAGCACGCGGGGGACGCTGCCCTCGGGCAGCCGGTGAGCGCGCCTGATGTTGGTCACGGTCGTTACGCGGGCGTAGCTGTGCACGTGAGCCATCGCCTACCCCTTCCCTGTGATGGCCTGCTGCCAGCGGCGTAGCATCTCTTGCCGCCTTCCGGGCGCGCGGGGGAAGCGCCAGGGGCGGCCCCGTGCATCGATGACCAGCCCCAACTCGCCGCCCGTGACTGTCATCCGGCGCCTGCGCCCGATTCCCGCTATCTCGCCCCGGCGCACCTGGAGGGCCAGTTCAGCCCTGGCACCGGGCGCAAGCGGCAGGGCGACGATGATCCCATGCCGGACCTCAAACGGCTCAGGTTTGTTTGAGCCTTCAACTTTGAGGGTCCCCCGCAGCACGACTTCCCCCTGGCGCGCGCGACCTGAGAGGCTGAACACAGCACCCAGATCGTGGAAGGCGCCTGTTTCCAGAACCTGCACGACCGCCTGTGGGTTGTGGGGCGCCAGTGCACCTAGCGCGGCAGCCACGCCATATGGGTCAAGCAGCACGCGCGTATGGCCGATGGGCAGCAGGGCATCAAGCGCCACCAGAATGCTCCAGCCGTAGGTGGGAGTGTGTGTCAGCGTGGTACCGCTGAGCAGGATCACCCCAAAAGTAGGCAGTAGCCCCCGCTGGGGGACACGCCGCCAGCTCTGCCGGGCGCTGAGCACCGCATGCCGGATAATCTCGCGCGCGATGGCGTATTCAAGCTCCAGCTCTTCGGGGGTGGTGGGGATAGTTTGGGGGAAGAGGGACTTATTCCACACATAATCCGGGATGGCGTCCGGCTGGGCCGGTTCGATGCTCAACCAGCGGGTCAGGTTATCCAGGCGGATCGCATCGAGAATATCCCTGGCCGAGTGCCCCATGCCAAGCTGGCCGAACACGTTCAGGTAGCGCTCTCCGTCGATGGAGGCAGCCACAGTCGTCGCCATGCTGCCGAGATCGATGCCGAGCGTATTCCGGCCATGCAGCCCGGCCAGCAAATCAACCATTCGGCCAAAACCGTGAGCGGTGGGCAGCATGCCCTCATCCGTCCAGGCGACGATATCGGCAATGCCCGCCGTACTGCGCGACTTCTGCTCGTTGTACAAGCGGGCCAGGTGGGCCTGGGCGCTGTTGAGGTACTCGGTGTCAAGCGTAGGGCGCACGTTGTCCGCCGTCAGGACACGCAGCCCAAGCTCCTGGCCCTTCTCGTGGACCACGCCGGTCAGCGCGCGGTTGCCCGCGTAGAGCAGGGGCGGCCGGTACTGGTTCTCCATGAGCGAGTAGGCTAAGAAGATCGTGTCCAGCTTTTTGCGCAACGCCTCCTCTGCGCCGCCGTCCGTCCCGCCAACGACAAACACCAGATCGGCATCGGCTGCCAGGAGGGCATCGATCTGCTGATCGGCGGTCCGCTTGTCGGCCAGGCTGATCGTCTCAGCGACCGAGAGGTAGATGCTTTCCGCCGCACGGCGACCACTCCTGAGGCTAAAGTTGGGCATCAGGCCAACCAGCACCGCACGCAGTGGCTGCCCGGCGCTGGCCGTCGCGACAAAGGTATCGATCCCGACGAACTCATCCGCCTCCGGCACGATCAGGTCGCCGCTCTCATCGATGATCTGCCGCCCGGTTGCTTCAGAGATTTGGGCGATGGCTTGGTACACACCAACCAGCGCGTCGTTCCACGGCTCGCCAATGGTGGTAGGTGTCTTGCCGCGTGCCACAAAGCGGTACATCCCCTCGACCATATCGATCAGGATGGCCCGCGTGTACACCGACCCGATGTCTACAGCCAAGATGGCCCCGCCCGGCTCTGCGGCGGGCGACTCGGCATCCGCATCCTGCCCCAGCAGTTGGTTAAGCAGTGCCATGATCCACGCGCCTTCAGGGCACCAGAGAGGTCAGCCACTCGGAGAGGGCTGCCAGCCGCTCGCTGAACACAGCGATACCCGAGACGATCATGCCGCCATAGATCGCTCCCAGCGTGATCACCAGAAAACCCTGCCCAACGTCGGTCAGCACGCGCATGGCGGCAACCCGCCTGGCTTCACCGGAGGGTGTCCGCCCTTGTAGCCAGAACTGGAAGGTGAGCAGGGTGGTGATGGTACCAATCAGTATGACGACGTTATTCAGGAAGGCAAGACCGGCGCCCGGCATGAGCGAGAGCCAGGTAGCACGCACCTGTGGCACGAGAGTACCCCGCAGCGCGCCGACGATGGCGACCGCCGTGCCAACGCCGAACAGGAAGCCCATGCTGACGTTTCCCAGGGGAGCTGTGCGCGGGCTGAGCTTCAACACCAGGAAGACAAACAACACCAAGGGAACTGAGGCCAGGGCCATGATCCCGGTATCGCCGCTGCTCAGAGGTAGGACGAGCCGGGGAATAAGCACCTGATATATCACGACGAGGGTGACGTAACCCACCGAAACGCCGATGAAGAGATGGAGCGCCACGCGGTAGAGCACGTTATCGCCGATTAGGTAGCTGAGCAACGCCACAGTGAAGGAAAAACCCAATATACCGGTCATGAGTTCGACCTGACTAGCGGGGAGGTTTAAGCTCATCGCACCTGCTCCTGCTGCCTGCGCGAGGATGACAGACCGTACACCAGCCCGCCAACTAGGATGAGAAGCGCCGCCGCTACACTGCCGACCGTCTGAGCACTCCAGCGGAACATGACAGCAGGCCCGGCCCCGGCCCCATCTCTGGCGCGATAGGCAACCGCATCGTTGACGCCAGTGAGGACAGCCACGAGCTGACCGCTCTGACGGTAGGGCTGGGCGAATGGCACCGACCTGACGCTAAGCCCGGCCAGCACCGGGATGCCCGTCGGTGCAGCTGCCTGCTCAATCCAGGCGCGGAGGTCCTCAGAGCGGGCGGCGAAGACGATGATCAGGTCAAACGGCCCCCCCACCAGCCGCGTGCTCTGAAGTCCCGTTGACTGGCCGAGATAGTCCAGCGACAGGGGGGACGGAACGCCGGGGGGCGGGCCATAGGTGAGGCTGCTGATACCATTGGCCCGGCCCGGCAGGAACCCCAGGTTCATCCACGTTGCGCGCCGCTAGGCGGGGCCGGATCGCCTCACGTCGGAGAACGTCCTCGGCCATCGCAGGGCCGGTGGGCCGCGTGCTCACGGCATAAACGGTAACGCCCTCAGACTGCGCCAAGTGGTCAAATACGGCCTCCGCAAGCGGCTGAAGCTCGGCAGCGGTGTCGGGTTCGTATTCAAAGGCTACCAGCACCGTTGCCTGCCCGGCAGCAAGGCCATCCAGCAGTTGATAGGCGGCGTTTACTTCGGGGGAGGTGGCGGCAGGCTGGAGCAGGGGCAGGACAAAGCCCTGAGCAGACGGCTGAAACGCCAGACTTACGGCCACCAGCATCACCAAGGCGACCAGCCAGCGCACAAAGGGAAGGCCGGGGCCGCGCTCACCGGAGAGGGGCACGCCCTCCTCCTCGCGGGCGACCAGCTTCTTGACCAGCCTGATTTGCATGAGCTGGTCGCCCGTGATGACCGCGGTCTCGACCGGCTTAGGAACGGACAGCGAGGTTCCTTCAAAGATCATCTCCGGCTGGATCACGCCCGACACATCCTTGAGGGCGCCGACCGTCTCGGGAACAGGCTGCTCGCGCGTGGGAGAGGTGACAATGGCCTCAAAACGCAAGTCCTGGATCTGCTCAACCAGCTCCCTGTCGGGTTCCTCGGCAGCAGGAGCAGTCGGCGCCTTTTCCTCTCGCAGGCCGCGCAACCAGTCCGATACCTCTTCTGGCGCGGGGGGCACGACCTCATCAGCCAGCGTCTCAGCTTCGGACGGCACGACCAAAGCGTCGGACAGACCAAGCAGGTCTTCTCCCTTGACAGCAGGCGCTACACTCTTCTCCACCGATGTGGCAAGAGCCTCATTGAAGTCAAAAGCCTCGATCCAATCCGGCAGGGTTTCCGGGGCGGCGGCTGGTTCCGGTGACGGGGCTTCCTTTTCCGCGGCTGGCTCAGCCGCTGGCTCAGCCTCCGGCCCGGCCAGTTCAGCCAGCCAGCCGGGCGGCGCTTCCTCGGCGCTGGCCGGGGCGACATCCGCGCGCCCTTCCTCCCCGGTCAATTCTGGCTCAGTCCCGCCCTCAGGGCGCAACCAGCTTGGCCGACCAGCCCGAATGATCGGCGGGGGAAGCGGCTGCTCCTCGGCTGGCCCTTCAGCGATCAGCGGCTCAGCCTCACCCGGCTCAGTAGGAGGCCCCGCCGCCGCCTCTCCCGCCAGCGCACTGAACGCAGTGAGCCAGTCAGGAAGCTCCCCGGAGGGAGGCGGCTCGCCCGCCGCTTCGGGGGCGGCCATGACCGGCCCTGCCTGCTCGCCCAGCCAACCCGGTTCTACTTCGGCTGAACTGGGCGCGGGGGGCTGCTCCTCCTCTGCTTCGGCCAGCTCAGCCAGCCAGTCCGGGACAGCCTCCTCTGGGGGAGTCTCGCCCGCTCCGGTGGGCGCGGAGGACTGGGCCTCGAACTCCCTCAGCCAATCCGGCACCCCCTCGTCTGCCTCTTCTTCCGGCTGGCTGGCCGGGGGCTGTGCTGCTGCGCCCGGTCTCACATGTTCGCGCAGCCAATCCGGGACCTCATCGGCCTCCGCACCGGGCGGGCCTTTCTCACCCGCCTCGCCCACGCCGCCAACCACAAAGTCGGGGTCAGGCTTTTTGAGAGGGCCGGTAGGCGCTTTACTCTTATCCTCGCCCGCCGGCTGGTTGCGCAGCGCGTCAAGTGAATCTTCGTCGGGCGGCCCCTCTTGCCGGGTCGTCTGGATGGTCGGCGCAGCCTCGGGGGCTAACTCATCAGACGAGGTGACAGGGCGCAGGCGCGCGCCACAGCGCCCGCACGTGACGGCATCGACGGGGTTAAGCTCACCGCACATGCCGCAACGGACGCGTTCGGGTTGCTCTGGCGAGGAAGCCATGATGCTTATCCCTGCTGTCAATCCTTATAAGGGCGCTCTGCGCCCACCAGCACACGCAGCCCGATGACCAGCGTGCCGAGCGCGATGCCCAGCAGAATGCCGCGCGCCCCGGCAGAAACCGGCACGTTGACCAACCACTGCCTGAAATCGTTAATCGGCGACATAAACGATAGGGGAATCCAACCAACCAGGCTGACAAGAACCGCCAGCAAAAACAAGATCGACCAGCCGCCTGGCTTGGCCTTCAGCATACGCACCGCCGACACGACAAGGAAAAACATCACCAGGCTGGCCAGCGCGGCCAGCGAGGCCTTGATCACGCCGTTGAACAGGACGCCTGTCAAGCTGGCCTTCTGGTAGAGCGCGGGCGTACTAGCCCGGTAGCTCTCCAGGGCACCAACGCCCAACATGAACAGCACAGCCAAGATGGTCAGGAAGCTGTAGAACCGCCCGGCCTGGGCTGACTGGATGCGGCGCACATGGACGAGGAGCAGATTCAACACCCCCACCAGCACGGCCAGCCCGGCGAGAACAACGGCCCAGTCCACCAGAGCCAGTCGAGCCGTGATCAACGCCCGGTCAGGGATGAGATAACTCAGCAGCACGATCAGCCCAACGCCGATTGTGACCGCTCCAGGGATGATGTATTTCATACCCCCATCCTGCGCACGCTTACCCGAGCAGCCCCAGCGTCTGGAGGACTGCTCCTAATACGATCAGGCCGATCACCAGCCAGCGCAACACGTCCTGGACAGCCAGCCCGGCCACCGCCGAGGGCGGCCCGGCAAGGTAGGCCCGGGCGGCAAAGATTTCCTCGCCGATCAGGGGATAGTCAGCCATGACAAAGGCTGCCGCCTGGGCCTCAAGCCGATCGCTGCCGACCGTCTGCAGGATGCGCCGCCGATGCCCGGCCTCCATCATGAGGGCCACTTCGGAGCCAAACGAGCCGATCAACACGTTGGCCTGCACGTTCTCGTCGGCAATGATGCTTGTGGCCCCGCCTGCCAGGGATGTAGGGTCAAGCGCGACCAAGCGCGCCGACTTGGGGTCGTATCTTTGGACCGCATCCTGCGCCCGGTAAGCGCGCCGAATGGCGTCGCTGACGGCGGGGAATGCAGTAGCGTCGCCTGTTGTGGCGACGGGCGGCTGGTCACTGATGGCAGAGGCTTCGGCCACAAGGTCCAGCATAGCCAGCCCGGCCAGCGTCACGCCGGTCTGCTCGTCAACAATGCTATTCGGGCCGAGCGAGACGTGCATCCGGCCACCGCTCTCGACGGCCTGGCCGACCATGTCAGGTAGCGAGGTGTAGCCTTCGAGGGGGCGCAGCGTTGGCTTAAGCACCCCCTGCCGGATAGCCAGCGTCAACCCGGTGAGCAGCACCAGACCGGCAGCGACCAGTATCAGGCCGAGGTATTGGGTGACCAGTACGGACATCTCACACTACCTGTCTCCAGACGGCTCCGCCGGAGCAGAAGGCGGCAGCGGCTGGGGTGGGGTGGGCGATTCCAACAGATCGGCCAGCGCGGCAACCGCCTCGCCTTTGCCATAAAGCATCAAAGCCGGTTGGAGGAACCACAGGAGGTGGGTAGCCAGCGGCGCCAGCGGGCGCACGGCGTCTACCACGGCCTGCACAGGCCCACCAAGGCCGCTCCCGGCCAGCCGGTTTTTCCAATCCCCGGCCAGTGACAGCCAATAGGTATGCCACCTTGCTCTACGATCTACCATAGTCGCAGCACACATGAGAGGGTCAGCTAGAGTGCCCCAGTTTCGAAGGCCAGTATAGCACGATGTCGATCGCGGGCAAATTAGGTCATTACCCGCCAAAAAACAAAAAAGATGTATAATGGCCCTGCGCGAGCGCGCCCTATCTTGCTCCTTTATCGCACCAAACCGGACAGAACACCATGACGCTCAGGTACCTGGTGCTGTTTGACGTGGACGGCACGCTGCTGTGGCCGGACGGCTCCGGGCGGGCAGCGATGCTGGCCGCGCTGGAACAGGTCTATGGGACAACGGGGCCGGTAGAAGATTATTACTTCGGCGGACTCACTGACCGCCGGGTGGTGCATGACCTGATGAGCGCATCCGGCTTCACCCCGGAGGCCATCGAGTCCAGATTCGCGCGGCTGGCCGCCGTCCTGACCGAGGAATTCGAGCGGCGGCTTGCCGAGGGGCAGCACAAAGTCCGCCCCTGCCCCGGCGGGCACGAACTGATCGGCGCGCTATCCGCCCGGCCTGAGGTGCTCCTGGGCCTGCTGACCGGCAACCTCCAAGCAACGGCTATCCTCAAGCTGAAGGTCGCCGGATATGACCCTGACAGTTTCAGAGTGGGGGCTTTTGGCAGCGAGTCAACCGAGCGATCCGTACTGTTCAGGCTGGCTGTGGAGCGGGCATCGGCGCTGACGGGGATTGACTTTCAGGGGAAGGATGTGATTGTCATCGGGGACACCCCGGCGGACGTACTGTGCGGGAAGCCCTACAACGCCCGCAGCATCGCCGTCCTGACCGGTCTCCACAGCCGCGATGAGCTGGAAGCAGCGGGTGCGGATGCGGTCTTCAGCGATCTATCCGATACCCAGGCCGTGCTTAAAGCCATTCTGGCGGAAGGCGAGCGGTAGGCCTGCAGGCGGCGCTCGCTTGGAAGGTCCGCCGGGCTACCCACTAAGCGCCTGCGGACGGGCGCCGTCACAGCCATGGGGGTCGAACAGGTGACGATACACGTGTTCGGCCAATACGACCAGGCTGGGCATATCTGCCAGAGACATGAGATACCGATAGGTTTTTGCGGAAAGCTCACAGACGGCTAGTACGTCGCGGCGGGTCTGTTTTTTCAGGAGAGCCTGGCACAATTCCTCGTTGAGCAAGGCTCTGCCAATCAGATCGTTCAGCGTGACATGATCTGATTTTCGGATGCACATGGGCCGCTTTCCCCCGGTTTGCAGTTACCTCTATATTCATTACCGGGAATCCAGCGCCAGAATCTTTCTCCGCTCTCCGTCAGCCCCGGAGTCGCGGGCCGACGCATCAGGGCGGCGGCTCAGACAGAGGGCGGAAGCCGATGACGGTTATCGCCTGCCGCGCGCCAAAGTCGTCATAGGCTACCAGCAACTGCCCTCCACGCTCGATGGAGCGGCGCACCATCCAGAACACGACCTCATCCATGCGATGCTCTTGGAAAAGGACGCGCTGGTCGGGCAAACGTGTCACGCTGCCATCATAAGTCACACGGAGAAACCTTGACACGTCTTGCGCTGTACCGTGCGGCTCAAGGGTGTAAAAGGTAAGCTCTTGGGCCTCCTTGACAGCAATCGGCAGCCCCCCGACGGCAGGGCCGGTTTCGGTCCAGGTGAGCAGGCCGGTCCAAGGATGATTCTCGGCGAAGCGGGCGATGG
>FWPU01013322.1_pt1 | contig 10423 bp, 10 predicted proteins | sample 2228361 | NCBI WGS metagenome assembly FWPU01 (sample SAMEA103939777, study PRJEB20133) | metagenome | reverse complement strand
CGAGATGCCTGAGGGCAGCGGGCCGGCGCTGCGCGCCGGCCCGCAAGTTCTTGCGAACGACGCTTTCGGGCGGTCAGGCGCCCGCGCGCGCCTTGTCCATGAATTCGGTCCGCAGCGCCTTCTTCCAGTCCGGGATTGCCGAGATCTTCTTTTCCTTCAGCAGTACCTCGGCGTGCGCCTTGAGGTAAGGCTCGAGATCCTTCGGGAAGCCGGGATCCACTTCCACGCGGCTCAGCGCCTTGGCAAAGGTGTCCGGCGACATCTTGAAGCCCTTCGACGTGAAGAACGAATAGATCACGTCGGCGGCCTTCTTCGGGTTCTGCTTGAAGTCGCGTCCGACTTCGAGCCAAGCTTTCAGATATGCGACGACCGTGTCGGGGTGCTTTTGCACGAATTCCGGCGTCGCCGCCATGAACACCGGCACCTTGTCGACGCCCGACAGGTCCATGAGGATGTTGCCGATGCCATCCGCCTCGGCAATAGCGTTGTACGGCTCGACGTTGACCATGGCGTCGACCGTCTTTGCCGTGAGCGCCGCCACCATGTTGTCAACGTTCATGCGCACTTCCTGATAGTCGCCTTTCTTCAGGCCGTGCGCCGGCGCGATCTGATCGACGAAAATGTTGCCGATCGAGGAACCGGTCTGGTTGGCGATCTTGAGCCCCTTGAGCTGACTGATCTTGGTGATGTTCAAGTCTTTGCGCGCGACCACCGCGGCGGTCTTGCCCACGTTCTCGATCACCGCGATGGCGACAAGGCCGCCCTTATCGTGCCCGATGATGAATGACGGGCCGGCATAGGTGCCCAGATCCACCTGGCGCGCCACCATCTGCTGCATGGTGATGTTGCCGGAGGGCACGGCGAATTCCTCGACCTTGATCCCGCGCTTCTCGAGCTGGCCGGACTTCATCAGATAGTAGGTCGGCATACCCCAGATGTTGGTCTGATAACCCTGGCGGATGGTGACGCTCTGCGCCGCCGCCTCGCGACCCATTCCCAGCACCAGAACGCTCGCGCCAGCACCGGCAAGAGTCTGCCGCCGTGTCAGTTCCGGAAACCTGTTCATCGCCATTCTCCCTCTTTGTTGCTCCATGTGCCGCCATTCTCGGCCGTCAGGTTTTTGTCGCCTCCTGGCCAAGCTGGCGCAGGAGCTGTTTTTGGTAATCAAGAAACTCAACGCTCAGCGGGTCGCGCGGCCGCCCGAGCCGGATCGGAATTTCCGCCTTCACCTTGCCCGGATGGGGGGTCATCACGATCACGCGATCCGCGAGATAGACCGCCTCCGCCACGTTGTGCGTCACATACACCACGGTCTTGCGCGTCTCCCGCCACACTTCCGCGAGCAGCCGCTGCATGTCATCGCGCGTGAGCGCGTCGAGTGCGGCGAACGGCTCGTCCATCAGCAGCACCGAAGGATTATAGGCAAGCGCGCGGGCGATGGCCACTCGCTGCTGCATGCCGCCGGACAGGTGATGCGGATAGGATTGCTGGAACTTCTCCAATTTGACCAGTTGCAGCTGCTTGCGCGCGATCGCCTCGCGCTCCTCCCTGGGCACCCCCTTCATTTCGAGGCCGAATGTCACGTTTCCCAGCGCGGTTCGCCAGGGAAACAACTGCGCGAAGTCCTGGAACACCACGCCACGATCCATGCCGTGCCCGGTCACTGCCTTTCCGCCGATGCGGATTTGTCCAGCGGTCGGTGTCAAGAATCCAGCAATGATGTTGAGCAGCGTCGACTTGCCGCAGCCCGACGGGCCGACAATGCAGAGAAATTCCGAAGCCTCGATGCTGAAGCTGACCCCCTGGACGCCCCACACCTTGCCGGCCGGCGTGTCATAGACCAGCGAGACATCCTGGATTTCGATATGGGGCATCACTCCTCCCTGGTTGCGGACTCGCAGAGGTTATATCGTCAGCGGATATAAAGCGGGCTTGCGGCGGCGCCGCAAGGGCCGAGGGGAGGGAGCAATGTCAATGCGATTGCGGATTTGGTTGTCGCCCGCGAAGGGTTGCGCGCCGGCGATGTGGGTCGCCCTGGTGGCGTGCCTTGTCGGCGTATGGCCGGCCGGCGTCGGCCGCGCTCAGAGCGCGTTTCCGTCCAAGCCTGTGAAGTTCATCGTGCCGTTCCCCGCCGGCGGCGTCAACGACGTGCTCGCGCGCATTGTCGCCGACAAGTTGCAGGCGAAGTGGGGCCAGCCGGTCATCATCGAAAACAAAGTGGGCGCCGCCGGCAATCTCGGCGCCGACCTCGCCGCCAAATCGCCGCCGGACGGCTACACGCTGCTCGTTGCGCCACCGCCGCCGCTTGCGATCAATCAGTCGCTGTACAAACAGCTCCCCTACAAGGCGGAGGAATTCACGCCGATCACCGTGTTCGGCAAGGTTGCCAACCTGTTCATCGTGCGCAAGCAATTGCCGGTCAACTCGGTGAAGGAACTGATCGCCTATGCGAAGGCGAATCCGGGCAAGGTGACGTTCGGCAGCCAGGGCAGCGGCGCCACGCCGCATCTGACCGCCAACCTGTTCATGATGCTGACCGGAACAAAAATGGTGCACGTGCCCTACCGCGGCGAGACGCTCGTGTATCAAGACATGGTGGGTGAACGTGTCGATCTGTTCTTCGGCAACGTGTCCGGCGCGCTCGCGCTCTACCGCGACGGCAGGATCAAGGTGCTTGCGGTTGCCGACACCGCGCGGACGCCACAGATGCCCGACGTGCCGACGGCGGCCGAGGCCGGAATGCCGGGATTCATCTCTACGACCTGGTTCGCCATGGTTGGTCCACCCAAGCTGCCTGCTGCGCTGCAGAACGAAATCTCCAAGGCCACGGTGGACGTGCTGAACATGCCCGACGTGCAGCAAAAATTCCGCGCACTCTCGGTCGAGCCGGCGCCCATGACATTTGCGGCCACGGGAGCCTTCATCAAGGATGAGGCGCAGCGCTGGGGCAAGGTGATCCGCGATACCGGCGTGAAGGTGGAGTAGCAGAGGCGCAAGCTTCGACCAATAGCGGCTTTCGCCGTCAGGTTCGCTTGCTCTGTTCGACGAGCTTGACGAGCGTTGCAAGGGTTCGGTTGACCGGCGTAGGAACCCCGAGCGCCTGTCCTTCGCGCGCCACATAGCCGTTGAGGTGGTCGATCTCGGTTCGCCTGCCTTTGAGGATATCCTGCGCGGTCGAGGAGATGGTCTGCGGCATCGAGTCCGCGAGCTTGATTGTCTCGTCGAGGAGACTGTCGGGGAGGTGGATCCCTTTGACGCGCGCCACCTGAATCACCTCTGCCGCCGCCTCCCGCATGAGGTCCCGGACCTCGGGCATCGCCACCATCTGGCTGTAGCGGGCGCCTCCCAGGGCCGAGATCGCGTTGTAGGCGCAGTTCATTACGAGCTTTGCCCAAAGATCGGCTTCGATGGAGTCGGAGACCTTTACCGGCACGCCGGCGCGCTCGAAGAGCAAAGCAATATCGGCCAACAGCCCCCGTGCAATGTGCGCATCGCTGCGGGGTTCGGGCAACAGCCCGACGACCAGGCTGCCGCCGCCGGTATGTCTGACGCAGCCGGGTCCGGTCATGTAGGCCGCCGCGTAGACCAATGCCGGGATCACCAGGTTCTTCGCCTGTGACCGGATGCGCTCGACGTTGTCGACGCCATTCTGCAGGCTGAGGATCACGGCGTCGGCGGCAAGATGCGGCGCCAATGCTCTGGCCGCAGTTTCCGTGTCGGGTGATTTCACACAGAACAGCACGAACTTCGCGTCCCGCACGGCTGCGATGTCTTCCGTCGCCGCCACTGCAACACGCTCCTCGCGGTCGAAACTCTGCAACAGCAGCCCGTTTTGCTTGATCGCATCGACATGCGGCTTGCGGCCGATCAGCGTCACAGGCGTGCCGGCGCGCGCCAGCATGCCGCCGAAATAGCAGCCAATCGCGCCGGCGCCCACAACGGCGATGTGTCGGGTCCGTTCCATCGCGGTGGGTTCAATCGAATTCAGCGCCGCGCTTCCAATCGAGCGCGGCAAGTATGTGCGCCGCGAGGATCGACATCAACTTGCGCCTTCGCAATCCTGGCGGACGCGAAACGCGACTATGCCGAATCTCGCTCACTCCGGGATCCCCGCCCTGCGCAAGCCTTCGTCATAGAGATGCAGTTGGTCGGGATCTTTTACGTAGAACAGCCGCTTGCGCGCGAAGCCGCGGGAAAATTCCGGTTTGCGGTCGCGCAGTTCGCCGAGCGCGGCGGGCAATTCGTCCCTGCGACCGAGATGTCCCAGAGCGGAAACGCGGTGTGCAAACGCCCAGTAATGGGCGTTGGGCACCCGCGCGGCTCGCTCCGCCCAGTCCAAGGCCGATTCAAACTCCCTTGCGAACAGGTGGGCGAGCGCGCGGTACGAATAAAAGGCCCAACGCAGTGGATCATAGGGGCTGAGCTCGATCGCGCGCTGAAAATAGGGGATGGCCTCGCGGATCCGACCCTCGTAGGCGAGCGAATCGCCCAGCCCGCAATAGCTCAGGGCGAGGCAGGGATTCAGCTCGATCGCGGTCTCCAGTTCGGCCAGCGCATGCCCATAGGCCTTCCGCGCCAGCAGCGCCCGCCCGTACATGAAACGCAGCAATCCGTCCTGCTCGTCCAGCTCCACGCCTTTGCGGCCGAGCGCAACCGCTTCGTTCAGCCGCTCCTCGTCCGGCTCCTCGTCGAAATAAATCATGCTGAGCACGATGGCATAGGAAAGGTATCCATATGCTTCGGCCAGCGTGGGATCGAGTTCGATGGCGCGCCTGAACAACCGCTGCGCTTCCAAATTGTCGGGCGCGGTCGATTTGTAGAAGTGTTTGGTTCCCAGCCGGAAAAAGTCCCATGCATGCAGTGCAGGCACCGCCTTTCGCTCGACTCGCGCCCGTTCGGCGGCGCTCACTTCAGGCTCGATGCGTGCTGCGATCGTGGTCGTGATCTCATCTTGCAGCCTGAACAGATCCTGCAGCTCGCGATCGTAACGCTCCGCCCAGAGTTGCCGACCGCCTTCGGTTTCCACCAGCTGCGCGGAGACGCGCAGCCGCTGTTCCATCTTGCGCACGCTGCCCTCGACAAGATAATCGGCGCCGAGCGTCAATCCCACACGGCGCACATCGCTGCCGGCCCCCTTGAACGCAAAGCTCGAGTTGCGGGCGATCACCGCGAGCGACCGGTATTTGGACAGGGCGGTGATGATGTCCTCGGTGATTCCGTCCGAGAAATAATCCTGCTGCGGATCGCCGCTGAGATTGGCGAACGGCAGCACCGCGACCGATGGTCTGCCGCCCCATTTGAGCGCGCTGGTCTTGGCTGCGCCGTGGGCCTTTTCGTCTCCGCCTTCGGGCGATGCTCGGGAGATTGAAGGCGCCGGCGCTGCTCCTGTCTGCTTCGGGTGACCAAGCCTTTCCTTGCCCTCGCTGAGCGCGCGCACCTCGCCCACGAACCTGAATCCCTTGCGCGCGTAGGTCTTGATCAGGCGCTGCTGTTCACCGCTGTCGCCGATCGCCTTCCGCGCAGCCGTGATGCGGCTGGTCAGGGTGGATTCGGATACGATGCGGCCGTTCCAGACCGTGGCGATCAGATCATCCTTGCTCACCACCCGCTCCCGATTCTGCACCAGATAGAGCAGCACATCAAAGACCTGGGGCTCGAGCGCAATTGGCTCGGAGCCGCGCCTCAGCTCTCGCTTTGCGCTGTCGATGACATAGTCGCCAAAGCCAAGCTGCACGGCCGCTCTCCTTCGGTCCGGCCAGCCTCGTTCTCGGGCGATAATCAGGCGCATCTCGCGGGTAAATCAAGGGTTTCTCGCAGCTTTTGGCCTGCGGTTGCGGCATCCTTGGTCGAAATTCAAAGCCGCCAAGGGAGTACGACCATGACGACGATCACCGCATTCGACCCCAAGGAACTCGAATCGAAGGTCAAGGCCATGTACCGCCAGGTCGCCGAGAACCCGCACGGGGAGTTTCACTTCGAAATGGGCCGCGCGCTGGCGGAGCGTCTCGGCTATGCGCCGACAGACCTCGACCGCGTGCCGGCCGAAGCGATCGAATCATTCGCGGGGGTCGGTTACTACTTTCATTTGGCCGACCCGAAACCGGGGGAAACCGTGGTGGATCTCGGCAGCGGTTCGGGCATGGACACGTTCATCGCCGCGCTGAAAGTCGGTGCGCGTGGAAAGGTCATCGGCGTTGACATGACCGACGAGCAACGGACGAAGGCGGAACGGCTGCGCGATCGCGACGGCTTCCTCAACGTGACCTATGTGAAAGGCTATATCGAGGAGGTTCCGTTGCCCGACGGCTTGGCCGACATCGTCATCAGCAACGGGGTCATCAATCTGGCGGTCGACAAGTCCAAGGTATTTCGAGAAGCCGCCAGACTGCTTAAGTCGGGCGGTCGGCTTGCCATCTCCGACATCGTCACCGAGGTGCAGCTCCCCGAAAGCATTGTCTGCAACTCCACACTGTGGGCCGCCTGCATCGGCGGCGCCGCGCAGCAGGACAATTATCGGCAGGCGATCGAAACGGCCGGTCTGCGGGTCATCAAAGTGGAGGAGAATCCTCAGTACCAATTCATCTCGGATAACGCGCGGGCGGCAAGCCGGAAGTTCGGCGTCAAAAGCATCTCGCTTCTGGCAAGCAAGTCCTAGTAAGTCCTAATAAAAACGGAACCCGAGTAAGAAGCTCAGCCACCTGTCCGCATCGCGGGATCCGACCGCAGATGCAGGATGCAATGTCAAGGGAGACTCAATCATGAAGACCGCAAGCGTGATTCTGGTTGTCGGCGCGATGGTCGCGACCACGGCGATGTTCGTTCCAGCCGCACCAGCCGAAGAGGGCCACAAGCTTGTCACCGCCAGAGAGATCAAATGGTCTCCCGGCCCGCCCTCGATCCCGCCCGGTGCCCAGATCGCCGTGCTTTATGGCGATCCGAGCAAGGACGGTTTGTTTTCGATGCGGATCAAAGTGCCGAAGGGGTACCGCATCGCCCCTCACACGCACCCAAAGCCCGAGATCGTGACGGTGATTTCCGGCCGGGCGCGGCTCGGCATGGGGGACAGCGGGGATCCGGCCAAGGCCAAAGTGCTGCCCGCCGGCAGCTTCTTCGCCCTCTCGCCGGGCACGCCGCACTATTTCTCGGCCGACGCCGATACAGTGATCCAACTCAACAGCGTGGGTCCCTGGAGCCTGACCTACGTCAATCCGAAGGACGACCCGCGGCAGAGGACCAAGTAGCCGCGGCCCGGCGCCGGCGATTGGCCACGAGCGTCGTCGGCACCCGCTCTCCAACCGGCCGCGTTGCCCGAGGTTGATCCTTGACGACGTGCAGGCCGCGAGCAAGTTCGGCGTGAAGAGGGTTTCCTTGCTGGCCGCAAAGCCTTGAGAGCGCAAAGGGCATCCGGTTGGCGGCTCTGTTTGCGTTCAGCAGACACTCAACGATCCGCCATCCGGGGATCGGGCGATTCCGCAACGCGGCATGCTTCGAATCAAGCCAAATCATCGCCATGTCGGGCTTCGACATGGCGATGGCGGTCCGACGACAGGACAATCGACGCCGGTTTGCGACCGGAACTCAACGGGGCCACAAATCGTTAAGTTACGCAGAAGCGCCCTCGGCGGGAGGTGCGTCCGGAGAAAGGATCTGTCATGCGCGTGATTACGAGTGCCCTGCTCGCGCTGGGTGTCGTCGGCGCAATGTCGGCAGCGGCCCCGCAGCAAGCGGAGGCTCAGGAAGCTTACTTCTACGGGCCCGGGGTCAGCATCGAAATCGGACCGCGTCCGTACGGCCACCGTCATTACCACCATCGCCACTACTGGCGGTACCGGTACTATGACGAACCGTACGCCGCTTACTACTACGCGCCGTCATATCGTTATTACGGTTACTATGGGTCGCGCGAACGCTGCGAGCCCGGCTACACATGGCGAAACGGCGCGTGCAGACCATAAGCGGGGTCGAGCAGGTGCGGAGGCCGCCTGTTCGCGGCCTTCTCTTACCTTCCTGCCCTTGCTGTCCTTCCTGCCCGACCGGCCGATTTCTCCCTGATGCCTGATGTCGGCGCAATCCATGTCTTCGGTGCATCGATACATCCGCTATGCGGAACAGTGTGCGGTTCTGGCGGAGGAGCCGCACAACGCGGCTTACAGGAGTTTGCTGCTCGAAATGGCCAAAGAGTGGAGGGAACTGGCGGAGAGCCTCGCCGCGAACGATCGGCCGCCCCAGCAGGGGAGTGGCAGAACTCGCGGCTCAAAATAGCGCGATCAAGCGAACATGGTCGCGACGAACGCGGAGGCCAAGCGTGGGCTACACCTTCGCCGCTTGCACCATGCCCCAGCGCTGCACGGTATATTTTTCCAAGGATCCGAACACGACCCGCTCGAATACAAAACCGATGGCGCCGATCACCGTGAGAGAGGCGATCATGACGTCGGCGTTGAGGAATTCCTTGGAGTCGAAGATCACCCAGCCGAGCCCCCAGTCGGACGCGGCGAGAAACTCCGCGCCGATCACCGCAATCCACGCGCGCAGGAACGCTTGCCGAAGGCCCGCGATAATGAACGGCGACGCCCCCGGCATGATCACCTTCCAGAACAGCGCATTCTCGTCCGCGCCCATGGCGTCTGCCGCGCGCAGCCACAAGGGGTTCACCGCCCGCACGCCGGACCAAACGTTGAGCACCATCGGGAACAGCGCCGCATAGAGCACAATCAGAATGGCAACCGTGTTGCCGAGCCCAAACCAGAGGATGAACACGGGGACCCATGCGAGCGAAGGGATCGGCATGAAGGCGCTGACGAGCGGCATGAAGAAGTTTTCCACCGCCTTGTAACGCCCCATCAGGATGCCGACCGGCAAGCCGATCGCCGCCGCCAGCGTCATACCTGCGAGAACGCGACCGAGCGTGCCTGCCGCATGCAGAATCATGCTGCCGTCGAGCAGCGTCCGCACGAGGGTGGCGCCGATCTTCGGCAGGGTCGGCATCAGTGAGGGCGTAAAAATTCCCAGGCGGGCGACGAACTCGTAGATCAGCAGCGCCCCTGCAATGGTGAGCGCGGCACGCATGGCCGAGCGCCCGCGTCCCCCGGAGAGCTGGCGGGCGGCGTTCAATTCAGGGGGCACTGTGGTGACGGCGCTCACGTCATCATCCCCCAGCGTTGGACCGTGTACTGCTCGATCCGCTGGAATACGAGTTTCTCCAGCGCGAGCCCAAGCATGGCGATCACCGCGACCCCTGCCAGCATCACATCGGTGTTGAGAAACTGATAGGCGCCGAAGATCATCCAGCCGAGACCCCACGGCACCGCCACCACCATCTCGACGCCGACCAGCGTGCGCCAAGCCTGCGCCAGCCCGAGTCGCAGGCCGGTCAGGATATAGGGCAGTGCGCCCGGCACGATCACCTTCAGGAACAGCCGCCGGTTATCCGCGCCCATGGACTGCGCGGCCCGCAGCCATATTTCCTTGACCGCCTTCACGCCGCTCCACGTGTTGAGGATGATCGGAAAGGCGGAGACGAAGATGACGAGGAAGATCGCCGGCGGGTTGCCGGCCCCAAACCACAACAGAAACAACGGCGCCCAGGCGATGCCGGGGATCGGCGCCAGGATGCTTACCAGCGGCAGGAATACGTCTTCCGCCCGGCGCCAGCGTCCCATCAGCATGCCAATGGCAACCCCGATCAGCGCCGACAGGAGAAATCCGATGATCAGTCGCGCGGCGGTCTCGGCGGCGTGGCGGGGCAAAATTCCCGCCTCGGTCAGCCGGAAGAAGGTTGCGACCACTTCGACCAGCGATGGAAACAGGCGCGGCGGGAAGATTTGCAGCCGCGCCGTGATCTCCCACAGGGCCAGCACCACCGCAAACGGGAACGCCGTGCGCGCCACGACGCGCCAGCGCGAATCCCGCGGCGGCGCGCTGGTCGCGGCGGCCAGCGTGCTGGCATCGGCAATGGTGTCGGACACGCGCGTGGTCCTTCAGTGGGCAACGATGGGCAGAGCATAATGTGATCGGTCATGGCCCCACAAGTCGGCATGCTATGCATGCGCGGCTGCGCCGCACTGATTTGGATTCGTGCCGCCGCTCGCCTATTCTGCCGGCCTGCGCCCCAAGAATAAGGAGGAGGACAGGCCCATGTACCGCGCCACAAAGGACATCATTCTGCCGACGACGATCACCGGCTCGCTGCCGCGCCCAAGCTGGTACACCGAGAACCTCGGCACGCGGCATTTTCTCGAGGCCATGGTGACCCGTCGATTCCGCGAGCAGTACGAGGACGCCGTCACCTGTTTTATCCGCGATCAGGAGCTTGCCGGTCTCGACATCCTCACCGACGGCGACGCGCACTTTGACGACGACGTCGGCGGTCAGAGCTGGACCGCCTATCCGCCCAATCACATGTCCGGCCTCACGGTCGGCC
>FWPU01011007.1_pt1 | contig 10424 bp, 5 predicted proteins | sample 2228361 | NCBI WGS metagenome assembly FWPU01 (sample SAMEA103939777, study PRJEB20133) | metagenome | reverse complement strand
GGCAAAGGTGATTCTAGCCATCTTGGTGCCCATGGCCATTGCGCTGAGCGTTCTCGTCCTACTTCTATTTTTCAGCCATTATGCGCTTCTCCAACAGCAGACGCTGCAATCGTGTTTACTCACCGCCACGCTTACCGCGGACCACGTGGGTGCCGCTCTACTAAGCGGTACTTCCAGCCAAGCAGAAGCGGCATTAAATGTGCTTGCCCAGAACCCTTCTGTACTCGGCGCCGCCGTGTATGCTCCGACGGGTCAAAGGCTCGCGCGTTATTTTAGGCACGGCGGGATATTTGACCTCCCTGATTTTGATCCTCGCGGTGTTGTCAACGAGTGGCGCGGCAACCGGTTGATTATCCAACACCCTATCTATGCCCTTGACCGCTCATTGGGCACCCTGCAAATGGTGGTAGACGTAAGCCCGCTACGACGCCAATTGCTGCTCCTCTTATTGCTGTTCGCCTTCGTAGTCGTTTTGTACTTCCTCGTGGGTTATGCGGTGGCTACCAAGGTGCGCCACGTTTTGGCGCGGCCCATCGAACACCTTTCTTTCCTCGCGCGTACCGTGCGCGATACGCGGGATTATTCCATTCGTGCAGTTAAAACATCCGAGGACGAAGTAGGCGTCTTAGCCGAAGAGTTTAATCAGATGTTGTCCGAGATCGAAGCGCGCACACGCGAGCTCGAAGAGATGCGCAACACGCTGGAAGAAACCGTGCGGCAACGTACACAGCAGCTCGAGCGTGAGTCACTAGAACATAAGCGGACGGCGGAGAAACTACAGCGCGAAATTGCGGAACGCCGAAAAGTGGAGGAGGATCTTAAGGGAGCCATAGAAACCGCGGAGGCAGCCAGTCGTTTCAAGGGCGAATTTTTGGCCAATATGAGCCATGAAATCCGTACTCCGATGAACGGCGTCATTGCCATGGCTGACCTGCTTCTCAATACGGCACTTTCGCCGATTCAACGCAAGTACGGCGAAACCATTCAAAGAAGCGCGCGCGCCCTCTTAAAAATCATCAATGATATCCTCGACTATTCGAAGATAGAGTCCGGTCACATCGAGATTGAGTCTGAGCCCTTTGATTTTCAGGTCGTTTGTGAGGATGTTATAGAGGTACTCTCGCCCCGTGCGGAGGAAAAGGGGATAGCGCTCATTTTGCGGTATGCGCCGGATATGCCCCGACGGTTAGTGGGGGATGGCGGGCGCTTGCGCCAAGTCTTGACCAATTTGGTCGGCAACGCCATAAAATTCACCCACAAGGGACATGTCTTCGTCAATGTAGAATGCACAGGCCGCACGGAGAGTTCCGCGGCTTTTCGGGTGAGCGTGGAGGATACAGGCATCGGGGTTCCGCAGGAGAAGATAGATATACTCTTTGCCAAGTACAGCCAAAGCCACCGCTTTGACCCCCAACTGTACGGCGGAACGGGTCTGGGCCTCGCTATTAGCAAGCAGTTAGTGGAGAAAATGGGAGGGACTATCGGCGTACACACGCGCGAAGGCGTGGGGTCGTGTTTCTATTTTGCGTTAGTTCTACCAACCGATGAATCCACTCGAGCGCCGCGCCGAGATGACCTGCAGGGCGTTCGGGTGTTGGTGGTGGATCACAGCCCGGTGAATCGGCGGGTTCTCTTGGAACAACTCCAAAGCTGGGGCATGCACGCGGACGCGGTCGGCAGCAGTGCCGACGCCCTACATGCTTTACGAAAAGCCGCCCAAGACGGAAATCCCTACCGCATCGCGCTCTTGGATGACCAAATGCCGGGGATTCGCGGGGAATCGCTCGGACGAGTCATTAAAAGTGAGGCGGATTTGCAAGAAACGCTTCTCGTGCTTCTCACGTCATTCGGAGGCCAACGAGGAGACGCGGAACGTGTTAAAGAATTGGGTTTCTCCGCCTACCTTACTCGCCCCATTCGTCAGTCGGAATTAATGGATGCGTTAATTACCCTGTGGAAGGCGCATCTGCGTGGAGAGTCCATCGGCCTTGTCACACGCTATACCGTGGCGGAAAGCAAAGGGCGTGTTTTGCGGCGCGCACCGGTGCCGAAATTCGCCGCACGTATTCTTGTCGCCGAAGATAATTATGTAAACCAGCAGGTGGCGCTCGAGATCTTGGGTATGTATGGTTGCACGGTCACCATCGCCCGGGATGGAGCCGAAGCGGTGGAAGAATTCAAGCGCGCGTCTTTCGATCTCGTTTTCATGGATTGCCAGATGCCGAATAAGGACGGTTACGAGGCGACGCGCGAAATCCGTACGTACGAGGGCGACCGTTCCCACGTACCCATTATTGCGATGACCGCGCACGCCATGAAGGGAGATCGAGAGCAGTGCCTCTCCGCCGGTATGGATGATTACGTCAGCAAGCCGGTGGATCCGAACAGTGTACTGGATGTGCTGCGGCGTTGGCTGGGCCGTGCCGAGGAACCTATAGAGCCGCCTCGGCGTTCTTCTTCCTCCGCGAGTGTGACATTCCAGGTTGAAGACTTGCCTACGCTTGACCTTAAGCAAGCGCTGCATAATATCGGCGGCAAGATGACGACCTTCCGCCGTCTCGCCCAGGTATTTATGCAGCATATCCCCTCACGTATGTACGAGCTGGCGCAGGCGGTGGAAAAAATGGACGTACCCGAAATTGCCCGTTTGGCCCATGCTATTCAAGGGGCGGCTGGTTCCGTGGGGGCTACGCGGTTTCATGCGCTAAGTCGGGAGCTGGAAAAAGAAGCCCGCGGCGGCCGGGTCGAGGATGCGCCGCGTAAATTGCAAGAGTTGCAACGGGAGTTCGGCCAACTAAAACAAGCGCTCGAGACGATTGAGGCGCAGGATAATGCTGCTGAGGATGCTGCGCAGGAAAGCGCCTGAGTCTGCGTAGTACCGGCCTATTTTCCTGGTGACTTGAAGAATGTGCGGTTACGCACGGGTCTGCTTGACCCCAACGTCCCCCCTGCGAGGACTCAAGAAGCTTTAGATTGTATCAGTGCCGCAATAGCGTCGGCTTGGGCCGGCCAGCGTGCGGGGTCTAACCCCCCGAACGTGAGTGTGCTCTCAATATTCCCCTCAATCACGGGAGCAGCCACGAGCACTCCCTGGTAGAGCACGGCCAGCTGCTGCCCGGGATACGTCTCGCACGCACGGCGGAGTTTTTCTCCGCGGTCAGGACGTAGCCGCAGATGGACCAGCGGGGTACCTTCGGGGCGGTTTTCTACCATCGCGGAGTCAAAATCCGTCTCGTTTGCCAAAATTTCCTTTTTCACCGGTATATGCACCTCCGCCGTTTCATGCCCTAAGGGAGCAAAGTGCACATGGTCTTCCATCCTATCCTGTGGAGCGGAAGCCATGCGGATTTCCAACTGCGTCATCGGAGCCTCCTCCTTCCGGGCATTAAGCCGGTATAACGTTATGCTGTATGGCAGCAAGCGCAACGAAGCGATATCGTCCACCGATTCTTCTCGGATGGAGACCGCTGCCTCCTTGCCGGGCTCGTTGTAGGCGTAGGGATCATTGTGCTGGATGAGCCAACGCTTCGCCGGAGGCGTAATGCGCGCACCCTCCGCGTGGAACGGTATTTCCAAAGCGTGCGGCGTCGGATTTACCACCGCGAGCGTAAGCGCTGTATAATCCGCCGTCCATGCGGCCACGATGTCTAACGGAGGAAGCACGTTCTCCACGGGTACGGGATGGACGCCGAATTCTCGCCGGTAGAGGAGCAACGGCAAGGCGGGGACTTCAAACGCTGCATCGGTTTTGGTGGTTTTTATACATCCGATTACGTTCACGGTTTGAGCGTAATTCGCCATGAAAACCATATCGGAAGAGCGGATGTACTCGTGCAGTCCCAACGCGATCCCCAAGGCGTCCCGGTGAAAGTACCGTATGCCCAGTTCCCCGTACAGTTCTTTACCGTACCAGAAGTTCCACTCGTCCATGGCAATAGGTATTTTCTTGCCTTGGAGGCTGGGTAGTTGTTGATGGTATGCCCGGTGACGCTCCACCTTTTTCCGAATACTTTGGAGCGGCTGGAGCGCATGCATGACGACGCCTTCTATGTCGTTGTTGTAAAAATGCTCGCTCAGGTAGTCGATATGCTCCGCACAGTGTGTAAGCATGCCTTCACTCCATGGGCCCGAGTCGCCCACGGCAACGAGTTTTATATTCGGGTCCTTCGCTTTTAAAGCCTCGGCAAAGGCGTTGTGCCGTTTTGCATATTCCTCTAAAGGCACATGGCCAAGTTGCCAGTCTCCGTACATTTCGTTGCCGACGCCCCAGTACGTCACACCGTACGGCTCGGGATGTCCGTTCTGCGCGCGCAGTCGGCCCATCGGCGTGGTCTCGGCACCATTCACATATTCCAATTCCGCTACAGCCTCTTCCACTGACCCCAAACCGGTATTTACCACGATATAGGGCTCGGTGTTCAGTGTCCGGCAGAACATCAGGAATTCGTCCAGCCCAAAATCGTTCGGCTCAATTCCTTTCCAGGCGGGATTTTTTCGGGTAGGACGTTTGTCACGCGGCCCTATACCGTCACGCCAGTGGTAGCCGCTTACAAAATTGCCCCCCGGCCAACGATAAATCGGTGCATTGAGCTCTTTCAGCAGTGCCAACGTATCCGCGCGCATGCCATACACATGGCCGCTGGGCATGAGTGAAACCGCAGCGACATACACCGTGCCTTTCCCCTGAACCCAAATCTCCAAGGCGCCGTTGTCTGTGTCGGTTTGGGAATCCAACAGTATGGGATAGGTCATATAGCCCGGCCCGATCTGCTGGATGATCGCCGTTTTGCGCTGACGTTGGGACTGTTTGCCTAAAAGGCGTATTTCGACGGGACCTGCGCTGCTCTCGCCCTTCAGCACGATGCGGCCTACGTACTCACGCCCGGCGCGCAGGGCCAACCCTTCTTGACGAATGCCTGCGGGGCCCTGAATTCGTACAACGGCCGTTTCCCCATATTTCTGGGTCTCGTCCATGGTGACCGCGTCCCGAAGCCCGACAATACGCCAGGGACTTTCCTCGCTCCCCACGGGATAGAAAAATTTGCGGTCTTCCAGCATCTCCGCCCAAATGCCCCCTTGAATACACCGCCCCAAATGCTCGATGAATTGCCCGTAAATGAAAGGAGAAACGGGCTCGCGTTGTTCCTGCGCGCGAACACGTACGGTTTGTTGTAAGATCTCCGGAGTGATTTCTTCACAAACTACGTCGTCGTACCAGGCGGTTCCGGACGCCTTCCCCCAACCGCCGAGAAGGCAGTTAAGTTGGACCTGCGTTTCGTCTCCAGTTTCAAAATACAGCGTGAGCTCCGTCCATGGTTGCGTACCCACCAGCGCCTCGGTTTGTATGCCGTGCTTGCCGTGAACATTGAACAGCGCGCCGCGACCGCCTTGGGTGCTTACATTTTCCGTCCGTATCCAGCCGCGCACGCGATATAGCGATTTAGGTTTTACATTGACGAGTGTTTTCCATGCTGCGTCCACACCTTCCTCGGCTGCGATTTTTACACACGATGAAGTCTCTCGTCCCTCGGGAACAACGCTGAAAGTGGGATTGCCGCTAAAGGCCTCCATGTCCCAACCGGCGGGTTTGTCACCTTCCGTAACGTTGAAGTCTCCGTTGACTAGGAGATTTTCCCCGTGCACCACTCCAGATAAGCCTGAAAAAATCGTCCAGGCCAAGATGCAAAACACAGTAAATATGGCGGAACGGGGCTTTGCTTGAGTGTGTGGGATTATGCGGTGGGATTGTAGGGAGGGTAGGGGAATGCTCGATTGGTTGTACCTATATGCCGCGTAACTGCCAAGAATGGAAGAAAAACGTCTCTTTGGTACAACACCTTGTAACATCTCGTGTCCTCCTCGCCTATTGTGTACGAGTCATATACCGTCCGGCCGAGCGGTGTCTTTCATTGAGGGTACATTGTGAGTAACAGCGCACGAGCTTTTCAAGCCTTTGTTCGATATGCGGGGCGCCTACTTGTCCCCGAAGTTATGCGTTCCATGGAGCAAGAGCGCGTCGTCCCGGGAGGCGAAGATGTCTCTTTCGACCCTGCGGAGGTACCGCTTTCTTACTATCTCGAAATCGAAGATAACGGAAGCGATGTGACCATCTTTAGCTTTGCAGGAATGGCCGTGCTTTTCGCCGGCATGCCTAAGTTTGAATTTCGGAACCTCCTGCAAACGAGTAAAAAAACCTATAACTTCGTTTTCGTTCGGGACCCGCATCGCGCGTGCTATTTTCAAGCACCGGATGGTTCGAACCGGGGCCAAGAATTTTTTGAGCGCATTGTGTCAGAGGCTAAGGCGAAGCTCGGCTCAACCTATAACGTCGCCTTGGGGGCCTCAGGCGGCGGCTGGGAAGCGTTTTTCTTAGGGTGCAAACTGCAGTTCCAGCAGATTATTGCCTTTGCGCCGGGTTTCCCGCCGGAAGTATACCTGAGTATCGGCTCGCAGCTTCGCACGTATTTCGATTTGCCGAAACTTCTGCGGCATCCCTCCGCGTATTTAGAGATGGTGCTGGTGGCGCTGGGCGCAAAATATGTCAACCGCAGGGTCCAGCGACTGGGTATAGTGGAATTCCCCGACCTTCTGGAATTGTACCGTCAGACTGACCCTAAGCCGCGGGCCACCATTTTTTACGGTACCCATTGCCGCCCCGACCGCATGACGGCCTTACACGCCGCTAAAGAAGGCATCATCACACGCGGGATAGATTCCCAACGTCATAACTGTGCGGCGGATCTTAAAGCACGGGGGCTTTTGGGTAAAAGCATATTGGAAGAAATAGAGATAGGCTTATCTCAATTCAATTCCAAGCAAGAGGCAACGGCGCGTGGGGAGAGACTCAGTGAAATTTAGGGCTTTGCAGCATATGCATCATCGAGGAGGAAGGATCATGCGACCTAATGAGATGCGGGGAAGAAACGAAACACGGGAAGCGAAGAAAGCGACTGCGTCCCGTCGCCTGCGTGTATTGTTCCTGCCCAATAACTATGTCCTGGCACATGTGGGCCGTTGTGTAGAAGTAGCCAAGGTGCTCCGCGACATGGGCCATGAGCCTATCCTCGCAGGGTACGAGCTCGACCACCCTCGCTCGAGGCTTGACCACGCCGTGGCGGAAGGGTTTCCGGTCGTCGAAGTAATACAACCTCGGTTTCATTGGGCCTTTGACCGCTTTCAAAAGTATGGATTTCCCATCTCGATATATGATGCCGTTTTTCATAAAAATTGGGCGCCTTTGGACAAAATCCTTGAAGATGTCGTGCGGGTGGTGAAGGAATACCGGATAGACCTCATTGTGGGAGATGCCGGACTGGGTATTAGTGCCGCCGGTTATATTACCGGCGTGCCCGCTGCGGGGTTGGCGAATTCATATAACGCGCGATTTATGCGCAAGGACCTGCGCATGATTTACTGGCTGTGGGATCATCTGCTCTTGCAACGCGAGCGCAATCGGGTCTACCGCAAGCATGGCGTAAAACCAAAAGACAGCTTGCGCTTGTTCGCAGAAATGCCGCTCCTTTCTCCCGACTTGCCGGAGTTCCACTACAGCCATCCATATTTCCCACACTGGTTTTCCGTCGGTCCGATTTATAGCGAACCGCCGTGCGAGCTGCCGCCATGGTACGACGAACTGCAGGACGGTACAACCAACATCTATGTCACGTTTGGTTCTACCGGCATCCTAGAACCGTTCTTGAAGCGTGTGTACAAAGATTTCGGCGAGGCGCCTTTCCGCTTCATCGTAACCACGTCGCGGTTGGTCTCTCCGGAAGTTATTGCAGCGGCGCCCAAAAATTTCCGATTTGCGGAATACGTCCCCGGCTCAAAAATCCTTCCCCATTGCCGAGCAATGATTTATCACGGGGGCAACGGGACGATGTATCAAAGCCTCGCTGCAGGCGTGCCTATGCTGGGTCTGCCGTCACAGCTCGAGCAGGTTCTCTCCGTGGATCTGCAAGTAGAACATGGCTTCGCGTTACGCGGGTCCGCACGCTGGATCACGGGGAAGCAGGCGTTGCGTAAGGTGGAAGAACTGCTGAGTGACAACCGATACCGCAAGGCAGCCCAGCGCTTTCAGTACGTCGTGCAAAACACCTGTGGCGCCACAAATGCGGCGCGTTACCTTGTCGCTTATGCGCAACACGGTATCCATGAGCACGCGCTGCTTAGTGAAACGGTATTTTTCCCGGAATATGCCGTGTCCCCGCGTGCTCTTGTAGACGAACCTGCGGCCTAGAATTTTGAAAGATACGCCCCGACAAAAAGCTTGACTTTCCGTTGTGGTTTGTGGTACAAACTAGTTGGTGGCCCGCGAAACGTCCTTAGTACACGACAGTTGAAAAGATTCTGCTTGACTTTTAAACTAGTTTGTGGTACAAACTAGTCAGGACAAGGTCCTTGCACGTAAAGTTGAACCTGAAGATGTGAGCCCGTTCGAGGCTGTGCCGACGTGAGGCACGGTCAAAGAACTTAATAGGTTTATTCCGGCTCAAAACTCCAAACAGAAAGGAGGTGAAAGAGAATGAAGAAACTAGCCATCTTAGCCGTAGCACTGACTGTAGGCGTGGGCGTCGCATTCGCAAGCTCCCTGTCGGTACCGTGGTTCGTGGATAATGCGCCGCAATACAACGGTATCCCGGGTAAGAAAGCGGGTGTAACCGGCATCGTTACGTTAAAGAGTAACCGTACGGACACAGTCGTTTGCTCGATTACGTACGTGAACCAGGATGGTGTCGTTCTGGGACCGTTCCCCCCGAACAATACGTTCACGATCGCGCCGCTGAGTGCGTTGGCGTTCCGTCCGGTGGAATTCGACCCGGATCCGACTGCTGGCGGCCAGCCGGGTGGTCAGGAAGGTTCCCAGGGCGTTGCCGTACCGGACCGTCCGCGTAGTCCGGACAGCGTGACGCCGATTCCGGGCACCAGTCCGCCGACCGTTGACCAGAAGAAGAACGGTAGTATTACTGTTTCTTGGACGGGTGGTCCGCAGGACATCCAGGGTATCGTTACGTGGTTCCAGAGCGCGATTGACCCGATTTCCGGTGCGACGATTACCTTCTCCTATGGTACTGTCCTGCCGCCGGGCTTCTAACATAACGTAGCAATACGTCATGTTGAAGCATTGTTGGCTGTAGGGTAGTTGACCGGATGAAGAAGCGTGAGGCGAGAATGTCGCGAGACATGCTCGCCTTCTTTCTTTTCAGAAACCGAAGTGAAGCGCCATGGACATTACACTCAAACGGGTGGATGATAGTTGGTACACGCGGATACCGGAGTGCCCAGAGCGAGTGTCGGCCGGTGGAGTTGTTCTCCGCCTCGAAAAGGGGGGACTGTGGGTCGCGTTGGTACGGGAAGTGGGTGTGGAGGGATATGTAATTCCGAAGGGGGGAGTAGAGCCGGGCGAGTCTATTGATGAGGCCGCACTGCGTGAGATTGCCGAAGAAGCGGGCATTACTCAGCTCACGAAAATCGGCTATCTCGGCACGCTCGAGCGCATGAGCGAGAAAAAAATATACTGGTCTATTAACCATTACAACCTGTATTTGACGGAGCAGCGTGAAGGTCAGATTCTGGACACCGAGCATCATTTCGACTTCGGCTGGTTTCCGATAGAGGAACCGCCGGTGCTGTTTTGGCCCGATGAAAAGCGCTTGTTAATAGAGAACCGAGCCAAAATGTATGATGCCGTAATCCAGCATCAAAACCCACGGCCTCGAAAGAAGTACTTCATGTAGCATCCTACATTCTCCTCTCCGTATTCGTTAACGCGTAAACACCCGCCGCAATGCAGGTCAACCGCGACTGTTTAGGCAATATCCTTCGGACAACAATAACCATGAGAGCAAAAGTTCAAGCCGTTGTTGCAGGCCGAAATTTAATTCCCGGGATGTCAAGAACGGCGGCAAAGTAAAGTGGCTTGTTTTCCTGCCACATGAAAAGAGGCCGCGTATGGAGGAAGGCCCCCAACGTCGCTCGATATATCCTATAGTCATGGGTGCGGGCCTCACCTTGCTTTTCCACGCCGCCTCTTGGCCCGGCTATGGTTATTTCCGTGACGAACTCTATTACCTGGATTGCGCCTCTCAGCTGGATTGGGGTTACGCAGACCACCCGCCTTTTTCAATCGCCGCCTTGCGCGTTCTCACTAGACTGTTGGGGGATTCCCTGTGGGTATTGCGGCCTAGTGCCGCCCTGCTCGGCGCCATAAGCGTTGGGCTTTCTGTACAGTTCGCGGCTAACCTCGGCGGGTCAATGGTGGCACAGGTCATCGTCGCGACAACCCTGGCTCTTGCCCCAGGCATATTAGGAGTCTGCGGTTTCTATTCCATGAACGCATGGGACTTGTTATTTTGGGCGCTGGCTTTTCTGTGGCTCGCACGCGCTCTGGACGGCCGTAAGAACGCGTGGTATTCCTTCGGTTT
>FWPU01013061.1_pt1 | contig 10425 bp, 8 predicted proteins | sample 2228361 | NCBI WGS metagenome assembly FWPU01 (sample SAMEA103939777, study PRJEB20133) | metagenome | reverse complement strand
TTACCATTTTACTTATCACTGGGCTGATAAAATTCTACCGAACGATTTTACTACCGAAATCAGGAGGATGAGTTTTTGCCGATTCTTACTACCGAGAGATTTGACCAAAATTCTTGCGTTACCTACCAGAGGGACGATTAGCGTAGCGGAGAGGCTGACAGAGGCAGTCAGCCTCTCTTTTTTTTTGTTTATCAAGGAAAAATGCTAAATTTTATACATAGAAGTTGAAGAAAGATCTAATATTATGCATTTCTATTTTTTCAATTTACCTTGTAGCATAAGTAATTTTTACTTTCATTTTTTCCCCTTTCGGTAAGTTAATATAACCCTCATCTGGATTAAAGTCTTTGAATTCTTTGCCATTAATCTCAATTGATTTAATGTAAACATCAGGACTTTCAATTAAATTTACATAATGTTTTTCATTTTCATTCTGAGAGGATAAAAGAAAATATAAGGTTGCTTCTTTTTTAAGAACATAAAGGCTGAGATAAAGATAATTAAAAAGTGCATGTTCCATAGAATGATAGCCAGATTTATACATATAGCCTTTTAATTGATATCTATCAGCATTTCCGTTTCTGGAAGTATTTGCAAAACATTCTTTAAATTCTTCGTCTATTAAATAATTATCCCAGAAGTATGCACATGAAGTAAACTTTGATAAGTATGTATCATTTTTCTCATATTTGTAAAGATTAAGCATTAAAAAGTTACCTTCTGTTTGAGTCCACCAATCCTTCATTGTGTTTACTGAAGCGGGACTGTTTTCCTTGAACTGAAAATACCATCCGTAATATTTTTCATCCCAGCAATATTTTATCATATTCTCTGCAATTCTTTTTGCGGCACTAAGATACTTTTCATCACCTGTTAGCCAGTAAGCCCGCATTAATATCCATCCAGTTTTCAGGTTATGTCCTGTCCATAAATTAGGGTCAATGGAATTCCATTTCTCTGTAAAATATTCTCCCACAAAAAAAGTATCTTTATCTATCATTTTATCAAGAACAACATCCAGAATCATTTTTATGTCACCTAAAAGTTCTTCATCTTTTGTAGCCATATAATAATAAAATAGATATGCAGAGCATGTATCTATCTGAGAATTGAATGATTTTTCTCTTCTTATAGGATTCCAGTTGTACCCTCCCTCTGCGTAAAATCCACCATAAGTTTTGTCATAAGCTCTTGTTTTCATTAATTTATGTGTTTGCTCGACATATTTGAGTGAATCTTTGTCATGAGTGGCAAAATAATAGATTGTAGGACCAAGATTTCCATAAGTCTGGTCAAAAAGATTTTTAGTTCCTTTATTAGGAGTATTCTTGTGTCCAACACTTATGTTCCATCCGCCATAATCTTTATCCCAGCAATAATTTGTCTGAAAATTAATTCCATATTCAGCCTTTTTAATATAATTTTCTTCTCCACTGAGCATATATGCCGTAGTATAAGCAAAAACTATTCGAGAAATCATCCTTGTATATTTTGGAAATGCATTGCCGGGTTTTCCGTTGTAAGCAACCTCTGTAAAAAAACCGCCATTTTTTAAATCTATAGAATTTTCCCAGAAAGGAATAATTTCATTTAAAGCCTGATTTTTCCAGAATTCTGGATTCATGTAAGTAAAAGGATTGTATTCATTTCTTACCTCTGCTTTTCCCGTACAGGAGAAAAAAAGCACAAAAAGTAATATTGCTTTTTTGAACATTTTTTACCTCTTTTTTAAAGAATTAGGTCTAATTAAAATAACAAACTTTTGTTTATTTTCAAAAGCTATTTATATTAAAGCATTTCAAAGACCAAGTTTAATATTTTAACACAGGAAATATATTTATTCAATTTTAGATTTATATATAAAAAACTTGCTTTCTTAATAGATTAATATATACTATATATTCGTGATTTATTGAATCGCTAAAGTGTTCTAATAAATCATTTATAGTTACAGAGCAGGAGATTTTATGAAATTTTTAAAAGCCAGAAAGATTTTTATCTCTCTATTATTTCTTTTTTTCTTACTCGGGTGTTTGTTTTCATCCTCACGGAGTGAGTATTCAACCGAAGGGGTTCTTTTAAAACAGGTTTTTTCGTATCTCAGGAATCATTATGCTTACTCTAGTTTAAAAGGGAAATATACTGAAAGGTTTTTAGATCTCTATCTGGAATACATAGATGGTTCAAAAAGGTTCTTTCTCAAAAAGGAAGTGGAAGAAATAAAGAAAAAAGCAAAAAACATTGACAACAAATTAAGAAGTGGAGAAATTGAAATATTTCACGAAATCACAAATATTCTGATTAATAGAATTATTGAAACCACCAATATTGTGGATGAGATCTTATCAAAACCATTTGATTTTGAGGTAGATGAAAGCATAGAACTTGATGCAAGCAAAAGAGATTTTCCAGTGGACATAGTTCAGAAGAGAGAACTCTGGAGAAAGTTACTAAAAAATGAAGTTTTAAATAAGATAATTTTGAAAATCAAGAGAGAAAAAAAGCCAAAGTATGATGAAAAGGATGAAGAGATAGCAAGAAAGGATGTTAAAAGAGAAATCCATAGAATGCTTGAGAGGAGATTATCCGACAAAAACCTTTTTTACAGATTTGTTAATTCTATAGTCTCAAGTTTTGATACCCATACAGAATACTTTCCACCAAGCGAAAAAGAAGATTTTGATATAAACATGAGAGGTACCTTTGAAGGGATTGGAGCCCAGTTAAGAGAAGAAGGCGAATTTATAAAAGTTCAGGAAATAATTCCAGGTGGCCCAGCTGCAAAGCAAAAACTTTTGAAACCGGGAGATTTAATTTTAAAGGTCGCACAGAGTAACGAAACCCCTGTTGATGTTGTCAATATGCCGGTTGGTGAGGTTGTTAAAATCATCAGGGGAAAGAAAGGTACAGAGGTAAGACTCACCGTGAAAAAACCCGATGGACAGATTGTCGTTATTCCAATAATAAGGGATAAGGTGGTTCTGGAAGAAAGTTATACAAAGGTTTCAGTTTTAAAAGACGGAGATGAAAAATTTGGTTACATTTATTTACCTTCTTTCTACAGAGATTTCAAAGGAAACGAATCAAGAAATTCAACAGAAGATGTATATTTGGCCCTCGAGTCTCTTAAAAACTACAATTTGAAAGGAATAATCCTGGATCTAAGAAACAATGGGGGTGGTTCGCTTGAGGATGCAATTAGAATTTCTGGACTTTTCTTTACAGAAGGCCCCGTAGTTCAGGTAAAGACAGCCCCAATTCAGAGTACTATAAGTCTAATAAAAAGTCTAAATGATCCAGATCCTCAGGTTCATTATGAGGGACCTCTTATTGTTTTAGTGAACGAAATGAGTGCCTCTGCTTCAGAAATTCTTTCAGCTGCACTGCAGGATTACAGAAGGGCAATAATTGTGGGTTCACAAAAAACATTTGGTAAAGGAACTGTGCAAACAATGCCAGAACTGGGCTATTTTACTCCCCCTGGTGCAGACACAAACATAAATCTTGGAACTTTGAAAATAACAATTCAGAAATTTTACAGGATTAATGGGGATTCAACCCAAAAAAAAGGTGTAATTCCAGACATTGTTTTACCTTCGATCTATGGGTATATGAGTTTTGGAGAAGAAAGTATGAGATTTCCGCTCGAATTCGATACAATCAAACCTGCAAAATTTGAAATCTGGACTAACCTTAACTACAATCTTGAGCTGATAAGAGAGAGGAGTAAAAAAAGGTTGAGCGAAAATCCTACCTTCAATTTCATTGATAAAGCAGTGAAACTAATAAAAGAAAAAAATAAAGCACCTGCTCCATTAAAGTTTGATAAAGCAGTGGAGTTCAATAATAAGATTCAGGAAACTTCTGAAAAACTTTTATCAAAACAGACAGACTCCGTAAAAATTATGGCTGAATGGGTAGATTACAGAAATTCTGGTGAGGATGAAGATTCAAAAATAAAACATAATGAATGGCTTAATCAGGTTTCAAAGGACATCTACATTCGGGAAGCAATAAATATACTTAAAGATTTAAATTAAACGGTAGTTTTTTGTTTATTTAGACAATATATAAAAATAGCTTAGTTTAAGTTTTATATTATGGTTTATAATTTTTTAGCTCTCTATCCATTTCTCTTTTAATATCTTTTTCCTTAAGGGCCTCCTTCTTACTGTGAATCTTTTTACCCTTTGCAATTCCAAGGAGTACTTTCGCATATTTCCCTTTTATGTAAAGCTTTAAAGGCACAAGGGTTGCACCTTTTTGAGAAACAAGATTTGAGAGTTTAAGGATTTCCCTTTTGTGAAGCAGAAGCCTTCTTGTTCTTTTCGGATCGTGGTTGAAAATATTTCCATAGCCATATGGGCTTATGTGCATATTCATTACTATTATTTCACCATCCCGAACAACAGCATAACTATCTTTAAGATTTACATTATGTTCTCTCACGGATTTTATTTCAGTGCCTTTTAATGCAATTCCAGCCTCAATGATATCTAAAATTTCATAATCGTGATAAGCCTTTTTATTCTGTGCAATTTCAACAACCTGTTTTTCTCGCATTTTTATCTATTGTACCTCTTTAACCATGCTCTTTGGTTGTTCAATGGGAGGGATTTCACCAAATTGGTTTTCATAATTTTTCAGATTGTTATTTATGGCAACCACAAAATTTTTAAAATTTTTTGGGGTCATAATTATCCTTGAAGTTACCTTTGCTTCTTCTTTTCCCGGCAGTATGGTTGCAAAATCAATAACAAACTCTTCAGGAGAATGAGAAACAATGACAAAATTTGAGTAATGAACTATGGAATTATCAGAAGGAATATCTACTCTCAGAGATGGTTTTACAGATTTATCTTCCATTTTTCTCTCCTTTTATACTAAATCTAAATATTCATCCATTGTAATATAAGATTCTTCCGCTTTTTCTTTATAAACTTTACACTTAAGTTGAAACAAAAATTCATCCTTAAACATTACATTAAAAAAGAGTCCATTATTTAAGATTCTTTCTGTTATTCTAAACCAGTGAATATCCAGTGCCATATCTGAATTTCTTGAAATTATTTCACTTTTCCAGTTATAGAAATTATTTTCATACTCATTTAAAGTCGCTTCAGGTTTTTCTTGATAAGTTTTATTAAATTTCTCAAAACCTGACATCAGTATCTTTAAGTTATCGATATAATTGTAACACCTTTTTCTGAAATCGGCGGCATATTTATCAGTAAATATATATTTTATCTCGCAAAAATAATCGTCTCTATACTTCGTATCGAAAAGAAGTTGGTTTTTTGAAATCAAGGGGGCACTTGTCGCCCAGTGCATGGAAAGATAAATATTTTTGTATCTTTTACCCATATCTTTTACCCAGTTAAAAAATACAGCATCATAATCCTTTGTTTTGGAATAAGTTATAGCATCAAAGTACTCATTTAAAATGATAAACTCATTCAAAATCTGCTCTAATATTCTCAAAAATTCTTCAAATGACATATCTCTCCTCAAGACAATAATAAAATTTTAAGATAAAAGTCTCAAAAATGCAATCAAATATAGTGTATAATCTAAGTTATGTGATAATTTTTCTTATTTGTTTATAAGAACTAAAGATAACCAGAAGAGAGGCGACATCTTCAATGTCGCCTCTCTTCTGGTTATCTCTACTATCCTAAAAAAAATTAAAAGAAATGTTGGACCTACAAATAAATAAAAAATATTAATAAATTTCATTGACAATAAAAATTAAATAAACTAAAATAAAATCCTGCTAGGGGGAAATTTTGAAATTTGATGTTATTATTTCAATTTTAAAAGAATTATCTAATAATCTTTCAACATATGAAGAAGGAGACTTGTTAAAGCTTGTCAATATTAAAGATGAGTTGGGAAAGCTCAAGATAGAGTTTGATAAATTCGATGAGCTAAAAAAATTAGATCTTTTGCTTGAGAATCTATCAACCATTATTGATCTGGCATCAAAAAGCCCTGAAGATGAACTTTACTCTATTTCTCTACTGAATAATATAAATTCAAACTTCCTTTCATTTTTTTACAAAAAACTTTCCGGTAAAGAACTTGTTAACAAATTGAATTCTTATTCCTCCGAGGTCAGCAAACTACTAAAAAAGGCTAAAAAATTATCAGAGGCTCCCCTGAAGGGGAAAAAATCTACAGAAGAAGAATCCTACCCTCTAAACTATTTTAAGTCTTTAGTGGATGACCCCAAACTTTTAGCTCAATTTCATGAAGAAGCTACAGAACATCTTGATCAGGCACAATTTACACTTTTAGAGCTTGAGTATGACTCAAAGAATAAAGAATTGATAAATAACGTTTTCAGGAATTTTCATACTATTAAGGGTTCATCTGCATTTTTAGGACTTAAAAATATTGAAGATGTAAGTCATAGCATGGAGGATTTACTTGCCCTCGTAAGAGATGAAAAGATACTTCTCTCAAAAGAATTAATAGATATTATATTTTTTGGAATGGAATTATTGAGAAGTATTCTGGATGTTTTAATTGCAAACGAATTTAAAGCAAAAGAACTTAAAAGAACATTTCTCGGTATAAATATCTTTCCATATATCAGATTGATGAAAAGAATACTTAGCGAATACCAGTATAAAAAGTTAGGGGAAATTTTAGAGGAGGAAGGGAAATTATCCACAAAAGATATTGAGAAGATTCTTTCAAGTCAGAAGATAAGTCAAAAGAAATTTGGAGAAATAGCCCTTGAAGAGAAAATTGTATCTTCAGAAGAATTACTTTCAGCATTACAAAAACAGAAAAAACAGGAAAGTAAGATTAAAAAGATGGGCTTTGTAAAGGTTTCAAATGAAAAACTCAATACGCTTATTGATATTGTAGGTGAATTGGTAATAAATCAATCGATGCTAAAACAAGAGATTTTACAGAACGGTGCAAATATAAATATTTCAGAAAGAACGTTAAGTCAGCTTGAAATGATTACAACCACTATTAAAAACCTTGTGCTTTCTATGGGAATGGTACCAATAGCTGATATTTTTAATAAACTACGTGTTGTTGCAAGAAATACAGCAGAGGAACTCGGTAAAATTGTATTTCTTGAAGTAAAGGGAGAAGAAACCGAGCTTGATAGAAATGTGATTGAAACAATATACGATCCACTTATGCATATCATAAGAAATGCTATCGATCATGGGATAGAGACACCAGAAGAGAGAGAAAAAGCTAAAAAGGATAGAGTTGGAAAAATTATTATGACCGCAGAGCACAAAGGTAGCGGAATTGAAATAACCATAACAGATGATGGAAAAGGAATTAAAAAAAAAAAAATCATCGAAAGAGGACTTGAATTAAGATTGATAGAGGCTGATAAGGTTGATACAATGAGTGAAAAAGACATTTATAACATAATGTTTTTACCCGGTTTCTCTACTAATCCAGAAGCAACAAATGTTTCAGGCAGAGGAGTCGGTCTTGATGTGGTGAAAAGAAATCTTGAGAAAATACATGGTAGGGTTGAAGTTTATTCGGAATTAGGAAAATATACAAAATTTGTAATAAAACTTCCCTTAACACTTGCTATTATAGAGGGCTTTGTAACCAGAGTGGGTAATAACAAATATGTCTTTCCTTTCAATATGATAGAAGAAATACTCGTGCTTGATAGAAAAGAAATTAAAATTTCCCAACAGGATAACAAAGAAAATCCAATAATTTACCATAGAGGATTACACATACCTGTAATATTTGCTCATCATATATTTAAGGAAAAACTTTCAGAAAATGAAAAACTTATTTCTTTAATTTTCAATGTTGATCAATTTAAATATTGTGTTATTGTTGATGAAGTACTTGGCAAACAGGAAATTGTGGTCAAAAATCTTGGCAGCCTGCTTTCAGAGTATAAGTATTTTTCTGGTGGTACAATATTTGGAGATGGAAGTATCGGCTTTGTTGTTGATCTTTCTGGGCTTTTAGAAGTTGCTTAAAAATTTTTTATTAGCAGGGAGGCAATATGAAATATATAATGCTTGTCGATGATTCTGAAATAATCAGAAGTATTGTTGAACAAACGTTGAGACTCTATAACTATACTGATATTATAATGGCAACTGATGGGATTGAGGCGCTGGAAAAAATAAAAGCATATATGGGCCGGTTTGCTCTTTACGTATTTGATATAAATATGCCAAGGATGGATGGGCTTGCCCTTGTTAAAGAGGTAAGAAAACTTGATGAGATAACGCCGATTATTATGCTTACTACAGAAACTGATAAATCAAAGATGCTTGTAGCCAAGCAATATGGAGCCACAGGATGGATCATAAAGCCTTTTGAGGGAGAAAAATTTATTAAAGTTGTAGAGATGTATCTAAAAAAATAATTACAAGGGGGGTATATGCCCGAAATTATAAATAAATTTTTAATTTTCACAGTTGAGAATGAATATTATGCCATACCTATTTCAAAGGTCCAGGAAGTTATTCGATATATACCCATAACAAGCCTCCATGAGACATCAAGCTACTTAAAGGGAGTAATAAATCTTCGTGGGAGAATAATTCCTGTTATCGATATGAGACTCAAATTTGGTCTTACAGAAAAGGAATACAATGAAAGAACGGTTTTTGTGATAGTGGAAATTGTGGGAGCAAAAGATATATATCATATAGGGCTTGCTGTCGATAGTGTACGAGATGTCATAGAAATCACCCCTGATAAGATAGAAAAAACCCCGGAGGTTGGTTTTAAATTCAAAAGTAAGTATTTATATGGTATAGTTCAACTTGGTGAACAGATGGTTTTAATCTTAAACCTTGATAATATACTCACTACAGAAGAAGTTGTTGAGCTTGGGGAAAAAGTAGAAAGTATTGACTAAAAAATAAAATATTAAATCTGGAGGTTTAATATGTTAAAGAATCTAAGATTGTCTAATAAAATTATTCTGGTTTGCCTTTTAATTATTTTCATCTTCTCGCTATTTGTTTTGTTCTATATTTATCCAAGGGTAAGAAAAAATCTTTACAATGAAAAGTATCTTAAAACAAGACATTTAGTTCAGGTTGCCTATGGAGTAATGGAGTACTTTGATAAACAGGCAAAAGAAGGAAAAATGAATATTTTTGAGGCACAGGAACTAGCAAAGACACAAATTAAAACACTAAGATATGAAAAAGATGATTATTTCTGGTTGAATGATATGCGACCTTATATGATTATGCATCCCTTTAAACCAGAACTGGATGGGAGCGATCTTTCTGATTATAAGGATCCGAACGGGAAAAGACTATTTGTTGAATTTGTAGAAGTGTGTAAAAAGAATGGTGAAGGCTTTGTAGATTATATGTGGCCAAAACCAGGATTTACAAAACCAGTACCAAAGATTTCCTATGTAAAGCTTTTTAAGCCATGGGGATGGATAGTTGGTACGGGAATCTACATTGATGATGTGCAGAAAGAGACTTCTTTAATTTTTCAAACTATTTTGTTTTCCATCGTTGCCATTGTTATATTTTCTATTCTACTTTCTTATTTTATGGTTAGAACAATTTCTCATCCTATAAATAAAGTGAGCAATAATCTCTTTGTTTCCTCCAATCAGCTTGAATCGGCAGCGAGCCAGGTTTCATCATCAAGTCAGGAGTTAAGTAGTGGTGCAAGCGAGCTGGCAAGTTCTGTGGAGGAAATTACAAGCAGTATGGAAGAGCTGCAATCCATAATTGAATCAAACACAAAGACAGTTAACGAAACTGAAATTTTAATGAAAGAAACTAACGAAAGTGCTATTAATTCAAGTAAGCAAACCGAAGAATTGCAGAAGGCAATGAATATAGTTAACGAAAATGCTAAAAAGATTGTGAAGATAAATAAGGTTATTGATGATATAGCCTTTCAGACAAGTATTCTTGCCTTGAATGCAGCTGTTGAGGCAGCAAGAGCTGGTGAAGCAGGGAGAGGCTTTTCAGTTGTTGCAGAACAGGTTAAATCACTTGCCCAAAAAAGCGCTGAAGCAGCAAAGGAAACTACTGATTTGATAGATAGTGTAGTTGAGAGTATAAATGCGGGACAGGAAAGACTTAATGTTGTTAAAGAAAGTTCTCAAAAAGTAAGCGAACTCTCAAACAAGGTAAGCATACTTTTAGATGAGATTACAACTGCTTTCAAAGAACAATCCAAGGGAGCTGCACAGGTTACAAAGGCTATATCTCAGGTTAATACAGTTGTACAGGGTACGGCAGCCTCAAGTGAGGAAACTGCAAGTGCTGGAGAAGAATTATTAACTCAGGTTGAACAACTGCGGGAGGCTATTTTTACTTTAAATAGTGTTATCAATGGTGTTAAAACTGCAGAAAAACAAAAGAAAGAAATGGAAATAAAGGCTATAAAGATTGAAAGTAGAAAGGAAGAGCTAACAAAGAAGACACA
>FWPU01013321.1_pt1 | contig 10426 bp, 6 predicted proteins | sample 2228361 | NCBI WGS metagenome assembly FWPU01 (sample SAMEA103939777, study PRJEB20133) | metagenome | reverse complement strand
CAATTAATTTAAGGAAAAAATTTTTGTTTTTTTTCGTGGCAAGAATCCTTTTTATAACTTTTAATTTTCAACTGATACATTCTTGTATTCAGAAAAGTATCTTCAGAGTGACTAAATAAAACAATAAAGTTTTAGATAATCACAATTCTGTAAACACCTTAAAAAAACACTCCACTTAAATTGAGTAATAACTTTTTATGTTTAAGAAGATAGCTCAATTTTAAATTCCACTTTATAGAAAATGAGTATTAAAAAATAAGTTGACTTTTAAAAAAAATGTTTTATCATAATTAAAGCTAAATTCAAAAGGCATAAAAATGGTTGAAAACAATATTAGGGGTTTTTGGTTATTGGTATTGCATGCGCACCTCCCATTCGTAAGACATCCAGAACATATCGATTCTCTTGAAGAGAGATGGCTTTATGAGGCAGTTGTGGAAACTTATATTCCATTGCTCGAGATGTTTGAAAAACTTTTGAGTGAGGGGGTGGATTTTAGAGTTGTCCTTTCGATTACTCCGACATTATGCAATATGCTCGATGATACATTCTTGCAGAAAAGGATAAATGCGTATCTTGAAAAACTGGTAGAACTGGCAGAAAAAGAAATTTATAGAAATAGGTATAATGATGAATTTTTTTCAGTTTCGAAGATGTACTATGAGAAATTTAAGTTTACTTTATATGCTTTTAATGAAAAATATAAGAAAAACTTACTTTCTGCATTTAAAAAATTTCAGGATCTTGGATTTATTGAAGTAATTACCTCGAGTGCAACACATTGTTATCTTCCTTTGTACGAGGTTGTTCCTGAGGGTGTTAGAGCACAGATAAAAATAGGAATTAATGATTATAAAAGGCATTTTGGTAAATCCCCGTATGGGATATGGAATGCCGAATGTGGTTATTTTAGTGGACTTGAGAATTTATTGGGGGAAGAGGGAATAAAGTATTTTTTTACAGACACGCACGGAGTTTTAAATGCTAGTGAAAGGCCCATAAATGGAGTTTTTGCCCCACTTGTTACCCCGAATGGTGTGGCATTTTTTGGTAGAGATGTTGAAACTTCAAGGCTTGTCTGGAGCTCAAGGGAGGGTTATCCGGGAGACCCATATTATAGAGAATTTTACAAAGATATTGGGTATGACCTTGATTTCAATTATATTAAGCCATATATTCTTGAGAATGGAGAAAGAGTTTTTACAGGTATAAAATATTACAGAATCACTGATAAAGAAGGGTCCCTTGAGCATAAAAAGGTTTATGAAGTTGAAAAGGCACAAGAGAGGGTGAAAGAACATTCGTTTCACTTTGTTGACTCGAGGGAAAAACAGATAAATTATCTGTCTAATTTAATGGATAGAAAACCTGTTATTGTTTCTATGTACGATGCTGAGTTATTTGGTCACTGGTGGTTTGAGGGGGTTGATTTTCTCTATAACACAATAAAGCTTATTGGTGAAAGTAAAATTGTAAAAATGATATTGCCAAAGGAATATCTTGAGATTTATAGTGAGAATCAAATTGCAACTCCATCAATATCGAGCTGGGGTAGTAATGGGTATAATGAATTCTGGTTGAATGAGACGAATGACTGGCTTTATAGACACCTTCATAAGGCTACTGAAAGAATGATAGAAATGGCAACAAAATATTACAATGTAAGCTCTAAGGTTTATATTGATTGCTTGAACCAGAGTGCAAGGGAGTTATTGATAGCTCAGGCTTCAGATTGGCCTTTTATAATAAAGGCAAAGACGATGGTAGATTATGCGAAGAAAAGAATTATTGAATCAATATATAATTTTAATAAGCTTTATACAATGCTTAAAGAAGAAAGTGTAGATGAGAATTTTGTTAAAAAATTGAATTTAAGAAACAATATTTTTCCGGAAATTGATTACAGAGAATTTGCAAAAATTTAATTTTTTTGGGATATTTTATGGAACAACAGGAAAAACTTTCAGAAATTTGCAATCTGAGTGTTCTTTATGTTGAGGATGATAGTGTTACCAGAGAGGCACTTGCAGAATTTTTAAGAACTGTTACAAAAAAGGTTTATCTGGCAGAAAATGGGGCAGTTGCATTAAAGATTTATAAAAAGAATAATATTGATATAATTATCACAGATATAAAAATGCCTGTAATGGATGGGTTATCACTGGTAAAGAATATAAAAAAAGACAATTATGATATTCCGATTATAGTTACAACAGCATATAATGAGGTTGAATATCTTATTGATTCTATAGAACTTGGTGTAAACAGCTTTTTGATAAAGCCGATTGAAACCAGGAAACTTTTAGACGTGTTGAAGCGATTTGAGAATATAATTAATATGAGGCGAAAAATAGTTCAACTTGCTGTTTTACTTTCTGAATACAAAAACGCCCTTGATATAAGTAATATTATGTTTAAAATTGACCCGAGGGGAAATTTTACATATATAAACAAACACTTTGAAGATCTCTCACTTTACAAGTCGGAAGAACTTGAGGGTTCTTTGTTTGTTAATATTCTATATCCCAACTCTCAGAACTATGAAGAAATTCAGGATTACTTTTCTCTTTCTTCTAAAGAGCCATGGGTAGGAGAACTAAAGTTGAAAAGAAAGGATGGTAGACCGTTTTTTGTAAAAACTACAATTGTTCCCATTTTTGATGCTGATAAGGTTTTGATAGAGTATGTTTGTACCGCAGTGGATATAACAGAGCTGATTACAAAGAAAGAAGAATTAATCAAGCAATTATATATTGATCAATATACCGGACTGCCAAATAGAAAAAAATTATTTGAAGATATTGAGCTATTGCAAACCCCTTCATTAGTATTGATAAACGTTGATTCTTTCAGGGAACTCAACGATTTTTATGGGAATGATGTTGGAGATTTTATAATAAAGGAAATTGCAAAAAGACTCTTTTTGATTTTGCCTGATGACAATTACAGGATTTATAAACTTCAGGCAGATGAGTATGCTGTGCTTATTACGAAGAGAGTAAATTTTTTTGAAGTGGAAAGATTTTTGTATTTAGTAGTTGAGGAAATTAATAGTAAGGGCTTTATTTTTAATGATAATGAAATAAATGTGAGCGTTTCAATGGGAGTTGCTTTATTTGAAAACATTGGTAAAAAAGAACGTGTAAAATATAGAGATCTGATTTTAAAAGCTGATATGGCTTTGAAGAAGGCAAAGTTTCTGAATAAGGATTATATATTTTATAATGAGAGTTTTCAAATAGTTAAGGAGTATGAAAAGAATATATTCTGGGCAAAAGAGTTGAGAAAAGCTATAAATGACGATAGAATTGTTCCATTTTTTCAACCTATATTGAATAATACCACCAAAAAGATTGAAAAATATGAATGTCTGGCAAGGTTGATAGATAATAATGGAAACATTGTTTTACCATCAAGTTTTCTTCAGATTTCAAAAAAATCGAAACTTTATCCCAATATTACGAGAATTATTTTTGATAAATGTCTGCAATTTTTTAAAAATGTTGAGACAGTTTTTTCAATTAACATTTCCATTCTGGATATCACAGATCCTGAAACCTTTGAGTTTATAGAAAAGAAATTGAAGGAGAGTTTTGCTATTACTCATAGATTGGTTTTTGAGGTTGTTGAATCTGAAGGTATAGAGAATTATATTCAGGTAAAAGAGTTTATTGAATTTGTAAAGAATCTTGGGTGTAAAGTATCCATAGATGATTTCGGGAGTGGGTATTCAAATTTTTCTCATGTATTGAAGTTAAATGTTGATTTTTTGAAGATAGATTCTTCACTTATAAAGGATATTAATACTGATAAAAATGCGGAGGTTATTGTTCAGACTATAGTAAGTTTTTCTAAGTGGCTTGGAATCAAAACAATCGCAGAGTGGGTACATTCAAAAGAAGTTTTTGAAAAGGTGATAGAGCTTGGTATTGATTACTCTCAGGGATTTTATATAGGAATGCCAATGCCAAAATTAAAGATTTAAGATCTTCAGGTTGGGGTTATGAAAAATGCTAAAATTGACTTAAACAATATTTATTATGAGTTAATTGAAAGATTTAAAAACAGGAAAAATTCCCAGGATTTGAAGTTTATCACTGATAAAGCTTATTTATTGCTTGAACATGAAGAAAATCTTGTTGTGGAGAAAATTCTTGCCATCACACTTATAGAGCTTCAGGATTATAAAGAGGCTAAAAATTTACTATTAAGTTTACTTGAAAAGTATCCAGACGATCCAGAACTTCTTAATGCCATGGCATATATTTATATTAAAGATGGACTTATTGATGAGGCAATAAAATTTCTGCTTGATGCTCTTTATATTGACAAGGACAATAATATAATTAAAAATAATCTTGAAAGGTTAAGAAGTGCTGAAGACCCAAAGATTTTTATTACAATGACAGGGGTAAAGGATTTTTTGTACATTGTTTTTCCCCCACTTCCTCTTTTAAGATCTTTAAAGATATTGCTTATGAAGTTTCTTTCCACTGCTTATGGGAGATTTATTCTTTTAGTCACTTTCGTGGTTTTGGTTTTGATAGTTATTTATATGATTTATCCTTCTTACATTAACTGGGCTGAGAATTATAGATTTAAAAGGGGGCTGGGAAGGGGGAGGGTAGCACATCTTGAAATAAAAGATATTGAAAGACTTGTGGAAGAGAGAAAGAAATATCAGGTTAAACTTTCTGAGGATGAAATTAAGAAAAAATTTAGTATGATAGAGTATTATATTGGAGAGAAAAAGATAAATAAGGCTACAGTTACTATAAATGAACTTTTAAACTCCAATGCCTCTGAGCAGGTTAAAGAGAGGGTAATAATCTGGAAAGATTTTCTTTTTAAGCTTGAGAATTCATCTCAAATTGATTATCTTCCATCTGTTCAGGAGGTACTGAAAGCACCATTTCTCTATCAGGATGTTTATGTATCATGGGGAGGAACTATTGTCAATCTTGAACATAAAGATAGGAAAGAAACAGTTTTTGATCTTTTAATAAATTTTGTTGATAATGCCACTGTTGAAGGGATTGCAGAGGTTCATCTTGAGGGATTTCATAAGCTTTCCAATAGCGAAAAGGTTTATGTTTTTGGTCAGATTTTTGGAATAAACCTTGATAACCATATACTTATCAGAGGAATATCGATTCAAAAGTTTTAATTGCCGTTGTTCATTCCGATTTATTAGTATTTATATGGAGAAGGTATGTCAACTTTTTACATCGAAAATTACGGCTGCCAGATGAATCTAAGTGAAGCTGAGTCTTTGAAATTTTATCTTGAGAAAGAGGGGCACATCTGGGTGGATAATCCCCGGAAAGTAGAGTTTGTTATAATTAATACCTGCAGTGTAAGGGAAAGTGCAGAGGAAAGAATAATTGGCAGACTTGGTTATTACAGGGGTTTAAAAAATGCAGAAAATCCAGTCTTGAAGGTTGTTTTAATGGGCTGTATGGCTCAGAGTGTTGGTGAAAGATTAAAAGAGGAATTTTCTGATATTCTGAAGATAGTCTGGGGAACATACAATAAAGAAAGGCTTGGCGAGGTGTTAAAAACATATTCAGACTGCTTTTCTTACACAAAAATGAAAAAATATGAGTTTATGGAAGCAATGCCGCAGAAAAAATTTCCATTTAAAAGTCTTCTTTCTATCTCTCATGGTTGTAATAATTTTTGTAGTTACTGTATAGTACCTTATGTAAGGGGAAGAGAGATTTCTCGAGATAGTAAAAAAATTATTGAAAACGTGAAAAGGCTTGTTGAGAAGGGGGTAAAAGAAGTTACTTTACTTGGGCAGAATGTCAATTCATATAATGATGGTAAGGTTAATTTTCCTACATTGCTTTTTAAAATTGCAAATGAGACAGAAATAGAAAGAATAACCTTTCTGACATCTCATCCGAAGGATTTTTCAAAAGAGCTTGTTGATGTGATTATTGAAAACAGAAAGATTTTGAGATTCCTCCATCTACCTCTTCAATCTGGAAATAACAGAATACTTTCTCTTATGAATAGAAAGTATACAATTGAAAAATATCTGGAAGATGTAGAGATGGCAAGGAAAATTCCAGATCTGGTTATTTCTACTGATATAATTGTTGGTTTTCCCACAGAGACAGAAGAAGAATTTCTTGATACTATAGAAGTTATAAAGAAAATAAAATTTAATGAAGCATATATGTATTTTTATAATCCCCGTCCATTTGTGAAAGCCAGTGAGTTAAAGCCAGAGATACCAGAAAAAGAAAAAAAGAAAAGGCTTGCTTACCTTATAGAGGTGCAGAACTCTATAAAATCAGAACTTTTGAAGTTTTACATAGGTAAAAGTTATAGCTTGCTTGTTGAATCAGTAAGCAAAAAGGATAAAAATGAGCTTCTTGGAAGAACCGAAAATAATCTCTTTGTTTTTGTTAATGGCAAAAAAGATCTGATTGGAAAAATTGTGGGTGTAAGAATTGATGGAATAAGAAATCAATCTTTAGTTGGCAGGATAATTCTTTAGTACTTTTGTTATAGTTTAATTCGAGAATTTGCTTAAGCAAAAAAAGAGATTTATAATAATTAACCATAAGTTTTTTATTTAAGGAGATTTCTTAATGCAGGTATTTGAGATCGTTAGCAATGAACTATATATCGATAGAATCTCTGCTATTGAGCTTGTTAAAAAATTTGGAAGCCCACTTTATGTATATTCTGAACATATTATAAAAGATAGATTTAATCATTTAAAAAATGCTATAACATACAAAGACACAACAATACATTATGCAATGAAAGCAAATTCAAATTTTAGCATTTTAAAACTTCTTGCTAAAGAAGGTGCTGGTATAGATGCAGTTTCAATCGAAGAGGTTGAGATAGCCTTAAAAGCTGGTTTTAAGCCAGAAAATATCCTTTTTACTGGAATAAACCTTTCAATCGAAGAAATGAAAAGAGCTATAAAAAAAGGTGTAACTTTAAACATAGGTTCTCTTATGCAACTAAAGTTTTATGGAGAATATTTCCCAAATACGAAAGTATCCATAAGAATCAACCCAGACTTTGGAGCCGGACACCATGATCATGTAATAACATCTGGAGTAGAAAGTAAGTTTGGCATCTTCTGTACAAAAGAAAATAAAGCTTACCTTAAAGAAATAAATAGACTTTCTGAAAAGTATAATTTAAAAATAAGTGGCATCCATGCTCATATGGGTTCTGGAATTCTTGAGGAAGAAAAATATTTGGGGCTTGCTGAAAGGCTTCTTGATATAGCAAAGGAGTTTCCAGACCTTGAGTTTGTTGATATTGGTGGAGGTATAGGTATACCATACCATGAGAATGAAAATTACTTTGATGTAGATAAATTTGGAAGGGATATAACTAAAGTAATGGAAGAATTTTCTTCTTCTTATGGTAAAAGAATACAACTTAAACTTGAACCAGGAAGATATATTGTAGCAGAATCGGGAGTTTTACTTGTTACAGTTTATGATATAAAGGAAACCCCAGCCTTTAAATTTATCGGCGTTGATAGTGGTTTTAATCACCTCATCAGACCTATGGCTTATGGTTGCTATCATGCTATCATTAATGCCTCAAATGTTGAAGATGAAAAGGAAGCGGTTGTCATTGCTGGCTATCTCTGTGAAACTGGAGATGTGTTTACAAGAAATGAAGAGGGTCCCCAGAAGAGAACAATCTCAAAAATTGATATAGGAAATGTGCTTGCCATAATGAATGCCGGTGCCTATGGATATGCCATGGCTTCAAACTACAACTCAAGATTAAGGCCTGCTGAGGTTATGGTTTCTGATGGAAAGGCAAGGTTGATAAGGAGAAGAGAGAAGATTAGTGATTTGATGAGGACAATGAGTTAATTTTAGTTATTCTATATAAAAGAATTACTGGAAGTTAGAATTTAAAAATTATAAAAGAACCTTTTATAAAGTTCTTAAAGAGTTGAAACGATGTGGTTAGAGAAGCTCAGGAAATAGTTGAATTGATTGAAAAGGCAATATTAATAACTATTGGAATTGACCTACCAAAGTAGGATGATGTAATAGGTATAAATAATAATTAAAAATTTTAATATTCTACTGTAAAGATTCAAAGTGGTTGAGAAAAAAAGAGAAATTGCATTTATGGAGATATGGATTATTTGCCAGTAAGTAAATTGATATAAAAGTCAGTTAAGCATGGTAAAAAGATTTATTAAAGTTCAAGAAATTTAATTAAGTAAAGAGAATAGAAAATGTTAAAGGAATTTTTTACTATTCTTTCAAATTATTTTTCCTTTTTTAGATTAAGATTTAAAAATTTTATAAAGAAGTCTAGCAAATTTCTTCCCCTTATTTTTATTATTTTAGTTCATATCTTCTGGATATTTTCTGATAATTCCGCTGCTCCCTGGGATGAATCAAGGCATGCAAGGAATGCTTTATGGATTTTTCAGGCATTAAGAGGTGAAAATAGTCTCAATATATTTTTTGATGTCTTGTTTTTTTATGATTTTTATACTCACTTTGCTTATTTCATTGCTGCTATATTCTTTTTTATTTTTGGAGTTTCTTATGATAGTGCCTGTCTATCCGTTTCTTTATTCTGGATGCCAATTCTTTATTTTTCTATTTATGGAATTGCAAAAAGGCTTTTTGAAAGAGATGAATTCAGATCAATTTTAGCTGCTTTTATTGTAACTTCTTTTCCAATAATTACAGGTCTTGGTAGAGTTTTTCTACTTGATATCCCAGCTGTAGCTGCAGTTGCCTTTTGTCTTTATATTTTGATGAAAAATAATATGCTTTTATCAAAAAAAAGCTGGAAAACCACAGGAATTGTAATTGCCCTTGCTTTTTACACAAAATCTCACTCTCTTATATTTATAATATGGTTTTTAATAATTGTATTTTTAAGATGAATAAAAAAAATCCTTAAATGTAAGACATTAGATTCAAAAAGATTTTTTCATAACTTTCTGTTAGCAGGAGTTCTTTCTTTTATACTAATAATGATATGGACTGGTGCTCATTGGAGAGAATATAAAGATGGGCTTAAAAGTGTTTCTTACATTGCTGGAGTAGGAGAAGGAGATCCATTTCCTTTTTCATTGAAATCAATAATCTACTACCCTCAAAAGTTTTTGTATGATTATTTATTTTTGCCTCTTCTCTTTTTCTTTTTTTCAGGAATAGTAAGTCTGTTTATAATCAAAAATCGAAAAAAGTTGCTATTACTTGGTTCATTTATAATTCCCTATCTCTGGATGACTTTTTTTACTTATAATAAAGATGCAAGATACCTTATTCCATTGCTTGTATTTACTGGGCTTATTATTGTTTTTCCATTTTCCAAAAATTTTAGAAAGAGATGGTTTGGATTTATAACTTTGTTTTTACTTATCTCTATATCAAGCTACAATATTATTGCCATAAATTTTGGAAATTTATTAAAATTGCCAGAACTCAAAGTTTTGAGCATTCCTATTTTAAAAAATTCCTCTCATGTAGCCTCAAGTCCAAATATTGGAGTAAAATACAATCTTCCCAATATGGTAACGAAATTTTTTCCCCTTATAAATGAGATAAAATCAATAGATAAAAATTTTCCAGATGATTCGAGTGTTGTTTCATGTGTGATCGAGCTTGAAGGAGATTTTTATATGGATAATGCTCATCTTGATTTTTATTCAAAGCTGAATCAAGCCAGATTTAATAGAATTAAACCTGAAGAGATTTTCAAACCAGTGGACATGTTTGTCCTTACGGGCAAAAATGTTAGTTTAAAAGAAAAATATAAAGAATACCTTAGCTTTTTTGAAATCAATTTGCCATCTGGAAAGCCTGCATGCATCCTGCTACACGATAGTTATACAAACTGGACTTTCTTTTATGATCAGATTAATGGAAATATCTTTGGATTTAAGTTTAAAGAAATATCTTTAAAAAATAGTGAATTAAAAATAAATATGTTGTGGTTGTCACATAATAGGATATATGGTGATATTGATGGAGAGGTTTATTTTGTGAATCAAGGGCGAACTAACAAAGTTTATTTGCAAAACTTCATTCCTCAGGGTAATGATGGAAAGGTATGGATTAGTAGAATTATAAAAACTGACCTAAGAAAAGGAGAATATAACATTTTTTTAAAATTAAAAGTCACATGGTTTAAGGAGATAGTTGGTTCTCCAATTGTTAATGTTTTTGGTTATAAAAAGTTTGAAGAATTAAAGTATTTAATTCCAATTTCTCACCTTAGAGAGAATTCCGGCGAAGTTTATATGGGGAAAATAGAGGTTAGATGAATATTTTATATATATGGCATGCTGCTGTTGAAAAAAATTACAGAAAATTAATATCAAAAATTGCTGAAGAAAATCAGGTTACTTTGGTAACAGCTTCTTCATGGTTTGAAAGTTCAAGAAATCAAAAATATAAAT
>FWPU01013317.1_pt1 | contig 10431 bp, 6 predicted proteins | sample 2228361 | NCBI WGS metagenome assembly FWPU01 (sample SAMEA103939777, study PRJEB20133) | metagenome | reverse complement strand
GGACTTCCCGGTATGCCCAAGGTGGCCAGACCGGATCCGGCTTTGACCAGAAAGCCATCCCCGTGGCCGTGATAACAGCCGGCGAATTTCACGATCTTGGCTCGGCCGGTATAGCCTCGTGCCAGACGGAGGGCGCTCATGACGGCCTCCGTACCCGAGTTCACCAACCGAACCTTTTCCACGGACGGCACGATTTCCACGATCAGCTCGGCGAGGCGGGTTTCGGCCTCGGTAGGGGCGCCGAAGCTGGTGCCTTTTGCCAAGGCTTCGCCGACGGCGGCGACCACCCGCGGGTGGCAGTGACCCAAAATCATGGGTCCCCAAGAGCCGACGTAGTCGATGTATCGATTCCCGTCGATGTCCCAGAGGTAGGCACCCCGGCCGCGGGCGATGAAGGGCGGCGTACCGCCGACCGCACCGAACGCCCGAGCCGGACTGTTAACTCCCCCCGGAATCCATCGTTTAGCATGCTCGAAGGCGGCGAAACTCTTGGGGCGATCACGCATGAAAGTCCTGTCCCTCCTCGTCCATCACAATTTGCAGTCACGTCGGTTGTGCCCGTTCTCGGGGATGATCGTGAGAGCGCGGGCGACCATGCGGCATCCGACTTGGCTCACGGGGCGCCGCCTTCGGCGCAGCGATCCGCCACGGCACGATAAAACTGCTCCGCCCCGGGCGACGGGTACCTTGCCCGCAATTCCTCCGCCATCGATCTCGCCGCTGCACAGCGTTTAAGATCGACGAGCAGCAAGGCGTAGGCCTGGAGCAAGTCGGGGCTGGGATTTCCCAACCGATAGGCCCGTGCAAACAAAGCTTCGGACTCTTCCAGCTCCCCCACCTTGTGCAAGGCCAAGGCGGCATTGTAGGCGACGCGTGCGTCGCCGGGCATCAGGTCCGCGGCCCGACGCAAGCACTCCGCCGCCTCCGCCAATCGCGCGGGATCCTCCGCGATCAGCAACCCCAGGGAAAACCACACGTCGCCCACGGTCGGCACCTTTTCGAGAATGGCGCGGAACTCCTGTTCGGCGTCGGCCGTGCGACCTTGTTGGTAATACAAGCGAGCCAGATTGTCGCGAATCGGGATGTAGTTCGGATTCGTTTCGATCGCCAGGCGATACTGCCGCTCGGCCTCGTCCCAGCGATTCCGCCGGGCCAGCAGCATGGCCAGGTTATTCCGAGCGGGAAGAAATCCAGGATCGAGCCGCAGCGCAGTCCGATACGCCGCCTCGGCCTTATCCCATTGCTGGAACGCGTCATAAAGCAGCGCCAAGTTGACGTGAGCGCCCGGTTGGTCTTCGACCAGTTTTTGGGCCGCGACGTATTCCGCCGCCAGACGCTCCACCACCTCCGCGGAGAGCAGTCCGCGATCGCTCGGCGCGAATTGCAGCAGCCAAGGAAAGGCCTCCAAGCGGGCCGCCCGGATGGGATCCTCCATCAGGCTTTTCACGCGAGCCAGCGTGCCGGGGTCGGGCGGCAGCTCCTGCAAGGCCCGCGCGGCCGCAATCCGCAACAAGGGATCGGCCTCACGAGCAGCCGCGACGACGCTTCCCAGGGCGGTATCCGGTGCAACGCGCGACAACAGCAACAACGCACTCGCCCGCACCATCCCGGACAGGTCTTGGCGTCGCACCACGGCGGCAAGGTCCGCGGCGGCGGTTCCATCGCCCCGCCTCCCCGCCTCAAACGCGTAGGCAAAATGATTGCGATCCGCCTTATGACCGTACCACTCTTCGATCCGGTCGGCCGCCCACTGCGGCGACTCGCCTTTCGCCCTGTCTTGGTGACAAAGGTTGCAAGCGTTGGGGATGCCCAAGGTCACCGTAAGATCGGGACGCGGCACCCGGAAACTATGATCGCGGCGCGCATCGACGACCATGTAGGTGGTCTCGGGCATGTGGCAGTCCACGCAGCGGCTGCCGGGTTCGCCGATCTTGGGATGAAAGTGATGCGCCGGCGTATCGTATTTGGCGGGGACGTGACATTGCCCGCACAACCGGTTGTCCACGTAAGGCTCTCGCACCTCTCCCGGCGGCGTCGCCTCCGCGAACTTGATCCGTCCCGTATGCGGGTCGTGGCAATCCAAGCACCGGACGCCCTTGCGATACATCAGGCTTTGCGTAAACGATCCGTATTCGTAATCCTCATCCAAGATTTGGCCGTCGGGATAGTAGAGTCGGCCGTCCAAGAATTCCGGCAAATAATGATCCAGGAAATGATCCCCGCCGACAAAGCCTTCCTTCAAAGGCCGCCGCCGCGCGTGGCACGGGGCGCAACTATCGACCAGCACGGTACTGGGGGCCCCTTTCAATTGCGGCAAACCGTAGCCGCGCTTGCGATCCCAAAATAGGCTCCATGATTCCGCCAGGCGGACATGCACGCTCGCAGGACCGTGGCAGGTTTCGCAACTGACGTCGATCTCCGACCAGGTCGTGCGGTACGTGTTGCTCGCCACATCGAAGTTCTTGCGCAGATTGGTCGTGTGGCAGTCCGCGCACATATAGTTCCAGTTTTGGAGCGAGCCGGTCCAATGCAGGGGATCGTCGTGCAGAATCGGCTCCGAAGGATACAGGTGGAACCAGCTCTTGCCCTTGACGTCCCAGGCCAGGGGCAAGCACTGGATCCGACCGTCGGGAAACTCCACCAGATACTGTTGCAAAGGATAGACGCCGAAGACGTACTTGACTTCAAACGCGCGGAGCTTTCCTTCGCGGTCACCGGTTTCGACGAAAAACTTGCCGTCGCGTCGAAACATGCGACTGCGAACGGCGAAGGTGGGATGCAATTCGCCGGCACGCGCCATTTCCGCGGCGATATCGCGAATGGTTCGGTGGGCCGCCGTGATGTCGCACGGGCGGGCGAATTGTTTCTTCCAGTCCGCTTCCTCGCGGATCGCCGCTCGCCGCGGTTCCGGAAGCACGGCCGCAATCCTCCGCCGCGATTCCTCTCCGCTGGGATGCTCGATGCCCAACTCCGGCATGGGCGGCGGCTCGTACTCTTGCAGGGCGATGGCCAACACGTCGTCGGGAATGCGCTCCGTCAAACGCCGCAGTTCGTCTTCCGGCAGACGCCAAAGCTCGCTGAAGGCAATGTGCAGAAACTCTTGATCCTCGAAGTCGCCGAGAACGGTCTGCTGCGTGGCTCGATCCATGGCCAAATCGTGATCGGAGCCTTCCCAAAGCCGGCACTCCTGCTCGTGGCATGACGCGCAGCTTTGACGGCCGACGTACTCCGCCTGAACCGAGTCGGGCAAACAATACCACCAGTCCCACGCCGCGTAGCCGCCGGCCAGTATCACCAGTCCGACGGCGCATAACAGAATCTTCAAAAGAAGAGTACCTCGGAACCTCGCCGCTCGGCCGCTCCGTCGGGAGCCGGTTTTCACGTCATCCGTTACAGTCGCGCCCGGACGTTCGAGGGGCAAGCGCTCCTGTCGCGATCTCCTATCCTTCACGCGCGACTCCGTGTGCTGCCGAGGTCCAGGGAAGGGAAGATGTTGCCGCTCACATCGTCACGGTAGCTGCGGGAGCGTCCGACGAAACTCCGCTGATCTCGAAGACGCAGCAAGGAGCCCCGTCATGACGGCAGGCCACCTGCTTGACGGGTGCTCCGATCACCGTGGAGATGATCTCATGATCCAGAAGGCAGGCGGCTCGGTTCTCCTCGAACATGATGATATAAGGGCAACTTCGCTGATGCACGGTCAATTGCCCCATGTCTTCCTCGATTTCCACCAAGACCCCTTCCTCCTGGAGAATGGCCGTCATCTCGCTCAAGCGCTCGGCGGGGGTCGTGCCGCGAATTCTTTGGAGATAATGCTGGGCCAAAACCGCACTCACGCGACGAACGACCTCTTCCGTCAATTCCGCACCGCCGATCTCACGAATCGCCCGCCAAATCGTCGGCAGCACCAGTCGCTGATTCTTCGCGAAAAGCAGCAGCAAGGCACTGGTGGTCGCGGAATACACGTGGCGCGGACGGCCTCGCCCCTGCAACCTTTGCAACTTCCGCTCCACAAGCCCCGCCGCCACCAGTTCGTTCAACTGCTCGGTAATGGCGGTGCGAGTGACTTTCATCTCTCGAATAAGATCGGCGACGCTCCGGGGCGGATTGCCGACCAAGAGCTTGATAATCCTCATACCGGCATGGCTAATGGAAAGATTCTGCATCGACCCTTGTCCCATTCCCGAATCCATCTGGATGGTGGTGCCCTCGTCACCCCTGTTGAGCACCCCCGAAAACCTTCGTTGCAGTCGCCGGCCGACTCAACGATCGGCCCGGAATAATATCACTCTAATGAGGGGATCGCCATGACCCTTCGGGAGACCATGTCGGGCACTTTACCCCCATCAATAAATCACGCGGCACGGCGTCCGCAGCGGACTCGATATTGCCACATTTTGCTACGAAAAACGGGGAAACAATGTTCGCAAAAAACATCCCCACAAATCCCAAAGATGGGCCTTTTACCGCTTCCGAATTCGCTGTCGAAAATCCATTCTATCCGATAGCGGCGGGCGAACGCAAACGCCTACTCCACCCAGCAAAAAATTAACGATGCCGACGGTTGGCATCTTGCCTGCGCGGGGCACGCCGTCTCGGATCGCGACGACCGCGACCCGGCGGCTCGGTTCCCGAATCGTTACGACTAGAGGCGGAAGACTCCCTTCGGCAGGCGCTCCGCAATTGGTCCTCCGAGTTATTGACGCGAGTAATCTCCCGGTCTAGAGTAGCGGTTGCACTCGGGATTCCCCGCGAGGCGGCATGGCGGTAGCCATCCCGAGCAACAACCTTGGCCCGTATCCGGAGAGGACCCATCATGGCGCGTCATCGAGTTTCTCTGTTAGCCTTGGTTGCGGGCGCGGCAGTCGCGGCCGGCATCCCCGGTTCCGCTTTTTCGGAGGAAGGGTCGGCCAAGCCGCGCAAGCCGATTCGCGTGCTTTTGACCTACGGCGGGCACGGCTTCGAGGAAGATGCATTCTTCGCCATGTTCGACGCCTTTCCCAACGTCGAATACACCAAGATTCAACTGCCGGAGCAGGCGGACGCCCTCAATCCGGAGGCGGCCGACAAGTACGACGTCCTCGTGATGTACGACATGGTGCCCGGGATTTCTCCGCAGCAACAGGAAGCATTCCTTGCCCTCTTGAACCGGGGCATCGGCGTGGTGGCGCTCCATCACAACCTCGGCGCGCATCGCGACTGGGCGGAGTACCGCAACATCATCGGCGGCAAGTATTTGCACGAGGCCTGCGAAATCGACGGCAAAAGCTATCCCGCCTCAACCTGGGATCATGACCAGACGCTCAACATCCATATCGCCGACCCGCAACACCCCATTACGAAGGGAATCAAGGACTTCACCATTCACGACGAAACCTATCATGGGTTCTATGTGTCGCCCAAGGCGCACGTCCTCTTGACGACCGACAACCCCAAGAACAACACGGAAATCGCTTGGACGGGCGCATACGGCAAGAGCCGCGTTTTCTATCTGCAATTGGGTCACGACAGCCAGGCCTGGAAAAACCCGGCCTATCCCAAGCTTTTGCTCCGTGGAATTCGTTGGGCGGCCGGGCGGCTCAAGTAAATCGCGGCGGCAAGAGAAAGCCTCCCCTCCGCCGGTTTATTCCAAGGACGACGAGGGTCGAGTACCCGCCGGAGCGGCCGAAGCCGAAGATGCCTGGAGTTGCGGCATGGAGCCGAGATGTATCGTGATAACCGGGGTGGGCCGCGGGTTGGGGCGCGCCATGTGTGAAGAATTCATCGCCCTGGGCCACCGCGTGGCCGGTTGCGCCCGCAGCGCTGACGCGATCGCCGCGCTTTCGCGGGAGTATCCCCGGCATCGCTTTCACGTCGTGGACGTATCCCACGATGGCGCAACGGCGGCCTGGGCCGACCAAGTCATCCGCGACCTCGGTCCGCCCGATCTGCTGATCAACAACGCGGCGATCATCAACCGCAACGCGAAGCTGTGGGAAGTTTTCCCGGAAGAGTTCGCCGACCTGCTCCGCGTGAATATCGGCGGGATACACAGCACGATACGGCATTTCGTCCCGCCCATACTCCGCCGCGGACGCGGGGTAATCGTGAACTTCAGCTCGTACTGGGGAAGGTCCGGAGCCGCCGAAGTGGCTCCGTACTGCGCCACAAAATGGGCCGTGGAAGGGTTGACGCAATCTTTGGCCGAGGAGTTGCCGCCCCCGTTGGCCGCCGTCGCCTTGAACCCCGGCATCATCGATACGGACATGCTCCGCAGTTGCTTCGGCGAGCAGGCGGCTCAATACCCCAAGCCGCGGGAATGGGCCGCGCGCACCGTGCCCTTTCTGCTCGGTCTGGATCGCCGCCATAACGGGAGGGCATTGACCGCACCGTGGTCGGATTCCGCCGGTGAAGATTGACCGGCATCACCCTATCCGCCCCTGCCGCCTAACTTTGCGACCGCGTCTCGGCGCGGCTCGACTTCACCTGCATCATAGAATCGGACGATCGCGAGGCCGGCTATCCGCGTCGTCCTCTCACTCGCAGTTTTCGGCCTCAAGAAGGGTGACTGCGTCCGCCAACTCGTCCGAAATGGGTTCATCGGTCGAAATCTGCCACCGCACATGTTCCCGAACGCTTTCGCTGACGAACCGAGAAAGCTGGGCGAAGCCGTAATGCGCGTCGCCGGAGTAGCGGGAAATGTAGTAACGCGTGGGATGGCAGACGGCGAGATGCCGCCTGGCGCGCGTCAGTGCAACGTAGAAAAGACGCCGCTCCTCTTCGATCTCCTCTTGCGAACCCGTACTCATATCGGAAGGAATGTGACCGTCCGTCGCATTGAGTACGTAGACCGCGTCCCACTCCAATCCCTTCGCCGAGTGGATGGTGCTGAGGATCAAGTAGTCGTCATCGAGCAGCGGATCCGCGGCCAGATCCTGCGTGGACGAGGGCGGGTCCAACGTGATCTCGGTAAGCATGGTGCGACGATCGGCGTAGCGCGACGCGATCAATTCCACCTGTTCCAAGTCGCGCGCCCGCGGATTGGGGTTGTCGTAAAGCTCCGGCAGCAGCGGCTCGTAAAACTCCCGCACCAAGGCGACTTGCGAGACGAGGGGTGCCTTTGGATCGCAGAGCCGCTCCATGACTCCCACAAAGCCAGGCCACAACTTATGAGCGGCGGCGGGCGGCTGGATCGAACGCCACGCATCGAAGGGACGGGGGCGACTCGGCAAAAGCCCCAAGAGCGAGCGGGCCTTGGCCGGACCGATGCCGGGCAGGAGTCGGAGCACGCGAGTGCCGGCGACGATATCGCGCGGATTCTCCGCCAACTTCAGAAACGCCAACAGGTCTTTGATATGGGCCGTCTCCAGAAACTTCAGCCCGCCGTACTTGTGATACGGAATACCGCGCCGCGTCAACTCCGCCTCCAGAATCAAGCTGTGATGTCCGGCGCGAAATAGGACCGCCTGGCAGCGCAAGTCGATCCCCTCTTCCCGCAGACTCAAGACGCGGCGCACGACGTATTCCGCCTGATCCTGTTCATCTTCGCACGCCACGAGCAGCGGTTGATCGCCGCATTCATGACACGACCAAAGATTCTTGGTGAACTTTTCGGCCGCCGCCGCCATGACCTCATTGGCGACTCGCAGGATGGGGACCGTGCTGCGATAGTTCTGCTCCAAAACCACCAGCCGCGCGTCGGGATAATGCATCGGGAAGTCGAGGATATTGCGGACGGTCGCAGCGCGGAACGAATAGATCGACTGGGCGTCGTCGCCGACGACGGTCAAACCGGCCCCGGTCGGGCAAAGGCGATACAGGATTTCCGCTTGCAGGACGTTGGTATCCTGGTATTCGTCGACAAAAACGCGGTTGAATCGCCGGGCCGTCTCGGACGCCACGAAAGGATCCTCCAGCACTTCCCGCCATTTCAACAGCAGGTCGTCGAAATCGAGGTTCCCGTTCTCCAGTTTCCGCCGCTGATAGAGCGAAAACAGCTCGCGCAAATCCTCCTCGAAACCGCGACACCAAGGAAAACGATCCTCCAGAACCTTTTCCAACGGCTCTTGGGCATTGACGATGCGGCTGTAGATATCGGCGCACGTCCCCTTCTTGGGAAAGCGGCGGCTCGTCTTTTCCGTAAGCTTCAACTCCGCCCGCAGGACATCCAGATAGTCTTCCGCGTCCGAGCGATCCAGCACGGTGAAGTCGGGTGATAGGCCGATCCGGGAGCCGTACTGCCGCAGGATGCGGACCGCCACGGCGTGGAAGGTGCCGCCCACCAAACCCGTCGTCATCAGCGTCGAACCTTCCTCGCTCAACGCCATGCGGCGCAGCACGGCATTCACGCGGCGGATCATCTCCTCGGCCGCGCGCCGCGTGAACGTCAACAGCATGATGCGGTGCGGCGGAATGCCGTCGAGAATCTGCCATGCCACGCGGTGCACGATGGTGGCCGTTTTGCCGGTCCCGGCGCCGGCCACGATCAACAGCGGTTGCTCGCCGTGCGTAACGGCGTCCCGCTGCTGCGCGTTCAAAGGTTTGAGGAGTTGATTCCGTATGGATTGTTTCGGCACGATTCACCGCGTAAAAAAGAGGTTGGCCGACCAAGCGGGGATTGCCTTCGCACGGCACCGTCGATCCTCTTCGACCCGACCGGAGGCTATCTGTAGTCTAAGGATTGCCTTCCGCGACGACCAGCATCCGACGCGGGGGCCGTTGCGAGCCGCTACCCCATGGAAGCGAATGATCCGCGGTGCGCCGCCGGAGCGTCAAGGAGAGGCGATTATCCGGCAGCCGAAGCGATCGACCGGAGCGGCGCCCTCATTTCGCACCTTCGAGGAAGAGAGAATGTCCGTTCACTTTCTAACGATCGAAACCACCTGCGACGAGACCGCCGCCGCGGTCATCACGGAGGATCTGCGCATTCTGGCCTCCGTGGTCGCATCCCAGGACGATCTCCATCGGCGCTACGGCGGAGTCGTGCCGGAGATCGCCTCCCGGGCGCACGTGGAACGTATTCTACCCGTCATTCACGAGGCGATCCAAAGGGCGGAAATCCGGCTCACCGATTTGGCCGCCGTGGCCGTCGCGCATACGCCGGGACTGGCGGGGTCGCTGCTGGTGGGCCTTTGTGCCGCCAAGGCCTTATGCGCGGCGCTCGAGATCCCGCTCATCGGTATCAACCATTTGCAGGCCCACGTCTACGCCTGCCGCATCGCGTCGGGTGAAGACGTCTTCCCCTGCATCGGCCTGGTGGTAAGCGGCGGGCACACCAGTCTCTATCGCTGCCGGAACGCACTCGACTTCGAGTTGCTCGGCTCGACCATCGACGACGCGGCCGGGGAAGCATTCGACAAGGTGGCCTCCATGCTCAAGTTGCCCTATCCCGGCGGTCCTTCCATCCAGCGCGCCGCGGAGCAAGGCAATCCCCAAGCCTACGTCCTTCCAAGGGGCCTGCTCGACGATCCCGACTCGCTGGACTTCAGCTTCAGCGGTCTGAAGACGGCCGTCCGCTACGCGATCACCGGCCCCGGCCGGCACGATCCCACGGAAGTCGCCTTGAGCGAACAACAAATCGCCGACTTGGCGGCCTCGTTTCAAGAGGCGGTCGTGGACTGCTTGGTGACGAAGACGATGCGGGCGGTGACGGGTTCCGGGGTAAAAAAGCTGTGCGTGGGCGGAGGCGTCGCCGCCAATGCCCGGCTCCGCCAGCGGTTCGAAGCCGCTGCACGGGACGCCGACGTCAAACTGTACATCGCGCCGCTGCGGTTGTGTACCGACAACGCCGTGATGGGCGCGATCGCCGTGGAGAAGTGGCGGGCCGGGCGATTCGACGACTTGGACCTGGACATCGCTCCCGGAGTGGTACGCGGCGTCTAGCGCAGCGATAACCTCTCGCGACCGCCGCCCGAACCCCGCCTCTCCGAGTCCGACTCGCCGGAGCGCCGCCTCTTCTCGCGCGAGATCTATTCCCGAACCACGTAGTCCACCACCAGCACCTTATCCAAGTGCGGTCCCAAAACCTTCCCGAAGGCTTTGTGTTCCGGGTGCGGCAAGTACTCGTCCCGGTCCTTTTGGCTCTTGAAGGTAAGCACGAAGCAATGGGTAAATCCTTGGGACAGATTCTCTACGCTGCAATCCGTGCCCCACTCGAAGCCCGCGATTTGCGGAATCTTCCCGGGCAACGCCGCGAACGCCTTTTCGACCTTCGCAATGTCCTCGGGCGCCGTGCCGTCCTTGAACTTGAAGAGTACGACGTGCCGAAGCTGCCCCGCGTGAGAGTATTTGCCCGGAGCTTCAGCCGCCGACCGAGCGGCGATCGCCACGCCGGCCAGCACGAGCGCCGGGACGGCCGGCGGGTCGTCTTCGACGTGCAGATCGGGCAGTGGCGCGGCGGGGCGTGAGGCCCGGGGGAACCGCTCCTTGAGGTCCACGACCTGGTCATAGACT
>FWPU01012726.1_pt1 | contig 10433 bp, 10 predicted proteins | sample 2228361 | NCBI WGS metagenome assembly FWPU01 (sample SAMEA103939777, study PRJEB20133) | metagenome | reverse complement strand
ATTAGGGGGGGGGTAACTTTGGTAAAATTTTTAATATGGGTGGAAAAAAGAGAGAAGGAACGGGAAGAAAGAGTAACAGCGGTAAAAAAAGAATAAAGAAAGGAGAAGAATTAACTATGCAGCAGGTAAAAGGAGTAGATTTAGAAGGTATATTAGAGCAACTTTCACAGATTGAGACCAGAGATGGGATAGGCATGGTATCTGCCATACTACTGAATGCGTTGATGCGAAAGGAGAGGGAGCCATATTTAAAGAACAGTGTGGAGAACAAGGCGAACGGGTATTATGACAGAAAGCTTGCCTGTTTATTTGGGAATCTCAATCTTTCGGTACCGAGAGACAGGAAAGGGGACTTTCGTCCTTTTATCTTACCTGGGGAATGGCAGAAAGCAGACGCCACATTTGAAGAATTCATAGCCAATCAAGGGAAGATAGCAGGATATTCTACGAAGAGTTAGAACAGATAAAGCTTATAAAAGATTTTGATAAAGCTGTTTTAAGATTTGAAGAACTATGCAAGAGGTTTGAGAAAAAATATCCGGCTTATATGAAGATGATGCAGACAAAAAAAGAACATTACTTTACATATTTGAAATATCCTGAACAGATAAGAAAACATATATACACGACGAATATTGTAGAAAACTTTAACAGCAGGCTTGAAAACACGAGAATAGTCAGTGGTGGGTATTTTAAGTCGTAAAGAACAGCAGAAGTTGCTATATATGTAACAATTAACAGAATACAGACCAGTAAATGGAAAAAACCAATGCCTGCCATAAGAGCAGCACTTTATGAACTTAAACAAATTTTCAACGCTAAGTTTTATGCCCAGACACAATTCTCTTGACAAGTGCCCCTTTCCCTTCACCCGCAAGCGGGTCCTGGCCGTCTATCGATGTCTTGATGGCAGGAACCCCCTCGATGGCATCGAGCCTCTTTGAAAGCCGCTCGATTGTCCCGGCCAGAGTAGGCTCGCCGTCCTTCTCCGGCTCTGCCATGCCTGCCTGTCCGGCAGACAGGCCGAGGGCCTTGGTTATCTTCCCAACGGTCTCCTCGATTGATCCGAGCTTCTTAACGAGTTCGTCATCAAGCTGTTCAGGGACTTTCTTTTCCTCTGCCTTAGGCTCTGCCTCGACAATCAGGCCCTGAAGCTCGGTAAGGAGCTTTTTAAGCCTCGTAAGCCTGTCTCCGCTTATCTTCCTTCCTGCCTTTTCGACATCCCCACTCGATGCCTCTTTACACGGACAAGCCTTGCCGATGCTCGCGGCCAAGAGCGTCTTTATCTCCTCAAGCATCGCCTTCCGGTTTTCGTCCTTCTCACCGGCAAGGAGCTTATCGAGTAGAAACAGTGCCCGTTTATCAGACGTGGCCTCCGCCTTCTCTTCTTCTGGAGCCTTGCCTTGTTCCTCGGTCACAGGCTCGCCTGAAGCCTCGAGAAGCTCTTCCTCGATGACTTCTATATCGTTATCCATCCCAATCCCTCCTTCCTTTTGGATTTCTATCTCTTCAAGCTTCCCTCCGTTTGACTCATACTCGGAGAGAGCCTTTTCTATGTACCACCGAAGCGCCCGAGCCTTCGGGTTTGCAGGCACCGCCACGAGCGAGACCTCAAGCAGGTGCATCTTGAATATCACCCGTGCGTATCTTCCAAGCTCGGGTATCCACTGCTTCTTTGCCTCAAGAATCTGTCCCCGTATGGAAAACTTGTTGAGCACTCCCTCTTTAATCTTCTGCCAGATGTCGGGAACGGTCTTTGAGACCAAAATCTTGAGCCACAGTCCGCCCTCGCGGGCCTCGGATTTTTCGACCTTACCGATTGCCTCATCCGGGTTATGGTTATGAAGCACGGTCGAGTTCTCAATCAGGTCCTTTGCCGAATCCTTTATTGCCTGCTCGGTGATGATGTCTTCCTGAAGGTCGAAGTCCGATGTAGCGGCAAGACCCTCTATGATCCAGTCGCCTTCGTCTTCGTATGCCTTAAGGATGTCTAAATCACATTCAAAGCCAATTGGCCGCATTCCTATTCTCCTTTGGAACTCAAAGATGCCTTGCCTTCTCTGGCGGCATTGACAAGCGCATCTCTGATAGAAATCCGTTCCTTTTCCGATTCCGCCATCCAGTATCTGAGCTTCTCCGGAATTCTCTTTCTGATGCCCATTGGAAGAGCCGAGACGCCTTGAGGCGGAATCCAACCTTCCTTTACAGCGCCTTCAGAAAGCACATAAGGCGTCTGGTCTATAGGCTTTATAAGAAGCCACCTGTTTTCGCTCTCCTTAAGCAGCTCTTCGCTTTTACCCTCTATCGCCTCGCTTCCCATGCGGCGGACGATGAGACGGTAGTTGAAGCCACCCTGTTTTCTATCCGACTTGGGGAAATACTCGTGCATACCTTCTCTCTGGGCCCAGTATTCGCAGATGCCCTTATCCACGATTAAAAAGACTCCGGGGTATTCCTTTGTGGCTCCAACGTCGCCGGGCTTGGTCACGCCCTCGAAGGTAAGCCACGAGTGCGGCTCAAGCTCCTTCATCTCACAAAGGAGGTTCACATTAACCGGCTTGGAGCCATCGCCCTTGCGCTTTGCGAACTCACCGCTTGCCCAGTCAATCTTCGAGTAGTCCGAGAGCTTGAGATTCCTTGCTTCTTCAAGTGTCTTGACCGCCTCTTTTATCGAGCCCTCTATCATGCTGTTAATCGTCCAGCCGATAAGAGACTTCTCATCAAGCTCGATACGGAAGTCCGCATGAAGGGATTTGCCCCTGAAGTGATGCTGGCAGACATACCTCGGAGGATTGTCTTCGTTTGCCATAACCAGATAGGGATTCGTCTGCCCTTTTGCCTTGGCAAAAAGAAGATTTTCTCTCTGCTCTTCGTCACGCCCGGCCGGGAAGCCCGATGTCTGGCGATAGGTGATCCTGTACTTCTTTACAGTCTTTTTGAACTTGTCGACCTCCGCCGCCCAAGGCACCTGACAGTTTCTGGCCGATGATATGAGAATGTGTCCGCCGCTCTTGCAGAGCCTGTGAAGGATGTCGACCGCCTCTTCTTTTTTGAGGTCTTCCTCTTTCCATTCCTTTTGAAGAAGGACGGAGTTTGCGACCTTATAAGAGTTGAAGTACAGAACATGGCCCTTGTCCTTCCTGAAAAACGGCGGGTCGTAGTAAACGACATCGGACTTGGGGAATGTCATCTTGCGGGCGTCGAGGTTCGTAATCTTTCCCTTGCCTCCAATCTCCGAGATAAGGCCGTTTACCTCTTTTATGGCGTGGCCGAGGATGCGCTTCACATCCGGGATGGTCTCCCAGTTCCTTGTCGAATATCCGCTCCCGGAATCCGAATACATGATCTGAAGGAGCCTCGATACTATCGCCCGGGCAGTGTGGAGCTTGTTGCCTGAAAAATCCTTTGTGGCAAGCACGAGGCCGTCTATGTATCTCCGAATCTCCCGCTTCCTCGGATACATGCCCTTCCACTCGGTCGTGAGCCAGCCGTCCTTTGGCCTGGCATTGACGAGCTTTTCGATGTCTGCCTCGGAAAGGGGCGCGCCCTCGAATACTCCCTTCGAGTACCAGTAAGGGACGATGGAGAGGTCGTTGCCTGTTATCTGATAGCCGCTTTTTGCCGCCTCGATTAAAACGGACGAGCACCCGCATGTGGGGTCGAAGATGGTCTTGCCGTCCTTGGGGAACTTCTTTACGATGTACTTGGCGAAACGTCTCTTGTTGCCTATGTAGTTTGCCTTTTCAAAATTGAAATCTCTTTCCATATCCTCACCTACGCAATCGTTATCGTGCACCGGCACGAAGCATGTAGTGGCGCTATACCGATGCCGTTGTCTTCAAGCCAGCTCGTGGGCTTGCCGCGCATGTATTCCCTGCCAGCAGATGTCCGGATGTAAAAATCGTCACGGGCCCTGTCATGAGAAGGCCACGGAGATATCCTCTCGATATCAGCCGGAGACTTTTCAATCGCCAGCCGGACACGACTCATCATCCTTGGGACGCTAAACTCAAGGCCATCAAGATATAGGCACCTACTGCATGTCCTCTCATCGCCCACCGCACGCCAGATATAGGTCTCTATTTCCCCCTCTTCCATAGAAAAAAGGCTTCCCCAGTTGCGTGCGCGGTTTACAGAAGCCGAGGCAACCCGGTTATAAAGCTCTATCTTTCCGGGAATCTCACGACTGCCGAAGGTCAGGTCTCGGAGTTTCTTTGCGATGTCCTTGCGGCCGAGACCTTCTTCGAGTCCCTTGACGACGGTCTCTTTGAAGCTCTCCCTCATATGCGTGGGGAAGACCTTGCCTATCCAGAAGCGGTCATGCTCTACCATCCAGTCCAAGGCCGCCCTGTGGGCCTCGTCAAAGAGAACCTGAATCCTCTGGGGTATCCCCTGAAGCGCCTTTCCTGCCTTGAACGCCCGGAAGAGATATTTCTTTGCCTCAGGCTCGAATTTTTCGGCGAGGTCTTTGCCGAGAATCTTTTCAGCCGAGTTGAGGAGTTTCTCAAGATCGCCGGTCAGGTCTAGGTCTTCAAACCGTGCATACTGGCTCTCGAGCACCTTCTCAAGCGCACTCCGATATAGCCTCTGAAAAGCCTCTATCTCGTTGGCCGAGGCTTTTGAGAGCAGGGCATCGCCGAGGATATTCGTTATCAGCCCGTCCGCCTTTATCAGACTCTCAGTCTCTATGACTGCCATTTCCATTGATGTTTACTCCTCGTTTTGATAGCTCATTCCGAATAGAGCCCTGTAAGGTCAAAAGCGAATCAACAAGCTCCATTGCCGGTTCCTGACTCACCATTGGAAGCCTTACTCCGCCCTCGGCAAGAGTATCGAGACTCAAAGGCCCCATGCTCGACATGATGAATGGCACATCCGCCCCTGGATGCTTCAAGGGCTTCTGAAGCATCATCTTCCGTCCCTCGTTTATCGTGAGGACGCCGAGCCGGACGAGCTTCTGGACAATCTCCGCAACCTTGCCCTCGTCGGTAACGTCAATCTCCTTGAACTTAAGCTCCCAGTCCTCGATGCCGAATCCCTGTTTGATGAGGAAGTTGTTTATCCGGTATTCGAGCCGCGTCTGCTTAGGCTCGATGACGTGATATTTGAAAATCTCCTGCTGGGTCTCGCCTTCGCCCCCTCCGCCAAGGCCGCCTTTTTCGGTCAGTCCGATAAGCCTGCCGGGAACGCCATGGGCAACCCTGATTTCCTCTGCGTTGTCATTTCTGAACATCCGAAAAGAGGCGTCCTTGATGTCTACAGAGAGAGGCTTTATCTCGATATCCACCTTCTCACCCTCTTCCTGAACGACCTCAAGTATGAGCGTCTTGTGCGCCTGTCCCTTGATGTGAGTGCGGAAATATTCCTCTATGCGCTTGCGGGTTCCTCTTGCAAGCTCGCCGCCCTTAACGATGATTGCGTACTGAGGCACGGCGTTGTTGTCGAAGAAGTTGATATTGAAGTCCCCGGCTTTCTTGTTGCCGACAAGGGCCCGGAATGCCGGAAGGAAATCCGGAAGCCCGTAATAGCTCGAACGGGGATGGTAGTTCTTTAGGTGGATGACTTCATTGAGAAGCCTTCTCTCGCCAACAGGCTTGTCTTTATCTCGTGGATCGTAGGCGTCCGCGCTCTTCGGATCGCTCCCGAAATTGCGGAAATAGACGAGCTTGTTATCCCTCTGCTGGATAAAGCCCTTCTTGTCTTTCCTAACCCGCATGGTAACAGCCGGGATGTGGTATATCTCCTTGGGCGGGCCTTGGCCGAAGCGGTTTCTGACAATCTCGAAGTATCCATTACCGAGGGCCTCAAAGTCGGTTAAGACGTTCTCAAGCACCTCGCCCCACGTCATTTCTGGGTTAGGGAAGTTGAAAAACTTCCGGATGGTCTCTTTGTTCTTCTCGTCGGGTTTCTCGATGCCTTCTGGAGACACGAAGTCGAAGCCAAGCCCGGCCGTGGTGATGGCCTTGGCTTTCACGCACCTGTAATGCCATGTGTTTATCTCAAGGAATAGCGCGAGGGAATTGAGGTTATAAGGCGGTTCCTTGGCCCCGGTCTTATCGTAGTCCCATGTGTCTTCAGGAAGTTGGGTAGACCTACCGGCGGCATCGAGGATGTCCTCTTTGCCTTTGCCAAGAACATCTGCTTTGACCAAACCAGCCATTCAGCCTCCATGCGAAATAAAAAAGGGCCAAGACCCATACGCTTGTTCAAAGCTGGTTCAAACGTATGGACCCTGGCCCTTTGGAGGCTTCGGGCTTTCCTATGCGGTCAGTTCATGCGGTAATTCAGAATCTTACTTTCTCTGAGAATAGCTTAAAAGAGAGCACCTGCAATGGTCAACCAAATTCTGTCTCTATTTTTGTGAATCTTCCCTCGCTTGCTTGCGAGGCGTGTTCTTCTTGCCGCGTTTCGGGATTCTCAAATACCCGCCCGAGTAATACTTCTGGATTTCCTTGACCAGTGCAGGCGGGAAGACAGCTTTAGCGTTGAGATACTTCATTCTCGGCCACCTCGTTGACTTTGTGGAATAGCACATCCGAGACAATGGCATCATGCTGTGCCCGGATAAATGTGCCCTCGAACTCGACCCGTCCGGTATAGAAGCGGTTTCCAAGAATGCCTCGAATGGTCGAGACCTGCCATTTGCCGCCGCGCTTGGTCTTGATGGTATCTCCATTGAGGCGGTCGCATATCCACTGGAGGGTTTTGCCTTCGGTCTTCCAGAGGAATACCTGCTCGATGACCTCGGCTTCCTCTTTGACGATGATAACGGTATTCCCGTCTTTGGCATATCCGTATGGGAGCCAGCCGCCGATATAACCTCCCTCGGATGCTTTCTCTCTCTTCCCCTTGGAAAGCCTCTCGTAGATAAGCCTGCCTTCGAACTCGGCCACCGAGGACATGATATTCCGGTATAGAGCTCCGGTTGGGGTGGAGGTATCCACGCCCTCACGAAGGAATACGGTATTTATATCGTGCTTGCGAAGGAAGCCGTCTATCTCGATTACGTCCTTGACAGACCTTCCCACCCGGTCTATCGAAGGAAAGACCACGACGTCGAATTTGCCATCGTTGGCGTCCTGAAGGAGCCTCTCAAGGGCAGGCCGGTCTTTCTTGTAGCCAGAGACGCCATTCTCCTGATAGACCTCCACAAGCTCCCAGCCCTTGTACTCGATGTGCTTCCTTATCTCGGCCTCCTGAGCGGAAAGGCCATAGCCGTTCTTTGCGGCCCGTTCCTGAGAGACCCGGACGTATCCTGCGGCCCGAATCATTGAGTCGTTATTCTCTGTCATCGTCCGATATCTCCGTCCGGCGAATCTTTTCTATAAGCTCGGCGGTCTTGAGCCTCTTTCTGGCCGCTTTCTCTGCCTCTTCCTTGCTGGTAAAGATAGTCGGGTTACAGTCCATCGAAAGTCCTCCCCAGAACTGGAGTTCCAGCCCTCTTAGCGAGGTCTCAAAGCAGATGTCTGCAAGCTCGCTTATTGGCGTTGCATCCATTACCACCCAAAACTTGTCATCATGTCCTATCTTCATGGCACGTCCTCATTTCAAATTCTCCCCTGATGACGCCGTGGTTTACATAGTAAAGTCAAGCCATTTTCAAGCAATTTGGCCGAATATTCCGAAAATCCCAAATCAAAATGAGGCTCGTTATATTTCCGGTGTAGCCGTGGTTTGAGGTTCGGGATTTTCTAATGAAATTCAGGGTAAGGCTTCCCATATACTGCTTACCAATAATTATCTTCGATATATCAAACACTTATAGACCTCCCGCAAGCGCATGGTCTTTGACCCTATGAATCCGGCCTTCCAAATCCGCCCGTCCTCGGTAAGTCGTTTTTGCTGCCGTAACCACGCATCCATATATCCGTATTCGTACCGATGCATTTGCCCCAAGCAGGATGGCATACGACTCGGGCGAAGTTCTCTTGATTAATTCATGCAGGAGTTTTTGAAGGAGTTCTTGAAGGAGGATTCAGGAAGATACTTTAATCAATCACTTAGTCATCTGGCGTTCACGAACAATTGTCCGACCGTAAGCATCTCTTGCAACTGGTTTCCACTTATAGCCACCTGAATTGATTTTGTTTTGTAAAGATCGCGTTGCAGACCGAGAGCCCGGTTGACCAATTTCGGGTGCATTATACTGCTGAATACGATAGCGTTTCCCGCCATAACGAAATGTATCGCCATCGATTGCCTTTGCACCTTTGTAACTGTGATATTTACCAGAACCGCCTTTGCCTTTGGCAAATGCCGCTGGTGTAATTACCAACATTACCGTAACAATAATAAATGTCGCTATTTTATAAAAATATCTCTGTTGCTTATCTGGAAGGCACCACATAGATTTTCTTTCCAGAATATGGATTGCCTGCACCATAAGGGTTCTTTATGCTGTCAGAAGAATAAGGGCTCCCGTACCGCCCATAAGGATTTGATACAGAATCCGAATCATACGGATTTGTGCTTAGTTTTCCGCGATAATTTCCGTCCTCATCGTAGAGTTTTGGAGCATCAGTAGCATAGGGGTTTGTCCATGATTTATTGCTATAAGGGCTTCCATATTGGCTATACGGATTCATTAAACCGTCTGACTTATATGGACTTCCAGCGCCATAGGGGTTATTTATGCAATTGTAATCATATGGGCATTCAGCATATGATGTTGAGCACAATAGAAACAAACTCCCTACTAAAAGAATAATGCTTATTTGTAATCTGTGAGATAACATATATATTCCTCCTTTCCCAGTCTAAGATTTTATAGCATAAAATCACTGAAAAATCCATCTCAATTTGCTCCTATACAATACTCGCCGTGACTTCCTTCTTCCGCCTCGGCTTGTCTCTCGTGATCCCTGCCGCATGGACGGCAAGGGCCAACGCCCAGAACTTATCGGCATGATGCCTTTCGTTCTTCTCGGTGTCGTATCGGGCATATCCGGCATCTGTCGAAGACTTCTTAATCGAGTGAATCTATGATGTAAGCTCCCTGTCCCTCGGTATCTGAATCTCCTCGTTCTCGAATACGATGTGGAGGTCGACAGCGAGCGTCTCTTTTATCTGGCCTATGAGGGCCACGCCTTCGACCCGCGAGCCGAATTCCCCCCTCAGGTTCTCGGCAAGGTTCATACCTATGCCGTGCCTGTCTATGCAAAGACGCCTGAACCGCTTGGACGACTGAAGAAGCTTTTTAAGCGATGCTTCCTGTGCCTGAAACTTCGACCTGTCGTATTCCTTGCCCATGCGGTAGTAGAGGCGGTTACCCTTCTTCTCAAGCACGATAAGCTCGGATTTATTTCTGGTACGTCCTACGTCGAACCCGCAATATAGGTCTCCCTGTGTATCGGATAAGAGCTTATCAACGCTCTCGTATGTAGCAATGTCATCATGGCAACATGAGAATATAAGCTCATACGGGAAGTAGGTCTGGGACTCGTCATTAAATGCAAGCTCGTATTCCTGACTGAAGTCCTCGCGCTCGAGAGAATAGAAGATATCTATGATTACCTCTTTGCCGAATGCATGGACGCGCTCGGCGGTATCCATCTCGCTTGCCTCTTTCCTTGCCTTCTTGATGCTGTGGCAGAAGTCCGGGCATTCCCACCACGGGATAGACTGCCTTGTGAACATGGGATATTTCTTTCTCTCCTGCTTCATGATGTCGTGGAATAAATCTCCGGCCGCGAGCGGGGTTGAACCTATGGTCAATTGCCCCTCTCCACGAGATACGATAGGAACCGAGGCCACGTATATGGCGTGTTGCTTATGACCGTAGTGTGCAAACTCGTCAAGGAAAACATCGGCATTATGTTTACCCCGAGGGTCCTTGCATGGATGAGATATGAGCCTTGCCCTGTTTCTACCGGTAGAGTCCTCGAACTCGATTGAGGTTCGGTTATCTATGACCTTCTTCTTTTGCCATCGAAGAGGTAACGAATCATAGAGCATGTTTGCATATCGTATCTTCTCGATAGCCTCTTCGAGGTTCATGGATACGAATATCGCCGTGTATGTATTCCTGAGATGGGCCTTTGCCAATGCCTCTGCCGCACAGATGAAGCTGAAACCCACGCCTCTGGCCTTCTCTCTTGCCCTGAACTTGGAGTTGTCATTCAGGTGAATCCTCTGGTAAGGCGTAAGCGATAATGACTTTTCGTCAGCGCTCATTAGCCCCTGTATGAAGCCCTCCTGTGAAGAGAGCCACTTCATAAGCTCCTCTTCAGTCGGCTTCGATTTCGATATCACGCCTGGCATTTTTGAACCTCTCCTGCAACTCGGATAACGAGATGTCATTTTTTACGGCGACCACGGTCTGATTGCCTGAGGCGGTATAATTTAAATTGTGTCTATTAGGGGGTAACTTTGGTAAAATTTTTAACATGGGTGGAAAAAAGAGAGAAGGAACGGGAAGAAAGAGTAACAGCGGT
>FWPU01013316.1_pt1 | contig 10435 bp, 7 predicted proteins | sample 2228361 | NCBI WGS metagenome assembly FWPU01 (sample SAMEA103939777, study PRJEB20133) | metagenome | reverse complement strand
TGGCGACCGGCGTTTCGCCACCGTCCCCAGCGGACCAGCGCCCCCGTCCGGGTCGCAGTGATGCCCCTGCCCGAAAAGCCCAGCCGCCACTCGGATACGGCGTGGCTTGTGGCGGATCGAGGCATGGCCCGGGGTCGTCTCGCCCGTGTCTTGGCGGGCTGGTCGTTCGAACCCTATTCATCGAAAATGGGGTATTGCGGGGGCGACTCGCCGTGGCGTTCCAAGATCCAAGGCTGCTTCGTCTTCTCGGGGGCCGGAGCGTTGATCGACCCTACCGTGATTTTGTGCCACCACATATCGCCATAGTCGAACAGGTAGTAAAAAACTCGCCGGGGGCGAAGTTTTAGAAGTTGTAACTTGGCCTTTGCAGCATTCATGGGAGCGCCCGGCCAGTCTCCTTCCTCCTCGGCCACGGAGGGATGGACGTATTCCACCGAATTGCGGTCCGTCGGAAGACTTTTGGTGTGACGGCGCGGGAAATAGAACGAGTACAGATGGTTGTCATCCCGGTCAAATGCCACGAAAATTGCATAATGCAGGTCGTCGAGCGTCTTGTTGGCCGGGATGGCAATCCGTCGCCAAATGTCGTCGTAATGCATCAATTCGACTTTGAAAACGTAGACGGGGACGGGCATCGCTCGTTTCTCCGTAAAAAAAAGCCTGCCGACTCCGGGCGCGCCCGGGAATGGCCGCCGGAGCGACATCGTCTTCATTGCGGCCTGCGCCATACCGCGGCTGGAGGCCCACGCTTGCATCTTACAATCAAAGTACGCCAAGGGGGAGCCGGGTGGCGCCTGGCTCAGAGGGCCATTGGGATCAGCCGGTGAGGTCTAGCAGGTTGCCGGCCTGCCCGGTCGGGTCTTTGGCCAGCCGCTCGGCGGCATCGGCTGGGGATGGCCGGGCGGATGGACTGCGCCCACCGATCTCCCAGGGTCGCCGGCCGTCGGCATCGCGCTCGGAGGATTCGTGGTCTTCGCCATCGGCCTGGCCGATGCCGGCGGCGCTGTCGGCCCGCTGCTCGGCCTGCACGCGCCGCTGATCGTTGGCGGCTTCCTGTTGCGTCCGGTCCAGGTCGGCGCCCTTGGGCTGCGCAAGGGTCGTGCCGCTGGCCCCGGCCGCAATGCCCGGCAAAGGTCCTACGCTCATCGCTTTCTTTCTCCAAAACCTCGATCCACAATCGCGCCGAATCGGGGCGAGTTTGGTAGCGCAAGTCCAAATGGGCCCTGCGCCAGGCTTTCTTTTGCCAAAACGAAAACGAAACCTCTCTTCTACCAGAATCTCCGGGGCAGGCGGCGCTGGCTATCCACTCCGCGCTGGGCTTGGAGTTGCTGCAAAGCCTGGTTCACGCCGGGGAAAGCCTGCCGCCGCACCTCGGGCTTCTGGAGCGTTCCCCCCACATGGATGAGCATCAACTGCTGGCTGGCACGCCCCAAAACCTGCTCGACGACCGGCAACTCCTGGTCGGCCCGTCCCACCAAGGCATGGAACGTAAGCTTGATGCCAGACTGCATGTTCATTTCCCCCTGCCCGACAAGGCTGACCGCATCGCCTTGGAACCGCAGGCGGTCGAAATACAGGTGGTGGCCGGCGATGTGGAACTCGATGTCCGCGGTGCTGAAGGCCGTGCGGTCAGGCCGGCGAATGCTGAGGATCTTGAGCATCGCCACCATCAAGGGTAGCTCGTAGATGTCCGCGTCGCGGAGGGCGATAGCGCCGTGGCCTTCCAGGTCGTTAAGATGGCGGCCCTTGCCGGCCACAACCAGGTTGCCAGCAATGCGGCCTTTGAGGTTCTGCGGCCCCGGGAGGATCTCGCGGGCCAGGCTTTCCAGGTCGCCGCCAGCATAGTCGGCCTGGAAGCGGAATTGCGGCTCCGCCTCCAGGGCGACCCAGCCATCCGCGCGGACTACTCCCCCGAACAGCCGGGCGGTCAGCGCTTGAGGTGCGGCGGGCGTGGAGTGGGCCAAGGCGCTTTGGGCCTTTGGACCGTCGGCCGCGAACAACCGCTGCGCCCAGCTCCCCAGCAGCACCTGCTGGTCGTCGATCCACAGCGGCCCGCGAATCCGGGTCCATTGCACGCCGCGGCAGGAAAGCGAGTCGATATCCAGTTGGCCGCGGCACGCCAGACGCTGGCCGTCAAACGAACCCGCCAGCCGAATGCCCCCAGCAATGTTTTCGAGTTTCAGCCCGCAGTCCAAGGCCGCCTGATGGGTCTCCAGGCCCACATCCCACTGGGCCGTCAAGGGGGCACCCGGGCCGGCGCGGGCGAACACGACATCGCCGGCCAGGTGCACCGCCCCCTCGGGATTGAGGTCGGCCACGAGCCGTTTCAGCCGGGGCGGAAGGGCCTGAAGCAGGTCGCGATCCGGACGCAGGCGGTCCACATCCAAGCCGTCCAGCACCAACCGGAAGCTGCCGTCGGGCGGAAAATCGCAACGGCCGGCCGCCGAAACCCGCACAGGCCCATGCTCCCCCTTGAGCCGCTCGAATACCAGCGCCCCGCCTTGATACGCCAGGGTTCCTTGCAGGCGCTCGATGCGATACGGAAAGGCTACGGGCTGGATGGAAACGCTTTGGCCGCGCGGCCAGGCCCGCACCACGACCTCGGGATGTTCCTGGCCGCTTTCGTACCGCACATCGGCTTGGAGGTCCACGGCGCCCTGCGGTCGCAGATCGTCCCAGACCTGCTGCATGGCCCGGGGCAAGGCGTCGCGGAGTTCTTCTTCCAGCGACACCTCTTCCCCCGCCAGCCAGAGCCGCAACTCATGGCCTTGCTCGCTGGGCCGGAGGTATCCGCTACCGCGGAGTCGGCCCGTGTCGTTGACCGCTTCCAAGTCGCGAAAGCTCCAGGAGTCATCGCGCATCTCGAAGATCCCGCGGACATTCGCCAAAGGATAGGCGAACCGCTCATAGCACAGCCTCCCCCCTTGGACCACGGCGTGCACATAGCGGTGGACGGCCTCCTGGGGACTGTCGCGCCACAGCCGGACCAGCACCTGAAGCGTCCCCGAAGGATGCAATCCCTCCAGGGTCTTGCGGACATTTTCCGGCAGCGCCGCAAGCAGCCGATCGTCCAGAGGGAGGGCCTCGGCCCGAGCCTCGATGCTCCCCCGCCACGCCCCTAAAGGGTCCACCACATCGGCCGATACCCGCACCGGCTGGTTCCCTCGGTAGCCGGTGAGGTTGGCCTGGAGGATGTCATCTTTCAAGCGGAGCGTTCCGGTGGTGTGCTCCAGGCGATAGCGGAACTTGTGATAGGTGAACGAGACATCGAGGCATTCCAGCGACACCTCGGGCTTCCAGGCCCGGCCGTCGTAGCTCAGCGTGGCCTCGAGATTCACCCGGCCCGAAGGGAGGTACTTGGGCCAATGCGTCTGGACGACCTCCGGCAGCACGTCCAGCCAGCGCGCATCCAGATCGAGGTTCCTGGCCAGCACGTGCAGGGTGCGAGGGGAATCGGCCTGATAGCCCGCTTGGGTGTAGGCGACCTGGAGCGACGTCTGCCCGCAACGCGCGAACATGTTTCGCACCACGACGCCTTGCGCGTTGCACATTACGCCGGCGCGAAGATCGCCAAGCGGAGCCGGCAGACGGGGGTCGTCCAAGCGCCCTTCGGACAACTGGCCCGAGACTTCAAAGTCCACCGCCGGAACCAACGCAGGATCGTAGGCCACGCGAAACTCCAGCGTCCCCTCGGCCCGGAGGGAGGCCAGCACCCCCAGCCGGTCGGCCAGCTCGGGGGGCAGGGCGCGGTGGAACTCGGGCGACCACTGGATTCCCTCGGCCTGGCCGGCAACGGTCCAGCGACCCTTTTGCAAATCGACGCTCCCCTGGCACTCGATGCGGCGGACCACGTCGCCGGTGGCGCTTGCGCGGAACCGGCGCCAGGGGCCCTTGCCCCCCGAGTCGCCCTCGTCGTTTGGCAGGACCTCCAGCTCCACATTCCGCCACACCAAAGGCGTGCTGCCCGCAACGGGACTTGCCAGGAACTCCAACTCGCCCTGCTCGATCCGCACCAGGCAGCCACCCTGGCCCAAGCGGGGAACCGAAAGCAAGCGCGCCACGTCCCAAGAGCCGTCTGGCTGGCGGCGGGCGCGAAGATGCGCCCGGCGGAGCACAACGCAAGTGATCTGCGGGTCCCCCTGCACCAGCTCTTCCAGCCGGGTGTTGCACGAAAGGAAGGCATCTTCGATCTGCACCAAAGGCGCCTCGGAAGGATCGGTGCGTGGATCGCCTGGGCGCTTGGCCAGTCGAATGCCGCGAACCTGGATCCCTTTACCGGGCACCAGGCTGGCGGCCTGGACCTCCACCCGGAAGTCGGGGTAGCACTCGGCCAGCCGCTGTTGCACTCGGCGGCGAATCTCTTCGTCCACCCGGCGGTACAAGTGCGGCAAGGCCAGCAGGACGGCCACAAAGGCGCCCAACAGCCCGCACTTGATCAACAGCCAGCCGAAACGCAACAGGCTCCGTGCGATCGAAGCGCCCTCCCTGGCAGTCACGACTCCGGGTTTCTACACGCGTTTGAGGGTGAAATGCCGCCCGGCCCAGGCCGACCTACCCAGATAGTAGGGCACGCTATCGTAGAACGCGTTGCCGGGCGGGGTCAAGGCGGAGTTCAGGGACTTGCGATTGGCGTGGGTGGGCCAGCGGTGGCAGGGATGAGCTTGCACCACCCTAAGGCAGGGCTGGTCGCGGGGTGGCTTGCAACCACGCGAAATGCCAATTGCGTGTGTGCAGAGCTGGCACCCTAGCGGGTGCCGGGTCGCCGTTGTCCGGTTTGGCTCTTTTGCCCCCTTGGCCGCGCCTTACCGTTTTGCCGTTTTTGCCGCGGGGTGCAAGCAATTCGCCTTGTCGCCGCAAGCGGTTTCGTCTAAAATCCCTATGGAGAGGAGTACTCCGTCCCATCCGGTTGGATGGGCCCTTGTTCGCCCGACGGGGGCACGGAACAGGGCCAGCGGCAAGAGCCGGTTTCTACAGGAACCACGCCGTGGGACTCTCCGAAATCGACCGGAACTTATTGGAACGGTGTCTTGCGCGCAAGGCGCGGGCGTGGGAAGATTTCGTTGATCGGTTCATGGGCCTGATCCTTCATGTAATCCAGCATTCGGCCCACGCCCGGAGCATCCGCCTTACCCCCGAGGATCGGGACGACCTGTGTGCCGAGGTCTTTCTGAATCTTCTGAAGGACGATTTTGCCATCTTGCGCCACTTTCGCGGCCAAAGCAGCTTAGCCACTTATCTGACGGTGGTCGCGCGGCGGATCGTGGTCAAGGAGCTGGTGGGGCGCAAGCCTTCGGCCCCGCTGAAGGAGCCAGTCCCGCGGAGAGCGGCTCCGCAACCGGTGGCCAAGCCGCCCGATGTGGAGTCGCGCCTGGAAGACCGCGAGGAGGTGGAACGCCTGCTGGAAGAGCTGGAAGGGCCGGAAGCCCAGGTGGTCCGCATGTTCCACCTGGAGGGTAAGAGCTACGGCGAAATCAGCCGCGCGCTGGGCATCCCGGAAAACAGCATCGGACCCATCCTCAGCCGGGCCCGCGTCAAAATGCGCCGCGCCGGGGTCAACCAGCCGACTGGCTAGGCCGATGCCAGCCGGTGACCGACCCGGCCGGAGATGCCGGCGGTGCGGGGGTGCTCTGCGCTTTTGTCCCCTCCAGGCAATTTCGGCCTTCCGCCTTTTCCTCCCCTGAAATGGGCATGGCGTTTCGGTTGACTGGCTTCAGGGCACGGGTATAATCAGCGGCACTTGGAGTCGAAAGGTCGCCCCGGCCGGGGGTAGCTTCCCCGGTCCGAGGGCAGTCGAAGGTGCCGATTCAACACGCACCGATGGTGAAACGGATTTCACCTTACCAGCCACACGGGAGCCGACGGTGTCGTTCGGGGCCTTTCAGGATACCCGGGAACTGGTTCGGCAGGCGATCGACATCGTCGATCTGGTCGGCCGCTATTGCCAATTGCGTCGCCAGGGGCGGCGGTACGTGGCGCTGTGTCCGTGGCACGACGATACCCGGCCGAGTCTCCAGGTCAATCCCGAGCGTCAAAGTTTCCGCTGCTGGGTGTGCAACATTGGGGGAGACATCTTCAGTTTTGTGATGAAGATGGAAGGCGTGACGTTTCCCGAGGCCCTGGCGATCCTGGCCGACCAGGCCGGAATCCCCCTGCGTCCGGTCCGGGGCAAGCCGGCCGAGGCGGGCTTCGACAAGCGCTCGCTCTACCAGGCGGCGGCCTGGGCCGAGTCGCAGTACCACGAGTTCTTGCTCTCCAGCCCGGAGGCGGAACCGGCGCGGCGGTATCTGGCCGAGCGCGGCATCTCGGCGCAAAGCATTGGCCGGTTTCGTCTGGGCTTTTCGCCTTTGGCGTGGGACTGGATCGCTCGGCGGGCCCAGGGGGCAGGGATACCCCTGGCGCTTTTGGAACGCATCGGAGTGTTGACGCCTGCCCGCGAAGGCCGAACCTACGACCGCTTTCGGGGACGGCTGCTTTTTTCCATCCGCGATGCCCAGGGCCGGCCGGTGGGGTTCGGCGGCCGCGTGCTGCCCGAGTTGGGAAGCACCAGTCCGGCCAAGTACATCAACTCGCCCGAGACGCCCTTGTTCAGCAAGGGCCGGCTGCTGTATGGGCTGGACCTGGCCCGCGAGTCCATCCGCAAGAGCCGCTTCGCCATGATCATGGAAGGCTATACCGACGTGATCATGGCGCACCAGTGCGGCTTTGGCGAGGCGGTGGCGGTGCTGGGCACGGCCCTGGGGGAAGAACACCTGCGGAGTCTCAAGCGACTGGCCGACCAGATCGTCCTCGTGCTGGATGGGGACGAGGCGGGCCGGCGGCGGGCGGGCGAAATCCTGGAGATGTTCGTCGCGCACAACGTAGACCTGCGGGTGGTCGTTTTGCCCGACGATTTGGATCCCTGTGACTTCCTGCGGCAGCGGGGTGCCGAGGCGTTCCGCGAGGTGCTCGCCCAGCGCGGGCGTGATGCCCTGGACCACGCCGTGGCCGTGTGGACCGAGGGGATCGATGTGGAGTCGGAGATCCACCGGGCCAGTGAGGCGTTGGACCGGCTGGTCGGCATCATCTCCAAGGCCCCGCGCCTGCGGGAAGACACCAAGATGGACTTCCGCTTCCGCGAGGAGCGGATGTTGCAGCGCCTGGCGACCCGGTTCCGGGTGCCGGAGCAGGACGTGCGGAACCGGCTGACGGCTCTGCGCCGCTCGGCGTTGGCCAGCCGCATCGCCCCGGGGCAACCGGCCAGCTCATCGGCCGATCGCCCTCTCCCACCCGGCTCCACCCCCGGTGCGGCGTCTTCGGCGGGAGGTCCTCGGCCAAGGCCCGACCCCTGGGAACAAGAGGTCATGGAGCTTCTGGTCCGGCACCCGGAATGCTTGCCCGCCTTGCGGGCGGTCCTTCGCCCCGAAGCCCTGGACCACCCCGCCTGCCGCCTGGTGTTCCAGACGGCCTGCCGGCTTCTCGATGAAGGAATCGAACCTGGTTTCGACCGGCTGGTGCTGGAGTTCGAGGACCCGGTGCTGAAAAGTTTGCTGGTCGAATGGGATGAAAACGCGGCGGAAAAACAAGTGACCGACCCGCAACCCGTTCTGGAGGAACTGATCCGAAGCTATCGCATCCGCGAACTCAACCGGCAGCATCCCGTGGCCACGGGCATGCTCCGCGAAGGGCGTTTGGACGAACGCCAGGAAACCGATCTCTTGCTCCGCTTGCTGGAGCAGGAGCGGGCCCGGCTCGGCATCTCCTCGCTCACGGACGGGCGAGACCGCAGCGCGGGCTGATCGGGCGCGGCGGCGGCCGGCACCGCCGGCCTGCCTGCCCCGCCTAGCGATCGTTTCGTTTGGACCCAGCGCGCCAGGAGGGCGCGAAAGGAGTTGGCTGGTGGACAAGCGCGACAAGGAGTTGGCCCATCTGCTGGCCAAGGGCAAGGCCCGAGGCTTTCTGACCTACGACGAGGTGATCCGCTACCTGCCCGACGAGGCCACAAACGCCGAAAAGCTCGACCGTTTGCTGGCGGCTCTGGAGCAGGGCCGGATCGAACTCCGCAATGGCCCCGCCACCCCGGAGGCCTTCGAGGGCGATCGGGTGGAGAATCCCCACGAGGCCGCGCCGGCCTATAGCGAAGCGGCCGACCACGAGTCCCCCCTCTTGCCTTTTCTGCCCGACGAAGTGCCCAAAGCCTCCAGCGACCCCATCCGCCTCTATCTGAACCAGATGGCGGAAATCCCGCTGTTGACGCGAGAGCAAGAGATCGCCCTGGCCAAGAAGATCGAGATCACCCGCAAGCAGTTCCGGCGCACGGTGATGGGGTGCAACCTGGGGATGCGGGCCACGGTCGCCACGCTCCTGAAAGTCCATCAGGGTCTGCTCCCCTTCGACCGCACGGTGAAGGTTTCGCTCACCGAGCGGCTGACCAAGCAGCAGATCATCGCCCGGATGCCCCACAACCTGAACACGCTTACGCATCTGTTGGAGGAGAACCGCAAGGATTTCTTGCGGCTGATCAACCGGCGGACGCCGCCGGAGGTCAAGGCCCGGGCCCGCAGACGCTTCCTCCGCCGCCGCCGCAAGACGCTCATTTTGGTGGAAGAACTGAGCCTCCGCACGCGGCGGGTGCAGGCCATGGTCCGGCAAATGGAGGAAATCTGCCAGCGGATGCATTGGATCCGCCAGCGCTTGCAGACGATCGGCGAGAAACCCGAGTCCCGCGGCGAGCGGGCCCGGCTCCGCAAGGAACTCCGGCAGTTGATGGTGGACACCCAGGAAAGTCCGCGGGGGCTGGCCCGCCGTTGCCAGAAAGTGCGGCAGCATCAGCGCGACTACGAGGAGGCCAAGCGCGCCCTTTCCAGCGGCAATCTCCGCCTGGTCGTGTCGGTCGCCAAGAAATACCGCAACCGGGGGCTGAGCTTCCTGGACCTCATCCAGGAGGGAAACACCGGCCTGATGCGGGCCGTGGACAAATACGAGTACCGCCGCGGCTTCAAGTTCTCGACCTACGCCACATGGTGGATTCGGCAGGCCATCACCCGGGCAATCGCCGACCAGGCCCGCACCATCCGCATCCCCGTGCATATCATCGACATGCTGGGCAAGCTCCGCAACACGGCCAAGCAGCTCCAGCAGGAGATGGGGCGGGAACCGACTGTGGAAGAGACCGCCGCGGCCGCCGCGGTGGACATCGAGGAGTGCCGCCGGGTGCTCAATATCGGAAAACACCCCGTCAGCCTTGACCGGCCGGTGGGCGAAAGCGAAGATAGTTCCTTTGGAGAGTTCATCGAGGATAGCGGCACCGAGCAGCCCGACAAAGCGGCGTCCCATGAGCTGTTGCGGCAACGGATCGAAGCCCTCCTCCGCACCCTCACCTACCGCGAGCGGGAGATCATCCGGCTGCGGTATGGTCTGGGCGATGGGTGCACGTATACCCTGGAAGAGGTGGGGCGGATCTTCAAAGTTACCCGCGAGCGGGTCCGCCAAATCGAGGCCAAGGCGGTGCGCAAGCTCCAACACCCCGTGCGCAGCCAGCAATTGGCTGGTTTCCTCGAACGCGTGGCGGGGTGAGGTCCACCCCCAGGCCGCCGGCCCCAGGGTCGGCGGCCTTTTTTTGTTCCCTGGCTGGAAAGGGTCGCCATGTCCATCTCTTCGCAAACCACCGTTACGGCCGAGACGCTCCGAACGCTTCACCGCCTTCACCAGCAGCTTCGGGACTTGAGGGAACGCCTGGCCCGCGGGCCACGCCTGGTCGAGGCCTATGCCGCCCGCGTGGAAAAGCTGCGGCAGGAACTCGACCAGGCCAAGGCCAAGGCCCGCTCCCTCCGCATGACCATCGACGACAAGCAACTTCAGCTCAAGAGCCGCGAGGAGGCGGTCAACCGCCGCAAACAACAGCTCCGCGAGGCCAAGAGCAACAAGGAGTTCCAGGCCCTCAAAGAACAGATCGCCGCCGACGAAGTGACCAACAGCGTCCTGGCCGACGAGATCCTCGAGGCCATGGAACGCCTGGACCAGGCGAACCTCGAGGTCAAGGCGGCCGAGGAGGCCCTGGCCAAAGGCACCCACGAGGCGGAAAAGACCCGCCGGGAGATCGAACAGCAGAACCCGCTGATCGAGGCCGATCTGGCGCGGCTGTCCGCCGAACTCCGCCAGACCGAACAGGACCTTCCCGCCGACTTCCGCGAGGTATACGACCGGCTCATCCGCTCCAAAGGGAGCGATGGCCTGGCCCCGATCCGCGGCGAGTTCTGCGCCGGCTGCAACCAGCACGTCCCGTTGAATATGATCAATGCCCTCCGCTTGTCCCGACCCGTCTTCTGCCGGGCATGCGGCCGGTTGCTTTACCTGCCCGAGGAGACCTGACCGCTGGTTCCCGGTGGCAAGCGGCTTGTTCCCGGTGGCAAGCGGCAGGCGCAGGCTTGCACCCAGCCGGGCGGCAAGCACCGGATCA
>FWPU01013315.1_pt1 | contig 10435 bp, 11 predicted proteins | sample 2228361 | NCBI WGS metagenome assembly FWPU01 (sample SAMEA103939777, study PRJEB20133) | metagenome | reverse complement strand
GAATACTAAAAAAGTTAATGTTAAATAAATTACCCCATAATCAACATTACAAAAAGCATGAAAACTGATGGAAAAGATACGAAAAACCTACTCCCGAAACTCCCAGACACGGAACAAGACACTAACACAATGTAAAAAAATTGTAAAATTTTTTGCTTGATATTACGCAATATCAAAATTAGCATTATATTTGCATTGAAAACTCTCAAAATTAAAAAAACAAAGGTGTTATGAATAATTTGAATTTCCGCAACGTTTGGTTAGTCTCGCTTGTAGTGGGGAGTGCATTTTTGCAGGGGTGTGGCTTGCTTGGAGGTGGCAAAAAGAATGTAATGAAAAGTAAAGACCTCAACGACCGCATCATCAAATCTAAAGGTGAAATATATCGTTTTGATGTTGTAAGACCCGGTTGGGATCAGTACGTACCTCAAAGTATGGTGGTTGTTCCTGCGGGTACTTTCCATATGGGGCAAGCTGATGAAGATGTACCCCATACACAAATCAACTACAACAAGCAAATTACCATTAGTGCCTTCTTTATGGACGAAACAGAGGTTACGAATAATCAGTACCGCCTCTTTACAGAAGTAATGACTGCCTACGCATACAAAGGTGCTAACGGGGGCGTGCAGTTAGACCCTGACTATGAAGCCAACGTAATGCAGTACGTGGGCTTGAGCTACGACCAATCTAAAAATAACGCTTTGGATAGTAATTTCTTGAATAAAATTTTCCCTGATACACTTCGCTGGTCTAATGAATATGCTCACCATATGGGCGACCCTATGATGGAGTATTATTTTATGCACCCCGCTTTTGATGATTACCCTGTGGTAGGTGTAAAATGGACTGCCGCTCAGACTTTCTGCCAGTGGAGAACGCTACACCTTGACTACCACAGAGCTATGCAAGGCTTACCTTCTAACCCTCGTTTCCGTCTGCCTACCGAAGCAGAATGGGAATATGCGGCAAGAGGTGGCAGAAATTTAGCTAAATACCCTTGGGGTAATCCTTATGTACGCAATACGTTGGGTTGTATGCTTGCTAACTTCAAACCGGGTAGGGGTAACTACTATGATGATGGTTTCGCTTATACTGCTCCTGTGGCTTCTTACTTTGCCAACGACTGGGGACTGTATGATATGGCAGGAAACGTTGCCGAATGGTGCCAAGATGCTTATTATGAAGCCGCTGTACCTACCGTTTGGGATATGAACCCTGTTTTTGACCCTCAGGTAAGAAAAGGTGATGCTAATAGTATCGGATATAGTAATTTGAGTGCCTATCCTCGCCGTGTGGTAAGAGGTGGTTCTTGGAAAGATATTGCCTATTTCCTCGAAACAGGTACTCGTACCTACCAACATTTTGATTCAACTTCTACATCTATAGGTTTCCGTTGTGCAATGACCTACCTTGGTCGTTCGTCTGGCAACGAAATCAAAAGAGTACGATAAAAAATATCAAATTCTTAACCTTGTATTGTTTTCTTAACCTTAAATTTTTACTAAAATGGCTTACAAAGTTCTTAGTGCAAAAGAAAAATTTTATACCTACGTTGTTCCTAAAATTGTAGGTGTAGGTGCTTCTATCGTAATTTTGGGTGCATTATTTAAGCTAATGCACTGGCCTGGTGCCGCTTTTATGCTCATTGCTGGTTTAGGTACTGAGGCTGTAATTTTCTTCTTATATGCATTTATGCCTATTGATCCTCCTAAAACTGACCCCGATTGGGATAAAATGGTACAATCTTTGGCTGGTTTGGGTGGCGGACCTCAAAAAGATGAAAAAGTAGTTGCCAAACTTGCCGCTTTGGAAGCTCAAATAGCCAATGCTATCACTCCTGATGCTGTCAATAGCTTTGGTAGCGGTATGAAACAACTTTCTGATAGCATAAGCAAAATGACTGCCATCGGTGAGGCTTCCGTAGCTACTGCCGAGTATGCGAAAAATGTGAAACTCGCTACCAATTCCCTAACTGAAATGAATAAAAACTTGGCTACTTCGGTAGGTGCAGTAACTGAACTTGCTAAAGCCTCTACTGATGCCAAAGCCTACCACCAACAAATTCAGACGCTTACTAAAACATTAAGTTCTCTCAACGCCGCTTATGAAATGGAATTGCAAGATAGCAAGAAATTTAGCGAGGCATTGAGCAAATACTATGGTGGTATGACTAAACTCATTGAAGGTGTTGTAGAAACTGCCAAAGATGCAGAAGGTTTGAAAGGACAACTTTCAGGACTTACTACCAACCTTACTGCTCTCAATAAGGTATATGGTGCTATGCTTACTGCTATGAAAGGAGCACAAGCCTAATTTTACACTACAAACCTACAAAGCCCAAAAAATGTTTTGTAGGTTTTCTTACCATACAATTCTGACCAAGTAAACTTTGAACTAAAACCAATAAACCGAAATACGTTATGGCAGGACCTAAAGAAAGCCCAAGGCAACAGATGATTAACCTGATGTACTTGGTACTTACCGCCTTACTTGCTTTACAGGTGAGTTCATCAATTATAGATAAATTTTTGTATATTAAGCGTTCATTAGATCATAGTGCTGATGATACGGAGGCTGATATTGTAGATTACATCAAAGGCTTCAAGTCAGATGCAGAAAAAGAAAAAATGACTGAAACTGAAGAGTATAAAAAGAAACTTGCCGCCATTGAGCAAGTAAGAAGTATGACCAAAGCGAAACTGGATATGCTTGCTAAAATAGAGAGCGATATTATAGACAAGGCAGGTGGCGGAAGAGATGAAAATGGTAAAATTAAAAATGCTGGTGGTGGTGAAACCCAATTAGAAGAGCTTATGCTTGGTGCAGCAAACAGCAAATCAGGTGAAGGCTACAAACTGCAAAGGGAAATGAACTTGTATGCCCAAGAACTTGGTAAAATAGTGGGAGCTTTCAAAAAGGATATAAAACCAGAGCTAGCTTTCCCTGCTTTGTGCTTAGATAATAAAGATAGAAAAGACCTTGTGAAACTAAAAGGAAACGAGGAGGAAATTAACAAAGACTACGCACAGGCAAGTTTTCAGGCTACTCCTGTGGCGGCGGCTTTGGCTGTACTTGCTCATTTGCGTACAGAAGTAAAACGTTATGAAGACAATGCTATTAAAATCATTGGTGCAAAGGTTATACCTCCCACGCCTGATGTTTTCTCAGCTCAACTTGCTTTGGAATCTGCTGTGGTAGCACAAGGGCAAAAAATAAAGGGAAAAATGTTTATTGTAGCTTCCAGCTCTAAGTCTGATATGCAACCTAAGTTTGAAGTTACAGGTTTGAAGGAAGTGAAAAATGGTGTTGCAGAAATTGAATTTATGCCTTCAAGTAATGGTGTAATTAAGGGTAAGGTAACGGCTATTTTGAATGGTAAAGAAACTGTATTGGAAACTGAACCTATTGAGTACAAAGTTGCTAAACCTAATATTATTGTAGATAACCCCCAAGCAAGACCAGTAGTGTACGAGGAATGTTATCATAAGTTTAATGTTTCTTGTCCAGAAATTGGTGCTTCATTTGCTCCCTCTTTTGTAGCGGCAAATGCCCAAGTAGTTGAAAAATCCTCAAACTCTGTGGCATTTATTCCTAATAAAGGAGCTAAAACTGTTGATTTAACTGTTCAAGGTAATGGTTTGAAAGATGTGAAGCAATTTAATGTTCGTAGAGTTCCTTCACCTGAGCCTGTACTTGTAATTGGTGGTGCAGAAGTTCCTGCTGAAAAAGGTGTAAAGGCAAGGATTGGTTTTAGCTTCAAAATTAAGCCTAATGAGGAATTTGCAAGCATCTTGCCTAACGAGGCACGCTACGAATACACCATCAATAGGGTAAAACTTGTAAAAGGTACGCAGGAACTACCCGGTGATATCAATTCACTTGCTCCTAAATCAGAGCCCGGAACAAGATATGAGGTATCTTTGACAGTATACAGAATAAACTCACGAGGACAAAGAGTTCCTGCTACTGTGAAAGACCCTATTATCATTCCTGTAAGGTAAGCTAAAAGCTAAAAACTAAAAATTTAAATTATGAAAAAGTGTTTGTTTGCATTATCGCTTTTATTGCTTAGTGTAAGTGCTTCATTTGCCCAGTTCGGCTACAATCCTAATGTTGTGAATCCTGTACTGGAAGATGACATAATGTTTAGAAAAATTGTCATCAGAAAGCTCAATTTTAAGGAAAAACAAAACAAAGGTTTTGCTCCTGATATTGATGACTACAACTTCCTTTATCAGTTATATTTGGCTATATCTGGTGAAGCAGATGTTAAACCTATCGGTTTGTCTATTACTCCTTACTCCACTGGTCTTAATATTCTTTCTTTGGGTAGGGTATCTGAGGAAAAAAAGATTAAATTACCGGCTGCTGACCTTCAGAGAATCAAGGAAGAGTATAAAAGTAACTTTGATGATGCAAACCAAAAGTATGGAAAAGAAGTAGACCCAAGCGTTTTTGGTTGTGTAGAATCTATTACAGACCCAACAGCTGGGGTAACTGTTAATGCACTGCAACCTTACGGAAGGGAAAATATTGCTTCCTTAGAAATCATAGAGGAAGTTATTTTTGATAAAAGACGCTCTCGGATGTATATCAATATCATTGCCTTTCATTTACTTTCTGTATGTGCCGATGGCGAAAAATCTATTGCTGTCGTGAAATACAAAGAAGTAGATAGATATTTCAGGGCTTTGTACAGAGAATCAAATCAGAGACTTGGAAGATGGTATAATCCTAAAAATGAACGTCGCCATATGTGTATAATGGACGCTTTTGAGCTACGTCTGTTTTCATCAAGAATTAAACAAATCTCCAATCCTGAAAATAAAGAGCTTTCAGAGATTACCAATAACAACATCACTGATGAGCTCTACAAAGCACAAGAAGCTGAAATGGAGTTAATGGAATTTGAGCATAATTTGTGGGAGTTTTAAGCTTAGCACAAACCCCTCTCCGAAAGAGAGGGGTTTTTTATTGGTGTAGTCGCTGGTTTATATCTTTACATTCGGTAATAAAGTTCCTTCAATTTGTTTCTCGTAAGTTTCTTTTCCCAATCATCACCAAGGGCGTGTTTCCACATATGCGTCAGAGCCCAACAAACATCTATCATTTTTTCAACTTGCTCTTCTGTCCAATCATTGGAAAGGTTTTGGGGTATAAAAATATCATTTTTCGCTACCATTTGGTTAAATTCTTTGACACCTTCGGGGTAAAACTCCTCTAAATGTGGAAAAATGATGCAATTAGCAAAGCAGTGCCTTGTGCCAAAAACATATGAAAGTCCATAAGAAAGAGCGTGGCATACCCCTACCTCCGAGTACGTAAGGCTCAATCCGCCGAAATAGGAAGCAACCATCAATTTTTCATCATTCAAAGTGCTTTGCCCTGAACCTTCATTCAAAAATACTTCTTTGCACAAATCTATGGCTTTGTAGCCGTAGGCTTCGCTGAAAGTATTTTTATACTGCCCCGTCATAGATTCCACACAATGAATGTAGGTATCCATTCCTGTATAAAACCATTGGTTTTTAGGTACGGTGGCAATTAAATCGGGGTCTAAAATGATTTGGTCAAAGACCGTCCAATCGCATTTTAAGCCCAATTTTTTAGTCGGACCCGTCAGTACGGCAGTCATAGAAACTTCGGCTCCTGTACCCGAAATGGTAGGCACGCCTACGTGATACACTCCCGGTTTCTTGATAAGGTTCAGCCCTTGATACTGCACCGAAGAGCCTTCGTTGGTTAGCATCAGGGCAAGGGCTTTTGCAATATCCATAATGCTACCGCCTCCTATGCCAATTACTCCTGCGGGCAAACCTTTGCTTTGCAAAAATCTATCGCGAAGTTCATCTATTTGCGATGTTTTAGGCTCCTCACCCGAAGTATAAATAAACTCAATCACATCATTTTTTTCGGCGGGTATTGTTTGGTGAAACTCGGGTTTATCTTCAAAATAGTGGTCTATGAGAAAAATGAAATACCCTTCATTTTCTGAGCGTTTGGGGGCAATAATTTCACCCAGCTTATCAAAACTCCCCCTGCCATAGGCACATTTACTAACCGATTGAAAATTTTTGAACATTGTTTTTTTAATTTACGCTGAAACAAAATTGATTTATTTTTCTTGTAAATTTTTGAAAATCAAGAAATAAAATCTTGTAAATCTTGAAAATCATTTTCAACTTGCTGTAATTTCCTGACAAAGTTCTACCAACACGCCATTAGTGGATTTGGGGTGCAGAAAGCAAATAAGTTTATTATCTGCTCCTTTTTTGGGTGTTTCGTTGAGCAAAGTAAAGCCTTCGGCTTGCAAACGTTTCATTTCAGCCTCAATATCGGCAACTTCAAAAGCAATATGATGTATGCCTTCGCCTCGTTTTTCAATAAACTTTGCAATAGGACTATCGGGCTGGGTGGCTTCTAATAGCTCTATTTTCGTTTCACCCATCATAAAGAAAGAAGTGCTAACACCTTCACTTTCAACGCTTTCAATTTTGTAATGCTCCTTGCCAAAAAGTTTGGCAAAAAGATTGTTCGCACTTTGTAAATCTTTGACGGCTATACCGATATGTTCAACTTTAAGCATAATATTGTTAATTTTCAATGAAAAACCTCTATCTCGGAACTTCTACGGCTTGCAGAATCTGATGAATAACATCTTCTAAACTGATACCTTCAATTTCTTTTTCGGGAGTAAGCATAATGCGATGCCTTAAAACGTGAGGCACAAGGAATTTGATATCTTCGGGAGTAACAAAATCTCTGCCGTCAAGTGCCGCAAAGGCTTTAGACGCATTGAGCAAGGCAAGTGAGGCTCTTGGCGAAGCCCCCAAATACAAAGCGTGGTTGTTGCGTGTGCGTGTAATTATCTGAGCAATGTACGAAAGCAAGTGCTTTTCAATATGAATTTCCTTAATCACTTTCCGATAAGCCGTAATTTCCTCGCCTGTGAGTACGGGTTGTAAAGCGTCTAATTGCCCTTTTGCTTTGCGGTCGTTGGCTTTGGAAAGAATACCGATTTCCTCTTCTACGCTTGGGTAATTGACTTGCAATTTGAACAAAAAGCGGTCAAGTTGGGCTTCGGGTAGGCGATAAGTTCCTTCTTGTTCAATAGGGTTTTGGGTAGCAAGCACCAAAAAAGGTGGATTGAGTACATAAGTAGTGCCTGCAAAGGTAATCTGACGCTCTTCCATTACCTCAAAAAGTGCCGCTTGTGTTTTGGCAGGTGCCCTATTGATTTCATCTATCAGCACCAAATTGGCAAAAATAGGACCTTTGTGAAACTCAAATTCTGAAGTTTTTAGGTTGAAAACGGAAGTACCTGTAACATCAGAAGGCATCAGGTCGGGGGTGAATTGTATGCGGGAAAATTGAATGGAAGTAATTTTGGCAAATGTTTTTGCCATTAAGGTTTTAGCTACGCCAGGCACTCCTTCCAAGAGTACGTGTCCATCGGCTAAAATAGCAGTGAGCAGTAAATCAATTATCGTATCTTGTCCTACGATTACTTTGGCTACTTCGGAGCGTATTGTCTTGACTTTTTCACTTAGTTCGGAAAGGTTGATACGGCTCTGAAAAATTTGTTCTTGCTGTTCCATTAAGTTGGTGTTTGAGGGTTCAAAGGTTCAAAAGATTTGAAGTTTGAGGTTTGAAGTTTATTCTACTTCTTTCTTGTCTCTAACCCACTAAGTTCCTTTCTGTAAAAGCACTTTTACGGCAACAAAACCGAGGTGTTTTTCTAAAATTTTTCGGTATTCGGGGCGAGTGGTGAATCCATTGGTTTCGTTGAGAAATTCATTCCAAATGATTGTCCAATCGCTACCTTTGGGCATAATAAAGCCATAAGGGTTGGTTTGGATTTTACCTGCTGTGTGAATTTTAATAGGCTTACCATTTTGCAGGGCATCGGCATAATAGAGAAAATCGTGTTTGGTGAAAGATTTGGGGTCCGAAAGCACTTTGCTAATAAGTTCATCAGCACTATTGACATACACGATTTCCAAGTCTTTGAAATAGTTGTTCTTAATATCCAAAATTTCGGCTTCTTGGGTAGAGCCTCGCAAGGCATAGGCTTTCATACCTCTAAAAACGGCACTGATAGAAGGTAAACTCGTCAGGTCGGGTACGGAGTTGTGTGTGATAATGTAGGAGATATTATCAATGTAGCGAGGTGTAAAGGACATTTCTTTTTACGCTCTTCGGTAATCGTAAAAGGACCCAAAGCAAAAACGCCACCCCGAGAGGCTTTGATATTTTGCAAGAAAAGAGTAAAATTATCTATGGGTTTTTGGATATTGACTTTGATATTGATGTTTTTGGTTCGTTTTACATAAGCAATAAATTCTTTGAGAATATCTACGCAAATGCCTTCTAATTTGCCATCTGCGGTTTTATACACATAGCGGGGAGTTTCAAAATACGTAATAATGATAGTAGCTTCTTTATTTTTTTGGGCGTTCGTCCAGCTATCGCCTTGCAGTTGTGCTTGCAAAGCTGAAATGCTCCATAGCCACAGCAGTAGTATTTTAATCGTCCTCATAGGCTCTGCGAGGTTTGGGTTCGTGTTTTTTGTTTCGGTTTTCGCAGTTTTCTTTGGTACATTGTCCGTAAAAAACCAAAGAATGGTGCAAGATATTAAATTTCATCAAATTACCAACCATATCCTGAATTTGCTGAATACGAGGGTCGCAAAACTCTAAAACTTCGTGGCAATCTACGCAAATGAGGTGGTCGTGTTGTTTGAAGCCATAAGATTTTTCGTATTGAGCCAGATTTTTGCCAAACTGATGTTTGGTAACCAAATCACATTCTACGAGCAAATCCAGTGTATTATACACCGTAGCCCTGCTCACACGATATTTTTTGTTTTTCATACTGATATAAAGTTCCTCTACGTCAAAATGGTCTTGACGAGAGTAAATCTCCTCTAAAATCGCAAATCTTTCGGGGGTTTTGCGAAGTTCCTTTTTTTCCAGATAAGCAATAAAAATTTTTTTTACCTCTTCAAAAAGTTTGGTGTTCAGCATACGGTTTTATTCGTTTGTAATAAGAGAAACATTGGCTTGTGAAAGTTGTTCCCAAAGCAAATCTTTGAGAGCCTCAATATTTTTATTGGTAAGAGCCGAAATAAAAATGCTCGGAATATTTTTGGGTAAAGTTCTTCTAAGTTTTTGCAAAGCGAGTTCATCAAGCAAATCTATCTTGGTTACTGCCAAAACACGCGGTTTTTCCAAAAGTTCGGGATTGTATTTTTGTAGCTCTTTGAGTAAAATTTTATATTCTTTGCTAATGCTTTCGCTTTCAGCTGAAACCATAAACAAAAGTAGAGAATTGCGTTCAATATGTCTTAAAAAACGCAAGCCCAAGCCTTTGCCTTCGGAAGCTCCTTCAATGATGCCCGGAATATCGGCAACAATAAAAGATTGAAAATCTCTGTATTTCACCACACCCAAATTCGGTGTGAGCGTAGTGAAAGGGTAGGGGGCAATCTCAGGTTTTGCGGCAGAAATTACCGATAGCAAAGTAGATTTTCCCGCATTCGGAAAGCCCACTAAACCCACATCTGCCAGCACTTTCAGCTCTAAAATAATCCATTTTTCTTCGCCTGCTTCGCCCGGTTGTGCATAGTGTGGAGCTTGTTTGGTTGAAGTTTTGAAATGCCAATTCCCCAGCCCCCCTCTACCACCTTTGAGCAAGATTTTCTCTTCACCATTTTGGGTAATTTCCAACAGCACTTCTCCTGTTTCGGCATCTTTGGCAACCGTTCCAAGCGGTACTTCAATGACTACATCTTTGCCGTCGGCACCTTTTTTATTATTTCCTTGTCCATTTACGCCATTTTCGGCTTTGATGTGCTTTTGATATTTCAGGTGTAGAAGTGTCCAGAGTTGCTGATTGCCTCGCAAGATGATATGTCCGCCACGCCCGCCATCGCCGCCATCGGGTCCGCCATTGGGTACATATTTTTCTCTACGAAAATGCACAGAGCCTGCTCCGCCTTTGCCCGAACGGCAGTTGATTTTTACGTAATCAATAAAATTTGGTGATGACATTGAACAGCAATTATTCTACAAAAATAGAATTTTCTGACGAAAATAGCAAAATCTACTTTGGGAGTTACAAAAGAAAAGCGTTTATTCAGGCTTTTTTTCGCCTTCGTCTAAATCAATTACTCCACCTGAAACAATAAATTTCATAATATCTGCTCCACTGCTGGCAAGAGGTGTGATAAACTTTTTTTCCACAATAAACAAATTTCCCGAAAAATTGTAGGAGTGAGGGATATACACAGCTACAAAACTTTCGTCCAGCCCCCACTCGTTAAGGTCTTCCTGCGTGATAAAGCCCAAACGTTTGAGGTTAGAATCTTGTGAAATTTGTACGAGTACAGGTTTATCAAACTTTTTCTTTTCGCCTACAAAGGCAGAAGTTA
>FWPU01009004.1_pt1 | contig 10435 bp, 4 predicted proteins | sample 2228361 | NCBI WGS metagenome assembly FWPU01 (sample SAMEA103939777, study PRJEB20133) | metagenome | reverse complement strand
TAAGTATAACTAGTAGTATTTCCTAAAATTCCAGAAACTGTGATTGAACTACCACCATTTACAGGATAGAATACAAGAGTATATGAAGAGATATAATCTCCATAAATTGCATCATCAGAACCAGGACCTGATGGGGCACTCCATGAACTACCTACTATGAAAGTTTTTGAAATTACAGAAGTACTATCATCCTTAATAGAGTAATAATCAGGTCCGATGTGTGCAATAGTATCAAACTGGGCAGGTGAAGTATTAAAGCCAACTCCTGAAGGTGAACTTGAACTTATAACTGACCAGAGGCCATTTTCATCTGCGGACTTTATTGAGAAATAATAAGTAGTGTTATTGACAAGGCCAGTTACTATTACTGTTTCTATGTTCCCAGGATAAGTTATTGAATCTACAATAACACAGAAACTTGTTGCTTGGGTCCAGAGTGATTCATTTGTTATTTTTGTACTTGAATATTTTATTTCGTATGTTAAACTTGAAACTCCTTTGTTATAGGGGTCTGAAGTATTGTCTTCATAAGGAGCGGTCCATTTAAGTTGGACATGACGGAAACCGCCTGTTGTAGTTATTGAGGTAATTGCCCCGGGCGGAGAAACATCAACCTGGGCATAAGCAGTTGCGGGATTTGAAATATCTGAGACACCATCAGTTAAACTTGAAACCCAGATTCTAAAAAAATATTCTTTGCCAGACAAAAGGCCTGTTACCATATATATCTGAAATTCATTTTCAGAAACAGGGCCTGTTGAAATTACTATATTTGGTGTAGATGAACTCCATTCTACTTCAGAAAAACTTGAGTACTGAATAAAATAAGAACTTCCTTCAAGGAGTGTTCCTTCGTAAGGATATGTCCAGTTTAGTTCAACTGTCCCTTCATAAGGACCAGTTAGTGCAGAAAGATTTGTTATTGGAGAAGGCCCAGCATAAAGACAGAAAATGGAAAATAGAAAATGGAAAATGGCTAAGAACAAAAATATTATACCTAATCTCCTGATCATTAAATCTCCTGATTTTTGCCTTTTTAATCTCCAAATCTTCATTTTCCTAATCTCCCAAAAATTTAGCAGGCATAAAGTATCGCAACTACAAGTGCATTTTTTATTTTTCCTGACTTTCGTCAGGACTCCAGTTGGAACCTTTCTAAATTTTAAAATAACCCTCAACTGAAAGTTGGTTAGAAATCTACACCATTTCTATTCAACTGGCTCAAGAAATTCCTTAGGATATTTGTATATTTTGCCATTTTTTTCAGAAGCAAGCCAGAGATATTTGTTGTCTCCACCAATAGATGAGATTTTAAAATTTTCAAAATTTTGAGGAACAAATATACTGTCAACAACAAGTTCAAAATCACTCAATACATACCTGAACAATCTATTTGTCTGTGTATCAACAAGCCAGAGATATTTTCCGTCAGAAAAAATGCCTGTTGGATTTTCTAATGGGATAACAGTTTCTTTTATGATAGTAAGTCTTTCATCAAGTTTATGGACAAAAATTTTATTCAGAGCATTGTCACATATAAAAATGTATTTACCATCTGAAGTTATTCCAGTTGGATTTGGGCCTGGCGAAGGATATTCTTTTATGATAGAGAGTTTATTGTCCAGGGTGTGCTTGTAAATCTTTTTCTGCCATGGGTCAATTGTCCACAAATATCCACCCGCAAAAGTAATACCAGAAAATCTCAACTCTGGGAATGTAAAAACCTGCTCAATTCTTAAGTTATCTCTTATTAGATGTTTATATATTGTTTGTGTCTGCCAGTTACATGTCCACAAAATGTTTCTGTTTAGAACTAGTCCCGATAAATTTTTATATTGAATCTCATAGACTCTTGGAGAAACAATTCTATCAACAAAAATTCTATCTTTAAAAACAAAACTGGCGAACAGGATTATACAAAAAGTAATCCCGGAAGCAAAAATGTTTCTGAAAAAATTTATTTTTAATTCAGAACCAGCAATATTTTTTTCTTTCTGCCAGATTTCTTCTTTTGCGAGCCCTTTCCACAATATTTCTTTCATTCTGAGAATTATTGATTCTTTGTTCAAAATTAATTGGGCGGAAAAACAGTCAGTAAAACCAGAATTTATGAACTTTTTAATTGTTTTATTTACTTTTTTGGGAGTTTTTCCAAAATCGCCATAAATAATAACTGGAATGAAAGGATAAAACTTAATGATTTTCTTTGCAAGATGTTTATTTGCAGATTTAGAATCCAGTAAAATAGTTTGTGGCTTTAACTGAATTATTGAATTGTAAAGTTCTTTTAATGAATTGAATTTTTTTAATTCGTGTTCTTCAAGTTCATTAATTGCAACTTCTAATCTTGAAGCATAGTTTCCATCGTCTAAAAGAAAGATTTTGTCCATTTTTTTGTACCTCCAGGGTAAAAGCAAGTTTTACAATTACATTACCCATTAGTAGCATCGGAGTTTATCTCCGACATTTTTTGCAGGGGATAAACCCCAGCGCTACGGATTTATTGCGGGGGATAAACCCCCGCGCTACTAAGTGGTATTGTATTTGTTCAACAATTGTAATAAATTGAACGACTACATTTCAACAACTGGAATAACTATTGTCATTTCAAATTTATCTTCATAGGGAATAATTTTTGTCTTCCACCTGTGCAAAATCAAAACATATTTTAAACTTATAAAATCTTCATCATAAGAAATTTTTCCAGGTTTAGTAATTTTTAATTCAATCACAGATTGGCCTTTTAACTTTTGATAACTTGTATCTAAACTTAATGCTGACTCACAATACTTAATCAGTAATTTTAATAAACTATTTAAATCTACTTCTAATTTCAGTCCACCAGGAAGTTGACTGATATCAATTTTATCACTAATTTTAATTAAAAATTTCTCAAGAGAGATACTTTGCAAGTTGAGTTCTGGTTTTTTATAAAAACACAAAAGTTTCTCAATTGTAGATATTATACTTGGAACCATCTCATCAACAATAACCAATTGTCTCTTAATCACAGAATTCTTACTGAGAAATCCCAGCCCCATTCTTCTATTACAGAAACTAACAATGCCTGAAATTATTCCAAGAAATTTCTTGATTTTATTCATAAAATGGACAAGAGTAAAATCAAAATACTCAAATATTTCTTTTTCCTGTTGAAGTGAATCAGAAATTTTATAATCTAATTTATTCTGTAATGTGACAATCTCTTCTTTAAGTTTATCTCTTTCCTCTGTCAAAACATTTATTTTTTCTTTATAGGAATTTATCTCTTCTGATTGCTTTTTTGTGATTCCTTCAAGTTGTTTAATTTCATTTTCAAGTTGTGAGATGTTCTCTATAAGAGAATTCTGTTCTGAAAGAATTTCCTGCAGTTCTCTTTTATGAACTGATTCTATTTCTTCTTTTACTATTTGCGTATTGTTTTTTAATCTCTCTATTTCTATTTTCAATAATTCATTTTCTTTTTCAAGTTCTCTGATTCTATCTGCAAAATTGACCCTCTCTTTTTCAATAAGAACTTCTTCTTCTTTGGCCTTTAATCTCTCCTGGAATGTTTTTGTCTGGTTTTCAAGAACTTCTTTTAACTCTTTAATTTGTGTTTGTAATTTTTCAATTTCAGACATCGCCTGATTAAGACGAATTTCAAGTTCTTTTTTCTCCTGTTCTTTCTTTTCAACAACTTTTGACCAAATATCTTTTTCTTCTTCAACACGTTTGCGCCAGTATTCACTTACTGATGGAGTCGTTGTTAAGATATCTTTAAAGATTTCATCATCTTCAGAAGAAAACTCCTCTTCAAGTTTTTTCAAGTCTTCTTCAAAATCTTTGAAATCTTCCATTTTGTCCTCCTGTGGAATAGATTAGCAGAGACAAGCTCTGCAACTACAGGCTCAATAAATTGAGCAACTACAAATCCTCACCCTAACCCTCTCCTTGTTAAGAAGCAACTACAAATCCTCACCCTAACCCTCTCCTTGTTAAGGAGAGGGAAGTAATGTGCGACAGGTTACGGAATTATTAAAACTGTGTCCGGCTTAAGTGTTCCTTTCTGAATTTTATCCTCATTTGCTTTATATATTTTTGTCCACTTTCTTTTATCCTTGTAATATTTTTCAGCAAGAGAAATAAGTGTATCGCCTTGTTTAACTTTGTGTGTTCTTGGACCAGTAATAATTACTTTTGGAACAGATGTTTTTTTCTTTTGGACTTCTATTTTTGAAATTTCAAGTTTTGGAATTTCTGTTTTTGGAACTTCAATAACTGGCATTGAAACTTTTTCTTCCGGTTTTAATTCTTGTTCTATTTCAACACCGGTTTCAGGAGTTTTTGTCTCTACTGGTTTTTCTTCAACAGGAATAGAAGGTTCTTCTAATAGAATTTCTACCGGTTTTGCTAATACAGGAAGTTCTTTTTTGGGTTCTTCTACAACTGAAACCTGTGGAGTTGGAGAAACAGCAACCGTAGAAATAATAGGTTCCACAAATACCGAAGTAGAGATAACAGGTATCTCCTGAACAGGCAAAACGACCGCTGATGTAGAAATAACAGGTAATTTTATTTGTTCTGATTCAACAGGAGTTTCTTCTTTTACTGTCTCAATTACCGTTTTTTCTACCTTGACCTTTTTCTCTTCCTGCTTTTTTCCAAACTTAGCAACTAAAGAAAAATGATGTGTCCCTGAGATTTCTTCTATACCACTTAATGGAAAAACCCAGCCATAGTCAATTTCTATACCTGAAAGATTTATTCCAAGCCCTGCTGAAATATTTTTATATTGATAGTTTATTCCCCATGAAAAACCAAATCTCAAAGCAAGCGGTTTTAATTTTTTTTCAACTCCAATATTTAGTTGTTGGTTCTGTTTTGATTTTGTATCTGAATTTTTTTCTCCGTAAAAATAATTTATCTGCTTGAAGTCAAGTCCAATTTTCATAGTTTCTTCATTATACATAATGCCAAACTTATCATTTCTTGCAAGTTTTACCTTAGAGTTTTGGCTGAGCCCATATTCACTTTGCAAAATATTACTTGAACCAAGCCCAAAGTTTAAAAAATTAAATGGTCTAAAACAAAGGCCAAAATCAAAATCAAAACTTGATGAAGTATTTCCATTTTCAAAAAGTGGATTTGTTTCATAATAAGGATTTTTTTCTATTTCATATTTTTGAGAAAATGTCTTAAAAGCAATTCCTGTTCCAAACCAATGTTTAGGTTTTATCCCAAAAGCCAATCTCATTATTTCTTCGGAATAAACATCAATAAAAGAAAGTTTCTGGTAACTAAATCCAAAAGATAAATAATCTTTTTTAACTGGCAAACCAAATGCAAAATATCCTTTTGATATATCGCTTCCGTCATCTAATCCTTGATAAAACTTTGTATATTCAGCAACAAGTTGTGCCTGATTTAAAAACCCAAGCCCAGCAGGATTGTAATAAATAGAATAAATAGAATCTGTAAACGCAGAAAAAGCATTACCCATTGAGTTGGGCCTTGCACCAGTGCCGGTTTCTTCAAAAGCACCATAGAGGCAGGAGATAGGCAGTAAGGAGTAAGGGATAGGGAAGTAAAAAATAAAAAGGATAAACAAAAATATTTTCAAAAGTTTACATCTTTTACTTATACCTTCTAGATTCTGATTTTTGACTATCATATTGATGCCACCACTACTCCATTTGTTGTTTTTTCCCATCCGAACCTTCAACAATAAAGTAGAAACTAAATTTTTCATTTTTAATTTTCTATCTAAGCTAAGTTGCGCAGGCTAAAAGCCTGCGGCTAGCAAAAACTAGATATATAGCCGAGCAAGCTCGGCAACTACAGGCTCAATAAATTGAGCAACTACAAATCCTCACCCTAACCCTCTCCTTGTTAAGGAGAGGGAATAATATAGTGGTAAGTTGGGTAGAATAAATCCCCCCTTAGGCCTCCTTTTTCAAAGGGGGAAGAATTTCCCGAGCGCCTTATCTTGCTATCACCACTGCTCCATTTATTGTTTCTCCCTCTGAACCTTCAACTTTTATCTGATAAATATAAATTCCTGGCAAAACAACATAGCCATCTTTGTCTTTGCCATTCCAGATAATTGCATTTTCTTCAGGTCTGTTTTCCATATCAGCAACAAATGCACCAGTAAAATCAAAAATCTTTCCTGTAATAACTTTTCCTTCAGGATTTGCATAATTTATTCTAAATTCAGTCGTAAGATTGTTAGAAACACCTGGAGTAATAATCTTTGCCTTTGGTGGCCAGTTAAGTAAAGTAAATTTTTTAATCTCTTGAATTCTTTCTATTCTGAATCTACTTAAATGATTTACTTTAACCCTGAGCAATTTATTTAATTTATCTCTTGAAGGTGTAATTTTTATCCATTCAACACCATTGTGCCAGGAGACCCCAAGTTCTTCAGGATTTGAAACAGGTATATCTTTATAACTAAAATCAAGACATAATAACTGGTTGAAATTTTTTATTTCTTCTGTTGTTCTTAAAACTTTAACATCATAAACACGCCAGTATTTGCCTTGAATTTCTTCATCAGGTAATCTTGTGATACTTATTGTAATATTATTGTTAATGTTTATTTCATCATATAAGTTCTGTGGAATACTTAAAATTACTTCATTTGACCTGTTGAAGAAAACTTTTAGTTCTTCTGTAGTAGATGGGTCAACAAAGACAGCAATTGAATTTTTGCTTTCTAAGTTGAGTTGATTGACTGCTTTTACTATATAATAACTTTTCCCTTCTATTGTTGAATCAGTATAAGAAAATGTTGTTGTTGAAACTTCTGCAAGATAATTTTGAGTGTTAGTCAAGGTTTCAATTGAACCTGCACGATAAATCCTATATTTAGATAAATTCAGGCATTCTGAACCATCTATGTTTTTTGTAACAGGCGACCATGAAATAGTTACTGAATTTCGGTCTTTGCTTAAAACTGCTTTAACATCAGAAGGTTGCTCCGGTTGAGCGACTGGAGTAAAGAAAGCGAAAATAGAACTTGACCAGGTATAAGTTGTGCTCGGGTCATCAAGCCCGTATGCTTTTACTTTCCAGTAATAAGTTGCCTGACCCTGAAGTGTTTGTGTTAAAGAATAATTTGATGAAATAAGCCCTGAAATTACTATAGAAACATCTGTTGCAAAATTTATATCTGTTGAGACCCAGAGCTGGTATCTTAAAGTATCAAGTGGGTCAGGCTCAATTGTATCTTCCCAGTCAAGAACAACTGAACTTATAAGTGTATTATCTGGTGGACTTAATAAATTAAAAACACCGGGCGGTTCTTGATTTTTGTTTATATAAAAATAGGAAGTGCCTGAAATTGTTTCATTCTGCCAGTAATCAACTGCTTTAACACGCCAGTAATATTTTGCGTTTTCTTCAAGTGAAATTGTTGAAGTTGAAAAACTTGTAGTTGTAAGTCCTGATGATGAATGAGTAAAATTAAAACTTGAATCAGTTGAGTAATAAATTGTGTAAGTTACTGTGTCATTTTCAGTGTCATAAGCAGATTGCCAGAGAAAGTTTATACTCTGACCAGAAATTATCTGGCCATCAGAAGGTGAAATTAAACTAAAATAATCAGGTGCAATATTTCTTGTGTAAAAATAAGGTGTTGTGCCGTCTATCAGGTTTGACCAGACCTGGCCACTTCCTGAAGAAACTGCCTTTACTTTCCAGTAGTATGTTGAATTATTCAATAGTTGTGAGTTAATAGTATAACTTGAGAAAACTATACCTGTTATTATAGTTGAAATCTTGACATCAAAGCTGCTGTCTGTTGAAAAATATAATTCATAAGAAATAATATCTTCTGGGTCAGGGTCATAGGAATTTTGCCAGTTAAAGAATATTTTTAGATAACTGTGAATAGAGCCAGTTGATGGAGAAATAATATCAAAAGAGGTAGGTGATTCAGTAGTAATATTAACATAAAAATATGAAGTTGAAGAAGTGGTTATTCCATCCCTGTTGTCTATTACTCTAACATACCAGCAATATTTTGTATTCTCTTGAAGGTTATAATCAGGTATGAAATAATTAACTTTTAGGCCACTACTTGAAACAGAAGTTAAAAACTCATCACTTGAATAAACTATTGTATAAGTAAATGTGCTGAATGGGTCAGGGTCATAGGACTGTGTCCATTCAAAATATGGTCTTGCTTGGTCTGTTGAAATCGCAACTTCTGGTGAGGTAAGAGTCGGTGTGGAGGGTAATGTGTTTATGGCGTCAACAACAAGCGACCAAGTTTCATCACTAAGCCGAGATGAACCGGAATATGTGGGTTTAGCTTCAACACACCACCAGTAAGTTGCATTTTCAACAAGTGGCGTTTCTGGTATAAATTGTGAGATTTTTATTCCACCTGAAGAAATTGACAAAGATTGGTCATTAAATGGGTCAGAAGTGGCAGAAGAATAATATATTTTATACCAATCAATATAATCTCCCGGGTCAGGATCAATTGCATCTTCCCAGTCAAATACTGGAGTTGATGTCAAAACAACTGAACCTGAACTTGGAGAAACCAAATTAAAAGGTAACGGAGATTCTCCATTTATATTTATTCTAATTACAGACATTAGACTCACTGAATAACTTGAAGGATGAATCCCTGAGCCAGTATCCTCTGTTTTTACGCACCAGTAATATGTTGCATTTTCTATAAGAGGCCCTGACTGTGAATAAGATGTATTTGTTCCTGTATTGACAACAGTTGTTATTGATATATCATAATTTTCAACATTTATAGGAACTGTTGAAGTATAAAAAGTATAAGTAAAACTATCGCCAGGGTCAATATCAGAAGAACCAGACCATGAAAAGTTTATTGGATAAGATGTCTGAATTCCGCCATAACCAGGACCTGTAAGAGTTACAACAGAAGGACTGGAATTTATGGAGTTTACTATAAAAAGTGAATCATTTTCATTTATAGGCATCTTAAACTGGCTTTCAGCGCCATCTGAATCAACTGCAAATATCTTTCTGTAATAAGTTGTGTTTTCATTTAATGTGAATGGAAAACTGTAATATGTTGTTGTGATGTTTTCCGTTACCCATTTTGGATAGAAACTCCAGGAAGTGCTCAGCCACACAGTATAAGTCACTGTATCGCCGTGGTTTTCATCAGGTGTTCCTGGAGAAACTGGCTCCCAGGAAAAAGTTGGAGTTGAGACACCGACAATAGTATTTGTGTATTGGACTGTTGGTGGTAAAATTAATTGAGAGGTAACATTACCAGGTATATTATTTACTGGCTGGCCAATTGGTTCTGTTTCAGTTGTGTCCATACCTGACCAGCCAATGTTGTAATCTGACTCACCTGCATTTGTGTCAGTTGAACTTCTTATTGCAAAAAAATATGTTTTGATATTTGTAAGTCCTGTAACTATGAATGTTTCTAATGCACCTGGCGTGGTAGCTGTTGAAAATTTTATTCTATATGGCCAACCAGAAGAAGTTTTGTTTGTCCAGTCATTTGTTGAAGATAAAATTGTATAAGTTGAGCATCTTATTTCATAAACTACAGGTGTTGTGCTTGCTGAGACATCATAAGGTGCTGACCAGTTAAGTGTAACTCTTCTCCAGCCAGAAGTGACTGTTAAATCAGTAACCGGTCCGGGCACAGCGTATAAATGGAAAAAGGAAAATGGAAAATGGAAAATGCTTAAAAACAAAAATATTATACCTAATCTCCTGATAACCAAATCTCCTGATACCTGCCTTTTTAATCTCCTGATATCCATTCTCCTAATCTCTCCAAATAAAATCCCTTCTAACTCCACTTTACAAAAGGTAGCCGCAGGTTTTTAGCCTGCGTAAACTTATTGACGATAACGCAACCTGAAGGTTGCGGCTACTAAATTTTAAAAAAATTTCCATCAGTTCCCCTCTTTAAAAAAGGTCGGGAGAGATTTTTTAAATATGAACCACTGGCTTATTTAACCAGTCCCACAAAGACCTGAAAATTCTTGAGATAAAATTATGTTTCTTTACTTCAACTACAGCATTACTACTAATTATCATTCCTTCTGCTACCTCTGGCATAGCAGTTTGCTCTTCTATCTTTTTCTTTAGTTCAGCAAGTTCTTTTTCGCGCTGGGTAAGTTTTTCTTCAAGTAATCTGTATTCTTCTAAAAACCTTGCATGAAAATTCTTCCAGGTGTAATCAAGTTTTTCAACCACTTTTTCTACCTCTTTTTCTTTTTGAGATAATTTTTCTTTCCAGAATTTTTCCTTTTCTGCAAGGTCAGATAAATATTTCTTCTGTTGTTCATTTGTTTTTAGTTCTAAAGAATGAACTTGTTGTGTCATAGTAGTAATTTTATTTTCCCATTTTTTGTTAATCTCTAAAATTTCTTTTTCATGGTTTTTTCTTTCATATAAAATTTTGTTTCTTAAAATCTGAGTTTCCTCTGAAAGC
>FWPU01013314.1_pt1 | contig 10436 bp, 6 predicted proteins | sample 2228361 | NCBI WGS metagenome assembly FWPU01 (sample SAMEA103939777, study PRJEB20133) | metagenome | reverse complement strand
GCCCCCGGCTCGCTTGTCCACTGGGGGCTTACGCCCCCGGCTCTGGGGCCATAGAGGGTGCTTGCTTGCAGCCCCGCGCCGACTGTGGGGCTACTTGGGGGCGGGGGCCGAATAGCCAGGCTGGCCCCCGGCCGCTGCCCGGGCCGCGCTTCCGCCAAGAATGCGATCCATAAACGGATAAGCCTTTTCGCCGTGCCACTCGTGGCCCGCGTCCCAGATGTCCTGGGCGACCGCATCCTCGTGGCCGAAGATCTTGTACCCGGCCCGGATCCGGGCAAAACCTTGCTTCGTGTATCCAATGGGGAAACAGTTGTCGCGCAGGGCGCTTTCGAAAAGCACCGGCCGGGGGGCAATCACCAGGTGGACCTCGCAGATATCCATGAGTTCTACCAGTCCCGGCAAGCGCCAGCATTTGCAATTGGGAACCGCAAACACGCCTTCCGTGGTGCACATCCAGCCGCTGACGACTGCGGCCTTCAGGCGCTGGTCGCAGGCGGCAATCCACATGGACCATTCGCCGCCCATGGAGAGGCCGGCCACGCCAATCCGCTGGGGATCGACTTCGGGCCGGCTCTGGAGTAGGTCCACGGCGCGGAACAAGTCCCACAGCATCATGGCCGCGTAAGGCTTGTGGGGAAACGAGGGGGCCAGCACCACATAACCACCTTGGGCGAAGCGGTCGGCAAACCCGTGATAGAGACCTTTGGGGTCGAACACGGCCGGGGCCGATCCCCCATGCCCGTGCAAGGCCAGTAGCGCCGGGTGGGGGCCCGGGGCCTTGGGCACGGCCAGTAGTCCGGGGTAGCGGAGCGGCTTTCGGCTGTTGCCTTGGAACGACACGTTCCACAACACGTACGCACCGCGATCCTGGGGTTCGGCCGTTATTACGTCCAAGGGGGCCTCCGGCAACGAAATCCGTGGCTCCTGGGCCTCTACCAGGGCCATCAGTCGGGCGCGGGCTTCGCTCTGCCACCGCAACGCCTCCTGCTGGGAGGTCGCGACAAAGGGGAAGAAATACCGGGCTGGCGGGCCGGGAACCTTGACCTCGGGCAACGGCTGGCGGGTGCGCAGGAACTGTTCAGGTCCCAGGGCAGCGGGGACAAGGCGGACTTCGTCCAAAGAGCCCACAAAGGGGCGCGGCCCCTCGGTAGCGTAGCGGTCGGCTGCCCCGATCTTCAGATTCGCGTTGCCCGCGAATACCCCCGGCGATGGCCGCTGTTTGCTCGCCACCAGCCGATGGTTGACATACAGCCGGCTCGTCGCGCCCTGGCACACGGCGGCGATATGGTACCATCGGCCAGGTTCCAGGACTTCGGCCGGAGTGGCCAGGAGGTTATCGGCATGGAACCGTCCATCGGGGGAGACGTCGAACCGCAGGCCGCCGCCGGGCAATACGACCAGGGCCCACGAGCGTTGGTCGCCGTCTTCGTTCCACTTGGCGGCGATCGCCTGGTACCGGGCCACGCTGGCTGGCTTGACGAACGCTTCGATGGTGAAATCCTCGGTCGGCACATGCACCGTGGGGCCGTAATCGACGCAGGTGCCGGGCTTGCCATCCAACACGGCCGCCGCGCGGTTATCGCGAGCCAGGCCTCCGAAGCCAATGACCTCGCTGGTGAACCCCAGGCCGCCACAGGCCCGGCCTGCGGTGGTATTCTCGAAGCGCTCGTAGACCAGCGGCTGGGCAGCATGGAGCTGGGCAGCGGCGAGGAGCAGAAACCCTGTCATCGCAGGCACCAGGGCGCCGGATTGCATCGCGACAACTCCTCATGGGCAAGGGCATTTCGACCGCTGCCCGGCGGTTGGCATGGGCGGGCAGACCTATGCGGTCGTCTGGCCAGGCTGGAGGGCGTTCTGCGGGACTCGAGGGAACCAAAGGGCAAAGGCCACGCAGCAGGCGGCACACAAGGCCGCGCAGGCAAGCCAAATGCGGGTCCAGTCGGGGATGGTGCCGGCTTCCCGGCCTGCACCAAACCACTCGCCGATCACCCCCCCGACCAGCCCGCCGACAAAGAATCCCAGCGCCAGCACGAAAGTGCCATACAGGGTCTGCGTGCTGCCGCGGATGTCTTCCGGGGCGATGCGGTCGACGTACATGTATCCCACGGCCAGGAAGAAACCGAAGCACAGTCCGTGCAAGGCCTGGCCTGCCCCCGCCAGCACCAGCTTGCCGCCAAAGGGCGGATCGAGGCTGAACACCAGGGCGAACAGCACGCACCGGCCCAGATAGGCCAGCGCCCCCAGCAGCATCGTGGCCTTAAACCCGATATGCCGCAACACGAGGCCCAGTGCGGCCAGCACGGCCAGTTCGCAGATCTGGCCCAGCGAGCTGAGACTTTGCTCATAGGCCCCCCAGCCGCCGGTATCCAGAATATCGCGCAGAAACGGGCTGTTCCACGCCACCACAAACTGGTGGGCCATGGCGATAAAAAAGCTCACCACGACCAGGCACAAAAAATCGCGGCGGCGGAGCATGGCAACCACGGCGCCCGGCGCGTACTTGCGAACCCGGTGTTCCTGGGGCGGGGTATGGGGAAGGGTCAGGCAATAGGCGGCCATCGCCAGCCCCGCAAGGCCCGACAAGGCAAACACGATGCCCCGCGCGTGCTGCAACTCGTCCCCGATCTGCCCCCGCAGCCACCAGAACTCCACCAGGTAAGCCGGAGCGATGAACCCCAACGTGCCAAACAGACGGACCCAGGGGAATTCCAACTCGCGGTCTTTCAGGTGGCGAAAGGCCAACGAATTGGCCAGCATCATCGTGGGCACATAAAGGATCGAATAGAGCGTGCCCAGCACGATCACCGGCCAGACCTCCCGCTGCACATAAAGCGCCAGCATCAGCAGGCCCCCCGCCAGGTGACAGACCGCCATGACCCGCTCGGTGGCAAAAAGCCGGTCCACAAGCTGTCCGACCACAAAGGGGGCCAGGATGGGTCCCACGGCCAGGGCGGCGATGAACAACCCCACCTGTTTTTCCGAGAAGCCCAGCGAGCGCTGCACATACACCGAAGCGACGGGCAGATACGCCCCCTGCACGAAATACTGGAGGAACATCATCAAAGCCAGCCGCACCAGAAGCAGGCCGGACGAACGCTCCGGGGGCTTCAACCCCGCCACTGCTTCGAGACTCATACGCCATCTCCTTGCCGGGCCGGCACCGCCATACCACTTCCGCCTCGTTCCAGGCGTCGCCATGATGATAGCCAGCCGCTGGCAACGCCGAAAGGGCGTCGCGGGGACGCGCTGGTTGACCGGCCCGGACGGCGAACGACGCTGGTTCGGAAAGCGGGTGCCTTGGCGCCCATGCCGCGGTGCGCGGCCATCAGGTGGAACTAGCGAAAAGGAGACTGGAGGATGCCCACGTTTTCCTCCCCGGGCCCCCTCTGGCGCCGGCGTTTTCTCGCAAATCTTGGAAGCGCGGCGGCCGCGGCTGGCGCCGGCCGGCTCGGCACCAGAGCCGCGCGGGCGGCCGGGACGAACCCCGCGGCCAATTGCCCGTTCTTCATCACCCGAGGCGTCGTCCTGGTGATCCAGGACATCCGCACCCTCGATTGGCCCGAGCGGGCCAGGCGGGCCCGCCTGACCACCCTCGCAACCCATCTCTTTCCTCACAAGGTGGCCGCGTTTATCCAAAGCGAGGCCGGCCAAAAGTTCCTCCAGCGCTGCGGCGAGATTGGCCTGCACGTCGAGCACGAACTGCATGCCATGAGCGACCTGCTGCCCAGGCAGCTCTTCGATAAAGACCCGACCATGTTCCCCATGAACGACAAGGGGGAACGTGTGCCCCAGTACAACCTCTGCGTCCACTCGCGCGCCGCCATTGGCCTGGCGTGCGAAAACGCAGCGAAGTACTCCCAGGTCCTGCGCTCCACGACGGGGCGGTACTTCTACTGGATCGACGACGGCCAGCCCATGTGCCGCTGCCCGAAGTGCCGCGGGCTTTCGGATAGCGACCAGGCGCTGATCCTGGAGAATCACCTGCTGGAGGCCATCCGGCAGATCGACCCGCGGGCAAAGCTTGCGCACCTGGCCTATGCCCGCACGCTCGATCCACCCAAGCAGGTCAAGCCTGGGCAAGGCATCTTTCTGGAGTTTGCGCCGATCGAGCGGCGTTACGACCTCCCCTTCAGCCGACGGGAAGCGCAAGGCGTGGGGGGCGTCAGCCACGGCCGGCTTCTGGACGCCCTGGACGCCAACCTGGCCTGGTTCGGGCGCGAAGGGGCCCAGGTGCTGGAATACTGGCTCGATGTCTCGCGGTTTTCAGGGTGGAAACGCCAGAACGTCCGGCCGATCCCCTGGAACGACGACGTGTTTCGCGATGACCTGGACACCTATGCCCGCCGCGGTATCCGGCACGTCACGACCTTTGCCGCGTGGGTCGATGGCGACTATGTCAAGCGCTTCGGCGATCCGCCGGTGGAGCGCTACGGCGCGGGCCTGGTCGGCTATGCTCGGCCAGCCCGGTAAGGCTGCCGGCGGTCTTTGCCACGGACTGCCGCTGGCTTCAGACCGCTGGCGGGAAGGCGATGATTCTGTTTCCCTGGGCTCCTTCGGCGCAAAGGGCGGGCCGCGCACCTTACGATTTGCAAACGGACACGCCTCTCGGCGCGAACACGAAGCCGAAAGGCCAGCGTGCCGGGACACTGCACCGCCGTGTATCCATCGGCCAAACGAAGAGCGATTGCCTTTTTTCTCTAGTGGCCAAAGGTCATCGTCCGGCGCATGTTTGCTTCGCGTTTTCTCGACTTCTCGATGTCTTTCTCTATGACCTTGCCGCGTGCCGTGGTATCATTGTGGCCAAGGCTCCCTCGGCCGGACCAGGCCGCCCAGCCGCGGGGCGCGGCTGGAACGGAAGCGATGGTAAATCGGGAATGGGGTTGTTGGCCGGTCACTGGGGCGCGGGTCCGGCAAGTCCGGCCTTGTGCGGCGCAGGGAGCTCCCATTTTCGCGGCACCGGGCGCGAATCGGCGCTACCGCGTTCCGCGCTTCCGGCCGAAGCGATTGGCCCCTAGAGCATACCGAAAAGGCGGCGGACCCACCGGCGGGGTTCCTGCCGTGCCGATGGCTTCGGGCGAACAGCCCGATTCGATTCATAATCAAAGGCGACCCTGGGTCCATGTGTTTTTGGGGAGGCGCAGCTCATGCGAGCCGACGCGGCCTTCGTGATGGGTGGGGTGCTTTTGGTTTGTGCTGCGGCGGCTGGCGAGCCGCCCCGCAGTTCGGTTACGCCCTCACGAGCTGCATTGCCCAGCCCGTCGGCTTTGCGCGACACGCCCCTGGAGCGCGCACCTGCCGCGCTTCGCCCCCGCCTGGAGATGATCCAGGAGGTGGTCTTCGCGGTGCGCACCGTGTTTTCGGAACACTGGTACGCGAACTTCGGATACTTTTCGCCGGCAGGCGAGCGCCGGTGCTACGGCCGCGGCGGCCGGCTTTGCAAACTGAACCTCCACACCGGCGAACTGGCGGTGCTGGTCGATGATCCGGAAGGAGCGGTCCGCGATCCCTGTGTGGACTACGACGGCCGGCGGATCGTGTTCTCGTACCGCAAGGGCGGTTCCGAGACGTATCACCTGTACGAGATCCAAGCCGACGGCTCGGGGCTCCGCCAATTGACCGACGGCATCTACGACGATATCGAACCGTGCTGCCTGCCGGACGGAGGCATCGTGTTCGTTTCGGCCAGGGCACGCCGCTGGGTCCAGTGCTGGCTCACGCAGGTGGCCACCTTGCACCGTTGCGATCGGGACGGGGGGAACATCCGGCCGCTATCGGCCAATCTCGAACACGATAACACGCCTTGGGTCCTTCCTGATGGGCGCCTCCTTTACATGCGCTGGGAATACGTGGACCGCTCGCAGGTCCACTACCATCACCTGTGGACGATGAATCCCGATGGGACTGCGCAGAACGTGTTCTTTGGCAACCTGCACCCCGGCGACGTGTATATCGACGCTAAACCGATCCCGGGCACGGGGCAGATTGTGCTGATCCGCTCGCCGGGCCATGGGGCGATGGAGCATGCGGGCTTCGTGGCCGTCTTGAGCCCCAAGCGCGGGCCGGACCACCTCCCCTCGCTCCGCACGCTGACGCGGACCGCCGATTTCCGCGACCCGTGGCCGGTGGATGCCGAGACTTTCCTGGCCGCCCGGCAAGCCAGCCTGGTGCTGGTGGCCGCGGACGGCACCGTCCAGCCGGTGTACACGTTGCCGGCGGAGTTCGGCCAGGCGTGGCTGCACGAGCCGCGGCCTTTGGTGCCCCGTCCCCGCGAGCCGGTGCTGGCCCCTTTGGTACAGCCCTCGCAGCCGACCGGCCGCTACCTGCTTGCCGACGTGTACCTCGGCCGCAACATGGCCGGCGTGCGCCGGGGCGAAATCAAGAAACTCCTCGTGATGGAAAGCCTGCCCAAACCGGTGAACTTCACCGGCGGCATGGACCCGCTGAGCTATGCCGGCACCTTCACCCTGGAACGGGTCCTGGGCACCGTGCCCGTGGAGGAGGATGGGTCGGCCCATTTCCTGGTTCCGGCCATGCGTTGCTTGTTCTTCGTCGCCCTGGACGAGAACGACCTTTCCGTCAAGCGGATGCAAAGCTTCACCACGGTGGCCCCGGGCGAGACGCTCTCCTGTGTGGGCTGCCACGAAGAGCGGACGCGGGCTTTGCCGGCCCATACCGGCAGGCTCCCCCTGGCCGCCCGCCGGCCGCCCAGCACCATCGAGCCGATTGCCGGTGTGCCCGATGTGCTGGACTTTCCCCGGGATGTGCAGCCCGTGCTGGATCGCCATTGCCTCCCCTGCCACGACTATCCCCGGCGCGACGGGGGTGTGATTCTTTCGGGCGATCGAGGCCCCATGTTTTCGCACAGCTACTACACGCTGGTGGCGTGGAAGCAGGTTGCCGACGGCCGCAATCGGCCGCGGAGCAACTACCCACCCCGGGCCCTGGGCAGCGGGGGAAGCCCGTTGATGGAGAAACTGGAGGCTTTGCACTACGGCGTGCAAGTTTCGCCCCGCGAGCGAACGATGGTGCGCCTTTGGCTGGATAGCGGCGCCCCGTATCCGGGGACGTACGCGGCCCTGGGCACGGGGATGATTGGCGGCTATCAGCAGAACGAGCAGGTCCTGGAAAACGACCGCGACTGGCCCGAAACCCGCGCCGCCATGCAGGCCTTCGACCGCCGCTGCCACGGGTGCCATAACGAAAAACAGCACCCGATCCCCCGGACGCTTTCCGACGAGATCGGGCTGAGCTTTTGGGCACCCGATATGGACGACCCCCGCCTCCGCCACAACCGGCATATCGTGTTCAATCTCACCCGGCCCAGGTTTTCGCTGGTGCTTTTGGCCCCCTTGGCCCGGGCAGCCGGCGGGTACGGGATCTGCCGACCGCGTGGCACTCCGGCGGAGCTGGCGAAAGGCATCTTCGCCGCGGCCGAGGATCCCGACTACCGTCTGATCCTGGCCATGTGCGAGGCCGGCAAACGGCGGCTGGAAACGATCAAGCGTTTCGACATGCCCGGTTTCCGGCCCCGGCCCGAGTACATCCGCGAGATGAAGCGCTACGGGGTCCTGCCGCCCGATTTCGATCCGCTCAAAGACTTTCTCGACGTGTATGCCCTCGACCGGGCCTATTGGGACCTGTTTGTGTGGCGGGGTGGGGAGACCGTTGGGGCCAACCCGGCCCGCGCCCCGGCCGACGCCGCCGCTCGTTGACGCTCCGCGCCCAGCCCGGTATAAGCACTTTATCCTGCCAAACCAGTACGCCGATGGGGGTCCTGGCCGGTGGCCAGGCGAGCGAGCCGGACCGGCGAGGGTACCTCGCGCTTCTATCCAAGGAGCCAAGCTGTGTCGATCTGCGAGCGCAAGAAGGAACTGCGGCGAAGGCGACATCGCCGCAAGAAGTTGCGGCAACTGGCCAAACGCCTCCAGAAGGCCACAGTCTCGGAAAAGGCCATCATCGCCGAGAAAATCCGGAAGTTGACTCCCGGGGCCGACACGATCATCGCCGCCTGGGGACTGGAACAGCGCTAGGACCGCCATTTACGGCTTTCGCGGCCGGGTTGGCACCGGCAGGGCGAGCCGGCGCTGGCCGCCGCGAGGTGGCGGCACCTTGTGGGTGCGGCGGCTGGCGCGCTTGTCCCCTCCGCGGGTCGGCGGCCGAAGGCGGAACTTCAAACGCGCAGGCCCTCCAAGCGGAAGCCGGAACTACGAGCGAGGATCGTTCGTGCGCGGGCCGATGGCCTGCGGTGCTTTCGACTCGGGAGCCTGCGAGGGCCGGCAAAAACGCCGGCAAACGCCCACCAGGGCCAAAGCGCCGCAGCCAGCCAGGCACGTTGCCGAGAACCAGTCGCCGTACCGCAGGTACAAGCTATGGCGCGGGTCCGGGGCGACCTCGGCCAGGATGGTGCCGGTGGCCCGCCGGGGCCCCTGTTCGATAATCCGTCCCTCGGCATCGATCCATGCCGAAAATCCCGTATTGGCGGCAATCAACAGCGGCTTGCGCATTTCCACCGCCCGGAAGACCCCGCAAATCAAGTGCATGTCCAGCTCGCTGGAGCCCCAGAACCAGCCGTCGTTGGTCAGATTGAGGAGCACATGCGGTTCGGCGCCGGACTGGGCCAGCCAGCGGATCTGCCGCCGGATGAGGTGCGGCAGCACGCTTTCGTAGCAGATATTGGGGGCGATGCGGAGCGCGCCCACCTGGAACACCGCCGGCGCGGTGCCCGGCGAAAGGCTCACCTTCAGCGGGGTCAGTCCCTGCAAAACGGGAAACCAGTGGGCAAACGGCACATACTCGCCGAACATCACCAGGTGCATCTTGTCGTAGCGGCCTCGGATCTGGCCACGGTGGTCCACCCACACCGCCGAGTTGTAGAACCGGTGCTGTCCTTCGGCGTAGGATTCGGTATCGACGCCTACGACCACCGCGGTCCCCAGTTCCTCGACCAGCCGGGCCAGTGCCCGATGGCTTTCGGCGGCGGCCTCTTGCAGTTTGGCCAGGGCGGCGCTGCGGCTCCAGCCCGGCGGAACCCAGGGCGTGGCATCGTAGTCCACCAGCGGTTCGCGGAACATGGTCTCGGGCCAGACGACCAAATCCACTGGACCGCTTGCCCCATAGCGCCGCACCGCCTCAAGCGACAGTTCCCGATAGTGTTCGTGGATGCGGTCGCGCATCGACGGGTCGGACTTGAGCTGGCTATCGATCGATCCCTGGATCAAGGCAATGCGGGCTTGCGGCGCCGGGGGCGTCATGGCCATCCGGAACTGCCCGTAAGCCACGGCCATTCCCACACCAACCAGCAGGATCCCCGCTGGCCACCAGGCGACGTGCCGCCACCACCTGGTGCCTGGCAGGGAGGAGGCTGGCTTTGCTAACACCGGCCCACAATCCGAAGCACCGCCACCAGCCACGGGGATCATGCGGGCCAGGCACGCGGCTACAAACATCACCAAAAAGCTCACCCCGTACGCCCCGACCAGGTCGCTCACCTGGATCAGTGCGATCCAGCGATACTGGGTATGGCCCAGGCTGGCCATGGTGAATCCCGTAAGGAGGTGTGCCCGGGCCAATTCCAATCCCGTCCAGATCCCCGGCGCTGCGAGGATGACGGGGAGATGCACCTGGTGCACGGCCACCCGGCCCAGGGCTACGAACACCGGCAAGTAAAAGGCGAAATAGGCCGACAGGGCCACCCAGCCGAAGCTCGTAGCCCAGTGGGGCAACCGGAGCCAGTGCAAAGCGGCCAGCCAAAAGCCGAATCCCACCAGCCACAACACGCGATAGGGGTGCTCTCCGGCCAGTTCCCGCCGGCGAATCAGCAGCACCCACAGCGCCGGGGCCACAAAGGCCAGGGGCCCGCAGTCCACCGGCGGTAACGCGGCCCACAAGAGCACCGCGGCGGCCACGGCCGGGCCCAGGGTCGAGCGATACCAGTTGGCCAGTCGTTCCATGCGTCCTTTGGGGCCGTCGCGCGCCTCGGGTAGGGTGCCGCAAGGGCAGCAGCCCGCGCGGGCTGTGGCCGGTCTCAGATGCGCAACTTTAGGAATCGGGCCAGCAACGTGGGCCCGCATTCGGTCAGAAAACTTTCCGGATGGAACTGGAGCCCCACCAGCGGATAGTGCCGGTGCCGGATGCCCATGATGACCCGCGTCCCGTCGGGCGAGATGCTCCAGGCCGAAACCTCGAACTCGTCGCTCAGCGTATCCGGCCGGATCACCAGGCTGTGATACCGCGTCGCCTGGAAGGGGTTCTCCAGCCCCTCGAACAACCCCCGGTTATCGTGGTAGATGGCATCGGTCTTGCCGTGCATGATCTGGTCGGCGCGCACGATTTCGGCGCCGAAGGCCCGGCCGATGGCCTGGTGCCCCAGGCACACGCCCAGAATAGGCACCCAGCCGGCAAACCGCTGGATACAGGGGACCGAAATTCCCGCCTGG